>PDWI01000503.1_pt1 | contig 64192 bp, 50 predicted proteins | sample 1430891 | NCBI WGS metagenome assembly PDWI01 (sample SAMN01162508, study PRJNA174530) | Oral metagenome, whole genome shotgun sequencing project. | biome: Marine environment; feature: Marine mammal; material: Swab sample of the gingival sulcus; isolation source: swab sample of gingival sulcus... | reverse complement strand
CAAAAGCCTTAGAGGCTCGCCAAGAAAAGCAAACTCCGCCTCTGGTGGGGCATAAACCTCTCGGGTGTTTAGTATTTCTTTCATAATTCGGATTATTTTTTATTCATTTATAATTTATTAGACCTTGCCTCAAGTTCTTCAAATGTAAAAAAAACACAATGCGAGCCAAATTTCATTAAAATTTGCTCGCATTGCTACGCGGTTTTGTGGTATGTATGTGGCTATAAGCCTTACTTATAAGTCGTTTAGATGATGGTTCGAAAGTTTTTCAAGAAATTTTCAGAAAAAATCTAAAATAAGCATCAAATGGCTGTTTTAGTCCCAATCTTCGTCCCAGTCAAACAAGTCAAGGTCCGAAGGTAAGGTCTCGGCAAATTGATCTAAACTGCGTCTATCCTTCTTCGTTGGTCTACCTAAACCTTTGGCTCTATCAACAAAGCCTGCTAACCTCTGTAAGCGTAAAATCTCATATTGCTCTTCAGGGGTTATATTCTTCATATATTCAGGAACTAACTTCGCCCCTACTCGGCTCTTCAACAAGCCTAAGACCTTAAACTGATATTCTATTGGCGGTTTGCGTACCGAGATAATATCCCCCTCTTTGACATCTCTTGCAGGTTTAGCTAAAGCTCCATTAATGGTAACTCTATGCTTCTTACAAGCATCTGTCGCCAATGAACGTGTCTTAAACACCCTGACTGCCCACAACCATTTATCTACTCTCATCTATAATATACCTTGTAATTAACTTATATCTTCTGATTAATAATTATTTTACCTCCTCGACTAAACCATCTCGAACGTACCACAAATAAGCTTTCACTTTACTATACCCCATTTCTTGAAGCAAGCTCTTATAAGTCTTTAATTGATTCTGATAACGCTCCGCATAACGAGAGCCCTTTTTCCCAAACTTGTAATCAATAATCTCAACACGATCATCATAAATAATCACCCTATCTGGGCGTTTAATACGCTCCTTAGATAGAGCATTATTTCCCAATAGAATAGCTCGTTCGTTTAGGACCTTTGCATCTTCATCAAACCAACGTTTGTATTCTTCCAAAGAATTGAGCCATCGCTTGATATTATCACTCGTCCGACGAGCTTCTTCAAGAGAAAGGAAACCTTGAGCAACGGCAGAATCTACAGCACTATCTACATCTTTGATTGTCTCAACCTTAGAGAGGATATGGTGCATCATATTACCATATAGGCGAGGATTATCTTCTTCAAAATACTCTAAGCCTTGACGAAGGATAGCTATTCTCTCCTTAATATCATAGGAACTAATCGTCTCAATATCAATGACTCGTTTATCATTTTTCTTGTCAAGCTTATCATCTACTTTGTTAGTCCTTGATGAGATACTCTGCTCTGCGAAGCTTTTACTCTCATCAAAGATGGTACAAAGCTGATTATCTTCTTCAAAATATTTGTTCAGCCAAAAAGAAATAAGCTTGTCATCTTGCTTATTTTCGGGATACCAAATATGAAGCTCTTTCTTGGCTCTCGTGGTGGCAACATAAAGCAAATTTAGTTCATCAAGAGCCGTACGAATCTGTTCTTCATACATTCCCTTAGCAAAAAACGTATGCTCAAGCTTTGGAGAATACTGAATTGGAATCTTTCTAAGGTCGGTAATCCCAATCTCTTCTAAAAACGGAGCATTCTCCCAGAGTATTTGCTTCGTCATCATTCCTGTCTTGGGTTTGACAGTCCAATTTGCAAAAGGTATCAGGACAATAGGAAAACCCAAACCTTTAGATTTGTGAATGGTCATCAAGGTCATCTTTTGTCCATCTTCTGGAGAAACGATTGTTTTGCGACAACCAAGCTCGTGATACATCTGTAAGAAATCGTTGATATTAGCAGTATGCTCTTGTTGGAAATTGAAAGCAAGATCCAGAAACTTCATCTGATAGGCAACTTCACTCTTAGGGATTATTGCTTGATATTGTTTGAAAATAAGCTCTAAGGCTTCGTAAAGTCCCCTATATCCAAAAGTACGTAATTGCTCAAACTCTGAGCTATCGGCATCAACAAAAAGCGAACTATTATCTTTGGACAATGCTTTATAACTCTGTCTTAAAGCTATTTGCCTTAGCTTTGAGCTTGGATTAGCAATGTAAGCAAGAACCTTGACCAAGAAATCAACGCTTAGAGCATTCTGTAGCTCCAAGGCTTCGGAAGAAATAAAACCGTAAGATATATTCTTTTCATTGTTTACTTCTTCTGCTTGCGAGAGAGCCTCTGCTACTTTAGTTGCTTCTTTCCTATCCCGAACAAGGATTGCGATGTCCGATGGCTTATAGCCTTGATTTTGAATATGAGCAATAGCCTCTATAAAATGCTTAGGCACATCAATAGCTTCCTCCTCATCTTCTTCTTTAGTCTTTGATTTTGAAGATTGCTTGGCTTCTCCTTGATAGACAAACACCTGCCCTCCTACACCTTCTCGCCCAACACTCTGTATTACTTCGTTTGTCGCATAGTACTCTTGAAAAACATTAGGACTAATAGATAAATTAAGATCTTTTAATAGCTCTTGGGGAAAAGCTTGAGCAACAATCCTTGGAAGCTTCTGATACAAATCATTATTAAAGAGAATAATCTCTTTTTCACTCCGCCAATTAGCATCAAGATTAATTTCCTTTACGGTAGAAGCAAAATCGTCAATGATGTTCTTTCGGAGCAATGAGCTATCAGAATTACGAAAACGATAGATACTTTGCTTGACATCACCAACGACGAGACTCATATTGTTGTTAGCCAAGCTTTCCTCCAGTAGAGGCTTAAAGTTCTCATACTGCAAACGGCTCGTATCTTGAAACTCATCAATCATATGATGTAAGATGTGTGTTCCAAGCTTTTCGTATAGGAAATAAACACCTGACTCATCTTTAAGCATTTGGTTGATGAGACGAGAGGTATCCTTTAGAAGAATAACATTATCCGCTTTCTGAAGTTCTTTGACCTTTTCATCAATTTTCAGAATAAAGCTATAACTATCAATAAAAGCTAATATACTCTTTATTGTTTGCAACTTAGACAAGACTTCCCCACTGCTCACAAAGTCTTTGTAATCTTGCATTAGTTCAATAACGCCACGACTGACAAGCTCGGAAGCCAAGTCTTTATAGGTTTTATTAAGTAATGTCTTAGGGTCATCTAAAGCACTTTCAAACCTTTTAGGTAAAAAGTCTATTTTGCCAAGTTCTGCAAAAATCTGATGTTCATCTTTTTCAACAAGTTTGATCAAGGGAGCAAGACCTCCACTTTTTTTATAACTAAACTTATCAAAATCTTCCAAATCATTTGTCAATAAGCCTATTTCAATAAGCTTAGTAAAGACTGCTTGAGCATAGTCTTTAAGCTCTTTAATCAGGGAACTTCTCTGCTGGATACAATACTTTTTATACTGAACGACCTCATCAGAAGACATCATTAAGCCTGCTTCTTGGAAGACTTGAACCTCCTCCCTTGCTAATTCTTTGACAAGTTTGTTGATTTCCCTGCGGGGATCAAAACTTTTCCCCTCATCAACAAGAGCAGTAACAAGACCTCTCACAAGTCTCTGAATCGGCTCTTTGTCTTTACTCTTAATACTTGGATTATCAAGGTCTGTCAATACTTCCAAGACTGCTTGCTCAAATATCTGCTCTGTCTCAATCAAAGAGCGAAAATTTCCTTGAAGCCCCAGCTCCCTTGCAAGATTGCGTAATACCTCTTGAAAAAATGAATCAATCGTTTTGATACGAAAGCTGTTGTAGTCTTGAAGAATAGCATTTAGTGTATTCTTTGCTCGCCTACGTAATTCGTCATCAGAGCATTGTAGCTCCTTTTTCAGCTCATCAAAGAAAACAGACTCCTCTCCCCCACTCAAACCACTACGGCTAATAGCATAAAGCTCGTCAAGGATACGCATCTTCATCTCTTCCGTAGCTTTATTGGTAAAGGTTACTGCCTGAATTGTTTTGAATGCACTACTCCCCTTAGGCTCTTTAAGAGTTAGACGCAAATACTCTTTTGTGAGGTTGTGCGTTTTCCCAGAGCCAGCCGAGGCCGTATAAACTTTTAATTCAGACATAATAGCTGTTTTTTGAAATCTGTAAGAGCTACAAGGATTTTTTCTTTTGATTAATAATCAACCGTCTCCTTAGTTAAATCAATTTTCTCATCATCACGTCCTTTGTTGAAATATGTGTTTCTCAAAGGATTACGATTGGCATATCTATGATCTTGTCTTGCACGATACATATCAATAGCTTGGTAGATTGCTGTTCGTAGAGATGATGGATCAGCTTTACCCTCCCCTGCAATATCATAGGCTGTTCCGTGATCTGGAGAAGTTCTAATCATTGACAAGCCCAATGTACAATTAACCCCTTCATTCATATACATCGCCTTGAATGGAGCTAAACCTTGATCGTGATACATTGCCAAAACGGCATCAAAAGTATCTGCCATTTCAGAAGAGAAGAAAGCATCGGCAGGATAAGGTCCAAAAGTCAAAATACCTTGTTTTTTAAGCTCCTTAATAGCTGGCGTAATGATAGTCTCTTCTTCCGAACCTAACAAGCCAGCATCTCCAGCATGTGGATTAAGAGCTAAAACAGCTATTCGAGGCTTTATAACCGTAAAGTCTCGTTTAAGACCAGCCTCTAAAGTTTTGACTTTGTCAATAATAACTTGAGAACTAAGCTCTTGATGAACCTTAGAAATAGGAATATGCTCTGTAGCTAAAGCAACACGACAATCGCCAGCAGTCAAGAGCATTAAGCTTTTACCGTCCTCTTCAGCAGATCTAACCTCTAAGTATTTTGTATGCCCCTTATATGGGAATATATCCTGTGGCATTGTAGCCTTATTGATCGGAGCTGTAACAAGCACTTGAGCCCTATTGCTTAGAACATCATCAACAGCTCTCTCTAAAGCGACATAGGCAAGTTGTCCTGCTTCTTCAGTAGGCTTCCCAATATTGATGCTTGGTTTTTGTTTTTCGCAATTAATCAAGTTTACAACCCCATTACGCACCTGACCAATATGCTCAGCAATATGCCAAGCTGGAGCTTCAACTTTTAACCTTTTTTGCCAAAATCGGTACGCTTCAAGAGAACCATAAATAATAGGAGTAAATAGCTCAAGAATTGCAGGCTCTGAAAAGCATTTAAGCAACAATTCATAATTAATGCCATTAATATCTCCGTGACTGATGGCAACTCGTATTTTATGTTTTTCCATTTTTATCTTATTCAGACCAGTAACTTCTACTAAAACTTGTCTTTAATATATCTGATGTTTTAATTTTTTGGTTCTTAGGACGGAAAGTATATAATGATGCTTCCATTGTTCGGATTAGGTTAAGCTTATCCTTATTTGGGTTATATACAAAGCCCTCTACGACAAGTACTCTATTCGTTTTTTTATCAAGAAATGACTGTGAAACAAATGGTCCTCCCATCATAGCTCCACCACGCATTTCCCACAAACCACGCATTTCACTCCTAAGAGGGGAATCATTCTTCAAATTAACGATACGATACATTGCAGGGAGTTCTGCTGTTGCAGGATAAGTTCCCTCAAATTCACCAACAATATTCTTCTTCAGAACTGAATCTCTTACTTGTATCATTCGTTTTAGCTCCAAATCCTTCTTATTAGTATAAGGATAACTATATATTAGTAAATCGTGTCTTCCTCGCATAAGAGCATTACTCATCCATAGGAAGTTCTCTCCGACCTTATGGTGAATAATATCTCTTGGGACATTAATCTTATAAGAGAATAGACTATCTGTAAGTTCCGAGGCACGAGAGCTATAATTCTTTTTCAAGAAATCCACAAAACGATATAATTCGTGACGTAAAATAAGATTAATTAGCACGGCTTCCTTCTCAACAAGAAACTGAGAAAGCTTATCCATAGAAGGTGTGTTAATTCGGATAACAAGTTGACCTCTTGCCCACTCATCATAGTTATATTTGAGCTTTGGTTCTGTAAAACGCTTCTCATCAACATTAATAATCAATATATTACGAACCAACTTCATAAAGCTCTTAAACCCTTGAGTATTGACACGACTAAGGCGAAACATCGGTTCGTCTTGTGGAAGAGCTGGAGCTGAGACTTCTAAAAGATGTACAAGCTGAGAACCGATCGATGTATCATAGTACTCTTTGTCCATAACCAACATCACCTCCCCAGGTTTACCTGTAGCACCAACAAGACCTCCTGCAATTGTTGAAGTACAGGAGCTAAGGGCTAACCCCATTATTAAAGCGATAAATAAGCTTTTCAAATTAAATATCTTCATTGTATTTGTTTTTAGTAATTTTTCTTTCTTTTTAGTCTATTAAAGAGATAAGTTTCCCCTACCCCAGATACCAACGATATAATCGCTCAACACCTTCATTCAGTTCAACTTGATAACGAAAACCCATTGCTTCCAAGCGAGATGGATCTGTTAGTTTACGCATCGTACCATCAGGTTTACTTGTATCAAAAGTTAAACGTCCTTTATAACCAATAGTCTCTGCAATAAGTTCTGCTAAAGCCTTAATACTAATCTCTTTTCCTGTACCTATATTAATATGACAGTTACGAATCTCAAGACTTTGTGGTTTGATAGCATCAAAGCTAACATTTTCCATAACAAAGACACAGGCTTTTGCCATATCTTCGCTCCACATAAACTCTCTCATAGGCTGACCACTTCCCCACAGACACAAATTATCCTTACTGATACCATAATCTCTATGAAGAACTTTCGCAATCTCCTCATTACTAACTTGTTTCAAATCTTCAATCTGACTAATCGGACGCTTAGATAAGTCTTGACGAATCGTTTCAAAATCACTTTTATTGAGAGCCTTTGCTAAATGTAACTTACGCATTATTGCTGGTAAGACGTGGCTACGCTCCAAATCAAAATTGTCGTTCAGACCATAAAGATTTGTTGGCATAACGGAGATGAAGTTCGTGCCATATTGCAGATTAAAGCTCTCGCAAAGCTTTAAGCCTGCAATCTTAGCAATAGCATAAGGCTCGTTGGTATATTCAAGAGGAGCTGTCAAAAGCTCATCTTCTTTCATTGGTTGCTTAGCATTCTTTGGATAGATACAGGTACTACCCAAGAATAGCAATTTCTTTACTCCATAGCGATAGCTCAGACTGATGACATTATTTTGGATATTCAAGTTGTTGAGCAAGAAGTCTGCACGATAAGTATTATTGGCCATAATACCTCCAACCTGTGCAGCAGCAAGGAAAACATATTCAGGTCGCTCTTCCCTAAAGAACTCTTCAACCATTTGATAGTTGCACAAATCCAACTCACTATGGCTACGTCCAATAAGATTGGTATAACCTAAATGTTGTAGCTCTTGCCATATAGCCGAACCGACCAAGCCACGATGCCCTGCGACATATATCTTAGATGATTGCTCCATTACTCTATTCAAAAGTCTTATTTATGTGAAACCCACCATTGCTAAGAAGTAACTCTTTCTGAGCTTCTCGCACGTCATAAGTCATCATATCCTCCACAATATCTTTGAGCGAATACTTAGGTTGCCAGCCAAGTTGTCTATGTGCTTTACTGGGGTCTCCAAGCAAAATATCCACTTCTGTTGGGCGAAAATAGGCAGGATCAACGGACACAACGACAGAACCCAACAAAGTCTTGATTTTAGCAAGGGCTTCTCTTCCAACTCTTTGAATAAAAGTATCCTCATCAATAGCTCGTAAAATACCAACTTCATTTACTCCTTCTCCTTCAAAATCAAGTTCTAAGCCAAGAAAACTAAAACTTAATCGTGCAAAATCTCTGACAGAAGTTGTGATACCTGTTGCGACAACGTAGTCATCGGCTTTGTCTTGTTGCAAAATAAGGTGCATCGAACGAACGTAGTCTTTGGCGTGTCCCCAATCCCTTTTGGCAGACAGATTACCCAAATAGAGGCGATCTTGCTGTCCAAGAGCTATACGAGAGACCGAACGTGTAATCTTACGTGTAACAAATGTCTCACCTCTCAAAGGAGATTCGTGATTAAACAGGATACCATTATTAGCGTGCATACCATAGGCTTCTCGATAATTAACAGTAATCCAATAGGCATAAAGCTTTGCACAAGCATAGGGACTACGAGGATAGAAAGGCGTTGTTTCTTTTTGTGGCATCTCTTGTACCAAGCCGTACAATTCACTCGTTGAAGCTTGATAGAAACGTGTCTTTTGCTCTAAGCCAAGCAATCGTATCGCCTCCAAGATACGCAATGAGCCAAGAGCATCTACATTTGCTGTATATTCAGGACTTTCAAAGCTTACCTTAACGTGGCTCATTGCCCCAAGATTGTAGACTTCATCAGGTTGAACTTCCTTAATAATACGAGTAATGTTCATCGAGTCAGTCAAGTCTCCATAATGCAAAAATAGCTTACGACCTTCCTTGTGAGGGTCTTCATAGAGATGATCTATCCTTTGTGTATTAAAGAGTGATGACCGACGTTTAATGCCGTGAACCTCATAGCCTAAATCCAACAGATATTCAGCCAAATAAGCTCCATCTTGCCCTGTAATACCTGTTATTAAAGCAACCTTTTTCATATATTATTTAATTAATCTGCTTAATTACCTTCAACTTTCACTTTGCTCCGAGAGCCTACTCAGCCCCTGTTTAACGAGCATAATGATACACTATTATACAAAGATAGTATAAATATATTGGCTTTTAGAAGCCCACTTTCAGAGAAAGATTAAAGCTTCGTCGTGTTAGATAGTTTGGTACAGCGTAGTTGATATTATAAGCATCTCGAACCCAAAAATAACTACTTGTATTCAACATATCAAAGATATTAAAAATATCCAATGCAATATCTACAGTATAGCGACCTTTTGTCCAAGAACGATTTTCTCCATTTGCTTTTTGACTAAGACGATAAATCAAACCAATATCTACACGCTTATAAGCCGATGAAGTAAAGGCAACCTTTTGATATTTACGACCATTCTCCATAATGGGTAAGCCAGTGGAATAAACACCTCTAAGGCTCAGACGAATAGGCTTGTAGTTTAGGAAATAATCTTGAAAAAATATAGACGCATTGAAGCTCGGAGCATTCATCAAAGGCAAATCAAACTTAGACGAGGCTATTGCTTGCTTTGCTTTCATTAAAGAAAAGCTTAACCACGAGTCAACTCCTTCAACAAACTCTCCATAGAGCTTTGTCTCCAAACCCACGACATAAGCTTTGGCATTATTCACACCCATATACTTAAGTTTGATATTCTCTTGTTTATAGGGGTTCAAATGCCAAAGATATTTAATATAAGCCTCCGAGCTAAGCTTAAAGCGTCTCCCAGAGAACTTAAAATCATAATCTACACCAAGGAGTAGAAGTGCAGAAGCTTGGCTTTTAATCTTCTTATTAAGTTCCGTGATATACTGCCCATAACCAGCATTCTTCTCTTGAAGAAGCTCTTGATAGAAAGGTGTTTGATAATAAACCCCTGTTGCCAAGCGATAGGATAAATGTTTATTACTATTCGGAAGAAAATTAACATTCAAGCGAGGGCTAAAGACTAACTCTTTATTCCACGACCAATAAGTCGCACGCAAGCCAAAGTTTACATTTGCTTTGCCCCAACCATTAAGGTTGAATTTACCTCGCCCCTCAACAAAAGAAGAAAGACTAAAATTACCAAGAGCGTGTGTTCCTTCTAATTTTGTGTTAGCCAAGAGTAAATCGTTATTCAAGGGGGTCGTATAACCAACAGAATCCCTCTGCGTCCACTCCTTTGTAGCCTCATCAACCTTGTTGAATTTCACCTCTACGCCATATTTGATTGCATATCGATCTGAAAGATGATGTTGTGATAATGATTTTAGACTTAGCACTGAATAGTCCATTCTATTACGTGCGTGACTACGGCTACGTCCTATACCAAGCGTAGAACCATTATCTTTAATAAGAGGATTGTTATGTGTTGGGTTGATTGGCTTAATATTTTTCTGCGGACTATCTTTTTGATCATTTACCCCCTCAAGTAAGTATTCACTGGCAATATCATAAGTTTCTCGTTCACGAGAGAGAAATGCCGAAGCACTAAAATGATGCCTCGTTTCTGCATTTGGGACATAATCAAGATTCAAAGCCATAAGCTTGGTCGTAAAAACATTATCTTCCTTTCCGTCAAAAACGATATTCAGTTCTTTGCTATTCTTAAGCGTTCCGAAGGTCGTCTTTCTTGATACGGGACGGAAGCGATAGTCTGTACTATTGATATTTGCCAAAAGACTGATATTTAAGTGCTGACTAAGCTTGTAGTTAATCAAGCTCTGCACATCTGCAAAGATTGGGTCATAAGCTCCTTTTGTATCCAGCGTACCAAGAAGCGAAGCAATACGCTTAAACCTGGCTCCAACGACATAGTTAAGTCTTTTATATGCACCACCAAGATAGAGGCTACTCTGCAATAAACCAAGGCTAAGGCTACCTTCTGTTTTCTCAGGTTTTCGGTAAGTTATATCCAGTACAGACGAAAGCTTATCTCCATAATCTGCTGAGAATCCTCCTGCTGAGAAAAGGACACGAGAGACAAGGTCTGGATTAATAGCACTCAAGCCCTCTTGCTCGGCAGAGCGAGCAAGCAAAGGGCGATAAATCTCTACACCATTAATATAGACTAAGTTTTCATCAAAGTTCCCTCCACGAACATTATATTGATTACTTAGCTCATTCTTCTGAACAACTCCTGAGAGCGTACTAACAACAGACTCTATATTACCTGCAGGTCCTGTCTGCAAACTAATCTTATTAAGCGAAAGCATCTCCATACGCTTCCCCCTCCGATTCCGACCAGCCAAAACAACAATATCCTTAATTGCTTTTTGATCTTCGCCAAGCTGAACCGTTATTCGTTGAGATGAAAGAAGCTGAGAGAAGTGCCTCACACTCTTCTTATAGCCCAAGCAAGAATAAACAATCGTTATACTATCTTGACTTGGTTTTAGTTTAAGGCGATAAAAACCTTTAAGGTTACAAAATGTCCCCTTTGTTGTTCCTTTGATTTGCACCAAAGCGAGAGGGATAGCTTTTCGCTCTCTATCTAAAACGTAGCCTGTCAACTCTACCATTTTCGTCTTCTGCTGAGCCATAAGCTTGCTTGAGACAAAGAGCAAAAGCAACAAAGACAATGTTATATATCTTAGACTTTTCATCATACAAACTTATTCCTCTCTCATTATTTCTGATGGCTTAATTTTAGCCATAATACTTGTAGCCACAAGCATAAGTAACATAATCAGAAGCACAGTCCCGATATTTAAGCCGAACCAATACCCCCATTCAAAACCAATCGGCACAGCATTCATATAGTAGTTTTTAGGATCTAAGGCAATCATCTTAAACGAACTTTGAAGGAAACAAAATGTCCCTGCCAAGATATTTGCCCACAAAACACCTTTAAGCATTATTTTACTTGCCAAGAACGTAAAAGCCAGACGTATCTGCAAATCTTTAATACCTAAAGCCTTAAGAACGCCTATTTGCTGACGTTTATCCAAAACAATAATAATAAGCCCTGTTATCATAGAGAAAGCACCAATGAGCAACATCAAGACAAGGATTAGGTAAACGTTTGAATCTAACAAATCAAGCCAATTAAACAAATCTGGCATTAGCTCTCGCCCTGTATTGATCGCCACACGACTATCCCCAATCAAAGCTCTTTGATGCTCAAAGCTACGAATAATATCATCAGCCTCTTCTCGTGCCTTATTAGGATCATCAAGCATCAACATCAGGCGACTATAAGCTCTATCAGATAGTTTGTTTAGGTGGCGGAGCGAACCTATGGAGCAAAGAGCAGGCATCTGCTCAATACCAGCTGCCTCATAAGTACCAACTAATTTATAAGTCCTAAGTTTAATCCCCGATCCCATAAAGTAGAGTTTGATATTATCCCCAAGCTGACAGTTCATTGTCTTAGCGATCGTATTCGGCAGAACGATTGGCTTCTTAACGCTATCTTGCTCGGAGAAATGAGGTAAATACCCCTGCGTGATATTATCTGTAAAGTAAGGATCATTAAAGTCTTCCTCTACGCCATAGAGCTGTAAACCAATAAAGTCTGTTTTCGTTTTGAGCATTGCCATATCCCTTACAATAGGATAAAGAGCTTTTATACTCTGACGCTTCTTGAGAGCATCTAAGAAATCAGGCGATAGCTTGATATAATCCCTATTCGTCAGCCACGAATTTCCCCAAGCGTAGAGACTGATATGCCCTGTTTGACTATAGGCAAAATTGGCAACCTGTTTCTTGAAGCCAACAATAATAGCCGTAGAGATCAACATCAGCCCAAGACTAAGCCCCACAGCAATCAGGCTCAAGCTAAGTAAGGGAGAACGCTCTCTTCCAGACTGCTTGAGATACTTATCTTGTGAAAGCCTTTTGGCCAAAAACAATGGAAATCGTAGCACGCTTTACTATTTACGGATTAAGATGATACAAACTATTCACACAAAGATAAAGCTAATCACTAACATCTCAAAAATTAAGCAAAACGAGCGAGTGCCTTTCATCAACACCCGCTCGTTTTAATTTTTATTGAAGAACTTTAAACTCTAATGCTCAAGAGAGCCTTTGAACTTTAGGCGATCTCCCTCTTGCTTAACGATAGCTTTGTAGTAAGCTTTGTCATAACCTGGGAAGTCTGGCATAGCTGACAAGCCATAACCATTATCCTTGAAATGACCATTCTCTTCCTTCTTTTGGTTACCGTCCATATACTTAACAAGGAGGTATTCTCCAAGACGTTTCCAACGCTCTGTCGCACCATTGGCAATATCAGAGCAGTAGTCTGTCAAGAATGATACGGCAAGCTCTGGAGACTGACGATAGAACTCTAAAGCTAACTTATCAACCTCTTTCTTTTCTTTGTCGTACTTGCTTTCCAAGCCTTGCTGAACAGGACGCAAGTCTTTAATCATTGGTTCATAGCGATTATACACCATATTAGCGACCCAGTTGTGAATCCAAAAAGCAGAAGTCCAAGAGAAGTGCATCATATCGCCGTTGCCCTTGCGATAAGTCTCTGGGACAGTCGTAATACTTGCATACATTGGTGTAAAGACTGTCATATCAGCATCATCGACACCAAACCAAAGCACACCACCAATAGGATCAGGCAACCAAGAACGTAGTTGAGCTACCAAAACAAAACCTGTTTGCTGAGTAGCGACAGCACGCTCATTGAAGTAATGCTCTCCCTCAACTTCCCAAGTCATTGGACGCCAACGATAAGGAGATTTGTAAGCACCAGCTCCGATGTCATTGTTCATACAAAGAGCAGTCCCCTCAAAGTGATTACGCATCGCTTTACGAACATCTGCGACAGAAACTTTTCTATCAGGGATTACATAGAGTGGAAGAGGCTTAGCATTCACATCACCCTTAACTAAATCTTCATACCTATCCATATCCTTATTAAACTCACGGAAGAAAGACCATACACGAGCCTCACAAGCACGCAAGCCCATAAAGTTGTAAGGATTATAAGCTTTTTGGAAATCAAACTCCTTGTCAGAACCTTTGAAATAGCCCTTTTCACGAGCTAACTTAATCACATCTTTAGAATACAAGCAGTTATCCTTATCCTTAAAATCAATTTTATGAATACGAGCTTGGTTGGCATGTCCACAAATAGCATTATCTGGGATACGTTTAGCTACCCATACAGCTCCTTTTTTCTTAGGACCTTTACCAATCATTTCCATTACCCAAACCTCATTCTTATCGGCAATAGTAAAAGATTCGCCACTACTGTAATAGCCATAATCACGAACAAGCGTTGTCATTACCTTAATGGCTTCTCTTGCAGAGCGAGAGCGTTGCAAAGCAACATAAATCAAACTACCATAATCCATTATACCCTCTGGATTGTGTAGCTCTTTACGTCCGCCCCAAGTACTTTCTGTGATCGCCACTTGGTGTTCGTTCATATTCCCCACAACATTATAGGTATGTGCCACCTCTGGAATAAAACCAAGATGTTTATTTGAGTCCCATTCACGGATCTCACGCATTGAACCCTTTGCCCAATCTTGAGCAGCCCAGTGATAAAGCTCTCCATAGAGCGTATGTGAATCAGCTGCATAACTGATAATAACAGAACCATCTGTAGAAGCTTTCTTACCGACAATTAAGTCCGAGCAAGCCTCTGCTCTTTGTAAACTCCCCAAGAAGAGAGTGCAAACAGCCATTAGACTAAAACCAATTTTTCTCATAAATCATTTAGTATTATTGAATAATTATTACTCTGTAAAGATAAAGTTTTTTGATGAAATGCCCATATAATTGCAAGGCTAAAGCTTCACAACATTAGTTATTACAGCATCAAGGTCCCTTTTGCTTGTTCCGATTTGTGGTATCTGGAGAAGTTCAGAAAAGATTCCGGAAAAGTCAAATGAGTTTTCCCGATAATTCAAAAAAATGTTCCCGAAAACTCAGATGAGTTTTCGGGAACATTTTTTGCTCTTAAAACAAGCACTTATATCTTACTGACATACAGATGGTTGAGAACCCCACCTGTGAGAGTTCCGATTTGTGATATTTACTCCTCTTTTACACGCTCACTTTAGGCTTCTGTAAAGGCTTCCTAAAAACGATAAGCAAGTCCAACAAAAGAATACAAATTATGTAGAGGATAACCTGTATCTCTAAAACTTTCCTTAGTCGCTGTAGTCAAGCCTGATGTAAAACGCAAAGTCAACCCAAGGTTCGTACTAAAAAAGATATTCGCTCCCAAAATAAGACCAATATCATAAGGACGAACAAAATCATTCATTGGCGTAACGACAATAGTCCCTTCGTCTAAAGACTCGGGGTCACTATCTAAAGTTACGTTAAATTCAGAGCCTAAGAGCAAAGAAGCATAAGCTCCGGCATAGAGCTGTACCCTATCTTTAGATAAATTTGCCATATAGAAGATAGGCAAAGTCAAATAACGCCCTGAGAAATCTGTTCTTTGATTACCTGATATAGGTTCTGCATCAGCAACCTTAAGATTCTCAAGCTTAGTCGTTGCTCTAAAACTTTTACGCTCCGCTTGCAAAGCAAAACCGATAGCATGAGGCTTGCCTTGACGAAACTGATGAACCCCCATAATCCCAACAGATGGGTTCGTATTAGGATACCACGCATAAACTTCCGTCACGCCCTCTGGAACAGGCACAGGAGCTGTAGCTCCAAAGTTAAGCCCTGCAAAAGCCTGCCAAGACAAGAACTTCAGATTAGGAGCGGAACTTGTTTGAGCAGACAAATGTATTGTACATACAACAATAACAACTAATATATTTACTCCTCTCGTTATAAAACTATTTCTTCTCATAATAAACTGTTAGTTCGTCAATTTTCATTGTACTATTCCAAATCCCCTTACCTTCGTGTCCAAGATAACTTGAGCTAAGAATAATTGCTAAACGATACTTCTTCTGCTCGAAGTCTAAAGATTTATATCTATCTTCATTCCTAACCCTAAATTTAATTGTTAGCTCCTGCCCCCAGTCCTGCTCTTCAACAAGTTCTTTGGCTTCAAGAATAATACGCTCATTATTTTCCAGCTTTAACTCGTCATTATTGAGGTAATAATCTTCTTTATCAGTAACTTCGTATAGAACTGCCTTAATAAGTCCTTTGTCTTTCCCTTTCAAGCCTCCATATATATAACTACGAGACAGAGGTCCTGACTTATATTTATAGTTAACAACAAGTTTTTTAGGAATCCCCTTATTCCAATCTTGCCCCATACTTGTTGGCGTAGTTTGTCCAGTATATATTTCCCCTGGGATAAATACATAAGGAAGATTCGGATAGGTACTACGACTAATTAGGAAAATTCCTGAACCTTTTTTGGAATCTTTAAGTTCCTGAACAGGGTAACTATAGTTCCCCCCTTTTTCATCAAAAAAGAGATTGCTTGCTGAAACCCAATAAGACTGAAGAGGATCTACTTCTTCATCTTGGACAGGCACTGAAAATGTCCCCTTAGTTTTAGGCATTTTTTTCCAAAGATCAAAGCTAAAATGCTCTTTTTCTAAAGACTTATCTTCATCACTTGGCTTATCTTCAGGCTTTGTAGGATCAGACTTTGAGGCTACTTCCTTTGAGAATATGGTCAGCTCATCAATAGAAAGCGTACTGCCAATAGCTCCAATGAAATCATCGCCCTTTGCACTTGAGGAGAATATAATAGCTAAACGATACTTTCTATTCTTAAAATTAAGATCTTCATACTTAGCCTCATTCATAACCTTAAAGTCAAGAACAAGCTCTCTCCACTCTGCTTGTTCAGAGACCGTTGTATAAGCCTTTAAAACGATACGACTATCGTTATCAATCGTATTCTTATCCAAATAAGCTGAATTATCCGTAACATCGTAGAACACCGCAGAGATAGATCCTTGATCCTTTCCATTCAGTCCACCAATAGGTTCATCTCCAGACTTGTACTTAACGAAGACTTTCAATTTGCTTGGCTCATAAGACCATTTATGCCCAAAACGAACAGGATTTGTATTCATTGAACCTCCTTCAACTTTACCAGAATATAATGCTCCTGAAATTATTTTTGGAGAAAAAAGAGCTAAAGTACCAATAGGCTTACGGCTTATAAGCTGTACCCCAGACTTTTTATAGCCTTCCTTAAGTTCAAGGACTGGATATAGGCTCAAATCTGATGTAAAGTTTGTGTAGCCGTTGTTACTGGCTGAAACCCAATATGAATGAGATGGGTCCTCTTTTTCATTAATGACAGGTAAATAATATGGCTTCTCTGGGACTTGCTTCCAAGTATCAAAGCTAAAATGATGCTCCACTGTCTTAGAAGTTTCATCATCTTTTGGTTTTGGATCTATATCTGGTATTGGGGTAGGATCTTCCTCAGAGCCTGCCCCCTGCTTATTATCATCTTTCCCTGTCTTATTATTTTTGAGACTTGCAATCATTCGCTCTTTAGCATCAATAGGATCATATTGATAGCAAGAGTGCAATGAAAACAGCACAAACACAACAGCAATAAGCTTTTTGTATTGATTGAAATGATACATGTTTTTCGTCTTTTAATTTTATTCCTTAATCTTTAGAGTCTTTTCTCTGCCCAAAGAAAATCGTTACAAAAGTAATCAAGGCTAAGAACCCTGAATAATATAAATACGGTATTATAGCCACTGGGGATACCGAAGCAAGACTTGCAACAAGTAATAACTGAGCTCCATAAGGAATTATACTCTGAGCAATACAAGCAAAAATATCCAAGATACTCGCAGCTCGCTTTGGATCTATATTAAATCTCTCAGCAATATCCTTAACCACTGCTCCAACGCTAAGAATAGCAATAGTATTATTTGCCGTACATACACAAGCAAAAGAAACCAAAGCACCAATGGTATATTCTGCTCCTCTTTGAGAGCTAATCCTTTTATTCATTGCTTGAAGCATATAATTAAAGCCCCCATTATATTTAATCATCTCAAGCACTCCGGAGGCAAGCAAGGTAATAATAATCAATTCTCCAACACTCTTTACCCCCTCTCCAAGGCTTGCAATCCAAGACCAAAAATCAATGGTAGAACTACTAATACCAACAAGCCCTGTCGTAAAGATACCAATCAACAAAACAATTAAAACGTTCACTCCCATTAAAGCAGAAACTAAGGCTAAAATATAAGGGAGAACAAGCAGTAATTGAGCATAATCAAATTGATTTGCAATCGTATAATCTAAATCTAAACCTCTTATCGTATAAATAACTAAGGCAAATATGGCTGCAGGTAAAGCAAAGCGAAGGTTTGCTTTGAACTTATCCTTCATTCGGCAATTAAGTAAACGAGTGGCAGCAATCGTTGTATCTGAAATAAAAGAAAGATTATCTCCAAAGAAAGCTCCTCCTACCACTAAGCCAGATGTAAATGCTGGAGATAAGCCCAAAGGCTCTGATAAACCAAGAGCTATCGGAGCTATTGCTACAATCGTTCCAACACTTGTCCCGATGGAAAGAGAAACAAAACACGAAACGATGAACAAGCCGGGTAAAATTAAATAGCTTGGCATAACATACAATAAGTATTGCACACAAGTATCAATAGCTCCGACCTCTTTGGCACTTGTGGCAAATGCACCAGAAAGAATAAAAATCCAAATCATCAAAAGCATATTACTATCGCTTGCTCCTTTAGAGAAAATCTCCATTCGTCTGTTTAGACTTTCCCCTTTTGTAATGGCAATAGCATAAATACTTGTCAAAATAAAGGCTATAGTTATAGGTACTTTGTAAAAATCACCCAAGATTATAGAGCTAAGAAGATAGCTTAATAAAAAGACTAACAAGGGAGTTAGACCTAATGCACTTATTTTATGTGTTTCCCGCTTCATACATTCTTATTGTTACAAATAAAGGAAGGCTACTCTTTAATAGACAGCCTTCCTTTATGATTTGATTATTAATAAATATAACTATTGTAAGGCAATCCAATTTAGATATGCAAAGTCCATACGATGAGGCATTGCTTCGTGCCAAGGTAGAACACGAAGACCTAACTTATAATGACCTGCACCACGAGGAGCTATATTAGTAGCATAAGTAAGGATTGAACCCTCTTCCTTTGTCAGAGATAGTGGGATTGTTTCAACCAACTTTAACACATTATTCTCATCTTCTTGAGCAATAACAAGCTCTACAATGAGGTTGCCATCAAGACCTCCTTTGTTGATTGTTAGTTGAAGCAACTCCTGAGCAGGAGCATCTTGTTTTGTCCTTTTGACATCAACAACGTGTAAGCTATTCCAATTATTAGCAACCTTTGACTTCCACTCTACAAGTTCCTTTGCAAGCTCATTATTATTTGCTTGCAAACTCTTAGAGCGATGAGCTAACTTATTATAGAAACGCTCAAAATAATCGTCCATCATACGACGCATTGTATAATGTGGAGCAATCTCTGTCAAAGACTTCTTCATCGTCTCAACCCACTTATCACTGAATGTAGCTTTCTCCTTTCTTTCATCAAAGTATAGAGGAGCAATCTCTTTCTCAATAAGATCATAGATTGTTGTAGCATCAAGCTTATCTTGGAGTTCTTGATTTTCAAAGGTACGCTTATCTGTCAAAGCCCAACCAGCACCTTGACGATAGCCTTCATACCACCATCCGTCCAATACACTTAGGTTCAAGACACCATTCATTTCAGCTTTTTCGCCTGATGTGCCTGATGCCTCAAGAGGACGCGTAGGTGTATTCATCCAAACATCTACTCCAGCAATCAATTTAGATGCAAGACGCATATCATAGTTCTCCAAGAAAATAACTTTACCTAAGAACTCTGGGCGACGACTAATCTCCATAATTCTCTTAAGCAAGCCTTGCCCTCCTCCATCTGCAGGGTGAGCTTTACCAGTGAAAAGGAATTGAACAGGACGTTCTGGATTATTAACGATACGAGCTAATCTTTCTAAATCAGTGAAAAGAAGATGAGCACGCTTATATGTAGCAAAGCGACGACCAAAACCAATTAACAGAGCATCTGGATTAAGTCCATCTAAGACAGTCTTAACAGCTTTTGGATTAGAGCTTCTCTTAATCCAACGATCTCCATAATAGGCACGAATGTACTCAATAAGTTTAACCTTTTGTTGATAGTGAATACCCCAAAGTTCTGAATTATCAAGTTTGTTGACTTTACCCCAAACTTCCTCCTTCGTTTGATTTTGAATAAAGTTCTTACCGAAAGTCTTATTATACAACTCTTGCCATTGAGGAGCTGCCCAAGTAGGCATATGGACACCATTTGTTACGTAACCAATGTGCAACTCGCTTGGGAGGTATCCTTTCCAAACACCTGCAAACATTTCCTGAGAAACAATACCGTGCAACTTACTCACACCATTAGCTTCTTGACAAGTATTAAGAGCAAATGTACTCATCGAGAACTTATCCTTAGTTCCTTGATTTTCTCGTCCCATATCCATAAACTCATCCCAAGTAATGCCAAGACGAGCAGGGATATGACCAAGATACTTGCTCATTAAACCTTCATCAAAGTAATCGTGTCCAGCAGGAACAGGCGTGTGTACCGTATATAGAGATGATGCACGAACAAGCTCTAAAGCGAGATCAAATGGCATATGATCACCTTCTACAAAATCCAAGAGACGTTGCACGTTCATAAAGGCTGCATGTCCCTCATTCATATGATAAACATCTTTCTTAACACCTAACTTATTAAGAAGAAGAACACCACCAATACCGAGTAGATACTCTTGCTTCATACGATTTTCCCAATCACCACCATAGAGTTGATGCGTAATAGGTCTATCCCATTCGCTATTATGTGTATTATCGGTATCTAACAAGTAAAGTTTAATACGCCCAACACTCACTTCCCAAACGTGACAGAATACTGTGTAACCAGAGTAAGGGACTTCAAGTAGCAAAGCTGATCCATCTTCATTAAGAACCTGTTTTAATGGAAGTTGAGTAAACTCTTGAGCTTCATAATTTGCAATTTGATCCCCCTCAGGACTCAATCCCTGAGTAAAGTAGCCATAACGATACAAGAATCCAACTGCTGTTAATCTAACATTACTATCACTGGCTTCTTTGATATAGTCTCCTGCAAGAACTCCCAAACCTCCAGAATAAATCTTTAAGATATTACTTAGACCATATTCCATTGATAGATACCCAACTGATGGACGCTCCTCGTCTGCTGGCTCATTCATATAAGATTGGAAATCTGCATATAAATCATCAAGCTCCTTGAGGAACTTCTTATTAGAGCTTAGTTCTTTGATTTGTTTAGGATTTAGGAGTTTACACATTTGTATCGGATTTCCCTCCGTTTTCTCCCAAAGTTCAGGAGCTATGCTTTTAAACAGCTCTTTTGCCTTAGGTGTCCATACCCACCATAGGTTATGCATCAATTCATCAAGCTTGTCCAATTCCTTTGGAAGTTGGCTATAAGTGTAAAGGTCTGTCCAAGTGACAGCATTTGAGTTTTTAGATTTAATCATTACGCGATGTTATGTATTTTGTTGTTATAATACAGTTTTGTTACGAAAATTATCATAAAACCTTAAAAATAAATTTTAAGATAATGACAAAAATACTATTTTTCTCGTAAATACCACTATTCTAATAAATAAAAAGTTTAATATCTTACTTTTTAGGAAGTGATTTTATTCGATCACTCACTTTTATTTTGTCAAGAAAATCAAGCTGTGTTGAACCTATAATTGTTTGATAATGCGACAATGGTAATCTTGGATTAGCCACATCTTTAATAGTAAATAAAGCAAAACCTAATAGAGCAATACGGGTAAAATTACGAATTCTAAGGTAGTCAGTATTATTAATCGTTATAGCAAACAAAATAATAAAACTCATAAATGGATAAATCATCAATCTCATTGCTGGAGCAAAACTGAAAAAGACGTTATAAATACAAACCGAAAAGACACCCATCCTAATCAAGAAATTAAGGCGCCTATCATCCACCTGACTCTTGTAAATAAGAACTATCAAGATTAAAGTAACAAGATTAAGAAAAATACGATATAAACCTGTTGAAGCCTTTGGAGACCATACATTTAACTGCTCCAAGTAAACTTGATATGATGACGGAATAAAAATACTTAGCGAATTAATTATATCCTTAAAGAAGAGCATTCCTAACAGGAAACTCACTACAAGAAATGTCATTAGCACATAGCGTTTCCAAGGTAAATTAATGAGAGGGAACATTAATAAACAAACCAATGCTGATAGATGGAATACACTCCCTAAGACTATTAATAATATAAAAGGCATATAACGTCTTTGATATAAAAATGACAGCCCCCATAAAACAAATGGAATTGCAAGACATTGCCGTATTTGATTCGTAGATTCAAAAAAACCTTGATAAACAAGCAAGTAAGCTAAAACTCCTAAAACCCAATCAACTCGCCAACTCTTAAGAGCCTTAAAGAAAATATAGTAAGTTAAGCCTGCTATAATTGTTAGCCATAGATGAAAAGGGACTCCAACATCATTACAAAACAGAATAACCATCTGCCAAAAGGGTTCGATACGAGAGAACAAAGGAGATGATGTTGTATTCGTATAAGAATCAAAATAGCTAACATAGTCAGGACCAACAGCCACACGCAAGCCTGTAAATAAAGTCATTGTCAACCATACAAAAGTTTTGCAAACAGTCTCTAAATCTTTATATAACTTACTAATACCTGTAAATACAAGCAAACTTACAATAAAAATGCTATAATATATTCCTGGACTAATCATATAGTTCTTTTCTCTAAATTTAAGGACAAATATACTTTATTCTATTTGATTAAATATAATCTAATACACATTTAATTTCAACAAAAAGACCTAAAACTCTATTTTTGCCAAGTTAATGATAAATAAGTTTGTTATCTTTGTGTCTATAACATAATCACTGAAAACAATCGTTTATGCAAAACAACATAACAAATAAAACATCAATACTCCTAATCTATACAGGAGGTACTATTGGGATGATGGAGAACCCCTCCACGGGGCGTTTACGCCCCTTAGACTTCACCTACTTAGAAGACGAAATCCCTGAATTAAAGAAACTAAACTGTCGGGTAACCTTTAGACAAATGGGCCCTCCGATAGACTCTTCATCAATTTCTCCAAGTGATTGGGAGAAATTGGCAACAATTATTGAAGAAGAATATGAACATTTTGATGGTTTTGTTATTCTACACGGAACAGATACGATGTCTTATACAGCTTCTGCTCTAAGCTTTATGTTTCGACGTTTGGCAAAGCCTATTATACTAACAGGAGCTCAGCTTCCTGTAGGGCGACTACGTACTGATGGGAAAGAAAACCTCATCACAGCCATTGAGATTGCTTCAACGAAAAAAGAAGATGGATCACCTCGTATTCAAGAAGTATGTATCTTCTTTAATAACTATTTGATGAGAGGCAATAGAAGCTCTAAGGTTAGTTCCGAACAATTCAAAGCTTTCAAATCACACAACTATCCAGAGCTTGCTTATGTTGGGATTGATATTCGCTACAATGATACTTTCATTCGCTCTAAACAGAATGACAAAGAACTCATTGTCTATAAGAACCTAAACTCACACGTTGTTGTCCTAAAAATCTTTCCTGGGATGAGTGAAGATGTTATTAATTCCATACTTAACATAAAAGGACTCAAAGGTGTCGTATTAGAAACCTTCGGCAGTGGAAATGCTCCAATGGACGACTGGTTCATCAATGCCTTAAAAAACTCTATTGATAGAGGTACTATTGTTGTCAATGTAACACAATGTGAATCTGGACGAGTAGATATGTTACGATACGAAACCGGTCATTTACTTCACGATATTGGTGTTATCTGTGGCTACGATATGACGACAGAAGCAGCTCTGACCAAGTTTATGGTTTTATTTGGACAAGATATTAGTATAGATGAAGTCAAATACTTAATGTCAATTCCTTTGAGAGGAGAATCCTGTCTGAATAGAGACAATGATGAATTAAATTGTTGGACAATGATACAAGGGAGACGATAGCTGTGGTAAAATTTATGTGTTTAGCCAGTGGTAGTAGTGGTAATTGCTATTACTTAGGGAATGAAAATGGGGGGATATTAATTGATGTTGGAATTCCCATTAAAGATATTCGCAAAGCTCTTATACACGAAGGTGTAAGCCTTGAGAATGGTGATATTAAAGCCATACTCATCACTCACAATCACGCCGATCATATCCGCACTGTTGGTCAAATAGTTAGCAATTATCATTGCCCTGTATATGCCTCCCACAAAGTACACCAAGCTATTGCTAACTGTCGCTATATATACGAAGACTTAAGTGCTTATCGTCGCTATGTTTCTGTTGAAAAACCTACTGAGCTTATAGGTTTTACGATCGAATCATTTGTTGTTCCTCACGATAGTAAAGAAAACTATGGCTATCATATATCTAAGGATAATTTTAAGTTCACTCTTGCGACAGATATAGGATCTATAACCCCAGCTATTGAGCATTATACAGCTAAGGCAAACTACCTTGTGGTTGAAGCAAACTATGATGAAGACCTACTATTCTCAGGAGACTACCCTGCATTTCTCAAAAAGAGAGTATCAGGACCATTAGGGCATTTATCAAATAGGGAAACTGGCGAATTAATCAGTAAAATATATCATCAAAACTTAAAGATTATTTGGCTTTGTCACCTAAGTAAAGAGAACAATAATCCGGAGCTGTGTCTTAAAACAATCGATGCACGTCTTTTTCTTGAAGGGATTAGAGTCGGCAAAGACCTACAACTACATACGCTCAAACGACATACGCCATCTCAAATGTATATATTAGATTAAGAATTGATTACTTTTAGATTATTGAAGATATAAATGGCAAAACTTATTTTAGTACCGACACCTATCGGCAATTTGGAAGATATTACCCTGCGATCATTACGTGTTCTTAAAGAAGCATCTCTGATTCTCGCAGAAGATACCCGTACGACAGGAATACTTCTTAAGCATTACGATATTAAATGTCCTCTCAAGAGCTATCACATTCATAATGAACACAAACAGGTTGACTATATTTGTGATAAAATAGAAGAGCTTGACAATGTTGTTTTAGTTTCAGATGCAGGGACTCCAGCTATTAGTGACCCTGGCTTTCTACTAGTTAGAGCTTGTATTGCTCGTGATATTGAAGTGGAATGCCTCCCTGGTGCAACAGCATTGATACCAGCATTGGTTTCATCTGGACTACCTGCAGATCGTTTTATCTTTGAAGGCTTTCTTCCTCCTAAAAAAGGACGTAAAACTAAAATAGAACAGCTATCAAAAGAAGATCGAACAATTATTCTTTACGAATCTCCACATCGCTTACTAAAAACTCTTAATCAATTTTTAGAAGTGTGTAGTCCAGATCGAAAAATCGCTGTTTGTAGAGAGCTAACAAAACTTCACGAAGAAATAGTCAGAGGAACATTTTCGGAAGTCATTCAACACTTTACGGAGCATAGTCCTCGAGGAGAATTTGTTATTGTTATAGAAAAAAACACTATCTTTGCTTTAGATTAATAGTGAAACATAAAAAACAAATTTGTATGAAAAATTTAGTTGTATTATTATCAATATTATCAGGTTTTGTACTATTCTCTTGTGGAGAGAATTCATCTGCTTACAAAAACCTAAAAGCTCAGTACGACTCTATAGCTACTCTTGAAGAGAGTTTGGCTTTGGACTTATCTCAAACAGACTCTTTAGTAGCAAGTGTCTTGGTTAACTTTCAAGATATTGAGTCTATTGAGAGTATGATCAACATCAATCCTCGAAGAGGAGAGTTTCGTAGAAGTGAGCGAGAGCGTATCAAAGATAATATGAAGCTTATTAGCGAAAAGCTTAAAGCGAATGGAGATGCTCTAGAAGCCCTTAATAAAAAGTTGGTAGCAACAGAGAAAAGCAATCAAGTAATGCTTAAAACTCTTATTGCTTTGGGCAAAGTTATGAACACTCAAAAATCACGTATACTAAAGCTTGAAAAGGAGTTGAAAAAGCGAAACATCGTTATTGGAGAGCTTGATGCAATGGTTAATGGACTCAATAGAAGTCTTGAGTCTTTAAGCGAACAAAAAGCTAGACAACAAAGGGAGCTTAAAGAACAGGACATCAAACTTAACAGAGTTCGTTATTGTATTGGCACGAAACAAGACTTAAAGGATTTAAATATCCTAAGAAAAGGGAAAGTTCTTAGTGACAATGCTAATCAGAGTTATTTTACAAATGCAGACTTGAGAGATCTAAGTCAAATACTGACTTATAGTAAGCATGCTAAGCTTCTGACAGCACACCCTGAAAAGTCTTATAGTCTTCGTAGAGACAATGAAGGTTATATCTTATTAAAGATAGAAGACCCCAAAACTTTTTGGTCATACTCTAAAACCCTTGTCATACAAGTCAAGTAACTATCTTAGATACATAAAAAATGAAAGGAAGCTATTTCTACTTAAAAGAAGAGAGATAGCTTCCTTTTTTAAGAGGCTTAAAGATTATGTTTATTCAAACTGAAGCTTTTGTTTTACACCGAACCCCATATAATGACAACTATAGTATTCTCCATCTTTTCACCAAAGAGCGTGGACGTATTGGAGCACTAATGCCTCATAAAAAAGGTCGAAGAAAGAAAAGTAGCTCTCAACTAAACAACCTTACAGAAATCGACATTACCTTGCAACTCAAGCCCAATAGAGATATAGCTTACATAAAAGAGTTTAGAATCATCAACCCCAACCATTCGATTCAACTAAATCCCTATAAATGTAGTCAAGGGATTTTCATTAGTGAACTTCTATATCGAACCCTAAAACATCCTGAGAGCGATATTGAGCTATACAACTTTCTTTCAAACTCATTTAAAGTCTTAAATGATATTGAAAGAGGGATGGCAAACTTTTACCTATGTTTTACCTATAAGCTTTTAGACTATTTTGCTGTTACTCCTCTCATTGAAGAAGAGACAAATCCTAATTGTAAGGAATGGTTTGATATGGAAAATGGAACATTCCTAAACACCCTACCTGCAAGCGACTATATTTTAGATTTAAATGAAAGCAAACATCTCCGTTTATTTGCCCGAATGAATTATAGGAATCTATATCTATTCAAATACAACAGATACGATCGTGGACGTATTCTTAATAGGTTAATGCAATACTATCAGCTACATATCCCTTCTTTTCGTTCATTAAAATCAATAAACATATTAAGAAGCTCTACAAATAAGTAAAATTATTTTAGGAAACAAGCCCTCAAAGCCTTGATATTATAGCAAATTTTACCTATCTTAGCTGATAAATATATAATTCTTACATATTTACTCTATTATAACAAACAGAACAAATATGAGAAACTCTAAAACAGATACTAACTACATCAAGTTTGACAGAAGATTGATGTCAAATCTTGATGAATCTTTACAGCGAGAATACATTCGGACAAACCGAAAGGGCGCTTACTATTGTTCCACTATCGTGGATTGTAACACCCGAAAATATCACGGAGCTTTAGTTGTACCAATTCCTGAGATTAGCAAGAACAATCACGTATTACTATCCTCTTTGGATCTTTCAATAGTACAACACAATGTACCTTTCAACATTGGCTTGCACGAATATCCAAACAACCATTTTAACCCTAATGGGCATAAATACATTCGACAATATAATTTAGACACATCTTCTTTAGTTTATTATAGAGTTGGAGGTGTAGTCCTATCTCGTGAAATGTTTCTGTGCCATTACGAGCATCGTCTAATCCTTAAATACACTCTTATTGAAGCAAGTAGTAAGACAACTTTACGTTTCTCTCCTTTCTTGGCTTTTCGTGACGTTAAAATGCTTACGCACGAGAATGAACAAATCAATAAGGAGGCTCAAGACTCTAAAAATGGTAAGAGCTTTTGTTTATACGACAATTATCCAAGACTTTACTTACAGATATCAAAAGATAATCAATTCATAGACCAAGCTCATTGGAATAAAAACATCCTATACAAGAAAGAGCGAGAAAGAGGCTATGAACATTGTGAAGACCTCTTTGTCCCTGGTTATTTTGAATGTGATATAGAGGCTGGAGAAAGCATCTACTTCTCTGCTGGCTTAGAGGAGGTTGAACCTAAGTTGCTTGCTGAGATGTTTGAAAGCGAACGAGATGTACGTATTAGCAGAAATAGTTTTAAGAACTGCTTATTAAATTCTGCTCAGCAATTCTATTATCGTCCTAACGACAAGGATGGTTATATTCTTGCAGGTTACCCTTGGTTTGGAGTTAGAGCAAGAGACTTATTCATAGCCCTACCAGGTTGTTCGATCTATGCAGATGCTCCAGAACGTTATACAAGGATAATGAAGACTGTAAAACCTATTGTGCAGAAAGCAATTAAAGGCGATTATACATCTTCTATTATTCAAAATTTAGAGGATCCTGATATTCCTCTTTGGGCTATTTGGAGTATTCAACAATATTACAAACATAAAAGAGATAATAGTAAAAAACAAGTTAGAGTACTTAAGTCTGATAAAACATTCATTAAGGATATTATTATACACTATCTAACGAATCAAAATCCATATATTAGATTTGATGAGACTTCGCTCCTCTATGTCTTGAAAACAGACTTGCCAAAAACTTGGATGGATGCTAAATTAGATGGAAAGTCCGTCATTAAAAGAGATGGTTATTTAGTTGAGATTAATGCATTATGGTATAATGCCCTAATGTTTTACAAAGAAATCTGTACTAAAGCAGAGTGGAGTGAAGAGAACGAGATATTGGTTAATAATGTTAGAGAAAGCTTTAGACGAACATTCTTAAACGAATATGGCTATTTATTTGACACTGTTAAGCATTCGGAAGAACTTGATTGGGGCGTACGTCCTAATATGATCTTTGCGGTATCTATGCCCTATTCAACTCTTGAAGTTCAAGAACAAAAGAAAGTTCTTGAATATATCACACGAGAACTAAGAACCCCTAAAGGGCTACGTACATTGAGTCCAATAAGTTTGGGCTACCAAGAACGTTGTAATGGGACTCAACGAGAAAGAGAACAATCTTATTATAATGGTTCTATCTGGGCTTGGTTGCTTGGACCATATTTTGAATCTTACCTCAAGATATATGGCAAAATGGCCATATCCTTTATTGAGAAAACCCTTATTGGGATGGAGGTTGAGATGCAAGAGCATGGTTTAGGGACAATCAGTGAGCTATTTGATGGGACTCCTCCATACAAAGGAAGAGGAGCAATATCCTTAGCTATGAGTGTTGGGGAAATACTTCGCTCGTTATCACTCCTTGACAAAGCTAAAAAAGAGAATCAAATCATTAAGAAATAGATCTGGATAATATGAAAGCATTAATGTTTGGTTGGGAATTTCCACCACATATATTAGGAGGATTAGGAACTGCTAGTTATGGGCTAACTCAAGGAATGGCTCAACAAGATAATATGGAGATTACTTTTGTTATACCTCGTCCAAAAGGAGATGAAGATAAAAGTTTTCTTAAAATTATTGGAGCAGGAGATACGCCAATCGTTTATCACGATTATAGTTATGACTACCTAAAAGATCGGCTCGGAAACTGTCTTACTCCAGAAGAATACTATAAGTTACGAGAGCATATATACGAAGACTTTAGATATATGCACACTAATGACATCGGAGCTATTGAGTTCTCAGGACGTTATCCAGAGAACCTTTTGGAAGAGATAAATAACTATTCAATAGTTGCAGGAGTTATTGCTCGTTCAGAAGAATTTGACGTAATACATTCTCACGATTGGCTAACTTATCCTGCAGGCATTCACGCTAAAGCAATAACAGGAAAACCTCTTGTTGTACACGTTCACGCAACTGATTTTGACAGAAGCCGTGGTAATGTTAACCCAGATGTTTTTGCTATTGAAATGGACGGAATGAATAATGCTGACCATATCATAACAGTGAGTGATCTGACACGTCGAACAGTCATTGAGAAATACCATCAAGACCCTGCAAAAGTTACAACAGTCCATAATGCTGTAATTCCGCTATCTAAAGAAATACTTGCTATACCAAATAAGTCTAAGCTCAAGGAATCAATAGTAACCTTCTTGGGGCGTATAACAATGCAAAAAGGATGTGAATACTTTGTTGAAGCTGCTGCTTTGGTACTATCACGAACGAAGAATATTCGCTTTGTAATGGCAGGGAGTGGAGATATGATGCAAGCAATGATTGACCTCGTAGTCAAGTATAATATCGCAGATCATTTTCACTTCACAGGCTTTATGAAAGGAAATCAAGTCTATGAAGTCTTTAAAGCAAGTGATGTCTACGTGATGCCATCGGTCTCTGAGCCATTTGGCATATCCCCCTTAGAAGCAATGCAATGCGGAGTACCCTCTATTATTTCTAAACAAAGCGGTTGTGCCGAAATCTTAGACCACGCTATCAAGCTGGATTATTGGGATGTTGAAGGAATGGCAAATGCTATATATGCTCTGACTCAATACAAAGAATACCACGAGTTTATCAAGGAAGAAAGTCTAAAAGAAGTTGCCGGAATTACTTGGTATGATGCTGGGCTCAAAGTTCGTGATATATATAATAAAGTATTAAACAATAGATAATTAGAATAACGTTATGAAGAATATTTGTTTATGTTTTCAGATCCATCAGCCTTATCGTTTGAGGACATATCCTTTTTTTGATATTGGTGCTGATAGTGGTGGAGATTATGAGAATACAATCTTTAATGCTGAAATTTTCAAGAAAATAGCAGAAAAATCATATGTCCCAGCTAATCAACTAATGTTAGAACTTTTAAGAAAGTATCCAAACTTTCGCATTAGTTATATCATATCTGGTTTAGCTATTGAACAAATGGATGCTTACTATGGAGCAAGTCTTGCAGAGAGTTTTCAAGAATTAGCTAAAACAGGACAGGTTGAATTTATCTTAGAACCTTATGCCCATTCCGTTTCAGCCTTGTATAGTCCAAAAGAATTCAAGACACAAGTAGAGAAACTCTATGATAAGATTTTGAACACCTTTGATATTGAACCAAAGAAGGTATTATGTAATCCTGAACTTATCTATAGTGGCGATATTGCTAAACTTTGCCAATCTTTGGGAATAGAAGCTGTAATTGCTGATGGAAATAGACCATTCCTTGGAGGTCGTTCAGCAAACAAAGTATACACAGCATTAGAGGCAGATAATCTAAAGGTGCTTTTAAGAAATTCTTATCTATCAGATTTAATTGAGCAGAAGTTCTCTCGATATGATGCTCCAGAATATCCCATTACAGCAGACAAAATCGTTGCAATGATTGATAACGAACTTAATGATGATGAATCTGTACTCCTTTACCTAAATTATGAGTTATTGGGAGAGCGACATAGTAAAGAAACTGGCATTTTCGAATTCTTTAGGGCAATGCCTGCTATTGCAGAAGAAGCTAATATAGGTTTTACAACGCCATCTAAATTAGCACAAAAAGATACTGAGGGAAGTCTTACTGCAGACAATGTAACCAGCATCTTAGCTTCTGATAATTGTGTCAATCCTTGGTCTCGAAACCCATTACAGGAATCTGTCATCAATAAGCTTCGTGAGACTTGTGAGAACGTACACATATGTCAGAGCAATGACATCTTAGATAAGTGGTTGATGTTACAAAGTATTGATCATCTATTCTATATGGATACTTCAAGATCATCTGCATTTACCCCTTATCCATCTCCTTACGACGCATACACAAACTATATGAATGTGTTTAGCGACTTCTTATTACGTTTAGCAGCACAATTCCCGGAGGATTATAGTCAAGGCATTAGCGACTATGAAAAAACAATCCAAAAGCAAGATGCTGAACTTAAAGAAAAACAGGAAGAGATAGAAACTCTAAATCACATTATATCAGAGCTTAAGAAACAAAACTCTAAAAGATAATACTACTATATCTTATTCCTTAATTTTATCGGAAAACAGAAAGTATCGGCTACGTTATTAAAAGCGTAGCCGATACTTTTTTATGTTTTTGCTAAATTTATCAGAGTTTGTGCCGTAACGAACTATAGTTTGTAGCGGTATGAACTTGAGTTTGTTCGGGAACAAACTCAAGTTTCATCAGGAAGAAATTAGAGTTTCATCGGGAAGGAATTTTAGTTTCTATAGGAAGAAACTCAAAATTCTATTATAGAGAAACGTAAACATCTCCATAATACAAAAGAGAAAGGTGTATCAAAAATTAATTTTGATACACCTTCTAAAGATTTATAGAGAGTTATTTATTAACGATTATTTTTAGCGATAAGAATAAAAATAAAGAAGTTAGGAGTTAACAACTTAGATGGACGAAGCCTTTGAGCAAGGAGATTCTTCTTTCTGCTTGCATAAAAACTTGGTATTAGCTTGAAAAAGTCATAATATGCCCTAAAAATAACCTTGGTTTTTGCCCATTCCCCCTTTATTAAAAAGAATAAGGCTACACCAAAGTCTAAAATAAATCTGATGAATAAGACAAAAAGTAAATAAGCCGTATTCAGGTTTTTATACAGCATTAAGAGGTTATTTCGGTAGTTGAGATAGAGCTTGCGAGGACTTTCATTGTCAAGACTTGCCCCTCCGATATGAAAAACCTCTGAGTTTGGAGCATAAACAATCTTAAAGCCTCGAGTACGTAAACGGAAGCAAAGATCAATCTCTTCTTGATGAGCAAAGAAATGTTCGTCAAAGCCCCCAACAGAGAGGAAAACCTCTCTACGAATGATAAGCGCTGCTCCTGAAGCCCATAGAATAGGTTTTAGCTCTTGATACTGCCCTCTATCCTCTTCAATAGAGTGAAAGACACGTCCCCTACAATAAGGATAGCCAAAACAATCAAGATAGCCTCCTGCTCCTCCAGCATACTCAAAATAGTTGGGTTTATTAAAGTCTTTAATCTTTGGCTGAACAGCAACAATAGTGTCATCATTGGTAAATAAATCGTAAGCTTCATCTAACCAGTCAGACGATTTAGGCGTTGCATCACTATTCAGTAAGACAACGTATTGATACTTGAGCAATTTCAAAGCCTCATTGTAGCCTCCTGCATAACCGTTATTCTCAAGGAACTTAATCAGTTGTATATTAGGATAGTTCTTCTTGAGAAAAGAGCAAGACTCATCTGTCGAACCATTATCAACGATGATCAAATCACTAAGTTCTGTCTCGGCATACTGCACCCAAAGGGGCATAAACTTCTTTAGAAGTTCGACCCCATTCCAATTCAAAACAACAACTGCAAAAGGCTTCATCTTACTTAGATTTACTTTGTAAGAGCTTTATCTTCTTCCCTTGTAAATTTCCAACGCTTATGACTCCAAAGCCAATCCGAAGGTGTACGACGAATTGTTTCTTCCAAAAGATTAACGTAAGCTTGAGTTATCTCTCCATCTTGAGTTCCCTTGGGAGTCTGGCTAATAAGCTTTATCTCTCCTCGATAAACAGAGTCTTTTTCACGGGTAATATCAAGATATAAAACCGGTAAATCAAATCTCTTAGCAAGACGTTCTGCTCCGTCAAGGAAAGCTGTTTCCTGATTTAAGAAATTAGTCCACAAACCAACCTGTCCTTTTTTAGGCGTTTGGTCTGCGATGAAAGCAAAGACTGTCGCTTCACTCTTATCATCACGTATAAGCTTTAGCATACGCCGACCAATTTCAGCCTTAGGCGTAGCAATAGAACCATAACGCATACGCATCTCTTTCTGAACCTTATCGTAGGCTTTGTTTCTTAAAGGACGATAGAGCTGTTCTTGTCTTATCCCGAGTTCCTCAAAATAGATTTGTCCAGCACTAAACAGCTCCCAGTTACCACAGTGTCCCATCAAGATAATAAAATGCTTCTTCCCTTGAGCTTGTAGCTCTGCAAATAGGTTCATTCCATCAACCTTGAGGTGTCGTTTTTTCAAAACCTCTTTAGGAAGCTTCAAAAGTTTAGGACTTGATAAGAAAGTATAAACTAAATGATAATAGAACTCTTTAATGATTGCCTCTCGTTCTTTATCTGTTTTCTCAGGAAATGATCGCTGAATATGCTTAGTTACAACCTCTCGACGATAAGCAATCAAGCGATAAACAATAAATGATAAGACTTTACTAAAAAAAGCTATCATCTCCCAAGGTAAGAGAGATAACAGCTTCATAAAGTATTTATGGAAATAATAAGTCATAAATTTATACTAAGAATAAACCATCTTCACTCAATGAAGTCGGTGTAAACACTTCAACTTTACCGATAAGCTTAGCATCATAAGGACGAGCGACACGAACATAATTCTCAGAGAATCCTGTCATCAGACCATTATGTTCATTATCTTCCCAAATAATTGAAAGCTCTTTGCCGATATGTTCTGTATAAAAAGCTTTTAGTTTTTCCTCAGACATACGTAGAAGACGCTGACTCCTTTTATGCTTATCTCGGGGTGTAACAACAAAAGGAATGTTTAAGGCTGCCGTACCTGGGCGTTCTGAATAACTAAAAACGTGTATCTGCGAACAAGGCAAATCCGATAAGTAATTGAAACAATCTTCATAATATGCCTCTGTTTCTCCCCTACTACCAACAATAACATCAACACCGATATAAGCATTTGGCAGACGTTTACGAATATAGGCTACACGCTCTGTAAATAAATCTCTCGTATAACGACGACGCATTAACTTCAGGACCTCGGGACTCCCACTCTGGAGCGGGATATGAAAATGAGGAGCAATACGTTTGCTTGTCGCACAGAAATCTATAATATCTTCATTCAACAAGTTTGGTTCAACAGAACCAATTCTAAAGCGTTCAATCCCCTCAACATTGTCTAAAGCTTTCAATAGGTCAAGAAATTTCTCTCCCGTTGTTCGTCCAAAGTCTCCAATATTTACCCCTGTCAAAACAATCTCTTTTCCCCCTCGCTCTACAATACGCTGGCATTCTGCAACAATCTCTTCTATAGAACCATTGCGACTTCGCCCTCTTGCTTTAGGAATAGTACAGTAAGTACAATGATAGTCACAACCATCTTGAACCTTCAAGAAATGACGCGTACGCTCATCACTTGACGAACTAATATGGAAGTTCTTGATATCTTTAGTTTTAGCTGAAATAATCTGCTTAGAATCCGGATTCAGCTCTTCCATTTCAGCTAAATACTTAACTAAATCAAGTTTTTCCTCAGAGCCTAAAACTAAGTTTACTTCACCCATAGAAGCAATATCTTCGGGACTAAGCTGAGCATAACAGCCTGTTACTACAATAAAAGCATTTGGATGCTCTCGCTTTGCCTTTCGGATAACATTACGACACTTCTTATTTGCCTGCTCTGTAACAGAACAAGTATTAATCACACATATATCAGCCTGCTCTCCATTTCTTGCCGTACGAACCCCTTGTTCCAAAAGAGAACGCCCAACTCCTGATGTTTCTGCAAAATTTAACTTACACCCCAAAGTATAATAGGATGCTGTTTTCTCTTGAAATACAGAGTTATCTATCATTATTTTAAACTACTTTCTATTCTTTATTCTTTGAAGCTTGATAAGCTCTCTCCCATAATATGTTACAGCAACAAGCAAGAGAGATAAGCCTAAACCAATATAAAAACCTGAAATAAAACTTTCAGGTGCTAAATCTAAACGACGAAATACAATACCAAAAGTTATCATAACAATCATTACGATCCAAGAAGATGGTTTCTGGCATTTATACCACAGAAACTTATCTCCCTTAAGAGATAGTATAAATTGGCTGTTAGATCGAACAACCTTTGGAAAAATAAATCCCATAAAGAAACTTAATGCGATAAATAACCATAAATACTTATAGTATGAATCAACATTGCCCCAAGTATCAAAGCCAATACTCAGAACTTTATAAGCACCAAAAGCCCACAAAGATATAGCTATAAGAAAAAGTGATTGCCGAGAAACACTCATCAACCTTATCAAAACAGATCTCTTTTCTTTCAAGACAGATTTATTTATCTTCATCTAAAAACTCTGATAAATCAGGCATCTCCACACTATGGAGTAAATCTGAGCTATCATTTCCATTGTTAGAAAATCCTGTCTTTACAGCATCTAAAACCTCCATAAAACCTTCAGAGAACTTATCAAAATCTTCCTCATATAAAAATAAGCGATGACGCTCTCTTTCTCCAGTTTTCAGATTAGAACGATTCTCTGAAATAACAATATAATTATGTCCACGACTATCCTGCTTAGCATCAATAAAGTAAACTCTTGATCCAGCCTTGATACAACGTGAAACTAACTCTTTTGAATTATTACCTTTCATATCTTTTCTTCCAAATAAAGAATAACTAACCTTTAGACTCTTTCTAATAATACCACATTCTCAACGTGATGAGTATGAGGGAACATATCAACAGCCCTACTTTTCCTAACAACATAATCTCCCGCTTCAATCAATAAAGCTAAATCTCTTGCTTGAGTAGCAGGATTACAACTAACGTAAACAATACGCTTTGGCTTTGCACCTAAAATAACATTGATGACATCCGTATGCATACCAGCACGTGGCGGATCCGTAATAATGACATCAGGAGAACCGTGTTCTTGAACAAACTCCTCTGTAAGAATATCTTTCATATCCCCAGCGTAGAAGAGCGTATTTTCAATCCCATTAACTTGACTATTCAGCTTAGCATCTTCAATCGCTTCTGGCACATATTCAATACCAACCACTGATTGAGCAGATCGAGCAACGAAGTTTGCAATCGTACCTGTTCCTGTATATAGATCATAGACTAATTCATCTCCTGTCAAGCCAGCAAAGTCTCGAGCAACTTTATATAGTTCATAAGCTTGTAAGCTATTAGTTTGATAGAAAGACTTCGGATTAATTCTAAACTTTAAGCCCTCCATCTCTTCTTCTATATATGGATTCCCCGAGAAGCAGTGTACAACTTGGTCGCCAATAGTATCATTACGTTTCTCATTAATAACGTAAAGTAATGATGTTATTTGAGGGAACTCTTCTTTAATACTATTAAGTAATAGATCTATAGCCTCCTCATCATTACGGTAAAAAATGACAACAACCATAAGTTCTCCCGTTGAAGTCGTTCTAATCATCAAAGTACGCATCAAGCCCTCTTGCTCTCTAAGATCAAAAAATGGATATTGATCTATTTTAGAAAGACAGAAATCACGAATAAACAAACGTATATCATCTGCGATGTCAACTCCTAAATGGCAATTATCTATATTCAAGACCTTATCAAACATTCCTGGAATATGAAAACCTAAACCTGCACGCTGAGCAGGATCTTCCCATTCAGTACTATTAGGTTCAAACTCATCAGGTAAGAGCCAACGTTTATGACTAAACGTAAACTCTAATTTATTGCGATAACGATAGATCTCATTTGCTCCAAGGATTGGTAAATACTCCTCAACAGGCACTTTACCAAGACGCTCCATAGCATCACGAACATGCTGATTTTTTGCTTTTAATTGCTCTTCATATCGAACGTGTTGCCACTTACAACCACCACAAACAGAAAAGTGACTACAAGTAGGATCTTCACGAAGATCGGAAGACTTATGAAGCGTCGTAATACGCCCCTCCATAAAATTCTTTTTCTTCTTATATACTTGAATATCACAAATATCATTAGGTGCTGCAAAAGGTACAAATAATACCTTTCCATCAACGTGTGCTAATGCCTTCCCCTCAGCTGCAAGAGCCTCTATTTCAACCCCCTCAAATGCAGGAAGTTGTTTCTTTTTCCTTGCCAATTTATATTAACCTTTAAGTGTAAACATAAAAATAAAATCTCCAAATAAAGAGTAATTGAACTACACCTTGAAAATCCTATCCTTAAAAAATCAGAACCTTAGCAATAAGAATAAAAAAAATCTTATTGCTAAGGATTTATAAACCATTTGCTATTGAATATAGCTTAAAATTTTAGACTTGAACTCATCTGCAAGTTCATCAGCCTTGATCTGTGATTGAGCCTCTGTATAGATACGAATAATTGGTTCAGTATTACTACGACGAACGTGTACCCACTTTGTTGGGAAATCAATCTTAACACCATCTATACGAGAAATTTCTCCTGCTTGAGCTTCTTCCTTAGCTAATCTCTCTAATAAAGCCAAAGAATCAACCTCCTGAGTAAGTTCAACTCTCTGCTTGCTCATAAAATAAGCAGGATAAGTTTTTCTCAATTCACTTACAGTCTTTTTACTCTTAGCAAGTAAGCTTAAGAATAGAGCGACACCAACCAAAGCATCACGACCATAATGCAACTCAGGATAGATAATACCACCATTACCTTCACCGCCGATAAGTGCGTTATTCTCCTTCATTAAAGCAACAACATTCACTTCACCTACAGCAGAAGCCCCGTATTGTCCTCCGTGCTTCTCTGTCACATCACGCAGAGCTCTTGTTGAACTAAGATTTGATACAGTGTTACCTCCACCATTAAGAGCAAGCAAATAATCGGCTACAGCAACAAGCGTATATTCTTCTCCAAAGCAAGTTCCATTTTCATCAATGATAGCCAATCTATCAACATCAGGGTCAACAACAAAACCGATATCAGCTTTAGACTTACGGATCTCATCAGAGATTGCAGTCAAATGCTGAGGTAGGGGTTCTGGATTATGAGCAAAATCTCCTGTTGGCTCAGCAAAAAGAGGAGTAACTTGTTTAACGCCCAAGGCTTCAAGCAATGGAGGGAAAGCAATACCTCCAACAGAATTTACAGCATCGAAACAAACGTGAAAGTTTGCCTGACGAATAGCTTCGACATCCACACCTGTTGATTTAAGCACCTCTTGGATATGCTCTTGTAGATAGCTCCTCGTATCAAGAAGTTTACCAAGATCATCAACCTCTGCAAAAACAAGCTCATCACTTTCAGCAAGACGAAGAATTTCCTTACCTTCTTTATCATTAATAAATTCCCCCTTTGCATTAAGTAGTTTAAGGGCATTCCATTGTTTTGGGTTATGACTTGCTGTTAGGATAACTCCACCATCGGCCCCCAGTCCAGTAACAGCCATTTCCGTCGTTGGAGTTGTTGCCAAGTCAATATCAATCACATCACACCCCATTCCCATAAGAGAACCAAGGACAATACTCTTTACCATTTCTCCTGACATACGAGCATCACGCCCTAAAACAATCAAAGGACGTTGTTTCCCTGTGCTTTTACGGATTGTCAAAGCATAAGCAGATGCAAATTGTGCAATGCTTACAGGGTTTAATCCTTCACAAACAGAACCTCCAATAGTTCCTCGAATACCTGAAATTGATTTAATTAATGTCATTTACTTTTTAGTTTTGATTATTACTTTTTTATTATTGTATAATTTGCCTCATCAATAAATAACGATAGACCATCTTTATAGGTCATCTGTGGTCCAACCTCAAATGGAACTATCAACGAAACACTTGCTCCATTTCCTAACTGTGTCATAGGATATGCTAAACCCTCACACATATAAGCATCTAAATTCCCAACACCATTTTCTTGTTGAACAAGGGTAAAATGGACATCTCCTTGATTGTAGAAGTAAGTATAAGTAAAGAAGGTAAACTCACTACCAGCATTACTCATATTATCAAATGAAGGATATTCTTTCTTATTCCAAGAAAAAAGATACCCCTTGAATGCCAAAGCTAATTTTGTATTTAGTGGCACTCTCTTGATTGAGCCATCAGTATTAAGTTCTCCCCTATCAAGGACTCTCATGTATAATCCATTTGGGAACTTATAATATACTTTACTATCTATCTTATTAGGTAGATTATCGTCATCAAGTTCGACAACCTTCAGCTGTTTCTCGGAAATAAGACGATTAATAGCGTCTTTTTGTTCTTCTTTCAAGTCTGAAAACGATTTAATATCATTATCCGAACAGCTACCTATAGATGCTAACACAAGAGCAACAAAGCACAAATGTACTAAGGATTTTAATTTTCTATACTTCATTATCTATATAAATTTATTCTATTTTCCACAATCTCTTTGCTCCAAAAGAGCTTTTAATTCGTAAAGATATATATTTTTTGCCTCTTCTAAGCTACCATTAAATTCAGCACCGGCGGCATTTATATGCCCACCGCCCCCAAAACCATTCATAGCTAAGCGATTAACAGGAAAATCTCCAATAGATCGAAATGATAATTTTATTTGAGATTTATCTTCTCTAATAAAACAACAACTGTCAATCCCCTCAATCGTTAAGGGTAAATTAACTAAACCTTCAGTATCCCCTTTAGTAATACCCCGCTCAATCATCTCATCTTGACTAAGCATTAGAATTGCAGTACGCAACTCTGGATAAAGATCCATTTTCTTATCTAACATATAGCCTTGCAATCTTAATTGTGCTTCTTTGTTGTGATAAGAAAGTCTATCAATAATCATTGGATAATCAGCCCCTAAAGCTAATAACTCCGAAAAGTTTTGAAAGATCTCAGGATAAAAGCAAGCATACATAAAGCGACCTGTATCCGTTACAAGCCCCGAAAGGAGGAATGTCGCACCCTTTGCACTAAGCTTAGACTTATAGTCAAGTTCCTTGATTAGCATAAAACTAAGCTCACAAGTTGAAGAAAGTTCGGGGTAGCTAAATACTAAATCAAAATCATTGTCTGGTAATTCGTGATGGTCAATAAGGACACGATTAGCTTTAGTATTGTCATAAACAGCAGAAATCAACTCTGGATAACGAATACGCTTAACCTGATTATGATCTAAATGAAGAATAAGATCAGCCTCTTGAATAAGTCTAACAGCATTTTCAGGCTCTTGGTAAAAACTAACGAAATGATCATCAAAGGGTAACCAAGACAAATATGCCTCTACATCATCAGGACTTACAACAAAGACTTCCTTATTTGGATAAGCTGTTGTCAAGACATCAAACCAAGCTCCTGTTGCCCCCAAAGCATCGCCATCAGGTGATGTATGAGGAAGCAACACTATTTGATCTGAATCTTCAATAAAGGTTTTTAATCTTAACAGATCTTCTTCTATAAAATTTATTGTCATTAAATATTTATTTTCTTTTGTAAAATGTAGCACAAAGCCAATCTATAATCCCATCGGATAGTCCTTTTGTTGGGACAATAATCCCCTCAGGTTTTATTCTATCAGCAATTTCAAGGAATAGTTCACTCGCCGGATAGATAACATCTGCACGATCTGGTTTCAGATTAAATAAACGAATACGCTCCTCAACATCGTAGCGACCAAGCTCTCCGTGTAATCTTTTGAGTTCATCAATAGGTAAGAAGCCAACACTTCCACTATGCCTACTCGTCTGAGCTAAGCGTAGTAATTTATTAATATTCCCCCCAGAACCAACAACTTGTATATGCTCATAGCTTTCTGCAATCTCTGAAACGTAAGCCTTGAAACGTATCTCTTCTGCAGGATCTACCGAACCGCTTAGAATACGAACCGTACCAATATTAAAAGAATGAGAATCAATCAGCTTTCTTCCTAAAAGGAGATTAAGCTCCGTACTACCTCCACCAACATCGACATATAGGAATACATCTTGCTCTCCGATAGAGAAGTTTCCTATCAAATCTTTTGATATAAGCTCAGCTTCTTCCCGTCCATCTATAATCTCAATATCAATACCAGTATCTTTATAGATCTTATCTACCAGCTTGCTACCATTCCGAGCATCACGCATAGCACTTGTAGCACAAGCACGATACTCTTCTACTTCATAAATGGCCATTAATTCTTTATAAGCCTTCATCAGGCGGAGTAGTCGTTTAGACTTCTTCTTGCCTATTTTCCCTTTAGTGAAAGCATCTGCTCCCAAACGAAGAGGTACACGAAATAATTGCTCCTTACGAGGCTCATCATCAGGTCTCTCTGAGTTTACACTCTTAATAAGTAATCTCACAGCATTAGATCCTATATCAATAGCTGCATAAAAAACTTTGCTCATCTCTCTGTATGAATAGTTTGATAGTACTTGTACAAGTTTGTTTGAGAAGAAACTATTTGCCCTTTTCCACTCATTGCATTTCGGCGAGGGACTCCACCTTTTTCATTTACATAATAGCCATTAATCTCATCAGCTAAACCAAGATTGACAATCATATCAAGTTCAGCTTGTATGTTTTTTGCATAGATTGGACACATTACTTCAATACGTCTATCAAGATTGCGAGGCATCCAGTCTGCAGACCCAAGGTAATAACGAGGGTTTCCACCATTAGCAAAAATATAAATTCTTGAATGTTCCAAATAACGATCAATTATAGCATTAAGGAATAAACCATCACTAACACCTGATACATTAGGGACAAGCGAGCAGTTTCCTCGTAAACAAATATCAACCTTTACCCCTGCTTGAGTTGCTTCATAAAGCTTTGCTACAAGCTCAGGATCAACAATATGATTAAGTTTCATTTTGATATAAGCCTCCTTGCCACGCAAAGCATTACGAATCTCTTTCTGAATAAGAGAGATAATACGCTTACGCAAATCATTAGGAGCCACAAGCAAATCCTTAAATTCAATATTTAGATAAGGATACTCTATAAAGCGAAAAACATCTCCAACATCAGAAGTAATCCCCTTATGCGAAGTCAGAAGCATATAGTCGGTATAAAGTTTTGCCGTCCCCTCGTGTAAATTACCAGAGCCAATACAAGCAATCTGTCTCTTGTCTCGAAGAGTTATCAAGACAAGTTTGGCGTGAATCTTTAGCTTCTCGTGTCCAAAGATGACCTCTACTCCAGCTTCCTGCATACGCTTACTCCACTTAATATTACTTCTCTCATCAAAGCGAGCAAGCAACTCTACTACAGCAACGACCTTCTTTCCATTCTGAGCCGCCGAAATCAAAGCCTTAATAACTTTAGAGTTCTTTGCGACACGATAGAGGGAGACTTTAATCTCTTCTACCTCTGGATTGATAGCTGCTTCACGCAAGATACGCAAGAAGTGGTCAAAGCTCTCATAAGGGAAATGAATCCCAATATCTCGATCAAGGATTTGCTCTAAGATACTTCGGCTATAACTAATTTCACTACTCAAGATTGGAGCTTGCTTTGAGAATTGTAAATCCTCTCTACCAAAATTAGGTAAAGACATCAAATCCTTCATATTATGGTAGCGTCCACCTGCGAGAATACTCTCCACAGCGGATATTTTAATGAACTTAAGCAATGATTGTAAAGCAAAATCAGGCATAGCTCCATCATAAACTAAACGAATTGGTTCTCCTCTTCGTCTTTGCTTAACTCCAGTAGAGACTTTCTGCATCACACTCTGACGCAAATCAGTCTCCATCTCCATTTCCGCATCCTTTGTTAGCTTGAACGTATAGGCAGAATAGGATTTATAGTCAAGTCCAGCAAAGATATAAGGGAAAGAATAACGAAGAACATCATCTAAAAACATCAGATAATGATCACTGCCCTTACTACTCAGTGTAATAAAACGACCAAACTCTTCTGATGGGATTTCAACAATAGCCAAACGACTATCTTGCGAATCAGACTCTCTCTTTAGTATGATAAGAAGATATAAAGACTCTTTCAGGTGAATATCTGCGTGAAACCTCGGGCTATCCAAAAATATTGGATTTGCCGATCCACTAATTCTGTCCATATAAAAAGACCTTACTTCATCTTCTTGCTCTGGACTTAACTCTCTTTCATTAAGGATATGAATATGCTCTTGCTCTAAAAGCTTAAGCAACTTCTCCTGTATTCGTTCAAAATCTACAGAAAATTCTTGATACAAACTAAAAAGTTCGGCAAGCGTTTTGAGAGCATTGTCTCGCCCTTTATCTTCAACCTTTTTAGGACAATCTACAATACGATGTAGAGAGGCAATACGGACACGAAAGAACTCATCTAAATTATTTGAATAAATCCCCAAATAATTAAAGCGTTCCAATAGAGGCAAATCATCTCGATCAGCCTCAAAAAGCAAGCGTCGGTTAAAACGCATCCAGCTTATATCTCGCTCAATATATGGTAACTCTTTCATATCACTCACCGACTTCCTTTATTTTTCTTTTAATTCCCTTGCTAAAGGCTATCTTTATCAAAAGCAAATGGCAATACATTGCGACAATCGTCAAGACGAATGACCTCATCTGCTCCTGCCAGAAGAAGCTTAAATGGCTTAAAGCGAGAAGCTGTCTCCATTAGCACCTGACGACAAGAACCACAAGGAGGAATAAAGGGAACTCGCCCTGATTCATTAAATGCAACAATAATTAAACTTTCAACTGCCACATTAGGATACTTAGCTCCGGCATAGAATAGAGCTGTACGCTCGGCACAAGTACCAGATGGGTAAGCGGCATTCTCTTGATTAGACCCCGTTACAATCTCTCCATTCTCCAAAAGGACTGCTGCTCCGACACTAAACTTGCTATATGGGGCATAAGCGTCTTTAGCTGCCTGAATAGCAAGCTCTTCCAATCGTAGCTCTTGCTCTGTCAATTCAGAATGACTTAATAAGTCGTATGATATTTTTAATTCCTTCTTCATTCCACACTCTACTTTATGGATACTTTATTTACAAATATACTTATTTTCAACGACATTTAGAGATATAAGTATATCCCCCACCGCTAATCTCAATTACTTTTACGGCAATCAACTTATCAGCACAAAAAGAAAGCGTAAAAACTAAGAGTGTGCGTCAAAAATTATATTTTGACACACACTCTTTCAGTGTTTCATAAATCAACGAAAGACGAAGCTTTCCTATATCTACCTCCAACAAACAACCAAGTGGAGTTTATTTTAGACGAGCCAAAGCCATTTCATAGCCTGTAATTAATTCATCAAAGACATCTCGAACTGTTTCAACCTGTTTGGTAAGGACAGCACATTGCCCAATCTCAAGCATTCCTTCCTCTAAGTCTCCTTCGAAGATACCTTTTTTAGAGCGTCCTTTCCCTTGCAACTCTCTAAGCTCTTCTACAGAAGCTCCTTTACGCTCAAACTCTTCAACACGTTTGAAGAATTCATTCTTAATCAAACGAGTAGGACTAACTGCTTTGAGAGAAAGCTTAGTATCCCCCTCACCCAGAGTACGACAGCAATTCTTAAACTCTTCACTTGCAGAAGACTCTTCTGTCATCGCAAAGCGTGTTCCTATCTGAACGCCTTCAGCTCCTAATGCCATTGCTGCCAAAAAGCTATCTCCTTGAGAGATACCTCCTGCTGCCACAACAGGGATAGAAACCGATCTTACCACATTAGGGATCAAGCACATCGTTGTTGTTTCCTCACGACCATTGTGTCCACCAGCCTCAAAGCCTTCTGCAATAACGGCATCAACACCTGCCTCTTGACTTTTGAGGGCAAACTTAGCACTGCTGACCACGTGCATTACCTTACAGCCAGCTTCCTGAAGTTTGGCTGTATAGAGCTTCGGACTACCTGCCGAGGTTACGACCACTGGCACCTGCTCCTCTATAATAATATCAATAATAGTCTCAAGCTCGGGATAAAACATCGGAACGTTTACCCCATAAGGCTTGTCTGTAGCCTCTTTACACTTTTGAATATGCTCACGAAGCGTCTCTGGGTGCATTGAACCAGCTCCAATAAGCCCCAAGCCTCCTTCATTACTAACAGCAGAGGCAAGACGCCAACCACTACACCAAACCATACCTCCAGATATGATTGGATAACGTATGCCCAACAAGGCACATAATCTATTATTTGTCATCTATTTCTTAGATTTTTTTTGTGTAGCAAGCTCATCAAGTTCAACCAGCTTATTCATTATAGCATATATGGTCAAACCACTCGTACTATGGATTTGTAATTTTTTTGTGATATTTCGCCTATGCGTTATCACAGTATGGGTAGATAGATAGAGATGCTCCGCAATAGCTTTGTTAGTCATACCCTTGACCACACAAACGACAATCTCCCTCTCACGTGGAGTAAGAGCTTGGGACTCTAAAGCTTGCTTATCCTCATCATTTCTAACCAAACGATCAAAAAGATGTGTAATCTGATTAACATTATCGCAAAGGTGAATCACTCCATCATATTCACTAAGAAGGCTTTCATCTGTTGTACCATAACTAATCGCAACAAATCGGCTATGCTCGTGTTGGTTATGGAAAAGCTCTTTCGGACGTAAACCACACAACAAAGGGTTTAACAAGAAAATATCTACAGTGAGTGCCAAACTTGACAACTCTTGCCACTCCTGACGATTATTGTCAGAAAGATGAATAACCTGCACCTTATAGGGAGCCAATTTCTTGATTTGAGCTTCTAAGCCCAAACGAATAATTGAACTCGGTTCTGCGATAGCAATTTTTATTGAAGTTGAGGGCATATACTTGTGATATAAAGTCAATTATTAGATTAAGCCTTCTTCAAGAGCTTTCATATAGGGAACAAAGATGTTATCTTCGATATTATTATGCGTTGCCAAATCTTCTTCAGTAGTAAAGATATCGTGTAGTACATTAGTCAGCTCATAGCCACTTGGCACTGGATAATACTTAATCAAAAGATTCTTCAGCTCTGTGATTTTTAACTCTATCTGATCGTGTCTTTTAGAGAAAATCTTGATATTATATTGGCGAACTTTTTCACCTTCACTAAGCTTAAGAGCATAAGGGAAGACAACCTTCTCTTCATAATTCATATGCTTACGGACTTCTTCCACATACTCGTCAAAGAAATTCTGTATGACAAAAGCCACCTCTTGAGGGCAAGTTGAGATAGCAGAAAGAAGTCTTTGACGTAATAAGGGCAACCTAAAATCTAAAAAGTATGAATGCGAATTAGATAGATAACTCAATAAACTGGTCATACTAACCTTAGACAACTCTTTAAGCGTGTAGGTATGCGTTTTATCTCTGCGTGAAAAATTCAGCAAAAGCAATAAGGTATCGGCATCAAGATTATGCTTCTCACAAACCTGTCCTAAGGTATCTTCTCCAAAACCAATAGGAATGCCATAACGTGTAATAATTAATAATAACGGATAGTTATCACAAATCAGATCACTCATTCGAGTATTCAAAGAGAAGTCCAAAACCCTACATCTATTGTTTATTTGTATCATATATTTTATTCTAATAATTATTTATTCCTATTTCTCGTCAATACAAATATAGTAAATACATAGAGAGAAATAGTATCTAAGCTAAAAAATACGAATGATTTGCGATACCACTATACCTTATCAAGCTCTTTAATACCCAAATATAGGTATATTATCTAAATAAACAAAACGATTAATAATACTTGAACTTAGGGGATAAAACCCTCTGCGAGGGTTCCGATTTGTGATATTTAGATAAGTTCAAAAAGTGATTGGGAAAAGTCAGAAAAGTTTTCCGGAAAACTTTTAGAAATGACTGGGAAAACTCAAATGAGTTTTCCGGAACATTTTTCACACCCAAAACAAAAACTTATATATCCCTGATAATTAGGAGGTTGAAAAGCCTCTCTACGAGAGTTCCGATTTGTGGCATTTTTCCTAATTAAGAGTTGAAAATTAAGAATTAATTATTAAGAATTTTGATGTGTTTGCTTTGGATAAAAGAAGCTATGACAAAAGATACCTATCTTTGTAATATAAATAATGTATCAATTTGAATAAAAGAAAATGCAATATACACGTTATACCTTTTCAGTATCAACTCCTCTAAATGATGAGTTAAGTTTAGAGACAATCTTTGATTTGCTAAGTGAGGACTTAGGTCTTGTCGGATTTGATTGCTTTGAGCAAGAAGGCAAACAGTTTCTTGCCTATATCCCAACAGCAGATATTAATCAGAAAAACATTGAAGAGCAAATAAAAGGCTTTGCAATCCCCAACATCTCTTTCAATTATATTGAAGAGACAATGCCTGAGAAAAACTGGAATGAAGAGTGGGAAAAGAACTATTTTGAGCCACTACTCTTAAGTAATGGTCGCTGTCGCATCAAAGCTCCTTTTCATCAGACAGACGACAAGGTACAGACAGAGATTATCATTCAACCTAAAATGGCTTTTGGCACAGGTAACCACGAAACAACTTCTCTCATCATTAGCTATATTTTAGAGCATAAAATGACTGGCTTAAAGGTCTTGGATATGGGTGCAGGCACAGGGATTCTTGGGATCCTTGCTCTTAAAGAAGGAGCTAAAAGCCTTACTTCCATAGATATTGACGAATGGGCTTATGAAAACATTCTGGAGAATGCCAAGCTCAACAATGTGCAAATTGACGAAATTATTCAAGGGGACGCAAGTAGTTTAGACGGGAAAGAAGGCTTTGACCTTGTCTTGGCAAATATCACCCGTAATATATTACATCAAGACTTACCTGCTTATGCCAAAGTAATGAAGCAAGGGGCAAGAATTGTCCTTAGCGGTTTCTATCAAGAAGACGTTGAGCTACTTAAAGCAAGAGGAGAAAGTCTTGGACTGACTTATCTAAGTGAGCAAAGTCAGAATAAATGGACATTATTAGAACTTATCAAAGAATAGATATTATGAATATACTTAATAATCTAAAAAGAAGTTTGCTTCTTAGCACACTTCTATACTTTATCCTTCCGCTAAATGCAAACCCTCACAATCGCCCAAAGATTGTCATAGGAATGGTCGTTGATCAGATGTGTTGGGACTATCTTTATCGCTATTACGATCAGTTTGAAGATGGTGGATTTCGTCGCCTGATGAACGAAGGATTTAACTGCGAAAACGCACGTATCAATTACATACCATCGGTAACTGCCATCGGTCATTCAACAGTCTATACAGGTAGTGTGCCAAGCCTTCACGGCATTGCAGGGAATTATTTCTTTGAAAATGGCAAAGGAATGTACTGCACAGGCGATAAAAGCGTAGAAGCTGTGGGCGTAGCTCCTTGCAAAGCAGGGCAGATGTCTCCACGTAACTTAAAGGTTACAACGATTACTGACGAGCTTCGCCTTGCTACAAATTTTAGAAACAAGGTTATAGGAATAGCAATCAAAGACAGAGGAGCAATACTTCCTGCAGGTCATAGTGCAAACGCGGCTTATTGGTTTGACAATGAGAGCGGAAACTTTATCACAAGTTCTTACTATATGAAAGAGCTTCCCTCGTGGATAAAAGCCTTTAATAAACAAGAGCTTCCAAAAAAATATCTCAACCAAGAGTGGAGGTTGCTTAAAAACCCAAAGTGTTACACGGCAAGTAGTCCAGACGATAATGCTTTTGAAGGGGCATTCATCAAAGGAGAAAAACCAACTCTTCCAATCAACCTAAAGAAAATCGGTAAAAAGTATGGCTATGGACTTATTCGCTCAACGCCTTTTGGCAATCAGCTGACTTTAGACCTTGCAAAAGCAACTATTGAAGGAGAGAAAATGGGTGAAGGTAAGCAGACTGACTTCTTGGCTGTTAGTCTTTCTTCTACAGATTATATTGGTCATCGCTTTGGTACTTTTGCAAGAGAAACAGAAGATACTTATCTAAGATTAGACCAATCATTAAGCAAGTTCTTCAGCTACCTTGACCAAAAATTTGGCAAAGATGGCTATATTTTCTTCCTAACAGCCGACCACGCAGCAGCACATAATGTAACGTTCCAAGAGGCTCATAAACTCACAGGTCGCCCTTGGAAAACAAACGAAATCAAGCAAAAGCTACAGATTCATTGTCAGAAAACCACCGGCACAAAAGAAAACTTAGTGCTTGCTATTGCCAACTATCAAGTCTTTTTCAACGAAAAGAAAATTGATGAACTAAATATTGATAGAGAGATGCTCTACAGAGAAGCATCTTCTTTCCTTGAAAAGCAAGCAGGGGTAAATTATGCTGTTATTGCCAAAGATGCTCAGACGACAGCTATTCCTCAAGAGATTAGAATGCGTGTTATCAATGGCTACAATCACAATCGAAGCGGAGCTATCTTTGTAATCCTAAATACGGGTTGGTATGGACACGATGGAGCAAACAAAGCAACGGGTACTTCACACGCCGTTTGGGCTCCTTACGATACTCATATCCCTTTGATTTTTATGGGGAAGAACATCAAAGCTAAACATCTCTACCGAGAAGTTTATATGACTGACATCGCTGCGACCTTAGCTTTTATGCTCAAGACACAACTCCCAAGTGGTTGTATCGGTCAACCTATCACCGAAATATTTGAGTAAACTACGCTAATGCTAAAAGTACTCGTTGTTGATTGTCAAGATTCTTTCGTGTATAATCTCGTACAAATTTTGCGAGAGAGTAAGTTATGTACCTTTGAGATTGTTTCGGTTGACAAATTAGATTTTGATAAACTATCCGAATATGATAGCCTTTTGCTCTCCCCTGGGCCTGCAAGACCAGAGGATTTCCCAAACTTAATCCGCTGTATCGATGAATGCAAAGCAACGCACACTATTTTGGGAATATGCTTAGGGCATCAAGCTCTTGCTATGTATTTTGGCTCAACTCTTCAGCAGATGAACAATATCTTACACGGACACAAGAGCAAACTGTGTATTGAAAAGCAGGACGATTTGCTGACAAATATCAAAGAGCATTCTGCCATTGCTCGCTATCACAGTTGGGTCGTGGCAGAAGATAGTCTTGCTAAAGATTTAGAAGTGTTGGCACGAACAAGCCAAGAGGAAGGAAGCCATATAATGGCAATCCGACATCGGAAGCGACCAATATGGGGCTTGCAGTTTCACCCAGAGAGTATGATTACGGAGAATGGCAAGCAATATCTTCATAACTTTCTCCAAACAAGCATTAAACTTAAAGATAAAAATTAGTCTATGTATTTCTCAGATATTATAGGACAAAAAGTCGCAAAGAAAGAACTAATTGCTTCTTTCCACAAAGGCATCGTCCCTCACGCAAGATTATTCGTAGGAGAAGATGGATCTGGAGCTTTTGCCTTAGCCTATGCTTATGCTCGCTATATCAACTGCTCCGAACCCACAGAGCAAGATGCTTGTGGTCATTGTCGCTCTTGCCTGCGGTTTGACAGCTTTGCCTCACAGGATATTCTGTACCTTTTTCCGATTGTTAATAATGCTTCTCGCAACTATTGTGATGACGAACTCCCCTTGTGGCGAGAGTTCCTCGGCAAAGGTGCTTATACCTACTATAGTGATTGGTTAGACCTTTTCGGAGGGAAAAGCAAGAGTGCTAATATCTTCACTCGAGAAGGAGCTAAATTAATTGAGCGATTAAGCTATCAGATTGATGAAGCGAAATATCGTATTCTTTTTGTTTGGCTTCCAGAGAAAATGCACCCAAGCTTAGCCAACAGCTTACTCAAGCTTACCGAAGAACCTCCTAAGGATACAATTATATTAATGGTTAGCCTCAAAGAGGAAGAAGTCTTAGGGACATTACTTAGCCGTATGCAGACGATCTACTTACAACCTCTTATGGAAAACGAAATTGTCTTCGGACTAAATAAGTTGCAAATCCCAACGACAGGCAACATCACAAAAGAATATGCGGCACACTTAGCCCAAGGAAACTTCCGCAAGGCTCTTGATATTTGCAAGCAAACCCCCAACGAAGGGCATAGATACAATCCGCTTTTTAAGCAACTATTGCGTTGTACCGTTAATGCTCAACCCCTTGAAATGAGAGTTTTCTCTGAAGAACTATCAAAATATAGTCGTGATGAGCAGGTGGCTATCCTAAGCTATTTCGCTCAGATGCTTAGAGAGCTATACCTATATAATTTTGAGGAGCAACAGCTTTGCTACTATGAAAGTATTGATGATCGAACGATGGCTTATCTCAAAGGTTGCTTTGATGAAGACAGTGTCCCTTTCATTAGCTCTGAGATTGAGCTTGCCATTAGGCATATCAAACAAAATGTCAATAGCAAAATGGTCTTTTTTGACTTCTTGCTTCGCTTTACTTCCAAGATGACAGCAAGCTATAAAGCACACAACGTTCGCTAATAGCATTAAGGCTCGCAAATGAAACGGATTAACTCACGAAAGGCATTCTTCCTCTCTCTTAGTCTAATCACAATTATTATCCCCTATTCTTTTATGAATCACAAAGACATACAACAAAACCATAGACCAACGAAGTGGAAAGAACTCTCTGTCATTAGCTACAATGTAGAGAACTTATTTGACACAATAGACAACCCGCTGACCGATGATGATGAATTCTTGCCAACAGCAGAGCGACATTGGACTAAGCAACGCTACCACAAAAAGCTACAGCATATTGCAAGTGTCGTATCAAGAGCTGGAGGGACTATAGACTTTCCTTCTTTTGTTGGCTTGATAGAGGTTGAGAATAATGAAGTCTTGGAAGACCTCATACATCGCACAGATCTCTCAAATGCTAAGTACCAATACCTCATCAGTCATAGCCCTGATAGACGAGGGATTGATGTGGCTCTGCTCTATAGACCAGAGGTATTTACTGTTATTGGACATAATGAGATTGAAATATCCTTCCCTTCTAACTTAGAGAAACGTAGCCGTAATATCCTACACGTTGAGGGGAAGCTTTATAATCAAGAGACGCTATATCTCTTCGTTTGTCATTCCCCCTCACGCAGAGAAGGAGCTAAGAAAACCCAAGCCTATCGTAATACGGTTATGCGAGAGCTAAAGAGAGCTTGTCAGGACTTGTATAACGAAAATCCGAATAGTCATATCCTTATTATGGGCGATTTTAATGCTCCACCTTCGGAGGTTAATCACAGCAAAGCCTTAGGCTCTAAAAACTTATCTTATCGCTATAGTAAGAAGCATTCGGATTCTAAGGAATTGATTCTTTTCAACATAATGAATCAAATACCTAAAGACAACCCTGCGGGGAGTTATTGCTACAGGGGTCGTTGGGATCAGTTAGACCAGTTTATCATCTCTCAAAGCCTGCTCAAAGAAGACAGCTCGCTACAATATATTGACAGAAGCGTTCGTAATTATGCTCCTCGTTACTTACAAAGAAATAAACGTTTTGCTTCAGGCTTCCGAGTGCCTTGGCGAACGTACCTCGGACCTCATTATATTGGAGGCTATAGCGATCACTACCCCATTACGATGAAGCTCCAAATCAAAAACTAAAGGGCAACAAATCATACTTATTTATTTACTTATATTAAAACGTTATTTTATTATGAATAAACAAGATTTAGCATTTAGACCAGAGTTACTCAGAAAAAGTATTAGCTATTGTGTTAGAGAAGATTGTTCGGCAAAAGGACAATGTCTGCATTACTTAGCCTTTGATTATGACAAAGACTTTGTGGAAGCGTATTTTATTAACCCTCGTAAGGTGCAAGGCAACGCTCAATGCACGAAGTTTCTAAGCAATGAAGTGAAACGAGTTGGACGAGGTTTCCGCCGTGCTTTAGAGTTAGTTCCCAGAGGGCAGTCTAAAAAATTCCGTCAAGATATAATGTCTATTTTTCAGTGTGGACAAACACAGTTTTATAACTATGCAAATGGTCTCAAATGGCTTACTCCTAATGAAGAAAAGATGTTAAGCTCTATTTTTGCCAAATATGGGGTGAAAACAAAAGAGGTCTGCGATACTTACGAAGAGGCTTATTGCTTAACTTAAACACTCTCTATCAATAACATATCATAATTAAGGAGATAAGTATTAAACTTATCTCCTTAATTATTTTATTCTTGTTCTACTAAATCAAGATTTCACTCCATTATGTAAAGTTTTTCACAAGGGAGTGAAATAAATTACATTACGGAGTGTAATAATATTTTACCCCAAAAGCTAATCCAAGTTAAGCTTGAGGTCGCCTTGCTTAATCCAATTAATACGCCTTAGATAAAGGTAAATCAAATAAGTAAGAAGAGCTGGAGCTACAACGTGAAAGAAAAGGATTAGCATAAAAGTTTCGGTATTTGCACCCATTGCTTCAAGTGTACCGATTTGTCCCACTAAACCACTCGTTCCCATTCCTGCACCATAAGGTAAGTTTTGCATCTTAAAGAGCAAAATCGCAATAGGAGCAAGAATCGCACTTGTCAGAATAGAGGGAATCCATATCCGTGGGTTCTTGATGATATTAGGGATTTGAAGCATACTCGTACCAATACCAAGGCTAATGACTTCGCCCAGTCTATTATCCCTACTACTGATAACGGCAAAACCTACCATCTGAGCACAGCAACCTATTGTCGCCGCTCCCGCAGCATAGCCTCCAAGAGAAAGAGCGATCGCAATCGCAGCACTTGAGATAGGCAGTGTAAGTAGCATACCCATTACAACCGCAATCAGTATACTCATAAAGAAAGGTTGTATCTGGGTCATCGCTTCAATAAAAGCTCCAATCTGTATCATTCCAGCCTTAATAGGAGCTCCGATTAGATAAGCCATCATAATGCCTGAGATAAGCGTTAGCGTTGGTGTAATCAAAATATCTATAGAAGTCTTTTTGCTTACCAGTCGTCCCATCTCCACGGCAAACATCGTTGCTACAAGCGTGCCGACAACACCTCCGTAAGTATTCGCTGCAAAACCAACAGCCGTTGAACTAACCAAGACAAGCATTGGAGCATTAAAAGCATAGGCTATGGAGACAGCTATGGCAGCCCCTGTCATCTTCTGAGCCATTGTACCACAACTAACAAGGGCTTCTATCTCTAACCAAGTCCCGATATTTTTGAGGATTAGACCAATGATTAACGAACCAAATAGCCCGATTGCCATTGCGTTAAGAGAATCAACGCAGTAACGCTTAAGTGCTTGTTTAATGATTGCTTTTGATACTTTCATTTGTTTTTTCGTAGTATTTATGATACTTATTTACTTGCCCACAAATATACACATTTCTCTTTTACAGTTTATTTTCACCGATATTTAGACAGGATATTAGAACCGATTTGATGAAATATCATAGGGAAGCCCTTTTATATTAAGATAATTTCATAAATTTGTATCTAAGGCTTGAGTCTTTTCAAGCCTTTTATTTTAATAAAAAAGAATTAATGAGGACATTACCCATAATAATAAATAAAGAGCGTTGTGCTTCTCTTGGTATAGATGCCGGAGATAAATCAGCGATTATAGACTATCTTAATAAGGAAACAGCCAAAGGCACTTTGATGGAACACCTATCTATCCAAGTAAGTGATATCACAGAAGAATATATTGAGGCGACAATGCCTGTTGATGAGCGAAGTTCGCAAGCAATGCAGTCCCTACACGGAGGAGCAAGTATCGCTCTCGGTGAAACGCTTGGTGGCTATGGCTCATACCTTATCTTACCTCAAGACTATCACCCTGTTGGACTGCAAATAGGAGGCAATCACGTAGCGATGGCAAAGCAAGGCGATACGATTCGTGCCGTGGGGCAATTAATCCATCACGGACGCACCACTCATCTATGGCAAATAGACCTCTATAGCCAAGACACTGGCAAACTTATCTCAACCATCAAACTAACAAATAGTATTCTATCTTCACGCTAATGCTTAAGCTTTCGGACATCAAGCTAAACCAATATATCCAGCAAGGGAAAGCCTTTGTGCTTTATCGTTTGCCTGAAAAGCAAGAGGCTTTCTTCATCAAGGCTGAAGAGGGAAAGGGACAGAACCTTGCTTCGCTGAAAGATCTCAATACTGCTTCGGCTTTTGTCTTTGCCCCCTTTAGTACTAATACGGACACCCCTATTCTACTAATTAATGGGGCAAAAATTCCTATTCAGTTAAATGATGTAGAGGGGCAAAAGGAAACTATCAAGCACGATGAGATTAGCTTGAATAAAATCGTTGATGAAGTTTATACTAAGGATTTTCAAGCTTTTAAGCAAGCTCTCGAGCAAGAAGACTATCAGAAATTAGTCTTAGCAAGAACGAAACTTATCCAACAAGACGTTACAGCAAAGCTAAAAGAACTCTTTACACTTGCTTGTCATTGCTACAAGTCAGCGTTTACATACTTAATATATACCAAAGAGTCTGGGCTGTGGTTAGGAGCAAGTCCTGAATGTTTGCTTCGCTCAGAAGGAAAGGCTTGCACAAGCGTTGCTTTAGCTGGTACGCAAGCTCTTGAGGAAGGCAAGGGCTTACCTCAAGAGTGGTCTAAGGAGCTTCAAAGAGAACAAAAGCTTGTCAGCCAATACCTCAAAAAGCAGTTAGAAAGCCTCGGACTTAAATATACGCTTTCGCCAAGACGTAGCGTTTCGGCAGGACGAGTTGCTCATCTTAGGACGGACGTAGATTTCTTTTTGGACGGCAAAGTAGGATTAGGAGATGTCTTGGATAAGTTACACCCTACCCCCGCCCTATGTGGTCTGCCCAAAGAAGAAGCAAAAGACTTCATTGAGCAGAACGAAAGCCTTGACCGAACTTATTACGGAGGCTTTTTGGGAGAACTTGCTCTCCAAGGAGCAACCAATCTATACGTCAATATACGTTCAATGAAAATCAATGAGCAGTCTATCGTTTATTACGCTGGCGGAGGCTTGCTCCAATCGTCTATCCTGCAAGATGAATGGCTTGAGACCGAAAGGAAAATGTGCACAATGCAAGAGATTGTTCAGCTTGCTACTCAAGAATAAAGCATAAATATCTTGAAAAGGACGGACAAATAACAACATCAAAATAGTCGAACAAAACAATGTATTCAGAAAAGAAAAACATCTTAGAGCTTGTTGCCTTACTCAAGGCTCACGGCATAGAAGATTGTGTCCTTTGCCCTGGGAGTCGTAATGCTCCGATTATTCTAAGCCTTAGTAATGATAAAGACTTCAAGTGCTACTCAATCACTGACGAACGTAGTGCAGGCTTCTTTGCCCTTGGTATTGCCCTTAATACGGCAAAGACAGTCGCAGTGGTATGCACTTCTGGTTCGGCTCTTCTGAACCTTGCCCCAAGCGTTGCCGAAGCTTACTATCAAGGCGTTTCGCTCTTGATTATATCTGCCGACAGACCTCAAGCTTGGATTGGGCAGATGGACGGACAAACGATTCCACAGCCGAATGTATTTGGTTCATTAGTCAAGCAAGCAGTCAATCTCCCTGAGGTGAAGACCGACGAAGACCTTTGGTATTGCAATCGCTTAATCAACGAAGCCATACTCTCTACTTCGCATCATTCACGGGGTCCTGCACACATTAATGTGCCGATTTCCGAAGCGCTTTTTGATGTAAAAATAGAAAGCTTACCCCAAGCACGTAAGATAGAAAGGATTAAAAGTATCAGTCTCTACGAAAGCCAAAGCAAAGACTTAATTAACAGACTTAAATCATTCCAAAAACGAATGATATTAGTCGGACAGATGAACCTTTTCTACATCTTTGCTAAACAGGATAGCAAAAAACTATATAAGCAGTTTGTTTGGCTCGGCGAACATACAAGCAATCAAACAATCCCTGGAGTTCCGATAGAGAACTTTGACCTTGTCCTACGCTCTGTCAATGATGAGTTACTACAAGAGCTTCGTCCTGAGTTGCTGATTACCTATGGTGGACATACAATCTCCAAAAGTGTCAAGCAGTATCTCCGCAAATACAAACCTACAGAACACTGGCATATCTGCCCAAAGGGCGAAGTCATTGACCTCTTTGCTTCGCTAACAACGGTTATTGAAATGGATCCTTTTGAGTTCTTGGAGAAGATAGCAAATGCTTTTGGCAATCAAATCCCACAATACCCTAAGCGTTGGGAGCATATCAGTTCGCTTATCCCTAAACCCAACTTCCCTTACTCTGCGATGAAGGCGATTGAGCTATTAACGAATGCCTTACCCCAAGAGACAAGTCTACATTTGGCTAATAGTTCAGCTGTCCGTTATGCTCAGCTCTACCCTATTGACAGCTCTATCGAAGTGTGTAGCAACAGAGGGGTAAATGGCATTGAAGGCTCTCTATCCACGGCGGTGGGTTATGCCCTTAGTTCCTCCAAACTAATCTTCCTCGTCATTGGAGATTTGAGTTTCTTCTACGACAATAATGCCTTATGGAATAAGTATCTAAGTCCGAACTTACGCATTTTGCTCCTCAACAATCAAGGAGGAGAGATTTTCTATAATCTAAAAGGTTTGGAGCAAAGCCCAAATATGAAGCAATTTATCTCGGCAGAGCATAAAACGACGGCGAAGGCTTGGACAGAGGATAGAGGGCTGATCTATCAAGCCGTACACAATGAAGATGAGCTGAAAGAAGGGATTGATTTCTTGACAGCTCCAGACTCCAACTTCCCTCGGATAATTGAAGTCTTCACAGATAAAGAGGAAGATATTAAACTATTAAATAAGTATTACAACAGCATTAAAATATAAAGTATATGAGTACAGAAAAAAGAGAATGGACAACCATTAGAGAATACGAAAATATTCTATTTGAATACCACGAAGGTATTGCACGTATCACCATCAATAGAGAGCGTTATCGCAATGCTTTTACACCAACGACCACAGCGGAGATGAGCGATGCTCTACGTATCTGCCGTGAAGAAGCCGACATTGATGTCGTGGTGCTGACTGGTGCTGGCGACAAAGCTTTCTGCTCTGGTGGCGACCAAAACGTCAAAGGGAAAGGTGGCTATATAGACAAAGAAGGCGTGCCTCGCCTGAGTGTCCTTGACGTACAGAAGCAGATTCGTTCACTACCGAAACCTGTCATTGCAGCAGTTAATGGTTTTGCTATTGGTGGCGGACACGTCTTGCACGTTGTCTGCGATCTATCTATTGCTTCGGAGAACGCTATCTTTGGACAAACAGGTCCTCGTGTAGGGAGTTTTGATGCAGGCTTTGGCTCATCATACTTAGCTCGCGTCGTTGGACAAAAGAAAGCTCGTGAGATATGGTTCCTATGCCGTAAGTACAACGCTCAAGAAGCTCTTGATATGGGCTTAGTTAATAAGGTCGTTGCCTTGGAAGACTTAGAAGACGAGTACGTACAATGGGCAAGAGAAATGCAGATGCTTAGTCCGCTTGCTCTACGAATGATTAAAGCTGGACTGAATGCCGAGCTTGATGGACAGGCAGGCATACAAGAGCTTGCAGGAGATGCAACGATGCTCTACTATATGACTGACGAAGCTCACGAAGGCAAGAACGCTTTCCTTGAGAAACGCAAGCCTAACTTCAAGAAATACCCTAAGTTCCCTTAATCCTCTTTTGAACTAAAAGCAAGTTCCGATTTGTGATATTTGGATAAGTTCAAAAAGTGCTTGGGAAAAGTCAAAAAAGTTTTCCCGATAATTCAAAAAAATGTTCCCGAAAACTCATTTGAGTTTTCGGGAACATTTTTTCGTCTCAAAATAAAATCTCATATCTCCCTAATATATAATGGTTTATAAAACAGACTATACCAGTGTTCCGATTTGTAACACTTTGACCAATAACAATAAGCCAAAATTTAGAATCTATTGACAGGATTCCAACACTCTTCTCAAGACTGAAATACGATTTTATCTCTGAAAATAACTATCTTTGTAAACTAAATCACAATATATAAGGAATTGCTATAAAATGACATCAAAAGAGATAAGAGAATCGTTCAAAGTATTTTTTGAAAATAAAGGACATAAAGTAGTCCCTTCAGCTCCAATGGTTATCAAAGATGACCCTACGCTGATGTTTACTAATGCTGGTATGAACCAGTTTAAGGATATTATTTTGGGACACGCCGAAATTAAGCATCCACGAGTAACAGACTCTCAAAAGTGTTTGCGTGTGAGCGGTAAGCACAACGACCTTGAAGAGGTTGGACACGACACCTATCACCATACAATGTTTGAGATGTTGGGGAACTGGTCGTTCGGTGATTATTTCAAAAAAGAAGCTATTGCTTGGGCGTGGGAATACCTAACAGAAGTTCTTAAAATAGACAAGAATAGACTCTATGTAACAATTTTTGAAGGAGCAGAAGCTGAAGGCTTGGAGCGTGATAATGAAGCTTTTGACATTTGGAAAAGCCTTGTTGCTCAGGAGCGTATTCTTAATGGTAACAAGAAAGATAACTTTTGGGAAATGGGCGACCAAGGACCTTGTGGACCTTGCTCGGAAATTCATATTGACCTTCGTTCAGATAAAGAACGCAGTGCTATTTCAGGAGCGGAATTAGTCAATAAAGACCACCCACAAGTTATTGAGATTTGGAACTTGGTCTTTATGCAATACAATCGTAAAGCTGACGGATCTCTTGACGCTCTACCAAATAAGGTTATTGATACTGGTATGGGCTTTGAGCGTCTCTGTATGGCAATCCAAGGCAAGACTTCCAACTACGACACAGACGTTTTCACACCTATTATCCAATCAATCGCAACACTTACAGGCATTGAATATGAAGCGAGCAAGGATACGGACATCGCAATGCGAGTGATTGCAGATCATATCCGTACGATTGCCTTCTCTATTGCTGACGGTCAGCTCCCTTCAAATGCTAAAGCAGGCTACGTAATCCGTCGTATCCTTCGTCGTGCCGTTCGTTATGGCTATACATTCTTAGGAAGAAAAGAAGCATTTATGTACACGCTTCTGCCTGTGCTTATAGAGGTGATGGGGCAGGCTTACCCAGAGCTTGAGCATAACAGAGAACTTATTAAGCGTGTCATCAAAGAAGAAGAAGACAGCTTCTTGCGTACGCTCGAGGTTGGTATCAGAATGCTTGAAGGCAAAATTGAAGAGCTAAAAGCAGGTAAAGAAAAAGGACCGAAGCTCTCTGGACAAGATGCTTTTGTTCTTTACGACACTTATGGCTTCCCTCTTGACTTGACAGCTTTGATTCTTCACGAACAAGGACTTTCTGTTGATGAAGCAGGCTTTGACAAGGCGATGCAAGAGCAGAAAGCAAGGGCAAGAAATGCTGCTGCCATTGATGCAAGTGATTGGCAAATTATAGAAGAAGGCGAAAGCTCTTTTGTGGGCTATGAATTAGATGCTTGCCCAACTAAGGTTCTTCGTTATCGTAAAATCGTTCAGAAAAAGAAAGAATACTATCAAGTCGTTCTAAGTCAAACACCATTCTACGCTGAAATGGGCGGACAGGTTGGCGATACGGGTTATCTATCTGACGGACAAAAGAAATACGAAATCTTTGACACAAAGAGCGAAAATAAACTTTGTGTTCATTTGATGAAGAAGTTGCCAGAAGATTTACAAGCAGATTTTACAGCTCAAATTGATGTAGCTAAGCGTAGAAAAGCAGAAGTTAATCATACGGCAACACACTTGCTACACAAGGTTTTAAGAGAATATCTTGGTGAACACGTGGAGCAGAAAGGGTCGCTTGTCTCATCAGAAATGCTTCGTTTTGACTTCTCTCACTTTAGCAAGGTTGAACCTGAGAAACTAAGAGAGATTGAGCAAATTGTTAATCAACGTATTCGTGAGAATGTATACTTAGAGTTGTTTGAGGGTGTTAGCATCAACGAAGCTAAAGCTATGGGAGCGATGGCGCTCTTTGGCGAAAAATACGGAGACGAAGTTCGTGTCGTTAAGTATGGCAATTCCGTTGAGCTATGTGGTGGTACGCATATTAAATCTACAGGAGATATTGGTTACTTCCGTATCGTGAGTGAAAGCTCTGTCGCTGCTGGTATTCGTCGTCTTGAAGCCGTAACGGGTGCAGCTGCCGAGAAGTATGCTTACGAGCAAGAAGACTTGCTTAATGAAGTCAAGCAGGCATTCAACAACAGCCCACAACTAATGACGGCGATTAAGAAGCTTATTGACGAACATTCAGCTCTTAGCAAGCAAATGGAAGCAGTACAGAAAGAACGCATTGCAAGGCTTAAAGCCGATCTGCTCAACGAAAAAGTAGAGCAGAATGGTATTCGTATCTTCTTACTCAAAGATGTTGCTCCTGCAATGGCAAAGGATATTGCCTTCCAACTATTAGGAGAGGTCAAAGAGTCTTTTGTATTCATTGCAAGCAGTTCGGAAGCTGATGGCAAATGTAGCCTAAGCCTAATGATTAGCAAGGATTTGGTTGAGCAAAACTCTTGGAATGCTTCTACCCTACTCCGTTCTTCTGCTAAACATATCCAAGGTGGTGGTGGTGGACAACCACACTTCGCAACAGCAGGTGGTCGCAAAGCTGATGGTTTAGAGCTGGCAACAGAACAAATTCTTAATGAATTAAATCTAAGCTAAATGCTTATCGGAAGCAATATAATTAATCGTAAGTTAGTGCCTTATATACAAGGACTAACTTACGATTGTCTTTTTATCTTATGTGACGAGAAAGTCTTTGATTATCATCAAAGCAAACTAAGCCCTCTGATAGCTCTTTTAGAAGGGAACAGTCAAAGACTTCGCCTAATCCAAGCTGGAGAAAGCTGTAAGACGATAGAGCAAATGCAAGAGCTGTGGCAATGGCTCAAAGATACAGGAGCAACGAGGCAATCACTACTCATCAATATCGGAGGAGGAACTATCACAGATTTAGGAGGTTTTGTTGGAGCAACTTATATGCGTGGGCTAAAAACCCTGAATATCCCAACAACACTCCTTGCAATGGTTGATGCCTCCGTTGGAGGTAAAACAGGTATTAACTTTGACAATATCAAAAATTTAATTGGAGCTTTTCATTCTCCTATTGAGGTTTGTATTGACATTGACTTCTTGGAGACGCTCTCTTTAGATGAACTTTACTCTGGTTATGGCGAAGTCATCAAAACAGCTCTTCTCGCTGGAGGGAACTTATGGTCTAAGGTTCTTAGGACGGAAGATCCTCAATTCTTATCTTCTGACGAATGGCTTGACCTTATTCAGCTATCTATTAACTACAAAAGTTATATTGTTGAGCAAGATTGTTTTGAAAAAGGCTTACGAAAATATCTAAACTTAGGACATACCATTGGACACGCCATTGAAAGCTTTAGTCATACACAAGACAAAAAGCCCCTATTACACGGAGAAGCTGTTGTTATTGGTCTTGTAATTGAGCTATATATTAGTTATATCCATTTCGGTTTAGAAAGTCAGAAGAAGCTCTTAAGCCATCTCAACAGCATCGTACGAGAGATCTACCCACATTATGGTTATCTATGCAAATATTATGACAAACTGATAGCCTTAATGAGATCTGATAAGAAAAATCAAAGTCGCTACATCAGCATTATGGGACTTAAAGATTTGGGACAAGTAGAAGAACTAAAAATAGATGATGATAAAATCATTAAAGAAGGTTTAGATTTTTATCGTGAAGCATTTGGGAGATAAACAAAAAGGCAGTATATTTGCATGCGAAAAATAAGGCAAGACAGTTTTGATTTTTCTTTAGAATAGACATTCTTTCGGGATGTAGCTCAGCCCGGTTAGAGTACACGTCTGGGGGGCGTCGCAGGTTCGAATCCTGTCATCCCGACAGCCTCATCTCCGCTTGTAATAAGGGGGAGATGAGGTTTTTCTTTCTCAAAAGAAGAGCTGGAAAATATTAAAATTTGGTTGCATTTTGGGGTATTTTGGGGTATTTTGGGGCTAAAACCGTGCGCAAAACCGTGCACATAAAAAAAAAGACTTATGGCAAAATTAGGACTATACTTAGACACGAGAAGAGTTGATAAAGGAGGAACTTCCCTATTAAAATTACATATCCGCCACAAAGAAAAAGCGAGCTATATATCATTACAAATAAAACTAAGGGAAGATCAATGGGATAAGGATATACAGAAGGTTATTAACCACCCCAACAAAGCAATTCTAAACACCATAATAGCTAAAAAGTTATTAGAATATGAATCTGAAATGCTTGACTTCATAAAGTCTGGGCAAATTAAAAGTCTTAACGCTTCTCAAATAAAAGAGGAATTACTTCTGAGGACGGACTCAGAATATTCTCTTAAGAAAGACAAAAGAAACTCGTTCTCTGTATGGTTTCAGCGTTTTGTTGAATTAAAAAAGGGACGAACAAAAGACATATATCTTCAGACTTACAAAAAACTTACTACATACTCACGGGCATTAGAAGATTTGATGTTTGAAGATATTACAAAAGAATGGTTATTAGAATTTGATAATTGGTTAGAGGAACAGGGCAATAGTAAAAACGGGAGGAATTTACATCTGCGAAATATTAGGGCTGTCTTTAACAATGCTATAGACAATGAAGTTACCTCCTTTTACCCATTTAGGAAATTCCGAATAAAAAACATACAGACTGCTAAACGTTCACTATCCGTTGAGCAACTAAGAAATTTGTTTGATTACCCTATTGAACCTTGGCAAAAAAAATATTTAGATATTTTTAAGCTTGTATTCTTCCTTATTGGTATTAATATGGTTGACTTACTAAGGCTTACAGAAATTATTGATGGACGAATTGAATATTCAAGAGCAAAGACAAAGAGGTTTTATTCTATTAAGGTTGAGCAAGAAGCTTTAGAAATAATCAATAAATATAAAGGGAAAAATACGCTACTTGAATTTGGAGAGCTTTATAATGATTATACACAAGTTTCAAAAAAAACAAATCTCGCTCTCCAACACATAGGCATTGTAGAACGAAAAGGCTTAGGTGGTAAAAAGTACGTTGAACCAGCATTCCCTAAGATTAGCGTGTATTGGGCTCGTCATTCTTGGGCGACTATTGCCTCAAGCCTTGATATTCCGAAAGAGACTATCGCTCAAGCTTTAGGACACGGAGGGAATACTGTAACG
>PDWI01000495.1_pt1 | contig 64260 bp, 68 predicted proteins | sample 1430891 | NCBI WGS metagenome assembly PDWI01 (sample SAMN01162508, study PRJNA174530) | Oral metagenome, whole genome shotgun sequencing project. | biome: Marine environment; feature: Marine mammal; material: Swab sample of the gingival sulcus; isolation source: swab sample of gingival sulcus... | reverse complement strand
TTTCTTTTGTCTTGTTGTTTTAGGTTTTGTAATTTTTCCTGTTTCAAGGTATTCAATAATTCGATTTGTTATCTCAATTTTACCACCAACGTAACTGATGCCATTTTTTCTACAAAATTTTATCAATTCGTCTTTCAACCAATAAAAATCTTTAAAATCTTGAACAGTTATTTTTTCATCTAAAATTGGTCTTTCTTTTTTCATAAATTTCTAATCGTGTGTCTGTTTACTTTGCTTGCCCATAATGTTGTGCTATGCGTAGTTGCGTGAATTTAGTAATAAATTTCGCAAGTACGCACCAAGCTGAATCCCGATAGCCATCGGGAGCTAAAATTTTCAGAAGTAGGCGAGTAGTAGCAATTACTTATAGCTATTGTTGTAAGTAGTGCTTTTTAATATTCTTGAATCAAAACTTCTGTAGGAATCTTCAAATTTTGACTTAATTTTCTAATCATTTCGAGCGTTAGTTTACGTTTTTTATTCATTATTTCACTAACTCTACTCTTAAATCCAATATATTCTACAAGATCTTTTTGTTTAAGTCCCATTTGTTCCATTCTGAAATTAATCGCTGAAATTGGGTCTGGCATTTCTATTGGAAAATTTTCACTTTCATAGTTGTCAATTAACACAGAAAGTATTTCCAATTCGTCTCCTTCTTTGGTTCCGCGTTTTGCGTCAAAAATCACTTCGAGTCTTTCAAGTGCTTTTTGATAATCTTTTTCGTTTCTAATTGGTGATATATCCATTTTAAATCTCGTTTGCGTTTATTTTATCATATTCAACGTGCGTTCCGATAAACCTTATCCACGCCAATTGGTATTCAAAATTGAATTTCACAATCAATCTGTAATCGTTCCCTTTGATGTTAAATACAACTCGGTTGTCTTTTAGAATACTCGCATTTGGGTAATCCGTCTTTAATTCGTTTATAGTTTGCCAACTTGATTTTTCAGTTTCTCGATACCAAGTTTTTAGTTGTAATTCACAATCGTTGTGTTTTAGCCAGAAATCTCGTAAAGTTCCTCTCGAAAATATTTTCACATCTTTTTATTTGATGCAAATATAATAAAAAAGTTACCAACAGGGTAACTTTTAGTTTTTTCTGCATTACTTACATTGCTGTGCAATGTTTTTATTCAATTGTTAAATCTTTTTTTGATGAGAATTTATTTTCTTCTATTTCTATTGGTATTCTCAATTTTGGTCATAATGTTGTGCTATGCGTAGTTGTCAATTTATTTGTGAAGATACTTAAAATCTATCTTTTGGTTTATTGGGAACAAAAAATAGCAACGATTTTATTAGTGTTAACAGATGGTTCTAATCGTTTTGAAAGTGCCAAAGAATTATGTAGTTATGTTGGACTTACCCCTACGATAGAACTGTGGCGAAAATAAAAAACTGGCATTAATTGCTGTGTGTAATAAGCTCTTAAAACAGGCTTTTGCTATCGTAAAAACTATATTCCGCATGACAATAATTACAGGAGTGTTCTTGGGTAAAAAAGGCTTGTTTTTCACCTCAGTTCTTTGTTGTGTGCTGATAATTATTCACTACCAGTTAATTATCAAGATATTACAATCGCAATTCAGACCCTTCGAAGCACTGCTATTCACCAAAAAATTAGTTTTTAGGGTCGGCAAAACAGCGTTGGATGACGGGCAAGCATATTTGCAATTTCTGGTCTGTGCGATAGTTTTTTCAAATTGTAAATGTGCCTGGCTGTGTGGGGTGGCTATTCCTTAAATCCTGCTGCTTTAAGTTTCTCATAATATATTAATATGTTTTTCTCATGGAATGAATTAATTTTCTTCAATCCATACGCAAAATCGGCAACGTAGCTGCGTTGTTTTGAAGATAATATTTTAACCCGTGAATCCCATTCAACCATTTTTCCAATCAGGTTAACATCTATTTTTATATTTGATTCTTTAGTTTCCTTTGTTGGAGTTTGTTGGCTATTGCCTTCAGTTACCAAAATTTCTGGAGACTCATTAATAATAGTCTCCAAAATTGAGATGCCTTTTGTTCTTAAACTATCATTAATGGATTTATTATTCTTTATTGATACAGAAATATTCAGAGCAATATCTTGTAGGTATCTGCTCAAATGTCCGGTCTTTGCGCCCCATTTTTCAATAACCTCCCACTTGTCGGATGAAACTGATTTTATCAGTTCAATCTCCTGGCTGATAATTTTAAGATTTACGTCATCCTCAGTTAAGCTTTTTCTTTTTGGAGAATCAGGGTTGATAAAATCTTGTTTCAATTCAAAATAGTCAATCCCAAAATCATTTTCTTTAATTGCAGTCCAACATTCTTCTTTCTTTGCCCACTCACCATATAACGCCCCCGGAGCATTTTCTTTTATGAATATTTCTACTGATTTCATCAGGTTATATAACAACTCTTTTATCAATTCACTTAACGACTGATTTTTCCAGATTTTAAATAAGTCAATTTGGTATTCAGTTTTCAGATTTAGTAATGCCAAAGAGTAAGGTACTGTAATATATCTCATGTCTCCGATGGCATTTGGTTTAATACCATAAAGTTTTTCTGCTGTTTTGAACATTATTGCTTTTGCAACAGAATCTTCGTAAAAAATATTATCTGGTTTCTTAGGCATATTGTAATTCAGGAACTGGACATAATTTTTCTGACTACCTCGTACAACAATATGAGGTCCGACTACAAGTTTTTTACCATGCCAGATTTCTTCATAACAGTTTACATATTTTGCCAGGAGTTCTTTTGTAATCATTTGACTTCTTGGATTTTTTAGGTCAAATGCTTTTCTCCTTGCTGGTGTAAAACCTTCTTTTAAACGTGCATTTTTAAATTGTCCACGTGCTCTTTCATAAAACCATCTTGTCTGTATACTAGAGCCTTCAACAGGTTGTGCCCAAACCGAACGGGATATTTTTTCAAGTTCTACATGGAAAGGTTTGTTGGAACTTAAATCCGAGGTTGATACTCTGTTCTGAGTATTGGCATATTCTGCAATTCGGTTTACTATTTCGTTGAAGTTATCACGTTTCTTAACGATGGTAAGTTTTGTCTGAACAAAAATTTTATCAATCTCAGCTTTATCTTTTTTCCATGTATGATACACCGAAGCTGTTGTTTGTCCTCCGTTTACAATTTGAAAATCTTTTGCCCAGACAATTGCCTTTTCGCCATCAGGCAGTTCTTTAACCTCCAATTCATCTGCTGTAGCGGCAATACCATTGTTAAAAGCAAGAAACATGTGAGGTTCTTCTTTTATTGTTTTTCTTATTCCACGGTTTATCTTTCCGGTAAATTGCAAAAAGGAACGGACATTTTGTTCCAATAAACGTGAGCCGTATTCTTCATAAATATTTGCAAGCGTTGCTCCGGGAATTAGTGCCAAGTAGGATTCATAATCATCATTTTCGGAAGGAGATTTTAAACATGGAATCAAACCGCCATAGTCATTAAAATTTATTTCGATTGGTACATGTGAGTGGTCAGACAGGTTAAATAAATACTCAATATCAATTACCCTTTTGAAAATTGAATAACCTGAAATTGTTTTGGTGTTTTCTATATCAGACTTGAAAATTCCATTTGTAAGTACAAATACATTTACCCTTGAAAGAAATTCTCTTACTTCCTTAACTTCCGCAAGTGTATGAGCTAAATCAAAAACCTCCGATGATTCTTCCAGTTCTTTGATATAATCTTTATAAACTGCATTTCTAAAGAAACGTTCAACCTGCTTTATACAGGTTTCTGTTTCATGTTTATTCAGAGTAAATGGCGCTTCAACTCCTTTAAAAACAGTCACAAACAAATCAAGAGTTTCATAATTTTCAGAAAGAGCGTAACCGTTCAGTTTGTGCATTGTTCTGCCAAGTTTGTCTTCTTTTCTATCAAAGCAAACTCTTGCATTTTCAGTTTCTCCGGCATCTGCCAGGTAATCAATAACTATTTGGGTAAATATTTGCTCCTGAACACCCCCTTCGTCTTCGGCTACTTGGGTGGATTTTATTTCCTGTAATAATTCATTGTAAAAATCTTCAACTTTCATTACAATCCAAACTTTTTTATCACACTTTGAAAATCTGATTTGTGCTTTTCTGTTTCAGAAATTAATACAACTGAATAATGCACATCGCCAACACCTTTAACCAAATCTTTTTCCTCTATCCTTGGGAAATTACCGGAAACGAGATAAAAATCTTCACCTCTTATCAGGTATGAAGTTTCATCATATTTTGCTTCGTGGTGTTTAAAATAACCTACACTGATAAGTTTGCGATTCAGAATATTGCTATGAAGTTTATTATCCCCGATAATCGAATACAGTTCATCAATAATTGTGTTTAAGGTGTATTCGTTTCCATTGCGTTTTTCAAGTGATAAATGAAACAAAAACAGACTATCAAGTAATGTTGTGTCTAATTGCCGTTCGCTGCTTATCCTAATCTTTTGATGATTATGGGTTTGTGTTGTTTTAACTTCGATGGCAGAATTATCTTTTTCAAAATCCCTAATTCCCGTATCGGGACCAACCCAGATATTCAGGCTCTTTTTAATTTGTGTAGTTTGTTCAAAGAACTTCTTTAACAAATGTAGTTCCCCGAAAAGCCCGATTTGTTTTTCGGGAGATAAGCCCGGACTTTTGGCAAGGATAAATAATTCTTTCCATTTAAGGAAACGGTTTTGCAGGGCAAGTATCAATTTGTTCTCTTGTGTAACCGAAGAAACCGAATTAAATAAGTCTTCGCAGAGTACTGCAAATATTGAAGTTAAAGAATTGTCAGAAAGGCTGATTATCAGTAATGACTTTGAAATTTCAGTTTCATCAGGAATTATTTCCGTAGTAATATCTTTTAAATCATTTAATGCAGAGATGTCTACTTTATCGGTTGATATTCTGAAAGCGATACTTTTCACTTTTTCCGGCATTCTCATTGCCACAAAACAATCGGGTAATATCTCTGGGGAAAAACGTTTGAGAACGACACCTGTTTTAAGAGAATCTTTTTCTTCAAAATCCTGCCAGATATTTTCAATCTTCGTATTCATAATCTTCCGGGTCTTCGTTTACTTCAAATTTATCTAAAAGCTGCTCGTGAACAGCATAGGTAACAGTTGTGTTGTTTTTGCTTCCAGGAAAACGTATTGCAAACCCGACAATTGGTTTTTCTGTATCAGACAAATCAGCCTTTTCCGGATTCAACAAGTACAAAAGGAGCAACGGATATCTGGCGCTTTTAATTTCCATGTCATTTCTCACTAGATTACCGTTTGGATAATTTGGCATTTTTGCTGCTCCCGGATATTCTTCATGTGCTTTTTTATTTTTATTGACATAAGTTTTTTCCCTTGCAAGTTTGTATTCTTCATCTGTTAAATCTATAAACTCGTGGTTAGGGCTAATAATGTGAGATTTGCGAATATAGTAAACATCATTATTGCTATTCTTATCATCTTCTGTCCTGTCGAAAAGCCATATTTGGTTATTATACAGAGAATAGTCTTTGGTTTTGGAACGACTGCTCATTAATGCAACATGCCAAGCATCAAGCTCATTGTCTTTTTGCTTCTCAATGATAAATTCTCCTAATCTCTCCGGTGATGCAATCGGATTGTCAGGAGCAACAAAATTGCTGATAAATGAAACTATATCCGATGCAGGTATATCTGTCCAAAGTAAGTTGCCTTTTTTATCAGTCGGAGTTGAGGTAAAAGAAGCTATCAGTTTATTCAGATTGCTAAGATTTGCGGTAATGGCTTTAGCCCTTTTACTAAGTTTGTAAGACTCTATAAGAACACCTGACCATGAAATATTTACATTTACGGCTGTTCGGATTTTATTGGTTGCCGATATTTGTAAAACACCAGGATGGGTTCTTACTTTCAAAGCATATTGTTCAGGAGTACTTCCAGCAATCTCAGACATGTAATTGAACTCTTTTCTCAATTCCTCAGAGGCAAGTGTTATATGACAAAACCATTCATTAAGTTCTCTGGATGTGAAGAGACGGCATAAATCAACATAGCCAGGTCTGTAACCAAACCAACGCCCCATTTGCATAAGTGTATCATACATTTTGGATGCTCTCAGATAATAGCTTACCGATAAACCTTCAAGTGTTAATCCCCTGGATAATTTATTTCCTCCTACTGCAATAACAGATAATCCGGCTTCTTCTCCATCTTTTACATATTTTTTGTCGTATGCCTGATAATCAAGTACATCTTTTGCTCCGCCATGTATTTCTTTCACCTGAATCTTAGTTGTTGACAGATGAAGAAATGGTAAAACCTCTTTCCATGAATGTGCTTTTATATTTGGATCAATTTCAGCTAATTCTGAATCAAGAATCTGTAATGATGTAGTTACATAAGAACGATAGCCTTCTGAATCATTTTCAAATGTTTCACGAATTTCATTTAATATCAGGGAATTGTTTTGCTCAATACCCAATCTGTAAAAATTAAATACATTCTCGACACGTTGTTTAATACACGCCTGCCAGTTAGTAAAACGAGAAACATGTATCAACATTGAGTTGTGCTCATTACCTTGACCTCGTAAACGTCTGATTGAACAAGTTAATATGAAACACTTAATTGCTGTTTTAAGTGATTCCGGGATATTTTCAGGTAACCGCCCATCTCGTTTATGTTTGTCAGGAATAAAACTTTGATAATCATCAATTCTGTGAACAACGGGCAAGGTGTCCAATGGTTCTTCTCCATCTTCAAGCGGTTCAAATCCAAATATTTTGTCAGGACCAACATAGTTTGTTGGTGCAGGAATATTTGTGATAAAATCTCGTGGAAATAGATTATCTTCATTTAGTGGAATAAAAATATTTGCAAATGGAGTTGCTGTATAACCAACATATGCACTTTTTTGGAACAGTCGTAGAAGGTTTCTAATTTGTCCATTAATTCTTGTTGGATTTAAGTCATCTCGTTTGGTATTTATTGATGCATTGTCTGCTTCATCGTCAATAATTAACAAAGGTTTATTTTTGATAATTTTATCGCCATTGTTGGTTTCTGTTGATTGTGCTGCAAGCCATTGTTCCAATCGATTTAATACATGAGCATTCTTCTTTACAACTGCAATTATGGGATCGTTTGTATAGAAATTAAGAGCAAGAGCATTTGCAGCACCAGCATTAAAATCACCATTGTCAAGACTCGAAGTCAGAGAATGTGCAATTAAATGTCTGTTACTTCTTTGCTCCCCAACACCTATCCAAAGATTGTTGTTTTTATTCACTCTTTCCTGTTGTGTGTCGAATCCCAAAAAGCCTTCATCTAACCTTAATTGAGTCTGACTTCTTAGGTTTTTGTGAATACCTGCCAGAACAATAATCATTTTAAAACCTGCATCAGCAGCTTTACAAATTAAACCCGTATAATTTGCTGTTTTTCCTGATTGAACCTGCCCAACAACCATTCCACGTTTGTCAATCTGCACTTTTTGTGTTGGTTCGAATAAAGCATCCAATGTTCTGTCGGTTAGTTTATCTATTGACTGTACCGTTTTGGGCGGAAATTTTTTCTTTTCTTCAAGATACCATTTATACCTGTTCCAAAATCCCCATTTAATTTTTAATTTGGTTACCGCAAGCCAAGGTCTTCTTGCTTCTTCTTTTTCAATTATTCTGAAATCATCAACCCAGATTTTATATTCCGATTCAATGTGCCTTAACAAGTCGTCTTTTGAAATATCATCGTATAGTTTCAGGGTTTTTGAAACCGCTTCTTCAATTTGCTGCTTGCTTGCTGTATCAGTACAGCCCATTTTTCTCAAAAAATATAAAGCATCCTCTTTAGCTTCGTGTATCATAATTGTTCGGTTAATGATTCAATGTATTGTGGGTATTTATCAAATGGCTCTACTGAAAGTAAAATTGCTTTTGCTTCATCGTGTGATTTGCCGGAATTAATTAACCTTTTCAGGTGTTTTTCCATCTTCTGAATTAACAATTCATGTTCAATATTCTCAAATGGTAATCCGTGAGATTCAGGCTCTTCACTTTCCTTAATGGTAATCAAAGGAACTGGTACTGTTTCTTCAATAAACTTTATTAATTCATTCAGATTTTGTTTTGAAGGTTTTTCTATAATCTCACTTATTACAGGATGTTTTTTATTGATGGAATAAAAACGTTTTCCATGCCTTTGCTTTTCAACCCAAACCGGAGTAAATTTGAATGAAGGGTATTTTCTCTGCAAGACCTTTCCTTTATGACGATATACATTAACTGCGTGTGCCCGAACAACTTTTGCGTAAGCTTTAAGCTGGGTTTGTATATTAATTGGTGGTCGTGCTATGGATTTTTTAATATCAATTTGCCATTTGTCGTCAACCGTATTAGGCAAATCAATCATTATTCTGCAAAGTTTGTAATGTTCTTCTTTTCTGAACATTCCAAGCCAGTTTCCGGCTACAAGTAAACGCTCATTTCTGTAAATATAAAATCCCTGTTGTTCGTTCCACCCTTTCGGACCCGAAGCCTTTTGAAATATTTGTTCAGATATTTTTGATTTGTGCGGAAGAACGTATCCTTTTACAATTATATCTTCTTTCCCTAGAAATTCTTCGGCGCAAGGCTGAATACCATTTTTAGCCCTCAGGAACGGGTCCCATGCTTCAATCTTTCTGTCCTGAAACCAGATTTTTATTTTACCCTGTTCCAAAAACCTGTGAAAAACCATTTCAAGGTGCTTTTTTACACTTTCCATAATTTCCATGAATTTGCCAAGAGCTTCTGTGTCTTCTTCTTTGGTATTTTTCAGTATTCTGTCAACACAATACCAAATAACACTTGTTCCTGATTCCTGTTCTTTCAGGATTTCAATCTCATAGTCTAAAGGTGTAAACTGTATTAATTCCCATGATTTTGTTTTGTTTACATGGTCCAAATCCCATGCCCAATAAACAGGGTTGTAATCCTTCCTTTTCGAAATTACTGAAAATTTTCTGGTTTGAGAAAATGATGCTGTTTTTAAACCTAATCCAAACCTGCCCAAATCTTTAGTTGAACGTTCATCTGATGGGTGCTTGCTTCCTGGTCGCATAGCTTGAACCAATTCTTTGTGATTCATTCCAGAACCATCATCTTTAATTTTTATGATGGTTTCTTCTCCTTTCCAATCATAGTTTACCCAAACATTGCTTGCATCAGCGGAAATAGAATTATCAATTATATCTGCAATTGCCGTTTCAATGGAATAACCAATGGCGCGGAAAGTTTCTATCATTGAGGATGCATCGGGTTCGGCTTTGGTTGTTTGGAATTGAGGTTTAGTCATTAAGGAGTAATTCTTTTAGCTTTTTTGCAATTGATTCAGCCATTAAAGGCGGTACAGCATTCCCGATTTGTTTAAAAGCTGCTGTTCTGCTTTGTTTTTCTGTAACACCTTCGAAAAAGAAATCATCAGGAAAGGTCTGTAATCTGGCTGCTTCTCTTGGTGTTATAGAACGATTTTGGTTTTTATCAGGATGGATGTAATAATGTCCATCCTTACAGATATGGGCAACAACAGTTTGCGAATAAGGTAAGTCTGCTGCCACTACTTTAAATCTGTCAACAAAGGATTTTTTGTTTTTATGGGTTTGCCATTCGGATGGGATGTCATTGTAATTCAATCTTTGGTGTCCGTTATCCCATTTTTCACAGGCAAGTTTGTAAATCCCCTTATCTTGTTCTGTATGAGGTCTGGCAATATGTTGTGTCGTAAAATCCAATCCGTTACGAATATGGCTGTCAAACAAATAGTTACCCTTGTAAGATTTGTATTTTGTTTTATAGTAGTTACCTGTCCCTGCTGAAAGTTTTGGCAAATCTCTAAAAATCTCAGAAACAGTTACATTTGCTTCTATCTTTTCAAATTTAGGGTAAAATCCTTTTTCTCCGTTTTTTTTGCCAATCAGAATTATTCTTTTTCGGTTCTGTAAAACCCCAAAATTTTTAGCTTCCAGAACTTTATATTCGGCATAATAACCTTTCTCCTTAAACAAGTCAAGCATCATTTGAAGATAAGATTTGCCCTCTTTTGTTTTTGCAGATAAAAGTCCGATTACGTTTTCAAAAACAAAATATCCAGGTTGATAATATTCAAGGAATTTAGCGTATTCTTTAAAAAGATAATTTCTGGAATCCCCCTGCATTCTGTTTTCGTCTCTTGACCTGCCAACAACAGAATAAGCCTGGCAAGGCGGACCTCCAATGATAAAATCAATAGTTTGGTTGCCTTTTAGTGAATCAATCTGGTCAAAAATTATTTTATTGGTTTTTTCGCCAATTGGCATATTTATTACTGACTTTCGTTCATTCTCAGGAAGCAACGAATAAAGTTTAGTTCTTGAAATTTTATTCTGAATATAATCCAGATAAGGTTGAAAGTTGTCACTTTTTTTTAAGTGATGGTATGCGGTTCTTGTTATCAGGGTATTACAAGCGGCTTTATCGATTTCTATGTGAGCCACAGGCTTAAATCCTGCCCGGATAAATCCCTCGGACAAGCCACCTGCTCCTGAAAATAAATCAATAAAGTTCATAGCTTAAATTTTTCTCAAAAATACTAATAAATTCTCTAAAGTTTGGGCTCTTTTTTCAGGTTTTAATTCGCATTCCCAAATCGTTAGCACTTCCCAATCTAATGTTTCTAATTCACTTATTTTCTTTCTGTCACGTTCAATTGTTTTGTTAATTTTTTCTAACCACCAATCTATTCTGGTCTTTGGAATTACAAAATATTTGCACCCTTCGTGTCCGTGCCAAAAACACCCATTTACGAAAATTGCAGTTTTGTACTTTGGTAAAACGATGTCTGGTTTACCTGGTAACTTTGAATAATTCACACGATACCGAAAGCCATTTTGAAAAAGGAATTTCCGAACCATTATTTCAGGTTTTGTATTTTTTCCTTTAATCATTGACATATTAAAACTTCTGGTTTCTATGTCGTGTACATCTGCCATTGTTGTTTTTTTGAGCGTTGGCTAAAATTGCACTCTTTTGCAAATTATGGTTTGTGGGTTGGCTTGTGCGATTTACAAATGCGTGCAATGTACGTGAGCTCTTTTTTTGTATGCCGCACAACGTTGTTGTGTATGCATAGTTGTCAATTTTTTTGTGAAGATACTCAAAATCTATCTTTTGGTTTATTGGGAACAAAAAAAATAGTAACCAATTATATATAGTGCTTGATGTGTAGCGTTAAACAGGCCGCAGCGGAATAAAATGCACTTCCGATAGCTATCGGGATTCGGGTTAAGCAACTGACCCGCTATTGCTTATACGCCATATTGTATAGTTTTACTTTCATTTTCTTAAAAACCTAATTTTTGGATAATATCTCACATTTCTTCCATTATTTATTCGAACCGAATTGATAATAATGGTTGTCAGATTATACAAATACATTATTCCAAAAAAAACGAGATTTAGTATAAATCTTGAACGAATAATAGTTATATCACCTTCTAATTTTATTTTATAAAATACACTTGCGATTATTCCTATATACCCAATAAAAAGCAACATTGTCCAAGTAATTTGAAAATTTAAAAGGTCTTTTGCTATTTCGTTTATGTTTCGAATCTTATCTTTTTTAGATATCCAAATTATTAAAGGCACTACAATACCTAATAAAGGGAAAATAATAAAACTTAAAGCAGATAGATTTAAACTTGTTAAAAAGCCTTTGTCCTCCTGCACTGTCCAATCAAAAATCTCATCCGAAGATACGTTAAACGCACAAGCAAGTTTTTTAAGAGAATCACCTCGTGGTTCAGTTTCTCCATTTTCAATTCTTTGAATTGTGCGTAAACTTAATCCTGTTTTTTCAGATAATTCTTCTTGGGAGAATCCCTTTCTATTTCTCAAGGTTTTTATTCTTTGTGCTAATTCTTCGTTCTTCATTTTTGCTATAATTTTAAATTCAGGACAAATGTATTTTCAAAATGTATTATTGGTTGCGTCACATTTAAGTCATATTTACGTCATTCATGTCAAAGTAGCTGCGTCAACAGTTTTCAGTATGACAAACAACGGCTTGTGTGTATGGCGAGTGCAGGAATTTCACAACTGCGGAAAGCCATTCACCTAACCGCTATTGCTTATACGCCCTATTAGGTTTAGTTTTGCTATTTATCTAATTTTCAAACTGTTCAAAGGCATCAATTATATCAAGATACACACCATCAAATCCAGCATCTAATATTTTTTTTAGATACGAATTATCATTGCCGAAAATAATGTTCTGCCATTCAGGCTCCCAATATCGAACAATATAATTTCCCTGCCAGTTTGGGTTTTCTTTTTCAATAAATGTAGGATTTCCAACTTGCCAATCAGTTTGCCAGTAGTAGCGATAATCTTCTGCTTCCCCGATACTCATATAGCAAATTAATAATCTTTTTCCACCATTGGCTTTTTGTTTTAATTCTTCTATTTGGGTTATTGTAAATTCTTCTCCGTTGTAAAAGAAGTCCATAATTATGTAATCGTAATTTGTGTTTTTTACAGCATCAACGAAGTCTTGTTTACTTGCAAAAAGATTATCGGGGTTTATTAGGTATAAAAAATTTTGTGCTTCTTGCAAATTCGTTATAGTATCTGAATTTTCATTATAAATTGAAGTGGGATAGCTTGGAATGTTATCTAATTCACGGTGGTCAGCTGCAAACGAAATGTAATTATTGGTATGGTTGACAGCATATGAGTTGTCCATTTTTAATTGAGTTGAACAATAGTCCGTAACCATTATTTGAACTGTTCCGTTGTTTTTTGCCATATCCAGAAATGTTCTCATCCACTGGTTTTCATCTGAAGGAGTTTCCTGGTCGTCTGCATTATAACCATAATTCAAACTTTCCTGACCAATGCCATCAATAGCGTTGATGTAATTCATCTCAGGATAACCTTCATCATTGCCTGTCGTGCTTATAAGTTCTGCTCCGTTTTGTGGAATTATGGCAAAGTTTGGATTTATTCCTTTTGCATAAATGCTAATATCCTTTACAAAATCTCTCATTTCCTGTTTGTAGTCCATTCCTGATGGTAAAGGATTTTCATCATCTTTTCTGCAAGATGTCAAACTAATTAATGCAGCTAAAAAAATAACTGTTGCAATCATTTTCATATTGTTACTTTTTTATGATTTTCTATGTAATAAATTAAACCTAACGCTGTGTGTATGGCAAGCACAGGAATTTTACGCTCGCGAAAAGCCATTCGCTTAACCGCTTTTGCTATACACAATAATAGGCAAAGTGCCAAAAATTACAAAAAAACAGATATGTGCTTAGATAAAGGATTAATTGATTTGCCGGGGTATTTTAATAAAAAACATTCCGATATACCTTGCGGGGCATTACTTTGCCATGCTGTTGAGAGTCATTTAGAATCAATACATTTAAATGGTTTAGGTGAAAACCAAGCCGATAGGCGGCTATGATTACGTATACATTGTTAGCACACGTATTGTTTTTAATTCTCTAATAGCATTCCATCTAAAACTTCTTTTATTGCTATGGGTTTTAACATTGTTGTAAAAAGAACTTCATCTTTTGGTCTGTGAAATTGATCGTAAACTAAACCTATATTTACAACTTGCTCCTGACCGTTAATCTCACATCTCAGTGTGAGGAGGAGTTTAAATTCTTCATGTTTTAAATTTTTAATCAGTTCTTTATCCACTTTAGCAATGAGTTGTTTATTTTTCTCCTTCTTTAAGAGAAGAAGGCTATTCAATTTTACATTTCTTAGTGTTTTATTAAAGCATACTATGGTATTGTTTTTATCATTTTTATTTGGGTTATTATTTTCAAAATATCCTTCTTGAGAATAGAATAATTTTTGCCATTGACTATTTTTATTTCTACTTGGTAAATCTACGTGTAAAGAATCTCTTATATAGTCTGCCAATTTATATGTTGCAATTAATGAACCACCATAAGTCATATGTTGGTTACGGCTGTACGTATTCTCAAAAGCAAATGGTCCAAATCCGTTATATCCAGGAGGTTTTTGCATGTCTAACCAATGGCAGGTATCTTTTCCTATAAGTTCGGAAATCTTTTTGCTCCATTCAGCATAATCGGAAATATGTTTCTCGTACATAGGTAATGTCAGAAACATTAATTCTACTCCTTCTTTTTTGCATAATTTCACAATTTTACTCACATATTTTTCGGTGTAATGATTATAAGTATATTCTTTTCCATTAACAGGTGCACCTAAGGAGTCGTATTTGCTCATGACCTCGTTTTCAATACCTGTTTGAAAGCGTACATATCGCCCTAAGTACAACTCGTTTTTCTTCTTATATTTTTTTCCTCGTTTTTTAATTAATTCTTTATTTAATGAGAGTTGAGTAGTGTCATTAAAAATAAAATCATGATTTCTAAGAGTGTTAGAATAGGCATACAAATAATTTTTAGGGCTAAACAAAAATGGTAGTGATGCAATTTTTGTTACAAAGTCTTTACGGGCATAAAAACTCTTAAACTGATCAGACAAGGCTTGTTTTTTTAATTCATATGGATCAAAATCCTTAATTCCGTATGTTTCAAATACTACCAGCTTTGCTTTCGTTCTTTTTAGAGATTCCTTAAGTACATAATAGGAGTCTGCAACATTTGTTCCTGGAGAAGCAAGTATAAAGGCATTACACCCCAGAGCATTACTTAAGTTTTTAGGGTTGATACCAGAATACAAGTGAGAATTACCGACCAGAATAATATCTACATTATTTTCTTTTGTAAAGTCATAATAAGAATCCCATTTTTTCTTCGTATGGTTATTACGTTCATCAGGGTTAAAATACCCTTTAGTGTCTAAATATCGTATTACAGAAAAAAATCCAATTACAATAACTAATGATTTGAGCGTAATCAACAAAACTGGTCTTTTAGAAATCCAAGTTTCATTTTTCAGTTTCTTCGTTGTTCTTGCCGAATTTTTCTTGCTTTTCATAGTTATTATTGGTTAAAATTGAAAATAAATAAAGTTGTTATCATTTAAGCCAACACCGTAGCTACCATAAAATATAATTATTGCAATTAGGGAGAGGTAAATGACCCAACGGAATAGAAAATTCCTGCGATTAAACCATTCATAGAGATTAGCAAATTTCTCTTGCACTATTTCGAAGATTATATAGCTTATTAATAATTTTATGGTAAATGAGAATTCTAGTGAATTTAACCCAAGACTGTACAATACATCTTTTTCTACACTTCCAATTTTGGAAAACATCATAATAGCATCATCAAAGGTTTCTGCCCTAAAAAACACTAGAGATAATCCCCACAATGCTGAGATAAAAAAACTGGATAAAATTCTTGCAACGATATTTTTGTCTCTTTTCAAAAAATAATCAAAAATCAAAATAAATAAACCATTAATCCCTCCCCATAGTACAAAGTTCCACGAGGCCCCATGCCACAGTCCACTCAATATAAAGACAATCAAGATATTTCTCATATGTTTGAACTTACCAACTCGGTTACCACCTAATGGTATATAAAGATAATCTCTAAACCATGAGCTTAAACTAATATGCCATCTTTTCCAGAAATCAGAAAAAGATGTTGAAAGATAAGGTCTCCTAAAGTTTATAGATAAGTTAAACCCAAGCATTCGAGCACTTCCAATTGCAATATCAGAATATGCAGAAAAATCCAGGTATAACTGGAAGGCAAAGAATATAATTGCAACTATGGCTGTTTTTCCATCTATTGTCTCTACATTTCCATATGCACCATCGACGAAGATAGCTAATCTGTCAGCAATAACTATCTTTTTAAAAAAACCCCAAGCCATTAAAAACAAGCCACTTTTGAGTAATTTATAAGTAATAGGTCTTGCTGTAAAAAACTGTGGAAGAAGATCTTTCGCTCTTTCAATTGGTCCAGCAACTAATTGAGGAAAGAAAGAGACAAAAGCAAAAAAGGAGAATATATCATTTGTTGGTTTTAATTTTCTGTAGTAAATATCAAGTGTATAGCTTAAAGTTTGGAATGTATAAAAACTAATGCCTACAGGAAGAATAATATTTAATGTTGAAATTTTAGGAGGCTGTCCGAATAGAGAAAAGGCATCTATAAAACTGTCAACAAAAAAGTTGAAGTATTTAAAAAATCCTAATAATCCTAAATTTAAACAAAGACTAAAAATTAATAAGTACTTTCTTTTTCGTTCATTGTCCTCATTGAATATCTTTCGCCCAATAACAAAATCTGTAGCAGAACTGATTACAATCAATGACAGAAATCTAAAGTCCCACCATCCGTAAAAGAGATAACTTACTGCAATAAGGTAAATATTCCTTGATTTAGTTTTTTTACTAAAAAAAATGTTGTAGATGATAAAAACTAATGGAAAAAATATCCCGAATTCAATCGAATTAAATATCATAGGTTTTTAGAATTAATTTTATTTATGTGTGCTAACGGCTTGGGTGTATGGCGAGAGCAGGAGTTTACGCCTGCGTAAAGCCATTCACTAAACCGCTTTTGCCATACACAATAATAGGCAAAGTGCCAAAAATACTACAAAAAAACAGATATGTGCTTAGATAAAGGATTAATTGATTTATCGAGGTATTTAATTAAAAAATACTCCGATATACCTTGCAGGGTATTTTGTCATGCTGTTGCGAATCATTTAAAATCAATATAATTTAAGCGGGTTAAGTGAGACTCAAGCCTTTAGGCAAAATAGCATAAAAGAAAGGTTTAAAATCCCAACTATTGTCAATATTGAGAGCTACTTAAGCTTAAAACATAAGTTATGGTATAAAAAATAAACGATTAAAACCGTTTTGATGTTTTAAAATTCTAGACAAAGTATGAAATAGTGGAGCTGGCGGGAGTCGAACCCGCGTCCAAACGAGGAAGCCATAAGCTTTCTACATGCTTATCTCCAACTTAATTTTCGAATAAACACCAGCTCGGAGCCACCCATGTTTACCTTAGCTCTTTTAATCTTGCAGAAACGCCAGAGCCTCATTTCTGCCAGCTTCGATTTATCTGCACCGCATTATCGGACCGCTTCGAAGCGACAGCATCCGGGCGATGTCTTGTCCCGTCGCCTTGCGTCGGGATTAAGCGTGAGAACCTACTAATCTTCGGTTACGCAGCAAGAGCGTAATTATTTTCGCCAATTATAGTTTGATCATTATGATTAACGGGTCAACAACCAATACCCGGCATGCTTACTTACCTCTTCTACCCGCTGTCAAAACCAATCAGCCCCGGTAAAAGGCCACACAATGGCGGCTATGCAAAAGTACAAAAATAATGCCTTAATATTTCTCAGAATTATTAGGAAATAATGGCAGGTTACAAATCACAAGCAAACTTTTTCAACCATTCTTTTAAAGCTTCACCTATCTCATCATCTTTCAAACCAAACTCAATATTCGTTTTAATAAAGCCCAGCTTGTCGCCAATATCATATCTTTTGCCCTTAAATTTCATTCCGAACATATTTTGGTTGGTTACCATTCTGCGCATGGCATCTGTCAACTGTATTTCATTGTTTTTACCAGTAGGTGTATGCTCAAGATAGGTAAATATCTCCGGTGTAAAAAGATAGCGGCTGGCTATAGCTAAATTCGAAGGGGCTTCTCCCACCAATGGTTTTTCTATCCAATCGATTGCCTTTAGCACTTTGTCGTTAACCGGTGTCCCCTTTATAATTCCATAGCGGCTAACCAGTTCGGGTTTAACTTCCTCAAGCGCAATCACCGACGACTGTGTTTCGTTATAAGCATCCATAAGTTGCTTTGTAACAGGCCCGTCAGGACTTTCAAGCAGCGTATCGCCTAAAAGTATTACAAATGGTTCGTTACCCACATGGTGTTTAGCATGAAGGATGGCATCGCCCAGGCCATTCATTTCCTGCTGCCACACAAAATGAATATCTGCAAGGTCTGATATTGCCCTGATTTTCCTGAGCATATCAAAATTTTTCTTCTTAATAAGCGACTCTTCCAAAATAGGGCTTCGGTCGAAATGTTCTTCAATAGCGCGTTTACCTTTCCCAATAATCATCAGTATATCGGTAATTCCACTGGCAACAGCTTCTTCTACAACATACTGTATAACAGGAGTGTCAACAATCGGTATCATCTCTTTAGGTGACGATTTAGTAACAGGCAAAAACCTTGTTCCGTATCCTGCTGCGGGAATAACTGCCTTTTTAACCATAACTTATACAACTACATTGGGTCTTATTACCTCTATACCGCTATTATTCAATTTATTATAAAGTTCTGAGAACATGCTGTCCGATTTGCAGGTTCCTATTATTGCCCCTCCCGAGCCGGTAAATTTGGCACTTGCACCCACCGATCTTGCAAGTTTAACCATATCAATATTTTCTTGCGAAATGCGAATCGTGTTCATGCGAAGGTCGAAATTTTCGTTGATGAGGTTGTGCATTTCTTGGTAATTGCCATTATTGAGTGCTTCCCTGAACTCTTCAGTAATTTGCCCCCAGCGTAGCATAGCCTGTAACACACGTGGATCTCCTATTTCAAAACGAGCTTTTAAATTATTATGCAAAACCTCGGTGCCTTCAGATAAGTTCTTACGAAACGCAATATAGAACATAGGAAAACTATTCGCCGGAATAGGGAAATAGTTGCCATATCCGCGTGATTCCATTAAGTCACGGTCAAAGTCCATAAAAACAGGGCATTCATAGGCTTGTACAACCCGGTCTTGCAACCCGGCAGCAATTCCCAGTTCATCATTTTCAACCGATAGCACAAGATTGGCAAACTCAGGTTTAGGAATACTTACACCATAAAACCGGGTGATGGCTTTTAAACTGGCAGTAATAATAGCGCTTGAACCAGCAAGGCCAAGCCGTAACGGTATATCAGAGCTATAGCGGATTGTAAAATTCTTTTCTTCCAAAACAATACCTCTGAGTGCACAATATTCATAAAAAACTTTGATCAGCCCTTTAATCAGCCGCATACCTCCATAATAGCCCGAAAAATATACATCTTCAACCAACTCTTTCATCGATCCAAAATGGGTAATGTCCAGCTTTTGAGGTTTGATTTCCAACTCGGGAGTTTCGTACAATTGAACACATGCCGAAAAATTGGAGAATACAAAGGCTATGGTTTTTCCAAAATAACCATCAGATGGATTTCCTACAACCGCTGCACGAGGATAAGCTCTTGTTTCAATTATCATTTACTGAATTTAAGATTCGCAAATTTAATTAAACCATTTTTTTAAAGCCTTAATATTCATATCATTTTCTATATTTTTTGCCTGTGGCGTATATAAAAATTCCAATTCTTTATGATAATACTCAGTTATTTTTCCCCTCACCATTTTAAGGAGTGCATTGAGCATTTTATTATCGGCATTGAATGTTTCCGGTAACACTGCAATAGCACTGGGCAGCCACCTCTCCGGAAACAATCCATGGTGTTTGCCCCCTTTTTTAAATTGGTTAATATTTTGTTCAATAAGCTTAAGTGACATCGAAAAGGCAGCATCGCTTCCTTTTTCAACACCCCGCTTTTTCAGTTCGTTGTTAATAACTTCCATATCAGGAACAACCATTCCTACCGTATATGGATTTTGGTTATTATACAGCATAACCTGCTGAATATATGGAGAATGTATTAAAATAGCATCTTCGATACCTTCGGGGCTGTATTTTTCACCATCGTTACCAATAAGCAGACTTTTAAAGCGGCCCAGTACATACAAAAAGTCATCTTTGTCAACATAACCCATATCGCCTGTGTGCAGCCATCCTTCTTTTAATGTTTCTGCCGTAGCAGTTGGATTGTTCCAGTAGCCCAACATAACATTGTCTCCCTTCACACAAATCTCTCCTTTTTCTCCCTGCGGAATTTCTCGTCCGTCGGAATCGACAATTTTTAATTCAAGGTCTTTAATCAACTTACCCGACGAGCCGAATTTTACACATTTTGGCATATTAGATGAGATTACCGGAGCAGCTTCGGTTAGCCCGTAACCCTGACAAATGGGAAGCCCAATGGCATGAAAAAATTGTTGCATTTCGGTATCGAGTATAGCGCCGCCGCCAATAAAGAACAAAAGATTCCCTCCAAAACCTGCCTGTATTTTTTTAAACAGTATGGTATCGAAAAGTGAAACCAGCGGTTTCAACAGTATGCGAAATCCTTTGCCTTTGTTATGCCCCATACCATTATACTTATAAGCAACTTTTAAGGCAAACTGAAATAGTTTATAAACAGAAGCTCCTTTGGCCTTTATACCTGCTTCAATATTTTTTCGGAACGTCTTTGAATATGCAGGTACACTCATCATAATATGAGGTTTTATTTCCTGAATATTTTTAGGAATATTTTTTAACGTTTCCATTGGCGAGTTTCCAATTTCTACCGAAGCAATACTGGCACCTTTATACATAAAAACATAAAGGCAGGTGGTGTGTGCAAATGCGTGGTCCCAGGGAAGTATAGCAAGGGTTTTCCAATGGCTTTCCAAATTAAGCAGTCCGTTTGATTGAACAACATTTGCAGCATAGTTGAGGTGCGAAAGCATAATACCCTTAGGGTCGGCAGTAGTGCCCGAAGTGTAAGAAATATTAGCTAAATCATTGGGGCCAATACTGCGCCATATTTCTTCGTAATACACCGGATCTGCTTTTCTTAGTTCTTTGCCTTTAATTAGCAGCCCGCTATAGTCAATATCATTATCGCCAGAATTCTCTTTCCCATCGATATAAATAATTTTTTCCAAGTTTGGCAAATCGTTTCGTACCTCCTCTACCTTGCCAGCCTGTAGTTTCGAAACAAATATAAATTTTGCACCACTGTGCTTTATCCTGAACTCTAAATCATTGATTTCAAGCCGAATAGATAATGGAACATTGATTCCACCTGCATACAGCATCCCTAATTCGCTGATAATCCAGTCGTTTCTACCATCGGAAACTAAAGCTGCCCGGTCACCTTTTTTAAAACCTATATCCACCAACCCTGCTGCCAGGTTAAGTACTTTCTCGCGGGTTTCCTTATAAGTTATACCTTTATATTCCCCATCTTTTTTCTCCCACAGATAAATATTATCAGGATAATTGGCAACAGCAGTTTCAAAAAGATCGATAATGGTTTTCATAATTGGATCAGTTTTTAAGTTTAATCAAATGTAGAAAAAATACGCAAACTTGAAATAGCCACTTAAAATTCAAAAGCTGACTTTTGTTGTTTGAAGCAGTTAAAGCACCGTATTTCGCTAATGGTTTCAAACAAGGGTTAAACTAGGTTGTTGTTAAAGCAAACCAAACCTGTAAATTGTTTTTTCATTGTATATTTCACCCGGTTTTAGTAATGTTGAAGGAAAACCCGGCTGATTTACAGAGTCAGGATAATGTTGGGTTTCTAACGCAATGCCCGAATACGAGCCAAACTTTTTAACTCCGTTTATCATTAACACTGGGTTCCAGTAGCCTGTATAAACCTGAATGCCAGGCTGGGTGGTTAGTACCTCCATTTTCCTGCCACTCTTCTCCTCTGCCAGACAACCTATGTTTTTAAGCTCACCCAACTCATTATCAAGAACATAATTATCATCGTAACCTGTGGGCAAAGTTCCCATATCGGCATTAATTCTTTTAGGAGATGTAAAATCAAAAGGAGTTCCGGCAACAGGTACTATTTTCCCAGTGGGAATTTGTTCAACCATCTCTGTCATTTTTAGAGCATTCAGCTGAAGCAGGTGATTTAAAATGTTTTCTTTACCGCCGGTAAAGTTAAAGTAAGTATGGTTAGTAAGATTTACAACAGTTGTTTTATCAGTTTCTCCTATATATTGAATTCCAAGTTCATTTTTGTTATTCAAGGAATAAATACAGGTAACTTTTAAATTTCCCGGATAGTTTTCCTCGCCATCGGGACTAACATAAGTAAGTTTAAGTTCTTGTTTTTTATTATTTTCAACTATTTCAGCATTAAACAATTTTTTATCGAATCCGGTTTTACCGCCATGAAGGTGATTGGGGCCATTGTTGATTGCCATATTATAGGTTTTCCCTTCTATCGTTAAATTTCCGCCGGCAATGCGATTGCCAAATCGCCCGATAATAGCACCAAAATAAGGATAACTATCCAGGTATTCTCTGCTTATATATGTTTCCAGATTATCAAAACCACAGGCAACATTTTCAACATTACCTTTTTTATCGGGTGTGCCAATATAAGTTATTATCGCCCCGTAGTTTGTTATCTTTACTACAACGTTGTGATCGTTTTTAAGCGTAAAAAGTGTGGCTTCGCGGCCATCGCGCAATTTTCCAAAAGGTTCTGAATATATTTTCATAACTACTTATAAATTTAATTTATGAACATATAAATTGCAACATTTGCAACCAGTAGGGTCTGGTAGTGTTATAAAACACATAAATTATAAAAAAATCATTTTAAATTTGACAAAAAAACGGCAAAATGACCCGAAATATAGTAAATATCGATGAAAAACTCCCGCAGCCGAAATACCGCCAGATTATACAATCTATAGAAAAGGCCATTGTGAAAAAGAGGTTGAAAAAGGGTGACAAGGTGCCGTCAATCAATCAGGTTTGTTCCGAGTTTAAACTCAGTCGCGACACAGTTATGCTGGCGTTTAACGAACTGAAAGCCAAAGGCATATTAACGAGTCAGGCAGGCAAAGGATACTATGTGGCAACAACAGAAATTCAATGTAACGAAAATGTTTTCGTACTATTCGATGAACTTAACGCTTTTAAGGAAGACCTGTATAATTCGCTGATTAACACGATGAAGGGAAAAGCATCTATTGATATTTACTTTCATCATTTCAATTACCGTTTGTTCCGGAGTATGATTTTGGATAGTGCCGGAAATTATACTTCTTATGTAATAATGCCTGCATCTTTTGACAACACCAGCCACCTTGTAACAAAACTGCCACGTGAAAAAGTTTTTATGCTCGACAGATTAAAACCTGAGCTGAAAAATTATCCTGTTGTATACCAGGATTTTGAAAACGATTTTTACGATGCACTTACCGATGGCTTGCAATTATTAAAAAAGTACCGTAAACTGGTGTTTGTACATCCTGGTGGCAAAGAACCACCTGAGCGTGTAAAAGGGTTTAAACGTTTTTGTGCAGATAATAATTTTGCCGGCGAAGTGGTTAAGTCGCTTGAAAATGTAGTTCCAGCAGCTTATGAGGCCTATTTTATGACTTCTGACCGCGACTTGGTACAGCTTGTTAAAATAGCAAAAGAGAAACTCTTTAAGCCAGGGAAAAATTTTGGTATCGTGTCGATGAATGATACCATGCTGAAAGAGGTGGTAGCCGGAGGAATCACTACTATTTCCACAGATTTTATGCAAATGGGTAAAACACTGGGTGAAATGGTATTGACACAAAAAAAACTGCAAGTGCGTAACCCTTCAAAACTTATTTTAAGGAATAGTTTGTAACATATAAAAATGTTTCAAAACATTTTGGAAAAAACGAGCTTAGAAAATTATAAAACCTATATTTGTACCTACTAGTACCCACCGGTTAGCAGCCGGAAAAAATGCTTAAATTTTAACAAAATAGAATCATTATGACGAAAATTAAGACTTTGAAAGAAAAAATTAACAATGGCGACAATCCTGTTTTTCAGGATTTATATGGCACCGATGAAAAAGTATTAAAAGAACAGGCCGCACGTTATGCGGCTTTGATGGAAGATTTTCAACATGCTTTTGGTGGCGAAGATGTGTCGTTATTCAGTTCGCCAGGACGAACAGAGATTGGCGGTAACCATACCGACCATAATCACGGGAGGGTTTTGGCAGGTGCCGTTAACCTCGATAATATTGCCGTTGCTGCACCTAACGGAAAAGATATTATACGGGTTAAATCAGAAGGCTATCCTGTTTTCGAGGTAAATTTAAATGACATAAGCATTGACGAATCTCAATTCTACACTTCGGCAGCACTTGTAAAAGGGATTTGTGCCAAAATGAAAGAAAATGGCTACAAAATTGGTGGTTTCGATGCGTGTATTGAAGGACGTGTTCCCAAAGGATCAGGACTAAGTTCTTCTGCATCATTTGAAGTACTGATAGGAACTATTTTAAACGAGTTGTTTAACGAAGGTAAAATGCCGGCTGTTGAAAATGCAATTATTGGCCAATGGTCGGAAAACAACTATTTTGGAAAACCCTGTGGATTGATGGATCAGACGGCCTGCTCCGTTGGTGGATTAATCACCATCGACTTTAAGGATCCTGCTAATCCTGTTGTGAAAAAAGTAGATTTTGATTTTGTTGCTACGGGCTACTCCCTTGTGATAACCGATGTTGGCGGAGGCCATGACGATCCCGCGTCGCAGGCAGAATATGCATCGCTGCCAACCGAAATGAAGTCTGTCGCCAAAAAATTGGGCGCCAACGTATTAAGAGAAGTAACCATGCAACAAATCGTGGATAAAATCCCTGATATTCGTAAAAAAACAGGCGACAGGGCAATATTACGCGCTTACCACTTTCAGGGAGATAACCAGCGTGTTGCCGATCAGGTGGCAGCATTAGAAAAAAATGATTTCGATGCGTTCCTAAAGATGGTAGTTGAGTCAGGCTATAGTTCATACATGTACAACCAAAATATTTTCGATGTTGTACATAAAGATGAACAAGTTGTATCTTTGGCGTTAGCTCTCAGCGAAATGGTATTAAAAGGAAATGGTGCCTGGCGGGTTCATGGTGGAGGTTTTGGTGGAACAATCCAGGCTTTCGTTCATCAGGAGAAACTCGAAGAATATATTAAAACCCTTGAACATGTTTATGGGAAAGGAGCCTGCCATAAGTTATTCATCCGGTCAAAAGGCTCTGTAAAAGTATGTATATAAATCATTTGAGGTTCGTTTGCTTCTAGTTTTAGCCGTAAAAATTGATCAATGCAATTGGCCTGATAATTTTTTATCGTCAAAGGGATAACAATAGTTGGTTTAATTTTTATATTTGGCTTTAATTTATTTAGATTAAGTGGCTATAGGCTTGGTGGGTTATTACAATTTTAGGAATGTATCACGTATTTTCAGTTTGAGAAGTAAACTAAACCACATAGACAATTATTAACCAATATTAAATAACAATTTATGGAAACTAAAAAACAGAATTACACAATTCCGATCATCATGATGATCCTGCTTTTTGGTATGATCTCATTTGTTACCAATTTGGCAGCGCCAATGGGTGTGGTACTTAAAAGCCAGTTTGGTGCCACTAACTTTCAGGGCATGTTGGGGAACGCAGCTAATTTTATTGCTTACGCGGTAATGGGTATTCCCGGAGGCCTTTTGTTACAACGAATAGGCTACAAGAAAACTGCACTAATTGCTATTGCAGTAGGTTTTGTCGGGGTTGGAATTCAGTATTTGTCAGGGCATGCAAGCGAAACTTCAGCGTTTTCAATTTACCTGACTGGTGCATTTGTGGCTGGTTTTTCAATGACCTTGCTGAATACTGTTGTAAACCCCATGCTAAACACCTTAGGTGGCGGCGGAAATAAAGGAAACCAATTAATTCAGGTAGGTGGGTCGTTTAACTCGATTATGGCCACTTTTACGCCCGCATTTGTAGGTATTTTAATTGGAGAAGCTGCAAGTTCCCGAATCACTGATGTATTTCCGGTAATGTATATTGCCATGGGCGTTTTTGCTTTGATTTTCTTTGTATTGCTCGCCGTAAAAATTCCCGAACCCAACCTTGCTGATCCCTCAGAACCACTAAAAAGTCTGATGGCAGGAGCCTTAAAGTTTCGTCATTTTATTTTAGGTGCCATTGGGATTTTTGTATATGTAGGTATTGAAGTAGGTGTACCCGGAACAATGATGCTTTGGTTGACTGATCCATCGATTGGAAGCAATGGAAGTATAGCAGGCTCAGTAGCAGGTATTTATTGGCTCTTAATGCTGGCTGGGCGGCTTATCGGGGTATCTATTGGGAGCAAAGTATCGAGCCGGGCCATGCTTACTGTTGCCTCATTTGTAGGTATTGTACTCATTCTTTTAGCCATACTCCTTCCCCCGTCTACTTTGGTAAACATGCCGGTATTTAAATCTGTAGGAAGTTCACTTTCATTTGGTCTGGCCGAAGTACCTATTAATGCTATGTTCTTAGTTCTGGTTGGTTTGTGTACTTCAATTATGTGGGGTGGTATTTTCAACCTTGCCGTAGAAGGCCTCGGAAAATATGTGGCCGCAGCCTCGGGTATATTTATGACCCTTGTGGTGGGTGGCGGAATCCTTCCATTGATACAAAATAAGATTGCTGACAACATGGGTTTCAATATTTCGTTTTGGGTGCCACTAATTGGATTGGCGTACCTGCTATTCTATGCTTTGGCAGGCAGTAAAGTTAGTCATCGTGCTGATGATGTCTAAAGTAAGATTATTTCGCTAGAAGCGAAACCATAATTAGTAAGTATAATCAATAGCAATAACTATCAATTTGGAATTATTTCTAAGCCATTTCATCAACCGGTGAAATGGCTTTCTTTTTCAACTTTATAAGAACCTGACTTAAATCACAAGAATCATGTATGACATCATTGGCGATATTCACGGGCATGCTTCTTTACTGAAGAAACTACTTGTTGAAATGGGTTATCAGAAAGGAAGTAACGGTTATTTTCATCCTGAACGAAAACCTATTTTTGCTGGTGATTTTATTAACCGTGGCCCGGAAATAAGAAAAACAGTCAGGATTGTCAGAAATATGGTGGAAAATGGTAATGCACATGCCATATTAGGAAATCATGAGATTTACGCCATCATATATTATTTAAAGGATAAAAACGGTAAGCCTCTTATAAAATCGCCCGAGAAAAATGTTTTTTCGATGGGTAAAACAATTAATCAGTTTAATGGCAGGGAAGATGAATGGAAGAGCCACCGCAAATGGATGGCAAAATTGCCTTTATACCTCGATTTGGGAGATATAAGAGTTGTACATGCCTGCTGGTCTGATGAAGCTATTGAAATACTTAAACTTCAGGAACAAAAAGGTAAGTCGAAGAAAAACTTATTCAGAAAACTTTATAAAAACCCAAAATCGAAAGTAGGCAAAAGCCTGAATATACTGACAAAAGGTATTGATTTCAGATTGCCGGGCGATTTAAGAATTACAAACAACAAAGGCGTGTCACCGCGCAGTTTTCGTATGCGCTGGTGGGAAGTGGCCGATGGAAAGACATTTGAAGAAATGTCGTTTGAAAGCAAATTTAGATTGCCGGCATATGATATTCCCCGGCAGTTGGTTCCTGAACATGTACCCTACCCTGCTGATGCTCCTATAGTTTTTTTTGGTCATTATTGCCGGATGAACGGGCCACACATTATTACGCCAAACCTCTGTTGTGTCGATTCATGTGTGGTAAATTCAAAAACCATAACAGCATACCGATGGAGTGGTGAGACATCGCTGGAAGTGCAAAATCTTTTGCAGATAAAACGATAGATAATTCAATTAAAACACAGAATATCAAAAACTTACACTACTATTAAAAAAATATGCTTTTTGTATTGCCGAAAAAAAAAGAAAGTATATATTTGCAACACCTTTTCAGAAAGGTATTGTGGCAAACAATTTTATTTATGGTGCGGTAGTTCAGTTTGGTTAGAATATCGGCCTGTCACGCCGGGGGTCGCGGGTTCGAGTCCCGTCCGCACCGCAAAGCAGCTTAAACCGGCTGCTTTTTTGTTTATGGGATATTACGTTTATATTTATTACATGAACACCGGAGGGTAAGTGCAATCGGGATGTGGGAGAAGTTATAAACAATGGCCTTATTTTTTTCTGAACTTATTATTAGTTCATCTTTTACATCTATAAAACGTATATAATAAGCATATCCGCCAAAGTTATTTTCGGCTTTAACAAGCAACTTGTTCCAACCTTTCTTCAGGATTGCAGTATAACCTGATCCCTGTCGGGAGCTCCCAAACTTACATCAAGAAACCTGTAAATTTGCTTATCATTGACAAAAACCTTAATGCCATCGTCACTTCCAATAAACATTTGAACTTCTCTGTCATCAGGTGAGTATACATAAGTAAGAGCGTAGATTATTACAAATTAATAAGGAGTAAACATTTATCTATTTCGTTAACCTCCAAAATCATTCTGTTAATAATTCCTGCCCAGATATAGGTTTTATGATAACCTGCCCAGATATCATCAGGGCTGTAGAATTCCCATAAATTATGATTCTTTTTCAGGTTCTCTATCATATTTTCAGAAACTCTGCGAACAAGTTCTTTTGCCTCCTCTTTGTAGCCATAATTCATTAGTCCTCTTACAATCAAGTAATTCCACTGAACCCAAACAGGCCCGTTCCAATATCCTTTTGCATTGTAAAAAGAATCGGCAGCAGAAAGCGATGGTATTCCGTATGGTCTCCAGAAAGTTGCGGAATCAGTAAGTTTTTCTACAAGTCGTGCTGCCTGTTCTTCGGAGGCAATACCTGCCCACAAAGGTAAAAACCCAATTATTTCGTCTCGCTTGAGGTCATCCTTTTCTTTGAAGGAAAAATCGTTATCTGCTTTATCGACATTATAATAGAACCCATTTTTCTCATCCCAGAATGTTTCATTATAAAGCAGCGACCTTGTTTCATAATCTTCTTTCCATGCTTTTGCTTCTTCTGCAAGGCCTAATTCATTCGCCATAGCCTCAAGGGATTTTGCCTCATTAATTAGCAAAGCATTTAAATCTGCACCTTCAAAATTTGAAGGCCAGCCAACCTCATCCCATACGGCAACAAGCGCATCACGAACCGATTCTAAAACTGCATGCCCACCCCATTCGCATAACCCGTCATTATCCTGATCTCTATTAGAGATATAAAAATTATAGAATTTTTTAGAAGATTGATATAATTCCTCAAGGAAAACCTTATCTCCTGTTATCTTATAAACTTCCCAGTTTAACCAAGAATACCAAGGAGCAGAAGAAGTTAATTGATCCTCATATTCAATAATCTCATTTAAAAATGAACCTGTTCTGTAGTTTATGTATCCATTATCGTATTGCCTTTCTGAATATACCCTTTGAGAATTCATTGCACTTTCCGGGAAACCGTAAGCATAAGAAATCATAGCAATACTTTCGTGAAACACTTGACCACCATGCCCCCAGCCCCATTGAGGTTCACGGGAAAATACATAATAGTTATAGGAGCTGTGTTCTTCAGGCGGCAGAAACGACTGGCGCATCATATTAAATGAACTCCAATACAACATTTGTTGATTTTCAGGCAAAAATGAAACATCAGGAACATTTTCAAACAACTTTTCATTTTCTTTTACAAAATCTGAAATATCCAGCTTTTCTGCTTCAATTGCTTTAATTAACAATTGCTGGTTTTTTTCTTTCTCTTCGCCAACACTTCGGATCATTCTGAATGAGTAGTTCTCGCCTGCCTTAAAAGTTTTTATTTTAGAAAAAGCAATAAGGTTATTTTCTGTTAGCTTATTTTCTTCCGAAATTCCTGTTTTCAGGTAATCGTCAAAGGCTATAACTTTTACCGTAGTAATTTCATTTGAATGCAAACTTCTTTTTCCGTTCTTTTCAGCAACAACAACATAACCTTTATGTTTATCCGTATCTTTTAACTCAAATTGTTCGTTTTTTTGTTTTGCCACCAAACGATAAAATGGTTTAGGATAATTTCTTTCATAAATATTGTAAACAATATCATTATCATCAACTTTATCCCACTTCAGCATATTTTCTTCGATACGGACACCTTCAGGAACTTGTGGAAGCTGATACGGGGAAAGTTTAAAGTCTACTCTTTTATTTCCGGTTTCTTTAACATCAATTTTTTCTGAAAAACCTGCAAAAGCCAAAGAGTGTAAATCTGCAAACTGAAATTCACAGGTATCTCCGTCTTTTAAATTAGCAAGATTTGCTAATTCTATACGGTACAAACCCGAAGTATTTATTACTTCTGCATTACCCCAAACCGGAGAATTTTGGGTAATAATTATATCATCGTTTCCTTTAATTTTTACCTGTAGCCTCATATTTTCCCTAAGCGGAAATGTACGATCACCTCCACCACTCATAATCCTTCCGTAAAACTGATGCATTGCTTTTTTCTTTTTAAAGCTTGCATCGTTAAAAAGAACATAATCTCCTGAATTTTCAGCATTAAAAATTTTTGATTCAAATGACTTATCTGTAATGTAAAACAGGTCTCTTACAACATTGTGATACGGTAATTTATGTTGAAGCACCCACCCATCAGGATACTCGCTATGAGAGGCAAATACATAATTGTTAAAATTCTCTACCCGGGAAAAAGTACCTTTATTATGCTTTACAAAAGGTAAAATTTCTATTTCTTTATCTGTACTATTATTTGTAATATTTATTTCCCAAACAGCTGTATATGAACTATAGGTAAAAAATGAAGCATTGACCTCAACTCCTTCTGCCGGATAATAGGTATATTTTACCAGGTCGGGATATGAAGTAGTTATCACAGGAGCTTTATACATTTCACCTGATTTATATATCCATTGGTTATCGATTTTGAATATCAAGCCAAGCTCTCCGGCATTATCTGTTGTAAAGTTTATTCCTTTTTCGGGTGTATAATAGTGAAACTCATAACCTTCATCTAAAGCAAACTCAGAGCGATCAACAGAGGCCGCATAAGTAGTGTAAATGGGCGAAACAGCTGAGGCATTTAAATTTGAAAGATACGGGGTATTTTTCGAACAACCCAACATGGCTACAGCAAAAACTACGAATAAGCCAATGATACACATTAATAAAAATTTTATTGATATGCCCTTAATCCGGTTCAACTTACTTCTCTTCGCTAAAGAATACAATTTTCCGGAATAATTCATTTTCATATTTTAAGCCTTGCTTCTGTTTATTTTGATACTACTGTTTAAATATTTCGGGTTAACCGTTTTGAGAGACTGATTTTATTGTTCTACTGTAATGGTTTTATCGGCTACACATCTGAAACCAGTTGTAGCATTACGTTCAAAACCTTGAGACACTCTCAGGATCATTTGTCTTTTGTTAAGTTTTTGCGGGCCTCCGGGAACATACCACCAGCTTGATTCAGCCTTAAAATAGGATCCTCCTTTGACAATTATAAAAGAATATGTCCCATTTTCATAAATGTCATTTGTTATTTGCCACACGGATCCAACTAAATCTTCAATACCTAAAGGATTGGCTCCGTTCGGGTATTTTCCTACTTCCTCATATATTCCATTACCGGGATTACATAAGGTTGAATCAAAACCTGAATATTGTTTAGCGTTCAGTGTTTGGGTTGAAAACCAATTTTTCGTTACCACATTGTTTTCTTTTGACCATGGCCATATCCATCCTTCAGAAGTTTGTGCGGCATATTGCCATTCTAACTCTGTTGGTATTCTTTTCCCTGCCCATTTTGCATATGCACCGGCATCTTCATAGCTAACAAAAATAACAGGTTTATCAGCATCTTCCTGTTTATAGGTACCATTCTGCCAATGTTTAAGATAATTTTCGCTATCGGAAGGAATATAATTAGTTTCAGACAAAAACTCCTTATATTCTTTATTGGTCACAGGATACTTATCCATAAAGTACTCAGGCATATAAATTTCACCTTTTTGCAATGCATCAGGATATGGAATAAAAACATCTCCGTCATCTTTTGTGAAAACAAATTTTCCTGCCGGAACTTTAACCATTCCTTTCGGTGCTTTCTTATAACTTTCAGAAGGAGCAATATTGGAAATTCTGCGTGCACTTGCCGGAGTAAACTCAATAATCTGCTCATCCAGCAACTGATCTGAACCATCAAATAGCTGAATCACAAATTTAGACTCGAAGCGGCCAAAAAAGTCATACAGTTTAATGCTGTTTTCCTTCACTGCAAAATCGTGATATTCTTTATTTGTATAAGTAGGATTACCAGCCCATACACGAATATATTTCCCTTCACCGGCAGAAAAATCCAGTTGATCGTCCGGAATGTTGAAATTAACTTTTAATAATTTGGGGAACTGTGCAATTACAGCAACACCACCTTCATTATTTGATCCTACATATTTTTTATGAAAACCATCAACATCAGCAACTGCATATTTCTTTTCATTTATGCTATCAATTTTAACATCCTCGTGTATCCATAAATTAATAAAATGAGAGCCTTCCTGAACACTTACCTCGAAAAGAGGATCATTTACCCCTTCAGGAATTAATGAAAATATGGTGTAAACCGTTTTCTTGTCAGTCATCCATTTATTTACATAAATTTTATCTATTAATGTCGGAACCAAAGGGGTAATATTAAAACTTGTAAAGTTAAAACTGTTATTTCTTAAGGCCATTAGCACACGGCCGAGATATGCCCATTGCTTGTTGAGCCAGTGGGGCCTTCCGGGGGAGAATAAGTTATTTTCAATTCCATAGCCGTTAAATAACGACAGGGCATATTCACGCCGAACAGGTTCTTTTCCAATTTCAACCACACGGAAAATTGAAAAATCAGGTTTTATTATTTTGTTGAGGTTTAAAGGCGGGCAATAATACAATGCATTGTGTACCCGGCCACTTACAATTCCCTGCATGTCCTTTGGAACTGCCATTCCTTCGCTATACATGATTACGCCATCTTTAACATCTCCGGCAGTTCTTAATTGTTTTGAAGAGGCTCCGCTGCAATCAAGCACGACCCCATCAGCATTAACTCCTAATATAACTTCAGACAGTCCGATATAAGGGTCTTCTTTTCTTGTAGATTGATCCCAGGGTTTAAAAGAAATAAGCAAATGGGCGTTGTTTTCATGACATACATTGGCTAACATTCTTAAACTATCCATTCCTCCCGGCATAGCTTTAAACATATCCCACTGGTTTCTTTGATCCATGCCAAGCATTGGCCAGTTTGGCCAAAGGGCATAAATGTCAGCACCTCCGAAATTCTTATTATTAAATTTAATAAACTCCGGTAAAGTATATTTATAGTTGTTTTCTGAATCAAATATATTATGATCCCAAGCCATCATCAATTGAGATAAATATGAATGACGTGCCCACTTCAAATCTTCTCTTTCGAAGAGGGTATTATCAAAAACTTCAACATCGTATAATTTTCTGTCTTGAAGAATTTTTTTTAGGCCTATCTGCCAAATTCCTTTATATTTTTCGATATATATTGTGAAATAAACCTCTCCCTGCGGATACAGAGTTGTTTCAAACCTACTGCTTTTTGAATTTTTGTTACTTCCACCCCTTCGGGTTAAAGCTACATACGAATTATCATCTTTTGACGGGATAAAGGATATTCCGGATTCCCATGCATTATCGGGCAAAATAACACTTAAAGGTGCTAATCCGGGCCTGAAAAGTTTTGTCCTGTTTACCCAATTTCCTTCTCCTCCGGTAATGTAGGGTAACTTTTCATCTTTCCCTAAAGGCAAAACATTATCAATACTTAAGGTGTCTGAAGTAATATTTGTAAAAATTATTTTTGCTCTCCATTCTCCAAACATTGAAGGCTGAGGCATTACTTCAATATTCAGTTTTGATGTTTTTAGAATCGTACCTGAATCTGTGCTAATCTTTTCTCCAGCCAGTTCATTTATTGGCTCACCATTCATTTCAAAATATACCAATGGCCGGTTACCTATTTCATAACTACCCGTATTTTCAATAATTTTATTGATATGCAACATATTATTTTTGCTCCATTCAATATTACTGATGGTTTGACCAAATGACATTACGCTGATTACCAGCCCAATACACAGCATAGATATTTTAACAATTGTCTTCAAAATAACAAATTCAAAATTTTATATAAAATATTAATCAGGGGCAGAATCAAGAAAAAACAAGAATATGGCAGACATTTTTCCTTTCCTTTAATTCCAGATTGAGTTTTAGTTACAGTAATAAAGTTAGCAATCTTATCGGTTTAAAATATCCAGTTCATCCCTGGATGGGAGCTTTGGAAATTTAGCATGGGGTTCTGTCTGATACCAAAAAGCAACAGATGAGATATCATCATCAGTAGCTAAAAATCTACCCCCGTTTTTCCATGATAGAGATTGAATAGTTACTTTTAAATCTTTTTCAAACCGAATTGGGTCGGTTATATGCCATCGGTATAAATCGAATTTAGCAGTTGCCTGCCAAATATTTCTATCCTGAAATGCATAAAATCCGGCATAAGGTGTTGAATAGTTAATATATTCATCTTTTCCCTCTGCATTTTTCATTGCAAATGAATAGGATCCGTTAAAATAATCTTCGGTTCCTGTTCCACAAATCGTTGGTATAATTTGCAATTCGATTTGAGAATTTTGAACGCCATTTGAGAATTTTCCCGTGAGAATTTTGAACGCCATTTGAGAATTTTGTCAATAATTGTACGTCAAACATTCGATCTTTTGGCGCTTCGTTCGGGACACTCCAATGTTCATTTTTACATCATTATTTTGCCAGTTATTTTTCTTTCTATAATGGTCTAATTCTACATTAGGGTAGCTACTTAAAAGAAACTTACCTTTTATGTTACTCAGGGCATTTAAAAGTACATTGAAATGCTCTTGAGTGTACCCACCATAATGGCCCTGAAGCGAATTAACATACGGCGGCTCAGCGTAAAAAAACGTATCGAGAGTGTCGAGTTTTTCTATGAGTTTAACAGCATCACATTGTTCAATTTGAACAAATCTAAGCCGTTCGGCATATTCACGGGTTAACAATTGGCGTTTATTATCGATAAGAGTTGCTTCCCTTGAAGTTGTCTGGGAACTGCGCCAGCTCCCTATCTTATTACCAAAGCCCTGGATTGTACACACCCAAAACGCCCAGGCTTTTACTGCAGGTTCAAAGATATAAGGGTTTTGATAAACCACCATTGCTTTTGCATAAACCTGACGGCCAAAGGGTGTAGCATCAATCATTTTTTTTACGTTTTCGAAGTTGGTCTTAAGCTGTTCAAAGAAGTTAACAACCATGCCATTGTTATCATTTATTACTTCTACTTGGGCTGGTTCTTTTGCCCAGAAAACTGCGCCACCTCCAAAGAATAGTTCACAATAAACCCTGTGCTCAGGTATCAGCGGCAATATGTTTTTTAACATACTTTGTTTCCCTCCGTAATAACTAATTGGTGTCTTCATATTTTTTTTACTTTTGTAAAACTATCACAACTTTAAAGGCGAGCACCCGCCATCAAAGACATTTGCCTTCGGCGTGGCGGGTGTTCGCCTTTGTTGCCTGGAAATTGTGATAGGTTTGCAGGCAAGGCCGGAGGTTTTTAACCCTCCGACAATATGAATGGGAACCCTTCCCCGAATGTTGAGCCCATATACGATATGCCTCTTAGCCATATCCATGCCGGCTCAAAAACTTCAAATAATTTTCTAAATTTTTGCTCAAACTCCGGTAGTTTTTGCAAATCAATTCCTGCGACTGCAATATCAACAACAAATGGACGATCTACCTCACCACCATCGAAATTACAGGAACCATCGAAATTATAATTTGAGTTATACTGAATGATGTAATTTCTTTTGACCAACACATCTGTAGCACCAAGTATTTTGGCTATCAACTCTATTGATTTTGGCGTACCGGACAAACGGTAAATCCGAATAATATAACGCAAAAGCATTTGATACTCCTGCGTGGTTAGATCTGTTGGAATCTCAGCAGTTGATATACCAAACATTTCAAGCCACAAGTCCAGCTTTGAGCGGTCAGCCTCATTGTAAAGATCGATTTTGAGCAAATTAAAACGCAAGAGCTGTAATCTTATTGCCCAGGTCTCATCTATGGCACTTGTTGATCTTGTTCTTACACTTTCAGGCAATAACTTCATAGTTATACTATATTAATAGTTACATTTCCACGTTGATAAAATTGCCTCTCTGTAAGAGCAGGAACAGCATCAAAATTAAGACTAACAATCTGGCTTAATCCTTCTGCATTAAGAAGGTAGTCCTGCAATTCAACGAGGCCGAAAACTGCATTAAAAGAAAGCGACAACTGTCCGAAATAACGCGACATTTGATGGTCGACATTAGCGATAATTTCGCTATCAGAAAAACCGGTTTTTTTTGTAACATTCACTTGTCCGGAAATAGTCACAGGAACAGCCGGTTCGAACTCAAAAACATTTCCGATAACACCAAAATCATCTGTTAAAATAGTATCTAATATTTTTATTTCTAAAGCAGTGTCATGTACATGGCCACTGGCAATATTGCTGGCCGGGTCAACAATTTGTTTTATAGGTATCACCCTCACATGCCCAGGCAGCAGGGTATTGTCATCATTTTTTGAATAGATTAAAACATCGGCTACATTTTGCAGGGTTAAAATACGCGAGCTATAGGCCTGTTTTGTTCCCAGTCCGGCGCTGGAAGTGGCCTCAAGTATTCGCCCCCGATAATCACTATCCGTTTCATCTTGAAGCCGGGCAACAGCAAATAACTCACCCCAGTAATCAAGCGCTTCACCTTCTGCCAACTGCACAAAATTCTGCTGCATAAGGTACTGAATAGCAACCCTCAGTAACACCTCTCTGTAGGCCATGCAGTCAATTATTATTCGCTCCGGATCTGCTTCGTTCATAGGCATTCCGGATTTTTCTGAATACAAAGAAATAATGTCCGATAAAATTCTTTCTGCGTCAGTATTTATAAAGTTCATTGCCATAATTATTTAGCTTAGTGTTCCTGTTCCAGGGGAAGTTGTAGCCCCTGTTTGTGCTGCAGCAGTGCCAGTTGTAGTAACTGCTATACCGGCAGCAACAGTTACAGTTGCTGTTTTTACATAAGTATCAATAAGTGTTGAAAGCTGCTCTGCAAAATATTCATCTGCATTTTCTTGTTTTGTCCGCATTTCATTTAGCAGCCCTAAAATCCCTGTTTTCAGTCCTGGCTTATTCAATGCCATATTATTTGTTTTTTATTCTTTTAACAAGCTATCTACGCCTTGCTCCAGTACAGTTATTTTCTGAATAGTTGTAGGCAACGGCGTGCCGGATGGGCCAACTGCAGTTGAAACAGTTAATGTTTTAATAGCCGTCAAAATGTCTTTAAATAGCTTTTTAATGTTCGTTGAACCGTTTTTTAAATTCATTTTATTCGCAGAAAGTTCGATAGATACAGCATCTTGTTCAACTTTCCAAGAATCATTTTTTGCTGCAACAGTTGTTTTTCCAAACTGCTGAATGTGGGTATTTTCGTCCGTATCGCTGGGTACCGGATCTGCTTCGGAATAAATACATCCCAGTGCGATGTTTTTGCCACCTTCGAGCCAACAAGCTACCTGAGCACCTTCTGCAGGCAAATAAAATACTGCATTAGACCCGGCAGTGGGAACCACTACCGAACAGGTAGCTTCCGTTTCCAGATGTGCAAATTCAACCAGTACTGTACCGTCTGATGGTGAAACTTCCTTAACTGTTCCTATCTCAATCATTCTTGCAGTGTTATTGTAGTTGTATAACCTTGTAACCTTGAAATGCAATGTTGACTTTCAGCCACGTACCAAGTTTTTGAAAAACGGCCAAATCCGTCAGCGCTGATTCTTACTCCTGCACGATAATCAACATTACCGGGGACAGTAATATTAAACCGTATCCCTGATTTATTCCAATCTTCTACATAATTTTTTGCTCTGTTTTTCGCGTCTGTTGCATCTTGTACATCTTCCCAAATCAAGCGACTGCCACCTCCTAAAATACCACTATCATAAGTACCAGTTACTAATGTTTTTTTGTCCTTTTTCCAGCACTTTATCGTACATCTGCGTATTCGCCCAGCCGCTTTATCTGTTATTGAATAATCAATTACATCTGCCTTGTTAATTGTTCCGACTATTGCGCCAGATTTAACCCGGGAAATAGGAAAAAAAACCAGATCAGTAGCCTCTACTTTCATTATTCTACCTGTCTCTCTTGCAAGCTGTTTAATAAATGCAAAACCAGTACCTTTCTGTATTCCGCTCCAAGTACCTGATAAATCTCCTTTTGCGGCATAACCAAGCTTGCGGGCCTCTTCTTTAAGCAATTCAGACAATTGCTTTTCCTCGTGGTTTTTGAGCTGCTGAGACGAATAAATGGTTGATGCAAGTGCACTAATTGCCCTAAAGCTGGCTATTTCACCAAATCGGCCACCATTCAATGTTAAGTCATCTATAAAAAATGTGCCGGCATCTAACAATGCACTTTCATTATATCCAAGCTTTGCAGAAATGGTATCATTTATGGACGGATACCAGTCGTTTAAAAAGTAATTTTTTGAATTATCGAATACAAGCTCAAGCTCAGATGCCTTGTTCTCAAGATAATCCCTAAAAATAATAGCCTCCAGCATCGGCGAAAAATCTGCAGTAACGTCTTTCCCTTCGTATGTGATTACAAAAACAGGTTTCATTTCCAAGGAGCTTTTACAGTAGTTTCTTTTAGCCTTGATATTTCAGGCGGTAAATCTGGAATTATTATTTTTTCACCGGAAGGCAGAAAGGGTTGGTGTGGTGAAATGCCTGGATTAGCCACAATGAGTGGTTCCACAAACCCGGAATCACCAAAAAAATCATACGCAAGATGATCCCAGCGATCCGTGTCGGTTGCTATGTATATCTTCTTTGACATATTACTGAATAATTACATTTCGTATAGGTCGGATACCAAGCGCTTTTGCTTCGGTTTTTCGGACTGCCTGTTTTTCGTTGTCGGCATATTCAACAAGCGACAATGAAAGGGTTGCGCTTTGAATAATGCCCGCAACATCTGTTTTAATTACCTGGGCAGTAATACCTTGTATTACAAACTGGCCCTGGTAGATTCCTGATCCAAAAACAAGCTTTTGCGGTGCACCGGAAGCCTGAAGAGCTTCAAGCGCTTCAATAGTTTTCGCCACATCGTGCCCCAGAAAATTTCTAAGCATGATATTGATATTCAGTTCCTGCAATTTCTCACCGATGGCCTGCAACGTCGGCTTACCGGCAGCAAGATCATGCTTTGCATAGTCATACCCGGTTTCAGAGCTAAACCCGGTTATACCATCTTCGGCAGAAAAAGAAATATTACCTAAGCGACAAAAATTTTTATCCGGCATAGCTCAACCTCCCTTCTTTGCGTTGCTCTTCGTTGATTAACTTAATCAGTTGTTCTTTGTCGGCATAAAGCAGCTGCATCAGGTTGTCCTGGCTTTCTTTTGTAAGTGCCGTCGAGACATGAACTTGTGGCTGATAGTTGATTTCTATGTGGCTCTGCTGGCGGTGGCTGGTGTTGTCATTTATATTACTCGTAGACAGGTTGTGGGTAATATTCTTGGTAAGCTGTGACAAGCTTTGATTATTCACCCGGTTGTCATTGTTTAACTGGTTATATTCATTATCTGTATTTTCGGTACGATTATACAGATTAGTAGAATGATTATCTGTATTTTCGGTACGATTGTGCAGATTTACAGAACGATTATCAGCGCTGCCAGACTCGGGTAGCCATTGCGGTGTCATGTTAACAACCTTCGCAGTGTTTTCTAACTTTGCTGCCTGGTTTGCCTGATCAAAACCGGGAATTTGCATATCCATGAGATCAACCGGTTTGTTTTTCTTGAAGTTCAGGAAGTTGGTCGTATCGATATTTTTCCCTTTTTCATAGCCTTTTTCCCAGGCCTCCCCGATCTCAGAATGGCGTTTTGTCATCTTCATCATAACACCGATCGGTGTGGCCTTTATCATGCCCTTGCCAATATCAGCCAACCCGCCTTTTACTTCTTTCCATGCTCCGGAAAAGTCTTTTTGTTTAAGTAGCTGAAAGGCCTTTACCAGCCGGCCTATACCACCAATAATAAGTTTTATGGGCTCTATAATACTTTGCCACAATATTTGGCCAAATTTCTTTATAGTTTCCCAGGTGCCTATTATACCACCCCTGAACCAGGAAAAATGTTTCCATGCCAGGGCAATGCCGGCAACAAGTGCCATAATTCCAATAACTATCCAGGTAATCGGATTAGCTAATAAGGCCGCTGTCCACATCCACGTTTTTGCAATAACGCCAATAAACCCTTTTTTGAGCATATTAAGCGACATACTACCTAACTTCATTGCCTTACTCCATACCCACATGCCGGCAGCCTGCAGTCTGCTAACAGTTGTTTGCCATATTTGTAATAATATAGCCTTTCGGGTTTGTGCATTAAATAATTTTGCGATAAAATTACCGGCTGAAACGGCACTGTTTTTTGCCCAAATACCTGCAGCTGCAACTCTTCCGGCAATACCATAGCGAGAAATCATGGCAGTGTAGGCTTCGATTCGCCCGGCGCGATGTGTTGCATTAAGAAGCCGGGTTGCTTTAATCCAACGGCCCAGGCTGGCCACCGGCTGCAAAAAGCCGGAGGAAAGAACTAAAGCACCTGCGCGTAGCACACCAAACACTTTGCCGGCAATATTTAATGTTAACAGGCCACCGGCAACCATAAGGATGTTTTTGAGCAATTCCGGATGAGCCTGGCTGAACTCGTTAAATGCATCAATTACCGGTATAATAGCATTAATCATATTGGTCATAACAGGCATAACCGAAACGCTTAACTTAGTTATACCATCAACAAGTTTTCCGAGAGCAGTACTCCAGGCCCCACCGGCAGTTTTACTCATTTCCTTCATCATGCCGGCATATTTACCGCCCGAAGAAGTCATATTTACAAAAGCCTGATCGATTTCCTTAAAGGTAATTTTACCTTCAGATGATAGTTTTTTGATTTGAGCTACAGGTACATTCATTACCTTGGCCAGTTCGGTAAATATAGGAATGCCACGCCCGGCAAGTTGGTTTAAATCTTCGTTGTAAACAGTGTTACCAACTTTAATTTTTCCATAAATATCAGCCAGTTCAGAAAATGGCATTTTTACACCAGAAGCTACGTCCCCGACGCGCTGCATTACCGATTCAATTTTTTCTGCTTCTACACCAAAGGCAATTAAATTACGACCTGCCTGAATAACCTCTTTGTTTTGAAAAGGAGTAACATTTGAAAAATTGTTAAGCTTATTTAGAACAGCAGAGGCCTTCTCGGCATTTCCGAGCATTACCCGAAAGGCTACATTTGTTTGCTCCATATCAGCGCCAAGCTTTAAGAACCCTATGCCTGCGCCAACGCCTATCATCGATGGAATTGAAAACAGACCTGTAACCTTAGAGTTAAAATTCTGCACACGCGATTCCAGGCGGTTCACCTGCCCATTAACCCGGCTAAAGATATTGCCGGTACGGTTAACCGCATTAAAAATTACCCCTATGTTAATACTTTGTGCCATTCTAAATGTAACCAGGCGTTATTGCACCTGGTTATTTACCCTTATCATTGATGTAGCTATTAAATTCACTAATCCAAAAGTTTAGCTCCTGCATAGTCATTTTTTCGACCCGTCGCTGCTCAAATCCAGCTTCTCGAGTAAGGATGATAACTGCTCTTGCGACCCCAGCGCACCCTGCGACGTTAACTCGAGTTGTAGCTCTAAAAAATCACCTGATGCCATTTTCTGAACATCTTCATAAGTCAGTTTTTTCCCGTCGAAAGTACAGATCTGGCTTATCAGTGCGCAATTAAAGCCGGGGCCTTCCATTTCGTTACTTACCCGGTATGCATTTAGCATATCCTCCACCAGCGCCTCCCTGGCCTCGACCTTCTTAAAAGTTAGAAGATCTTCGCTTTTCTTAACTGTAATTTTCATAATTAATTAAAATATAATTGTTTAAACCTCAAATCATGCTGAAGGTCAACTGTATTTACTTTGTCTGGTTGTGCGAAAAATCCCGGCCTTGCTTCGTTTAATAATAATGCCGACACTTCAAAACAAAACAGCCGTTTGTGCCGTGCAGCACCCTTGGGCGATAAATCCCATTTGCCATTGGAAAGTATATATACCATCCACCATAAAAAATTCAGAAATTCATATTCTATATTTTTATTGGCCAGCTCGCACGACTTACGCAAAACTTTTTGCTGTTCTGCCTCAGTCAGTGGTTCCTGTAATCGAAATACAATAGCCCGGTTAAGGTGTTGCCCATGATGCTCTATAAAATTACGGCGAACATAACCTTCTTTCACTGCCTCGGCTACTTTGCCCGGCTGATAACAGATCATAGTGTGATTGTATAACTGCGCCTTGGGCTTTTCACGGTAATGAATGAGGCTCCAAAGCCACAAAAATGCTCGGATTCCGCGCTGTAAAAAATGATCCGGATAACGAAAAGCGATTATATCGCCTGTTTGTAATTCTGCTGGTGTCATAAAAAAGTTTTCATAGTTTCAATGTAACCCACTACCTGTGGCCCCCTTACAACATATTCTAACGCTTCCTCTACGGTTTTAAGCTGATCTATTTCTTGCATTGCCCGTTGCCGCAGAGGCAAAACCTGTGCAACTAAATTTTTAAAATTAGCCGGTATAGAATCTGGGCTTATCCGCAATGGGTCGTAAATATTTTTTATATCGCTGGCAATCTGGCTTACTTCCCGAATAACATCTAAAACACACTGCCGGTGATTTGATTTTAGTTCTTCTAAATCAAATTTTTTAGAAATAACAGGATAAGTAAACACCTTATTAGCTTTATCAAAGAAGATGTTTCCGATAGCCTGTAGCGCCGGGTTAAACTCAGGTACTACAACCGGATAAAATCCAAATTTTTCATGTACCTCGTCTGGCTGGGTGTCGAAGTTACCGGCAAAATGCGCAAAATATTTTGGCATTTTAGCATACTTTTTTATCTGGCCATTGGTAATTTTTGCTTTCATTTTATTTTAATTTATACACACCCCGCGAACAGGATAGTTTGCTGCATTAATAGTAATGTCAGTCCACGAAACACCATAGTCAGTACTTATATACAGCTTGCCATCGACTGATGAATTTCCTATTGCCATGTACTTTCCTGTGCTATTTACATGCATCCCCTGGAATGCATATACATTTGACTCGCCTTCTAAAACCTCTGTCCAGGTAGCGCCATAGTCGTTAGAAACATAACCTTTTGCGGCTGAAGGAGAAAAGACAAAAACATACTTTCCAGCATCACAACAGCTCGTTCCCCTAATTGAAGGAACTGCACCAGGAATATCTACATTATTCCATGTAGCACCGTAATCATGAGACACAAGCAAAGTATGCGGAGCATTCGAAAACGTGCCGGCGTAAATATGCTGCCCGGAGCGACTACATGCAATTGAGTAATTAGTGCAGGCCACTGCAAACGAGTTCCAGGTGCTGGCGTAATCATTAGAATAAACTATTTTCGAAGATGCAGAATCAGTGATATAAATATATTGCCCATCTTCCGAAATTGTTAATCCGTACAAAGCGCCACTTACACCGAGTGTAGGCCGGTTTATAGAGCTCCACGTTGCCCCTTTATCAAAAGACAAAAACAAATAATAATTTGATAAGAAACCAAAAACATTTGCATTTGCAGATACACAGCAGCCCGATGGATAGCTTCCTGAATATGGTATTTGCGCAAACTGTGCAGCACCGTTAGTAGAGTATTCAGGTTTTGTAGCCGCACTACCTATACGATTAACCAAAACGCTTTCATCCCTATGCACAACAGACAAAATATTATTTGTGCTTCCAACAAGATTATTAGCACTCCAGGTAACACCAAGGTCTAAAGATGTAAATATTTTTCCCGTGGCACTATATTCAATTGCAGAAATCATAGGAACACTGCCTTCACCTACATCTGTCTGTGGACGCATAATTGGTACTATCAAGCTCATCAGTTTTCTGTTTTTAATATTACATACCAGCCTCCGCTACCGGAGGTATTTACGATTTGATAGAGCGTTGTATCAGTTGCAGCACGTGTTCCGCCTGCATAATTAAACCCAGCCGGAAACGTAGGAGAAAAATCTCCGGTAGTTTCAAAAAAATACACCCCTTTTCGCAAGTTCGAAAATGTAAAAGCTGTATCCGATGTAAGCGTTTTTGTTCCTCCCATATTACTCCAATCAAGGACAGTTCCGGCTACCTCTTCGATGTTTTTATATGCATTTGAAAGCTTTGACTCTTCAACAGAATTATCAGTCGGCGTACGATTATCAGACAAACGGGGATCATCACCCTGACACACCTGCCCGGATTGGTTGCCAAATGCCTTATTAAATGCGGTTTTTTTCACAAATACAGGCTCATAAGCCCCATCGTGATTATGAGTTATAACCGTGCCGGAAAGTCCTAAATTTTGCCTTGCAGCAGACACATCAGCGAGATCTGACAGGTTACTTGCTTTTGCCAATTTCTCACCTATAAGTGTGGTTATTGTTGTAGCAAAATCAGGGTCGTTATTTAAGGCAGATGCGAGCTCTTTAAGTGTATCAAGTGCAGCAGGGCTGTTATCAATCAGGCTTGTTATAGCTGCTGTCACAAAGGCTGTAGTGGCTAACTTGGTAGAATTGTCGTCACTAACAGGCGTTGGTGCTGTCGGTGTGCCGCTAAATGCCGGCGAATGCACAGGGGCATAACCTTCAGGCGTCGTTCCTACTTCTATTTGCTCAATGTTTTGAAACAAAAGATCAATACTACTCTCGTTTGTATTAGCAGCCTGTATAACTGCTATAAGCTTATTTAAAAACAGATTAAACTCTGTTGCCAAATATGGATCACCAGTGCTTTTTTCGGGTATATTTGGTATTTGTATCATTACAAAAGGATTATGATTGTTCTACATTTGTATTTGGAAAAGACCTTCCCGGGCCCCAAATAATTCTCACTACTCCGGGAGAACCGGCACTCCCCGGTTGATTTTGATTTGAGGCATAAGCACCGCCGCCACCACCACCGTAAAGGCCTCCGGTACGTTCCGCTGTTTGCCCTATCAGTCCGTCTTCACCTCCGCTTCCACCATTCGCACTGCCGGCCCATACAGCTTCTGCTCCACTTTGTCCCTGTCCATAAATGCCTACGCCGCCGCCACCGTTTCTGGCTGGGCCCTGAGAATTGTTTGCCCCACCGGCAGCACCGCCTGATCCTGCAGAACCACTCAACCAAGTGGAAGAAGAGCCATCTGCACCCGCGCCACCATTACCCGAATAGCCACCTGCACCACCACCACCGCCACCGGTATGTGGTTTCTGATCTAATGAAGGGTTAGAATTAGGCACACCATACGCATAATTACCACCACGGCCACCATCTCCGCCACCAATATTTCCTCCTATTACAGAGCCACCGCCACCGCTGCCGCCTAATCCTTTATAGATACCGCGACCGCCACCACCGGCATAAACAATAACTGCCGAGATGTCCCAGCGTACAATTGAATCACCGCCATTTTTACCATCACCGTATTCGCCACCTTCGCCACCTTCGCCAACAATAACTTCAATCTGCTCCCCGGGCAGAACTGCTAAATCATTTAAATACCGCAAGCCACCGCCACCACCGCCGGCACTTCCACCCTTCTTTGTGTAATTGCTTGACGCACCACCACCAGCGCCAACACAAAGAATAGAAATGGATTTAATACCGGCCGGCACAGTAAAGATGCCATTGCCAGTAAAAACTTTTTCACCGGCCTGTTTGGCATGTGCAATCATAAAGCTATTAGTCAACATTCTCTTGGGATATTGAATACCATATTTCTTCATTGCCGGAATCGGCATTAGTACATAGCATCTGTACGAAGTTATCAACCGCGCCGTTATAGTCGCCGGACAGCTTTCTGAAAACAGGGGCAAATGAGAGTGAAAAATCTCCTGTAACAACAAGAGTAATGCTTTTATTTTCAATGAGTCCTGTAGCGGCAAGTGTTGTGTTTTCAGTGATAGTTTTTCGCAGTACCGGTAATCCGGAAAAATCAATTACATTACCAGCAAGGTCGGCCTTGCCGGTAACATTACGAACAGCGCCAGGCAATAAACGCTCGTTGTTTTCAAGTGCCTGCAACATATCACGAACCGCAGCGCCGGTCAGGGGCTCGCCGGCTCCGAGCGCCTGCAGTTGCGAATTAACCCAATCCCGAAGTTTCAGAAGAGTGTTATAGGCTTCATCAACACCACCACGCACTGTACCAACTGCTGTTTGCCCATCCTGAACATCTGTTAATTTTCCGGAAACAGCAACAACGCGCTCATGCAGGTTGCGAGTGCGCAAGGCCAACTGCTCAGCTTGTCGGTTAGCAATACCACCTGCACCGCCTTCAACAGGATCGTTATGCTCCAACTGATATATACCTTCTTCGTCCCAGTTATAAGCACTTGCGCTATTTTCTGGTAAATTAGCCATTAACTACTGCTTACTGGTTGCTTCGGAAGCTTTCAAGGATATCCTTGTCGCCTACATAAAGAATGTTATTGAAAATATCAACTTCATACACTTTATTCCCGTCTACTTCAAGCTTGTAGTAGTTTACGGTTAAAACGTGTTCTGCGCCATCAAATTTTGCATTCGCCTTCAGGTTTCCGGTTGGCAGCTCACGATAAACACCCCTTACGGTTGCAGTTACCTGCACCTGCTCGACGAGACCATCAGCACCATGTGTAGTCATGTTGCTTTTCACAACAATCGTTGATTTACTTACCGGGCTGGCTGCCTTCCAATCCTTATCATAAATTGCATTCCACTTTATTTTTGCTTCCATTTTCTCGAGGCCGGTCGGAATTTCAATTGTAGAAAACAAGCCCAGGGCCGCAATATCTTCAGTCTTAAATTTCACTGCAGGAAGATCTAATTGCTCCACTTTGCCGATAAGGGTATTACCGTCGCGATACGCATTCGCATTAAAAATACTGTTTAACATATCTGTTTAATTAAAATGTTAATGATTCAATATCAATAACCTCCTCGAAGGTTAATTTATCCAGGCTCGGCGCAAACACTTCAGTAAGCGTAAAAACAAGGTGCCCTTGCGCTATTTGCGTTGCGTCATTCTTTGCCGTTTCAAAAGTACACTCACTTCCGGGGTTCAAAACACCTGTGCCTACAAGGTTGCGGATAAATGCGTTCACCATGTCCAAAATCATATCAACCCCAATTCTGTTGATGTTTGTTTTATCCAGGTAGTTAATTGCTGCATCGATTAATGCCTCGCGTATAGTCATCCGCACCGATCGCGGTGCAATCATCACATCAGGCGTTTTCATCGCTGGAAAAGCTGCTGTCCAGTTTCCCCATATCCGATACCCTGATCCTGCCCGTCGAAACAAAGTAACAATGCCCTGTGCATTCAAAAGATTTGTATCAGCTGCGGCATCGGTAAGACTACTTAACACCTCCCCTTCGGTAGCGAGTATTGCCGGATTTTCGCTATTAGAAGGCGAAAACCAGTACCCGATCGCTGCGTCGCGCTCGGCTTTTGCCGCTGCCCAAAAAACAGATAACCCACAGGGTTGATTCTCACCCTCATGTGAGTTGTAGCGTATCGCACGCGGAAAACAAAGCACAACTGCCGGGCTACCTACAGCATAGTTGCCGGAGGCACGCGCAGCAAGCGCCGCCTGAACATTTTCAGCAAACATGTCGACAACGGCAAAACCATTTAGTTTCACTGCAACAGCATCCATCTTTGCCATTACTGGCGCAAGCTGGCTATAACCCGGGGCCAGAACAATTTTAGGCTTTACGCCAAGCCTATTCTCTACACTAAGCAGCATTTCAATGCCGGAGATAACAGCTGCTGCATAGTTAGCCGTTTCGGGTAATTCAGCCTTGCCAATGCCAGAAGCCCAGTACCCACTGGCATCCACAGTCATCTTATTGGTTTCAGAGTCAATAAGAGCTTCTGCATCAGCATTGTCCAGTACGTTTATCACCACCACCTTTGCACTTGTACGAGAGAAAATTACTTCAAGTGCCGCAGGGATAGTAAAACCGCCTACGTCGTCACCAAAGGCCTCGCGGCCTGCTTCAATACTATTTATCAGCACTGGGGTATTAACTAAACCCTGCGGTGCAATACCTACCAGTCCGATAATAGCAGTATCGCCGGCTGATAGTATTACCTGTCGCGGCGAATCTTTAATTTCTATTCCATGTAAATAGCTCATAATTCGAGTGTTAAAATGTCGTTTGTTTTTAATGCAATGATATAATAGTATATTGTAATTCTTTTATGACCTACGCCAACAGGTTCGACCAACACCTTATTTATCCTGATTCTTTTTTCGTATCGCGAGAGCTGATCTACAACAGCGTAAATTATATCCACATCGTTAGCCTGCCCATCCAAAAGCAGCTCGGGAGATAACCCAAAATTCGGGCGAAATGGAACTTCGCCTTTCGATGTAGAAAGAATTATCCGTATATCCTGCCGGATGCTGGCCACGGTGTCATTCAATAGCAAGATTACGCTCATAATCGTCTGAATACTGCTGATAAATTTGTGTTTCTGCGCTCCACTTTTGCCCAAACTGCCATAGCCCATTAATTTCGTCAACAAAACTTTCAACCTCAAACACCAACTGTCCAGACATGCCTTCAAGTGTACGCCCTTCAAGGTGTTCAAAAATGCGATTAAGACAGTTATAGGCTCCTCCTGCTCCACGTACCTGGCGTGTTGCCACAATAATTTCTACAAAGAATTTCATACGGCAGTGCTGGCCGCTCATGTCGCTCTCAACAGGCTTTCTGCCCTCGTATCTTATTAGCACTTCCCCCGGATCATGTTCCGGGAAGTAGTCTTTTGGATTTTGCGGATAAGGACGGACAGGTATGCCCAATCTTTCTATTTCCTGAACGAGAAGATTTTCAAAAACTTCCGGAGCCATTGAGATTCCATTTTTTTAATGAAAAAGACTGAAAAAATAAGGGCAACAATACCAATGATTGTCAAAAGTTTAATATACCAAGGTGGCTTTGCCGGAACTTCAACTGTTACTATTTTAGTCCGTATCAAGGTATCGGTTTTTTGTTCAAATCTGTTTTTCATTGACACCCAAATAGCCTGGCTGTCAACCGGTAGGGTTACGGTAACAATTTTGTCCCGAAAGCGTACTTCAGGGGAAACACGCCTTGCTTTTGCAATTTCCAGCTCCCGCATTACTACATTATTAAGGCTGTCGCATTCGAACAAAGCCTGCACAGTAGCCGTATCAGCCTCAATAATAATTACCGAGTCCTTAACAGTTTCTATAACTGTTTGCACATGCGTGTTTTCAAAAGCCGGGTGCATCGTTTTGCACCCGGCAAACAGGAGAAAACCAAGAAAAAAGGAACAAATCTTAATCATGTATCTTTAGTTGTTTTTCCAGGCGTTGATAATATTTTTCAGCTCTTCGGTATTGATAGTATTATCCTCCAGAGCATTATCGATTGCTCTTATAACTTTTTTTGCACGCTGCCATAGTGAAGCGAATAGTGTTGAAAGTGCAAGTAGCAAAAGATTTATTATACTGTGCCAATTAAACCAATTATCACCTTCAGAGTCATCTTCAGAATCTGCTGGCTGATAACCTGCAAATTGATAATTAGCAGTAGAAAAAAGGCTCTGTTTTACACCAGTACTGTAACGCTGATACAAATCAGGCACACAGCCAAGGACTTCCGGGAAGCCTGATGCAAAACTAAGACGATAATCTACAGACTGTAAGTTATCAGCCGTTAAACAACGACTCTCCCGAACCATGTTGTTTTCTTTGCTGTTTTGCGCTTCGTCAGGGCAATTATTTCTAATTGCCATCGACCAGGCAAGGATAACAGCCAACCCAAAAAACAGGGAAATAAATCGAAATTTTCTCATAATCATTGATTTTTGTTATAAAAACCGCTCAAAGTGCGGCGTATCTGTAAAATTTTTAAAGTTGCCCCCCCAGCGGTTTGCAGGGCTTAAACCCTCCCAGTATTCGCCCAGAGGCTGTATTTTTTCTTTTTCGTATGTAAGCTGGCCATCAATGAAAAAATTAAAATCGATAGCCAGCCGCTTCATGTGCTGACTTGTTTTTGTCTTGCTTTTGCCAGAATGGAAATACGAAAGCTGTTGTTCGCGTGAGCGGTACAACTCACCGCCTGTAAGTACAATGCCCAATTCCTTTGCCTTATTAATCAGCAGGCTCACATCTTGTAAAAATTTCCATTGCTCGCTGACCATTGCTATCAGTTTAAGAATATAAGTGTATAATCATTCACCCAGGCCGTATCCATTACCGAAATGCCCTGACGGGTCATAAACTCCATAAGAATTGTAAATAGAGTAATATCTGGGACTGTCATTGGTCAAATCCGGTAAAGTGGTTTGGAAATTTCTGCGTTGGCGTATTCATGCGGATAGCTTCTATTTCTGCCGTTTCCGCTTCGCCGGTAGTAGCGTTTGTTAACTCAAGAACAATAATGCGGTTCTGTATTTTTTCCAGATCTTTTATTGCAAACTGGTACAGCTTCAAAATTTTATCCGGAATATTAGCTGCATCTCTACGCTCGTATAGATAATAACGCATAAGATTACCACAAATAACGAGCAATTGCCCATCAACCGGCTCTGACAGAGGTAAGTCGTACACACCGCGCAAATAACCATCAATTTTTGATGCGGACTTATAGTTCATTTTTTCCAGCAGCGCAAGATTCAACACATCAGCACTTCCGGTGAGCGCCTTAAGCGATCTATCGTTCAAAAACGCGTCTAACATTTCCTGCGTGATGTACTTCATACTAAAACCCCTTTCAAAACCCTTTCAACTCTTTTCAAACGCTTTCAAAAATTTTAAATCGACACACATTACCACTCTGCAAAAAAAACGGCTTAAAACGGCTTATTTTGCGTCATCTTTCACTCGCCGCTTTTTCGCCTTTTTCGGCTTTTGTTCCATATTTGGCATAACAACAAGTTCTGAAGCCAGCTTATCCAGCTCCTTTTTGTCAATTACTAACCCATCCCTGGAGGCTACGCTGGCAAGATGCCGGCGTAGCTCCTCCCTGGGGTAGCGGGGTAAATCACTCCGCAAAACATATCTGGTTAAAATAGATTTCGCTGACATTACAAATACAATCCGGTTAAGCGTGACAATGCATTCGGGCGAACCAGCGCACTATCAACAATTAATTCGTAGGTTGATTTCCACCAGGTATCCACCCGGGTAATATCATACACCGCAAAACCACCCTCTGTGGTTGCAAAACTTACACCGTCTTCCTCCTCAAAAGAAGCTACGTAAACCGATGCGCATTTATCTGCTGCAGTTCCAAGCGTTTCGTCAAATGGAATTACCGGGGCATAAGTATTTACCGCAGTTTGTACTTCGCCAAGGTCAAGCAGTGGCACATGATTATACATTGTAATCGGCACGCCAAATTCATTTTTTGTGATAGTCAGGTACTCCCTTGCTATCGAGTTCAGCCTTGCCAACACCCTGGCGTTCGTAATAATCACTTTATTGGGGCCCTGGCAAAGCGCAATAGTTTCATCCAGCTTTTCAAGAAACTGCTGTTGTGCTTTTTTTGCAGCATTATCATTCCCCTGCTTAAGCTCTAACCCATTTGTGTCTGCCGCAACTGTGCGGTTATCCAATACCAGCTTTTTAAGGCCTGCAAATTGTTTTGGATCGACATCAGGATCACCGTTAATCAGCATATTGTGAAATATGCCCGGAAAATCTTTCATGTGCCGCATTAACTGCGATTCAAACTCGCTCGCAAGGTCAAAGCCCATTCGCTCGAGGGCAATATCGATTTTTACCTGCCCACCAATAAAACGACGAGATGCCGTATCATACTGTGGGGTAAATTTTGCCTCTTCGTATTCTACACCCAGAACACGCGTAGCTCCTGCTACCTTGTCGCTGGCTCCGGCCTTTCTATAAGTAATAGCCGAGCCGGGCTTTTTAAAAAACTCAATGTAGTTGTTCAACAACACCGACTTGCTTAAAATAACCGGAATCACCTTTGAGGTGAGTTGGTTCCCGAGACCAATTTGTGCTAACTTCATGCTTATGCCTCCTTCATTTGTGCACGCACTACGTCGCCCACGGTTTTTAACTCTTCGGCAGGTTTGCCAAAATCTTTCGTAACACTGCCGTTACTCAAGTTAACGGCCGGCTTTGCCAGTTCTTTCAGCAAACCTTTAAGTGCGCTTTTGCTTTCATCGCTGCCCAGGTCTGCCATAATAGTAGCCGCGGTTTCTTTTTGTTCCGCAGTCATTTGACTAAACTCTTTAGCCGAAAAGTCGGCAGTGGCTTTTGCCTTGCCCATAAATCCGGCTACAGTTTTTTGCAGGGCGCTAACGGTTTCTGTTAGCTTACTGTTTTGCTCAATCAGTGCCGCCATATCAGCATTTTGCTGACCGGCATCTGGCTTTTTTGTATTTACCATATTATTGGGTTTAAAAATTTGTTTTAAGTCGTTTTTAAGGTCGCTAAAAAGCTTTGAGAAGTCGCTCTGTTGCCTTTGAAGGATGTCGTCGCCGGAAAAAAACACGCCACTCATTTCGTCCTGCGAAAAGTTTTGTGCATTATTCTCCTCTACAGCAGCCTTCCGCACAAGCCCGATATGCCGTATGGCACCGTCTTCTATCCGTACAGATATTTTATTCGAGCCCTGGCTACGAATAATCTCCATGCTTTCATCGCTAAGGTCAGCGTCACCACGCTCAAAGCCCAGACTTACCTTTTCATTTTCAGTATATTTCTTAATAGCTGTTTTGGGCAACCATCCAACGATCGGAAGGTTATTTTTTGGATGCCCTAAAACAAAAGGTATCTGCTCCAGGGCAGCCTTTTGCGTACTGGCAAGTATTGCCTCCACCTGTTCATTGCTGAAGCTTAAAGCCCCATTCATGCTGTTGTGGGTACCGGATGTAAAAAGTCGTATAGGCATAGGCTCAATTTTTTTTTGTTTTACTTAGTGAGAACAAAGATCGCTGCTATACCATTAATATCTTTATGTACTCTGTCATAGAGGAGATTATCGCAAAACGGCGACTTTTGTAAAACAAAAAATTTGATTATGGAAGAAGCACTCCTAAGCCTTATCAACGGCGTTCCTATTGCCGCAGCCGTAATGTACGTCTGGATCGTTAGTGAAAAAAGTCACAATAAGGAAATAGAAGCCTGGAGAGAGATGGTACAACAAAAGGACGATCACCTGAATGCAATGCAGGATGTTATTAATTCACTTGCGGGCAAAATTGGTAAACTAATATATATAATTGAAAATTATGTCATTACAGGAAGAAAGAATTTTACTGGAGAGCAAGATCAACGGCCATAAACGCAACATTGAACTCAAAAAGATTGAAGGTGAAATGTTTGTGGAAAAAGCACGGAACCTGCTATCTCCTTATCTTGACTTTGACGAACTCGAGGCTGACAAGGCACTACTTGCAGTACAGAACGTAAGCAGATTAAGCGCTGAAATAGCGCATCTAAAAAAAGAAATTGCCGACTTGGAAAGAAAACTTTAGTTATGAAAAAAGTCTTATTGAACGATACGGCGCAAAGAATGTACGTAGAAGACTTAATGACTTTTGAGAGCATTGCCGCAAGCATCGATGTAAGCGAGCGTACAGTTCGCAACTGGGCAAAAGAAGGCAATTGGGACTTGAAACGAAAAAAGTTTATGAAGTTTCAGGAGAACCTGCAGGACGATGCCCGGGAGATCGCCAGCCTGTTAGCACAAAAAATTAAGGAGCAGCTTGCCGACGGTCAAGAGCCGGCTAATCACCTGTTGTTTTCGTTTACGCGTATTGCCAATTCGCTACTTAAAATACGCGAATATGAAAAAACCGTTGCCACGGAAGCTGCTGCAGACGATAATGCACGTGAAGAGGCTGCAAAGAACCAAAAGAACGCAGCTGCCATTTTCCGGGAAACCTTTGGCGTTGACTTACCTGAGCAATTATGAGCAATACCCCGAAAATAGATTACAAACAGTTTGGGTTTATGCCGTACCAGATAGACTGGCTCGAAGACACGGCACAAATTAAGCTGTACGAAAAAAGCCGGCGCATCGGACTAACTTTCGTGCAAGCCTTCGAGGATGTGCGTGATGCAGGTATTTTAGGACTGTACAACGTGTGGTTTAGCAGCAATAACGAAACCAACGCTCGCGAGTATATTGATTATTGTAAAAAATATGCGAAGGCACTAAATGCGATTTTTGAAATGAACGAAACCACACTGATTGACGAAGGCGATGCGCTTACCTTTGTGCTTCATTTCAAAAACGGCAAAAAGATTACAGGGCTTTCGAGTTCGCCTAACCAGCTACACGGGAAAGGGGGTAAGATCGTACTCGATGAGTTCGCAAGGCGCGACAATGAGATGGAGGTATGGGAAGCTGCTTCTCCGGCGGGCTTGGTATGGGGCTTTCCAATACGAATAATAAGCACACACCGCGGGAAGGGCTCAGTTTTTTATTCGTTTATTAAGCGACTGGAGCGCGGAGAGCTATCCTGGAAGCATTACAAAACTACTTTTGTTGAAGCCGTGCGCATGGGCCTTGCTGAAAAGGTACTCAAAAAAAAGCTTACCCGGGAGCAGGAGAATGACTACATAGAAGAGGTGCGAAAATCCGTAGGCGATGAAACTATATGGGCACAACAATTTATGTGTGAACCTGCCGACGAAAACGAAACTTTTGTACCTTATACATTGCTGGAAAAAGCTGCACACGCAGAATTAATGCCGTTTACAGAGCTATGGGAGTGCAAAACATTGTACGGCGGGCTTGACATTGGCAGGTTCAAGGATCTGTCATTACTGTGGTTAATCGAAGAGGTTAACCCAAACCTGTTTATTACACGTCATATTCTCCCTATACAAGGAACTGATTTTCCGAAACAAGAAGAAATTATTGGGCAGTATCTCAATGAGCTTTCAAACCTAAGACGGGTGTGTGTTGACCGCACAGGAATGGGTATAGGAATAACCGACCACCTGCAGGCAAAACACGGACAAAGCCGCGTGGAAGGAGTAAACTTTACGGCAGCCAGCAAGGAATCAATGGCCTTTAGGATGAAAAAGTGTTTAGAAGATGGTTCCTTTCTGATTCCGGCAGATCGTGCAATCATGGACGATTTCCAGCTTATAAAACAAACGATTACCGTATCCGGAAACATACGCCTTCAGGCCGACCGGCAAAACGGAAGCCATGCAGATTACTTCTGGGGTGCTGCGCTGGCATTAGAAGCAAGCTCCACACAAGCCTACATACCGCCAGCCGTGCATGTAGCAAAAATGGATGACTACAGAACGCAACGGGTAAGCAAAATGCTACAAGGATTCGAAAGAGGATAACAGATCTAAAAAAACTGGCAATGATTCGGATCAGCATCGATAAAAAAGAACTTGCAAAGCTAAAAAAGCTTAAGGTAAAACTTAGCCGGGCCACACAGGATAGGGGATTTCTAAAAAGCACAGGGCAGCTACTGGTAAGCAGAGGTAAACAAAACCTCGAGGACGGCGGATCGGCTTCGGTATCGTGGCCACTACTTGCAGAAAGCACGCGAAAACAAAAATTACGGCAGGGATATTCGCTAAAACCGCTGCAACGTGAAGGCTTGTTAAAAAGAAGTCTCAACTGGCAGGTAACAGGGGGGCTTTATGTTTCGGGTGTTAATTACATAAAATACCACCAGAGTGACGAGCCACGGACGGTACTCCCTGAACGCAAAGTGTATACGGTTGAACAAGAAGACATATTTGATATTCGCGATTTTTTAATACGAAGATTTGAAAAAACATCCCTCTAAAATTAAACAGTTATGACAAAAGCAGCTACAACCAAATCCGGATCCGAAATACTGAAAAAAAAATTAGAACAGTCGATTCGCAACTTACCTAACCCAAGCCTGGTATTGAGAAAAAAATCAGCACTAATCGATCTGTTTGACCGTGTAGCTGTCCATCAGGACATATTTCCTGTGCTTATTAATTACCGCGATGCCTTGTCCGGGCTTGAGATTAACTTTAATGCGACAAGGGAAAAATCTAAAGCCAGGGAGCAGGAGTGGTTCGAGGGGTATTTCGACCAATTCGATAATTGGACATTTATGCGCAACTCTATTGTCAGTCGCGACTATGGTTTTGTAGTGCTTGAAATTACCAAATACGGTGAATATGAGGGAAAAATAGTGCCGGAAAAAATCGAAGTTGCACCACACAAATACTTCTTTTTTGATCGCGAGCGCAGGTTACGTTTGTCGTCGAACCAGGACAACGACGGAATTGACGTGATGGCCAAATGGCCAAACAAATTTATTTTAGTGCAACACGAACCGACACTCTTAAACCCCTACGGAGTAGGTCTGTTGGATATTGCCTACTGGACTGCAGTTGGATTAAACGGCAATTTTGAATTTATGTTGCAGTTCGCAGAGGAAGACGGCCGGGACAAATGGCTTGGCAAATACCCACCAACTGCAAAAGAGCAGGAGATATCAGACTTGCTAAACATGCTTGTACAATTAAGAAACAATGGTGTTGCCGCTATACCGGATGGCACAATGATAGAAAGCATGAAAAACACCGGCCGCGGCTCTACAACTAATTTATACAAAGATGTTGACGAAATGCTGCGCCGTAAAGTAGAAAAACTGTGGACAGGCACTGACCTTACTATGCAGGTTGAAGGGAAAGGGGGATATAGCAGTTCAAAAAGTGGCCTGGATATAAGAGAGGATGCCATAGAAGCAGGTAAAAGATTGTGTATAAGCGCAGTGAGCCAATTGATTACTATAATTCAAAATATTAATGGTATGACTACTGAGCGCCTGCCGTTTAGCCTTCAGTCTCCAAGAAAACTAAGCAAAGACGCAGCAGAAATAGACCAGGTATATTTTAGTGCAGGAATGAAACCAACTAAAGCACTGTTAATAAAACGCGGATACGAAGAAGAAGACTTTATTATAGAAAGTCAACCTCAGCCGGGAAATGAAGCTAACTTTGAGGCACAAGATGAATACGACGGCCTGCTGTCATCATTCGATGCTTACCGAAACCGCCTTAAAAAAAAAGAGTAAGCACAAATTTAAAACCCAATAAAAAGTTTATTGAAACTTTTTCCAATGCCCTTTTAAAGGACATAGAAAAATCTTACAATGCCGGAAAAAAAAGTGTTGAAGACTGGGTAAAAAATCATAGCCCTCACGATTATTCAGCAAAAGATATAGGGGCAATACTCAAAGAAGGAAACCCACCGGCAGCTTCGTTTTTTAAATTTCAATCGTTCACCACTGCAGCAGTACAAGATTACCGCATACGTAACCGCATAAAAGCCGGCTTAGCCGGTAATATAAAACGTGGCGAAAAACAACAAGACTTCCGGAAAATAATTGATGCAGAGTTCGATAAGGCTGGGTTAACCCGCCTACACCCACACCAGATAGAAAATATTTATTATACAAATACAAGCCTGGCTTTTGGCGCAGGGCAAATGCAACAACTCGTAGAGGTATCAGAAGATTTTCCGTATTGGAAATACTCAGCTACAATAGATAGTCATACACGCCCGCAGCATGCCAAGCTACACGGGAAAATTTTTCGTACTGGTGATTATACCTTTTTCCCACCAATAGGGTTCCGATGCCGGTGTACAGCAATACCCTTAACGGAAAGACAGGCAGCGCAATACTTAAAGAGTGTTATGCCTACCAAAGCAGAACGCCGGGCATTGATGGAAAATACCGGAAATGCAGAGTTTTTGGGCAATAAGAACCAAAAATATATGAATTGGCTAACCAAAAATTACGAGAAAGCCGACAGGCATACCAGGGCATTGATTGACAAGGCGGTGGAAGACTTAAAAGCTGACGTAACACAATTGCACAAAGCAGGGCTTAAAAAGTTTTTCGACGATGATTTTATTGCATCGACCTGGGACGATTTTAGAAACAATGCCGGGTTTACTGCCGCTACCCGGGCAGCAAAACTAAGCACACAACAGGCATTTTTTATACATGCCTACACCTGTGAGGCACCCTTATACCAAGAACTAAACGCGTGGTTGTTTAACGAAGTGAAACCAACGACTTACACCCGAAGCCAGTTACTGAGCATGAAACGTATGTTCAGCAATGCGCTTAAGAAAATGCCCAAACATGAAGGAATAGTGTACCGGCACATCGAGTATTTAAACAAAAACACTTTACAGCAATACAAACCTGGAGCAGTGATCAAATGGGACGGGTTCAGCTCTGCCAGCACCAAGGATATTACGGCGTTTTCAGATCGTAAATTTACCTTTATCATACACTCAAAAACATCGCGGAAGATCGAAAGCCTGTCGGCAATCTCGACAGAAAAAGAAACCCTGTTTCTGCCGGGCAAATTTAAAATTGTACGCCGCAAGAAACAGGGTGAAAATTATTTTTTTGAACTTTTAGAGCTCTGACCACTCATTCTCCATTCGCCGCAAGAGGCGGCGTTGCCCTTCGAGCCTTTTTTTCTGCTCGTCTGGCGGAAGCTTTTTAAATTCTTCCCGGGCTTTTTTTTGTACTTCTCTGTACTCTTGTATAAGTGATTTTTTTGCCATAGTGTAAAGATACGCTTTTTTTTGGTTTATTTCAAAGAGCCCCGGCTATTAAAAACCGGGGCGCAAATTGATATGAAAATAAAGAACGCCGGGCATTGACAAGGCAGCCCGGATGCCTGTTATTTATTTGCCGAATGAGTAAAAATAGCATAGGCTTTAAGCCCCTCTTCAACTTCCTCTGTAGCTATGCGAAACTTCGCAGCTTTTCCCGTAATACCTAATGATTTAAGTATTTTGTCAGCAATATATTTTACATTACACAACATAGCGCCCGAACTATCTTTACGCCAAATAAGTGCATTCTCATTGGTAGTTTTTGCTATGTACCAGTCTTGTGGGTTTTCCTCGTCCTGCAAAACTTCAAACGCATCTCCATGCTTGAAGTCAAGCGCTGTTACAGCGGTTTTATTAAGACGGAGAACACCGCTTTTATGGATACTCAGGGAGGGAAATTTATTGTGCAAAACACAATGCATCCGGTTAAAAGTTTTTAATTTCATAATAAATAGTTTTAAAGCCTGTTAAATGATATTTCAATTTTGCGCCAGAAACCCAATTCAGAGCGCTTGAAAAAATAAAAGTGCGTAGCTGTTCCGTCAACTATATGACTTTCACGAAACATATCCATGATCTCAGAGTACTCGGTCGAGTTAAACCGGGCTTCAAGCTTATACAGGTTACTCACCTGTTTATAATCAAGGTCGCCCCTCTGATTGCGTTCGAGCGCAAGCATGGCCAATTGGTACATAGGATCATTGGTGCCTTTATCGCTTTGAGAAACCCAATTTTTCAGGTATGCAACAAGGCGCTGCGCTGCCATGTCGGCACGTTCGTCAAATCGTTTTACCTTATTTGACTTTACTTCCAGTTTCAGATCGCCATCGGTAATAGTAAAACCAAGCTGTTTGTTTCCTACTTGTCCGTATTCGGCCATCACATCTCTAAAAGCTTCCACTTCGGGCAACAGAAAATCATAAAAACCACTTACTGTTGTTTTCACCGAAAAAACACGACTGAATACAGACTTTATAAAATCGCTACGCAAACTTTTGTAAGCTTCGCGGTTAGCATTTCTGCGTTCATCTTTTTCGGCCTTTACCCTGTTGTAAACTTCTTCCTGCTGTTCGGGTGTGAGTTCTTCAATATTCATTTTTTTCTTTATTTAAAGTATTGATAACATGTATTTTATTTATACTCTCAAGCAGCAATTGCTTTGCTGCAGTCAGTACCACTTTTTCAAAAGCTATAGATACCGGAATTGTTTTGCGATTGTGCGGGTTTACAACACACTTGGCAGTGTGGCTAACTTCCTTGGTAAGGTTATGATAGGCGGGTACATGTTCCACAAATGTAACATCTACTACCTGCAGCCCCCGGGAACGAAAAAACATTTCCATCTCGCTGTCACTAAACGCCAACCTGAACGTAACCATTGCGCACCTCCACTTTAGCGTTATTTAATATGATTCTTTTAGCCATTCTATGGGCTATTGGTCCGGCAAAACCACCAACGGGTTTTCCTTCTTTATAAATAGTAAGCCGGGCCTTGTTGCGATTATAAGCCACTTCCAATTGTGGTTGTGTGGCCGGTTTTTCCTTTTTTTCCATAGTTTTGATTTTAATGTTCTTGTTTCTCTAATTCACTAAAGATTGTTAGCTGGCTTTTTGCTTCAGCGGCTTGCTGTAGTGCACGGTATACCATCCGTTCGCTCACGCCTAACTGCTGGGCAGTTCGTTTAACCGAGCCTCCCTCCGGATGATAAAACCTGATTACATTATAATCAGGCTTAGGAATGTAAATACTAATACCCGAAAGGTTTGCAATCACTTTCATGGTAAGTTCGCTGCCAATGATCTCTGCAAGCATTTGCATGTCATTTGTAAAATTCGTTTTTCCCATACGTTATTCCTCCTTACAATTATGAAATTTGGTAGCCGTTAGTTGGCCGTTAGCAATAACAAAATCAAAAGGCACACGCTCACCACTTTTAAGCTGTACCCACATAATTTCAGACCCACAGTACTTGCACCAATTTGTTTTTTTTAATACGGTGGTTTTTCCGGCGCGAGCCTTAGCCTGTTTTGTCATTTTCTTTACCATTTTCACCATTTTAATGGCTTCGTGCCTGGTAAGCTCTTCTACACTGTTTTTACCGAAGCGTTTAAGCAGAAAAGCGTTTAAATGAACTTCGCCGTTTTCGCCTTTAGAGTAGTCAATTTCAGCCCACAGCCCACGTATGTAAGCACATTGTTTGTGGGTAGCCTTAACCGATTGTTCTCCTTCAACAATTGCAGAAAGAAACTGTATAAGATGATGTGCCTGAGATGACGAAAGATCTTTTGTAGACGATACGCCATAATCACTCAGCACAAACCTGTACTGCTCTTCGTCCCAACCCATTGCAGAATACAGCCCGTGCAGATACCCTATTTGGGGCTTTGTAGCCATTTTTTTCCCGATATCGGTCATCGTTCTACCTCCCTGCTAAGATTTTTAGAAACAGTTTGTATTAAAGTAATAAAAGCTTCCGTGTCGGTAGTTTCTATTTCATTGTCACGGGCCATTCTCATAGCTTCGTGTACAATTATTTTTAAATCGCGGCCTATTCCGTCGCAGGCCTTAAGCCATACTTTTCCGGGAATATTGTTATTACACATAGAGAGCGACATGGTCTCACAATCTTTGGCACTCAGCTTTTTTAAATGCGTAGGAATGCTTAAGCGGTTGTATATATAAGCATAGCGGTTTTGGTACAGTTTTAAGTTCTCGTAAAACCGCGGATGTCCGCAAACCAATACGCCACACCCTGTAAAATCGTGAATGCGCCGTACCGCGTCGATGGCTTCAACCGGCAGGTGTTCTGCTTCGTCAATTATAATTAACCTCCCCGAGTTGTTAAGGTGGTCACACAGATATTCAAACATATCATCAAACCGCCCCATTGGGGTTATGCCCGCAGCGGCACTAAGCTTTTTCATAAGCCGTAGTTTCCGCATACCAATATAGCACTCAACAAAAACAGCAGAGCCTTCGCGGTCGCTGGTTATTTTTTTTATAGCTGTGGTTTTGCCAATGCCGCTAATGCCTGTTACAGGGCGCATTTCGCCACGATATTCGGCAAGTTTTGCACTCTCGGCAATCTCTGCATAAACAGATGTTTCCACAAAATCAAAATCCTTTTTAAATGTGCCTATCTCTATGCCTGCCTCGTGCTGTGCCTCCATAAAACGGCGAACCGCTTTATCTATACGGTCATTATCTCCCCGGTAGGTGCCTTTCATCCAGGCATTAAGGGCCGAAACGCTTACATTTATTGCTGCTGCAACCCGGGTTTGAGTAAACTCCTCGTTGTTTTCTAAAAACTGAATGAAATTTTTCTTTACTTTTGTGGTGTTCATTTTAAAGTTTTTTTAAAGTGAATAATTGATAGAAGGTTCACTCAATATTCAGGATGTGTGAACCTTCACTTTTTTTAATATCTCTGATCTTCGCCGATGAAGTGCTATACGGTTATTTTTTTTGCTTCTCAGCGAAAAATGAATGTCGGTAAGCTCAATAGCTTCTTTTTCTAAAAACCGTATAACGGCATATTCCGTAACAGGGTGTTTCCCCGGTTCATTAAGGTAGCGTGCAAGCGAGAATGAACTAACACCTATAAGCCCTGCAACCGCTTTTTGAGTAAAATAACCGGTAATTTCCATAAAATACTTTAGTCGTTCGTGTGCAGTCATAGCATACTGTTTTTAATGTGAATAATTATCTTTTTTTGTGATGGTAATAATCGGGTTGCCCAGTTTCTTATTATATTCCTCCACATCGTCGGGGGTATAACTGGTATTAGCGTAAAAACCGCGCAAAATAACCCAGCTGCCATCGCCTTTAGGGTTAAGCATTACACGCCGGCCATTTTCGTCGAAGTAAAGCGGCATATTCAGGCCTTCACAATAAATATCATCGTCAGTTTTGCCGGGCTTGGTGCCTGCAGGCGATAAGGCCAGATTCTTATTTCTCAATGCTTTTTTCTTTGCAGGTAATGCAACTGTTTCGTGCTCGGGTAATGCAGAATTACATAAAAACTTGCCATTGCCGGCTGCTTTAGCTGCTTTTATGCTTCGTTTTTTTATCGATTGCGTGGCATCAATTGCTTTTTTAAGGTGCTCCCGGTCGGCTTCGCTGCCCAAGGCGGCCATTGCATGCACTTTGTTCCAAACACTGCAGCCGGCAGTACACCAAAGTTCCCCTGTTTCTGCATAGTAAACCCACACTTTTTCGGGGTTAAGAATGTCGTATTTTACAATATAGTCGTACCCCTTGCGGCCTTTAATTCTGCCCGGAAAAAGCATATTATTGTAATAAGCAATGCCATCAATTATAAAACCCTCCTTGCTAAGTGTACAATGTTTTTCGTGCATTAGCATGTAATTGAAATTATCAAGCGCCAGGGTTCGTTTCTCGAGGCTGATAAAATCTAACTGAGCCTGTGCCTTTTCAAGAGGGGCCTGCCCTTTTAAATATTTACTCCTGCTCGGGGTTAGGTTAAACTCGTTTTCAATATAATCGCGTATAATCGTATAAGTTCCCTGCAGGGTGGGATAACCATTTGCATTCAGGTATTTTAACAGTTGTCCTTTATGCCAAACCTCATGGCGGTTTTGATCGGCCGGCTTTGCCAGTGCATTCTGCCCGATGTACGTGCCAACACGCTTTTCAATAAAGTCAAAACTTCCAAAAAAGCGCTCAACCGGCTTGCTGCGTGCGTTGTAAGGCCAGGCAAATGTAATTTTATCTAATCCGTAAGCCCTTAAGCGACCAAAAAGCCCAATAATTTGATTATCAAAATCGGAAGTATTTACAAAAAACTTATTCTTAAACGCTTTTCCATTGTCCATATAAACACATTTCGGCAACACGCCACCTTCTATACCCAGCATGCGGCCAACCCATAAACAACCGTTACGGAACGCACTCAAAACAGCCTTTGTATTTTCTGTATACATTAATTCATATCCAACAGGTATACGGGTAGCAAAATCCATCCAAACTATAAGCGTAGGGCGACAAAGCTTTCCGGTTAAGGGATTAGCTATCTGAAAATTGCATACATGACCGTCGGCAACCCATAAATCCATGAACTCCACACTGTTTTCGTCGCGGCTGATAGATGGCAAAACAAGATCAACAAGTGCCTTTTCTCCCAGCCTCCGAAATGTTTCAATATCGTAGTTGTCTTTTCGCCATTCGTGCCAGGCGCACTGCTTGCGATTTTTTAAGCCCGTTTTTACCCAGGTAAATCGCCAATAATTCGTTTTGCTGGTCGCGGGTAAGGCTGTCGGTAACCTGGCGCTCGGTTTTAAGGGGCAAAAGATCATCCATTATCCCTCGACCGTCGCGTAATAGTTTATCCCAGCGCTCAAGGCTCTGAAAACTAACTTTATTGCCCAGTATATCAACTTCGCGTTTGTGTAGCAGCCCAAGCTGCAGTAAATTAGCCCACTCCTTTTTTGCCTTTGTCTTTTTTCCGTGCTGAAGATGATCTGTTGCCTGCCGGTAAGACATAACCAGCGAAAACTGCGTTAAAGCAATCTCTATTTCGCGGTCGGTGTAATTGTCTAATGTAGTTGGCTTATCTTCCAGATCGTCTACGCTCGGATCTCCCAGGGCAGCTATTATTTTTTGCTGGTATTTGGGTTTCAGTTTATTAAAGTTGTACAAAACTCTCCTGCGATCTGACGGATCTTTAATTTT
>PDWI01000487.1_pt1 | contig 64292 bp, 57 predicted proteins | sample 1430891 | NCBI WGS metagenome assembly PDWI01 (sample SAMN01162508, study PRJNA174530) | Oral metagenome, whole genome shotgun sequencing project. | biome: Marine environment; feature: Marine mammal; material: Swab sample of the gingival sulcus; isolation source: swab sample of gingival sulcus... | reverse complement strand
AACCCGCTTCAAGCTGGGTCGGATAGTTCTTTGGATGGTGTTGTGGTGCCTTGTCGCCGGGTTGATTCTTTTTTCCCTGGGACTTGGCAGGTATCCGGTACCTTTTGACCATGTGCTAGGGATTCTTGCCGCCAAGGTCCTGCCCGTTGAACCATTTTGGTCTGCCACCGATGTCCGGGTTGTAGAAATTATCAGACTGCCCCGGATACTGCTCGCTCTGGTATCGGGAGGTGGGCTTGCCGTATGCGGGGCGGTGCTTCAAGGATTGTTTCGCAACCCTTTGGTAGGGCCTCAGATTATTGGGGTTTCTTCCGGTGCAGGATTCGGCGGTGCTCTGGCTTTGTTGATGTTTGAAAATCAAATGATGACCATGCTGTCGGCCTTTGTTTTTGGGCTAGTAGCCATGGTTCTGGTTTATTTGATGAGTCGCAGCCAGGGCCGTTCCCCCATACTCATGCTGGTACTTTCCGGAGTTATTGCCAGTGCCTTTTTTTCGGCCCTCACCTCACTCATTAAATATGTGGCCGATCCTTATGATAAACTCCCGGAGATTGTGGTCTGGCTCATGGGTAGTTTTGCTTCCGCTACTTATCAGACATTTTTACTGGCAGCAGTTCCCATTGTCTTTACCGGCCTGTTATTACACAGTATGCGTTTTCGAATTAATATTATCAGTCTAGGCGATGAGGAGGCAGAATCACTTGGAATTAATGTGGATCGTACCCGATGGTTGCTGCTCGCCGGAGTTACTCTCATTTCCTCTGCAGTGGTTTCAGCAGCAGGTATTGTGGGCTGGATTGGTCTGGTCGTTCCCCATATTGCCCGGATGCTGGTGGGTGCGGATCACCGAGCATTGCTGCCAGCTTCGGCCCTCATCGGTGGAATGTACACCGTATTAATCGACACGCTTTGTCGAACAGCCACCGCAGCCGAAATTCCTCTTGGCATTATCACCGCCATTGTTGGTGCCCCTGTTTTTGGCATATTACTAAAAAAAACTCAGGCAAAGGGCTGGAACAATGATTGAGGCTCAAGATGTTGGGTTTTGTTATCCGGGCAGCGATTTCGTCTTTCGCAGGCACCGATTTCAACTTGGTCAGGGAAAGATTCTGGCCATTCTTGGCCCCAATGGGCGCGGCAAGACCACCCTGCTCAAGACTTTGACAGGTCTTTTCCCGCTCACCGAAGGATTTACTCAAATAAGAGGCACTGTGGGCTACGTGCCGCAACAGGCGGCGGTTATGTTTCCTTATACTGTACTGGATATGGTGGTTATGGGGCGTGCCAGGCATATATCCCTGTTTTCTTCCCCCAAACGAAAGGATTACCAGAAGGCTCTTGACATCTTGAAAACTCTGGAGTTGGCTGAATTGGCGGAACGCAATTTTCTTTCGTTGAGTGGAGGACAAAAGCAACTGGTTCTCATCGCCCGTGCCCTGGTATCAGAATGTCAGATACTCATTCTCGATGAACCGGCTTCAGCCCTTGATTTTAAAAACCAGCGGCTTATTTTAACCACCTTAAAACGGCTAAGCCAAGAACATAACCTCACCATTGTCTTCACCACTCATTTTCCCCAACATGCGGTACATCTTGCCGATATGGTACTGTTGATGTATGCCCCTGAGACCTTCTGTTTTGGTAATGTTGCCGAAACCATGACCGATGAAAAGCTCAAAGAACTTTATGATATGGACATCCGCAATATCAGTATTCGCCACAATGAGCAGGAGATAAAAAGTATCGTCCCCATTTTCAGCTGATTTTTCAAAATATTTGGGCTAAGAACAGATAGAGTCTTTTTATCTGACTGTTTTTTCCTTCTAATATTGTTTTGTTTATGTGAAGCAGTATAAACAAACTCCCGACAGAATGTTATCTGACAGAAAAAAATGGATTAAACAGAATCTGAAGATCAAAACGTTCTATGGTACATCGGCAACAGACAACGGCTTTACCTGGTTTGATACCGCACACAGCCTTTCTGTTTTTAGAGAGGTAAAATATGGTACTCCTCTTTAATAGGGTGAGTACCATTAAGCACCTGCCCTGATCTGCCATCAATTGAAATAAAATCACCAAAGTTGATTCTCACACTGCCTATCTCACAATACTGACCCGTATCATAAACCCTCATCTTTCTAAAACCAACAACACAGGTTTTATCAAGACGTACAGCCACAACCGAAGCATGGGAAGTTTGCCCCCCCCTTGAAGTCAACAAGCCGTCTGCCAGATTAATCACCTTGATATCTTCGGGGACAGTATCCTGACGTATGAAAATAAGTGGAGAATCAGGATCTACTCGACGCAGCTGAGCGATATTTTCCTCGGTAAAAACTGCTCTACCAGAAAGAGCAGAACCGCAGACACCAACTCCTTGACCAAGATAGGAATTCTCCAACAAGTCTGTCTCTTCAAAAACACTCAGATGCTCTTGTTTCTTGATCGTGATCATGTCCCTAGTCTGGAGGATATAAAGTTTATCCGCACTCTCATCCTCAAAGGTAAACTCAATCTCCTGGGGATTCCAGCGTTTCACATAGACCAGGTCTCGGGAAATTTCCAGCAGCTCCTGATAAATTGCAGGGAACCTGCGTTCCAGAGTATTCTCTACTGAACGTCCGTCAAGCTCTGCCTGCTCAACAGAGATAGCATAGCTATTCACCAGACCGGAAACAATATCTTCACCCTGATTCCCGTAAGCATAATCACCCCACAAGGCCACCCTGTGCACCTTTCGATAAGGATGAGCTGTAAAAAACACCCCGGAACCGGCCTTGCTCGACTTATTCCCATACACCATTGCCTGAACAATCACCGCCGTACCCCAGGAATCCGAAACATCCATAATTTTTCTATAATCAAGAGCCTTGCTATTATTCCAGGAATCAAGAACCAGCTCTATTGCTCCAACCAACTGTAAAAGAGGGTCATCAGGAATACCAAGACCACGCCGACGTACGAGCCTCTGATAGGAAAGAGCCAGCTCACGCATCTGCTGCCCGGAGAACTCTCGTTTAAAACGGACACCATATTTTAGCTTGGCTTCATCCATCAGATTTTGAAATTCTTCACGGTCTATTCCACGAACCATAGCCCAGGACTGAAGAAACCGTCTATAATTATCCCAGGCAAAATAGCTGTTACCATTTTTTTCAATATATTTTTCAATTATTTCAACATGGAAGCCCACATTATGAACCGTTGCCATCATGCCCGGCATAGAAATGGCACCACCGCTTCGTACGGACAGAAGAAGAGGGGCATCGGATGAACCAAAAACCTGCCCGGTAGAAACTTCAAGTTCACGAAGAGATCTGTGTATTCTCTTCATAAATTCATCTCTGGCCTCCTGATAACCAAAAACAATGTCACGGCACCTGAAAACCTCGGTAGTAATAACAAAGGCAGGCGGGACAGGCCGATTATCAGCGGCTAAGGTTGCCAGATTAAAACCCTTGTTTCCCAGATAAACCAGATTATGGGCAAAAGGATTTGGTTCATACAGAGATGAAATTGCCCGGTTAGGATTATAGGTCATCAGTAAATCAAGCTGCTTTGATGAAAGCATATCCTTTTGACTTTCAAGGGTTTGAATGATCCTCAAAATAAAATTATCCAGATGCTGTAAACCAAAAGTGGAAGCAATCAATTCCCGTAAAAAAGTTTCTGAAAGCCTGTGAACCGAGCTGCTGATATCCGTTTCTTCAAAAAGTGTCTTGTATTTGGGCAACAACTCTTCTCTGCCCAATTGAGGGATAATGAGGGAGAGATTATTCTGATGGATATTGGTATAGAATGCGTAAATAATATCCTTTACCCCCTCAGATAAGCCTTTAAAAATATCAAGATACTGAGTATAGGAAAAACGACGAACCTTAAAGGAGTTTTTCAAAAGCAGCAGATAGGTAGACATCCTTCTTGACGTTATCCCGTCAATTTCCAGTGCCTGCATATAAAGTTTCAAACAACTGACAATCTTATAGAAAGTTGCCTGGGTAATCACCGCAAGATTTACAGTATCTGCCAGATTCTCCAAATAAATATTGGCCAGATTCTCCAAACGGAAGGTGAGACTTAAGGCGTCAAACTTACGCTCTTTATAACGCCCATAAACAGAAGGAATATCAACAGCTATATGACGCTTATAATAAATATCTTCCCGGGCTTCATAACTTTCCTCCGAAAGAATCACCTGTTTCAGCTTGCTAAGATTATCAAGAAGTGCCCCAAGTCCCTGATGAATATCATCACTTTTTAGACTCTCAAGCAGGTCTTCCATCTCAGGGAAACCATTATTCGCAGCAAAACGCAGCTCTGGTTCAATGTGTTGGAAACCAAGCTGATATTTGGCATAAAGCAGTTTGAACATCCTGATTAAGAGTTCCAGACGCCGACGCTCCTGGGGTTGACAATCCTCCTGAGCTGCCAAAAAGTCTTCCAGCTCTATCTCCTCAACATCAAGCAGATCATGAACCCGGGTCAGTTTAAATTCCTGCCAGACCCTTTTTGTAAGGATGTGCGGTTGATCAATAAACTTGCCTCTGGTTTTCACCTGAGCATAAATTTCATCCGGGATATACGGACGTAACAATTCCTTATTTCTGGTATTCCAGAATGTTATGATTGCCTTGATAAAATCCACAATCAAATTAGAACTCTCCACATGTCCCTGCTTCCGAAGAAAATGGATCAGGACATCACGTCTCTTGTGCATCTCATCAAGCTCTGTTGAGACATCACGCAATTCACCTTCCGAACCAATCTCGTTAAAAAACACTGGCATCAACTTGGTAAATTGCTTGGACAAGTTATAAATCGGCTCAATAGGATGGTTCAGAAGCTGGGTAATGTCACGTTGGAAGAGATCTGTATCCTTAATACAGGTACCACATAATTTGAGGTGGATAATCAGTGCTGAAAAAAGAGTCGAGCACCATTTTGGCTCACGCATAATGAGATGCAGCCAAACCCGAATATTAGCCAAATGAGCAGGATTTGTCAGCGGCTGCCAGTTCTCGTCAACACCAATAACATTGGCATGCTGAAAACCAAAACGTACAACCCCCCACAAAAAGGCTTCCACCATCCGTGAGTTATTCCGGGCAAAAACCTCACCACCAAGGACCTGAATACACTGCAGGGAAGTGTGCGGGTATTTCTTTACATTGGCCTGTAAAAGTTCAAATGTAGTCAACAGAAATTGTTCAATTTCTTCAAACGATTGCTGCCGAATAAGCTGTACAAGACTGCGATTAATCTCTCGTAAGGTTTCTTCATGGATCAGATAAAGACCTTCGGTGTCCATTATTCTAAAGAGGAAGAGAATCTTTCTGTTTTCCTTAAAATGATGCTCTATTCCCCCTTCCTGCTGGGCAACCTGTTGAAAAGCGGCATCGGCTTCAGCCAGACTTGTGGGCATCGCCCGATAATATCTCACAATATCCAGATGAGAAGGCAATTCGAGGAACTTCTCCAGAAACTCTACTCCCTGAGTCTCCCGATCAAGAGCCTCCAACCGTTGTAGATAATCTTCCATCGCTTCATGGGAGATATTTTGAAAAAGTTGTTTGGCACTGAAATCTTCTGCCAAAATTGAACACTTTTCAAGAAACCAGGCAAAAGGGTCATCCTCTTCCAGCCAATAACGATAGGTTCTCTCCCGCACCATCCTAGCAAATCGGACAAGAGAAGTGCAATCATGCTGTCCTCGGACCTCCCTGGAATTTTTCAGATACGGTGTAATAATCCCATCCACCCCGTGCTGCCCCTGCACTATGTGGAGGAGTGCGGCGTGATTACTCTTCTCCAGTTCGCAAAGTCCGTTAAAAATCTCATCTAAAACTTTTGCAAAGAGCAAAAACTGTTCACCAGTTAATGTCTGCATCAGTTTTTCAAGCCAAACAAGCTGGGCTCCAATCACCTGACTGAGAAGTACGGTATCTCTACGACTTTCTGCCAGGGCTTCCTGAAAAAGTCGATTAAAAAGAAGGAGTGCTTCTGGACCAGTTTCATGATTGATATAACGATTACCATTTTTGAGCACATAGCTGCGTAACTGGGGCAGAAGTAATTTCCAGTTACGAAATGGATGGCACACCTCATATAACAATTTTTCCAATGTATCGTGGATACCTCTGAATTTCTTAACCGCTTCAAACAGAAGTAAAAGTTCCTTATCCAGCTCAACGGTTCCCGCAGTCTCAAGCAAATTTGCACGAAGGGCATCAGACTCAAGAACCTGAGCCAGGTCTACATCACGATGATCCATAACCGATCCCTGATTTTAAAGAAAAATATGTAAACAGATAAAACCTAGAATAAATTACTATACAGAAAAGGATAGCCGCTAGGCAATCAATAAAAAAGGGTATTATTCTCAAAGAACAATACCCTTTACTAGCAATATTCAGATCAAGACTAAAGGGCTTTATTATTTTCCATATGTAAAATGAGATCCAGCATTCTGTTGGAATAGCCCCACTCATTATCGTACCAGCTCATGACCTTAACGGTTTTGCCAATCACCTTGGTGGACTGTCCATCAACAATCGAAGAGTGCGAATCTCCCTGAAAATCAATCGATACAAGAGGCAAGTCAGTATAGCCAAGATAGCGATTCGCAGCCTCTTTCAAGGCCTGATTTACCTCTTCTACCGAGGTTTCTTTCTCCACCTCCATAACAGCATCAACCAATGATACAGTCGGGGTCGGCACACGTACCGCCAAGCCGTCAAACTTTCCTTTCAACTCAGGAATAACCAGAGAAACAGCAGCAGCAGCACCTGTCTTTGTTGGAATCATGGAAAGTGCTGCAGCACGTGCTCTTCGTGGATCAGAATGAGGAAAGTCCAACAGGCGCTGATCGCCGGTATAAGCGTGAACCGTGGTCATCAGCCCACGAGCAATACCAAAATTATCGAGAATAACTTTGGCAAAGGGAGCGAGGCAGTTAGTGGTACAGGAGGCGTTGGAGACGATATGATGCTCGGTTGCATCATACTCATCTTCATTAACCCCCATAACGAAGGTCTTGACATTCCCTTTGGCTGGTGCTGAAATAATCACCTTTGAAGCACCGGCATCAATATGTGCCTGAGCGGCTTCTGCATCGCGAAAAATACCTGTGCATTCAGCCACATACTCAACACCAAGCTCTCCCCATGGAATATCGGCAGGATTACGATGGTCAGAGACTGCAATATGCCTTCCATCCACAATTATCCCATCGGCATCACTGCTCACCTCTTTATCAAAGGTGCCCATCACAGAATCATATTTAAGGAGATGAGCTAACGTTGTATTATCTGTAAGATCATTAATTGCAACAACTTCAATATCTGCGAAAGCGGTATCTTTACTGATTGCACGAAATATATTTCTTCCGATACGCCCAAACCCATTAATACCAATTTTAATTGTCATTTCCTTTCTCCTGTTATGTTCATTGAGGTCAGCCCTCTATTATAAAATGTTCCCAGCCACCTATCCCCTGCTGCAAAAGGTTTTACTGGTTGTCTACAAATGGCTATATCGAAAATTCAACGTATCCAAAATATATCGTAACAAAAAGCAAATGATCTCAGGCAACATTTGCCTGACAAAAAAAACAGCGCCTCTCTACCTCTTGACTGTATTCAACTCCTGATAGTAGTCAGCAATCAGTAAAACAGCTTCATCAACAGAATTTTTATCCGTTCGAACCCTCAATTCGGCCACAGCCTCATAAAGGGGCTGTCGTTGTAGCAAGACAGATTCCACTTCTTTGAGAAGTCCAGCACAAGTCAGAGACGGTCGCAGCCCCGGAGGAGCCTGTCTCAAACGTTCACAAATAACAGCAGTATCGGCCTGTAACCAGACAGTGAGACCATGTTTTTTTTCCGCCTGCCATTCTTCCTGATGCAGTACAGCTCCACCACCGGTCGCCACCACAGTGTCCTGCAAGGTAAATGATTTTCGCAACAACACCTGTTCCCTTCGACGAAAACCTTGCCACCCCTCCGTTGCGACAATATCTGCAACAGACATGGATGCATTATCGCAAATCCATTCATCAAGATCAACGAAATCCCATGCAAACTTTTTTGCAAGCGCACGGCCAATGGTTGTCTTGCCAACCGCTCTATATCCTACAAGAAAAATCATAGATAAAAAACTCTCGTTTTTATTCAGCCGCAGTTACATTTACAGCTATAAAATGTTACCTTGCAAAACAGGAAAATATTTAATCGTATAAAATCACATTGCCACTATTATTGATCACCATAAACAGTTAATAATCATAATCAGTTATTTAACAAGATGAAGGGGATTCTCTCCTGGTATTTTTGAGAGGGTTACAATACACTTAGCCATGTTTACAACGACCTTTACTATCGCATCAACACAGCAGCATCAGATGATTGATGTAACGAGAGAAATGGAACAACATATCAGGGAAAGCTCGGTATCTGATGGCATCTGTCATGTCTTCATTCCACACACAACAGCGGCTGTGACTATCAATGAAGGCGCTGACCCCGATGTGCAAAAAGATATACTGAATGGTCTCGACAGAATGGTTCCTGACCTAGACTACAAACACCTGGAGGGTAATTCCCGTTCTCATATCATGACATCACTTATTGGATCATCTGTAACCATAACTATTTGTAATGGATGCCTTCAGCTGGGTACATGGCAGAAGGTTTTTTTCTGTGAATTTGATGGGCCAAGACAAAGAAAGATACAAATAACAGGAATCTCAGCCTAAAAATTACCATGAAGATAGACACCAGTCACATCTGCTTTGGGCTTAGCAAAGAGCGTGATCAGGAATCATTTTCCATTATCCTGCAACTTGCAGGCAGAAAAGATTTTTCAGACCTGCTTGCGAAACGCATGAACAGCAAGGATATTGAACTTTTCATGAACCAGTTTACAGATCTACTGAAAAAGTATCTTACAGAAAACGAATATCACTCGCAATTTCTGCAAAATGAACGCCCCGGTAAAGAGTTATGACCCTTGTTCGATTACAAAAATTCCTTGCCTCGGCAGGTATCTGCTCACGCAGAAAGGCAGAGCAATACATTGCTGATGGAAGAGTTACAGTCAATGGAAAAATTGTCACAACTCAGGGAGTAAAAATAGATACAAAAAACGACAGAATTACCTGTGACGGCAAACCTGTCAAACCAGCAACTAAAAAGGTATATTACCTGCTTCATAAACCGGCAGGTTATGTAACAACCCTTGCCGACCCTCAGGGACGTCCCATTGTTACCTCTCTCCTGCAAGGAGTAAAAGAGAGAGTTTTCCCGGTTGGACGACTGGATTATGACACTACCGGTGCCCTGCTCCTGACCAACGATGGAGAACTTGCACAAAAAATCCAGCATCCCAGCTTTGAAACGTTCAAGACCTATGAAGCAACTGTTGCCAACAAACCAGACAGGAAAAAAGTAAGGCAGCTTGAAGAGGGGCTTGTCATAGACGGAAAGAAAACTGCGCCGGCCAAGATAAAACGCATTACAAAAAAGAAAAACCAGTTCATTGTTACCCTTACCATCCACGAGGGAAGAAAACATCAAGTGAAGAAAATGCTTGCAGCCATCGGTGCCCCAGTCCTCCATCTCAAACGAACCGCCTACGGTAAACTTACTCTTGAAGGCTTAACAGAAGGAAAATTTGTCCAACTGGACCAGGCTGACATTCAACAAATTTTCAACAACCAGCCGGCCTGAAAAAGAAAATGAGGGAGTCGGTAAAATCATTTCCCCGACAACCATAGATAGTTGTTTTCCCGTAAAAAAGTGTTAGTGCTTACTGTAGTGGCCTATAAATCCATCACATTCTTCTAAAAAATGCTTACAAAGGCAGTCAGTTTCTCTAAATTTTCAGAAAAAATGGCTTGTTGAATTCTTTTTTTAAAAAAAAACTTCCATTTTGTTTTTTTCTAGTGCTAACATTAACCTGTTCCTGTTAATGTATATCAAGTAATTGGAATAGTTATTTTAAATTGGATAAGGCTTCTGACAGCAGGAGGAAAGTATGAATAAATCGGAGCTCATTGAAGCTTTGGCACAGGATGTGGGTATCCCGCATCGCGAGGCTGCTGCCATAACAAATACCATCATCGACACAATGACAGAGGCACTTGCTCAAGGTGAAAGCATTGAGATTCGCGGTTTTGGAAGTTTCATAGTCAAAAAATATGATTCCTATGAAGGAAGAAATCCCAAAACTGGCAAAAAAATCAAGGTTAAACCTAAAAAACTGCCATTCTTTAAGGTTGGCAAGGATTTAAAGGAAAAGGTAAACGCTAATCACAAATAACGCTTATTCTGCCAAGCCAACTAAAAAACACTTTCAGCTGCTGAAATGAATGACACACACTTCATCGCTGTGTGTCACTTTCTATGACCCCACCTATCAAATCGTATTGCTGGGCTTCGCTGATGTAGACTTCTGCGATGTCTCCTGCCTGGACATGCCCCTCGTTAATATAGACACAGCCATCTATATCCGGTGCCTGGTAACGGGTTCGTCCCTCAAGCAACAAATCGGTTTCTCGACTTACACCTTCAACAAGCACCTTTTGGATAGTTCCAACATATTTTTGTAATATCTGCGCCGATATTTCTTGTTGACGCTCAAGCAAAAGGGAGCATCTTCTGTTCTTTTCATCCTCATCCAGCTGACCGGAGAAATTTTCAGCAACCGACCCTTCCTCTTTGGAATATGGAAACACACCGACGTGATCGAGCCTGTATTTATTGAGAAACTCAACAATCTCTTCAAATTCTGCCTCTGTTTCTCCCGGAAAACCGACGAGAAATGTAGTGCGAAGTGCAATATTCGGAATAATGTCTCGTATTTTTTCGACAAACATTTCCAGATCCTTCCTGCCATAAGGTCGATTCATTGCTTTTAGCAGGCGATCGTTTACATGCTGAAAAGGAATATCAAGATATTTAACAATACGTTTTTCTTCGGCAATTAATTCCAGCAGCTCATTGGTAACTCCTGAAGGATAAAGATAGAGTAAACGGAGCCAGGGAATTTCTGTCTTGGCAAGAATCTCCCTGAGAAGGACAACCAGATTAACCTCCCCATCAAGATCATCGCCATAAGCAGTGAGATCCTGGGCAATCAGGGAAAGCTCCCTGACACCATTTTTCTCCAGGATAATCGCTTCTTCCACAAGATCCTCTATACTCCTGGAACGTAAACGTCCACGAATGGAGGGAATCATACAATAGCTGCAATGATTATCACAACCTTCGGTAATTTTCATCCAGGCGCGAAAAAAAGGCGTTGTCTGCATTCTTGGATTCCTGGCTGTCATGAGATATTCATTTTCTAAATGAACCTTGTTACAATCAGAACCAGTAAACAACTTTTCTATAAGGGCTGGAATTTGAATTATTGCCTCTGTTCCTACAAACAGATCAACCTCAGGAAGCAAATCAACAAGCTGCTCCCTGTATCGCTGTACAAGACAACCAAAAACAATTACACGCTTATCTGGATCATTTTTTTTTAACTCGGCAAGAGCAAGAATCTCATCCACAGCTTCCTCAACAGCCGGTTGAATAAACCCACAGGTATTCAGTAAAAGGACATTGGCATCTTCCGGGTTCTGAACAAATACCCAGCCACGTTCATCACATCCCCCAAGTACCAACTCTGAATCAACCAGATTTTTAGCGCAGCCAAGACTTATCAAATGATACTTCATAGTAAACCTCTCCCGACGATCACCCCTGGCTCATTTGTCAGCTGAAAAATAAAAGCGAATAACAGCAGTCAAAAAAAAAGGAGTATAGGTTAACACCTATACTCCCAGATACGACCAGGATGATCGCTATCTCAAATCGACTCTGCAACCAACTTCTACAGAAGTGGGTTAGCGTAGAGAAGAATCAGAGAAATAACGAGTCCGTAAATAGCAATAGATTCCGCAAGCGCCATACCAAGAATCATGAAAACCATCAGCTTGGGCTGTACTTCTGGGTTACGAGCAAGACCCATGGTTGCGCCCTGACCAACAGAACCGATACCGATACCTGCTCCAAGTCCAGCAAGTCCGATAGAAAGAGCAGCGCCTACACAGATAAGTGCGAGTTGAATGTTACCTTCCATTGTGTTTCTCCTTAAAAATTAATGTTTTGGCCTTCTTCTAGTTATATTCCCAAAAATTACCCTCTTCAGTAGCTGAAGAGGGATAAATCAAAATTCACAAAAAAACAGCTTAGTGTGCATGCTCCTTAGCCTGAGCAAAGTAGACAACGGTAAGCAATACAAAAACCATTGCCTGTACCAGTGATACAAGAACGCCAAGAATCATGATTGGCAGTGGGGCAAAGAACATACCGGCAAGGGCAAACAAAATACCAAGCAATACCTCCTTGGCCATAATATTGCCAAAGAGACGAATAGAGAGAGAAAGTAAGCGAGCAAAGTTGGAAATAAGCTCAATTGGCAGCATAAGAGGCACAAGCCACTTCATTGGACCCATGAAATGCTTGTAATAACTCAGACCATGCTCTTTAAAACCAATAATATGATGAGTTACCCAAACAATAAGAGTCAGAGCCAGAGTGGTATTGATACTGGCTGTCGGAGACATGAAACCAGGAATCAAACCAATCAGATTTGCAACAGCAATGTACAGTGCAAAAGTTGCGATCATCGGAAAGAATTTATCGGCCATTTCGCGTCCCATATTGTCAGCAAAAAAACCATCCAGTCCACCAATTACAATTTCCCAAAAATTTTGCCCCTTACCCGGAATCATTTCCAGATTACCAAGGGTAAGTTTGGACACAAAGAACAGAAACGCCATAACAAGCCATGTGTAGGTCATATACGGTGCACAGATCTGCTCCAACAAACCGTGTCCTACCGGACCATGTGGCACAGGCAGATGCAGTGCCTCAAGGATAATTGAAATAAATAGTATCGGATGTTCCATAACTTCCTTTTACCTCCTCCTGCTGAAGTAGTAGCGCCAAGCCACCCCCAGTACAGTGACCGTGATGGTAAACACTACCGTTGACAAACCCAAAATTAGTCCAAAGATGTTGATCATATCACTCCTGATCAGGAAAAACAGAACAACACCTATAATTGCAATACGAATCCAAAACTTCAGCAAGTACCCTGACTTGCCTTTCCTGGCTTTCTCCTTACGCTGTTCTGGATCAGTCGCTTCGGTAAGTGTGCTGACGATCTTCACAACATCGGTATGAGAAACCCAAAAGCTGACAATGGATATAACACCACCAGCAAAAACAGACAACGCAAAAGTGAACGAAAACGCCAAAGCAGCCCCTATTGTCACGACAGCCAAATAGAGCCAACTGGTCACCTGCAACCGTTGCAGGCTTATCATCTCATCCACCACAAAAGCCCTCTACTCTTTTTCTTCTGCCTTCTTCTTATCTTTAATGAGGACCTCAAAAAGCGTTTTATAGCCCGCTGCAATACCAAAAGCCAACCCAATAAATGTAAACCAAGGGGAGGTTGATCCGTCAAACAGTTTCCGATCAATCAAAATTCCGCCGCCAATGCCCAAAACAATACAGGTTACAAAGGTAAAACCTACGTGACCATAGTTCGCAAGCAGCTGAATAAACTCATTTTTTACGTCTGACATAATCACACATCCTGGTAAGACAACCGGCATCCTGCGACACAACACAGTTTCCTATCATGACTGGATTTCAAAGTCAATCAATTTTCACTCTTTCAATAAATTTCTAAAAGATTTTTCTGTTGCCTTGAGAGTCTTTTGCAAATCATCTTCAGACTGGGCAGAAGAGACAAAACCAACCTCAAATTGTGACGGAGCTATGTAAATCCCCTGCTCAAGCATCTGTACATAATGTCTGGCGTACAAATCGGTATCAGAGGTCATGGCAGAAACAAAATCTACAACGGGTTGTTCAGTAAAAAAGCCAGTCATAAAAGAGCCAACACGGTTCAAGGTTGTTTTTATACCAACCTTTTTGGCAATATTACTCAAGTCTTCTGTAAAGCGAGCCGCTTTTTTATTCAACTCATCATAAAAACCGTCTTTCTGTAAAACTGTAAGAGCCGCTTTTCCTGCAGCCATAGCCAGTGGATTACCAGAAAGGGTTCCCGCCTGATACACAGGACCGTCCGGAGCAACAAAATCCATAATCTCGGCCTTACCGCCGTAGGCGCCGACCGGTAAACCGCCACCAACTATCTTGCCAAGACAGGTGAGATCAGGGATAACACCAAAATATTCCTGGGCACCACCGTAAGCCAGTCTGAAACCGGTAATAACCTCATCAAAAATCAAAACAATACCAAGCTCAGCCGTTAACTGCCGAAGCTTTTGCAAAAAACCTTCGGCAGGAGGCACGCAGCCCATATTACCGGCTACAGGCTCAATAATAACACAGGCAATATCAGCAGCCTTCTGTCGAAGAGTCTGTTCAAGAATCTCGGCGTTATTATATGGAATAGAGATAGTATTTTTTACAATATCTTCAGGAACCCCAGGGCTACCCGGAATCCCCAGGGTAACGATGCCAGAACCAGCTTTTACCAGGAAAGAATCAGCATGACCATGATAGCAACCATCAAACTTGATAATTATATCCTTGCCAGTATAGCCACGGGCAAGGCGTACAGCACTCATAGTCGCTTCAGTGCCAGAACTGACAAAACGAACCTTCTCGATAGAGGGCACAGCTTCTACCACCATGCTGGCCAGATCAATCTCGGAAGAAGTCGGGGCACCATAGCTTGTACCCTTAGCAGCCGCTTTCTGTACCGCAGCAACGACAGCAGGGTGTGAGTGCCCCATAATCATTGGTCCCCAAGAACAGACAAAATCCACATATTTCCCGCCATCGGCATCATACACATAGGCACCATCAGCATTCTCAATAAACAAAGGGTCACAACCTACAGAACGACAGGCTCGAACCGGACTGTTTACACCACCAGGAATAACATTTTTTGCTTTTTTAAATAATTCTATAGATTTCAAGGATTCCATGTTTATTATCTCCTCAAAGACAACTAAAGGTACCAAAGATTTTGATTTTTATTACAACAGGGTTGCTAATATATCAGCTAAAAATTTTTATGCCAAGCAGAGTTATGTCAGTACTGCTTCAGACACAAAAAAAATTACCACGAACCCGAAGACCTATACTCTGGCAGGAAAATAACTATTTGCTTGTCAGAGCGTTAATGAACAGGTAAATTGGTTATACTTAAACCAACCTAAATAAAAACAGCGTGATCTTGAAGAAAGACTTTCCCTGTAGCCGGAATATACATATCACGCGAACTGAACCATAAAAGGAGAGAATAATGGCATCAGAAAAAGTCCAACACGTTAATGATGGGGATTTTGACACCTTAATTAATTCAGACCTGCCAACCCTGGTTGATTTTTGGGCTCCATGGTGTGGCCCTTGTAAAGCCATTGGTCCTGTAATCGAAGATCTTGCAAATGAATACGAAGGCAAGGTTACCATTGCAAAAATGAATGTTGATGACAATCCGAACACTCCGGGACAATTTGGCATCAGGGCAATCCCGACCATCATTCTTTTCAAGAATGGTGAAGTTGTAGATCAGACTACCGGTGCCGTTGGTAAAGCCCAACTGGTGGAACTCATCAACAAAGCTCTGTAAAACAGTTTTACAAACAATCATAACCTCTGTTTTCCCTTTTTCGGGAAAACAGAGGTATTTTCTTTAAGGAAAAGATAAATAAACATGGAACATAAATCTCATTATGAATTGGTAATCCTTGGTGGCGGCCCTGCCGGTCTGTCAGCCGGTCTGTACGCAGCTCGTGCACGTCTGGATCATATACTGATTGAAAAGGGCGCTCACGGAGGTCAGGTTCTGCTCACCGACTGGATTGATAATTACCCAGGTTTCCCGGAAGGCTTGTCTGGCTGGGACCTGGTTGAAAAAATGACCCAGCACGCTAAAAGATTTGATCTCAATACTCTGACAGCCGAAGTGTCCTCGCTCAACCTCGACGACCATGAAAACAAATCGCTGACTCTTGATAACGGCGATGTTATTACATTCGACACTATTATCATATGTACTGGAGCCAGGGCTAACACTCTGGGCGTTCCCGGAGAAGAGGAGATGCGCGGCAAGGGCGTATCTTACTGTGGCACCTGTGATGCACCATTTTACCGCGATGTCGAAGTTGCGGTTATAGGTGGTGGTGACACTGCTATTGAAGAGGCTCAGTATCTCACCAAATTTGCCAGCAAGGTATACGTTATTCATAGACGGGATGAACTCAGAGCCACAAAAGTTATCCAGGAAACTGCTTTTACCAATGACAAAATTGAATTTATCTGGAATACTCAGCTCAAATCCATTGAGGGTGATAACAGTGTTGAACGTCTACAACTTGAAAATAAGGATGGCAGCCAATCTACTCTCGAAGTTCAGGGAGTTTTTATTTTTGTCGGTATCTCTCCGAACAACAGCGCTTTACCACTGGATTTGCTCAAAGCTGACAAATGGGGATTTATTCCAACGGATATCGAAACCCGCACTGCTGTTCCCGGCGTCATGGCAGCAGGCGACATCCAGAGCAAAAATGTGCGTCAGGTAGTCAATGCCTGTGGAGAAGGTGCCACGGCTGTACTCACAGCAGAAGATTACCTCAATAAACAAAAAGGGAAATAATCCATTTATCGTTGCTGAAAAGGCAGAAAGATGATCAGTAAAACTCTCCGATTTATCTCAGTACTCCCAGGTGTCCTTCTTTTATCGCTTACCCTTCTGTTGAGCAGTTGCTCTGAAGATTGGCGAACCATGTTTGACATTACCCAGAATGCCCCTGATCTGGAATATCCAGCCAAGGATCTTATTATCAAGGGTATGGATGATTATAACGTTGGAGATTACTGGTCCGCTGCCATCTATTTTCAGGAAATTCTCGATAAATACCCTTTCAGCCCGGAAGCACCCCTTGCAGAATTGAAGGCAGCCGACTCTCATTACTACATGGAAAAATTCATTGAAGCCTACTCCTATTATGAAGAGTTTGAGAATCGACACCCCACCAATGAGGCTATTCCTTATGTGATGTTCCAGAAAGGTATGTGCAATTTTAAACAAATTGACCGTATTGACCGTGATCCTGTCGTTGCCAGCCGGGCAATCGATTTATTCAGCCAGCTTCTGCGAGCCTTTCCAGATTCACCTTATAGTGAAGCTGCCAGAAACAATACTGCTATTGCCAGGGAATTTCTGGCAAACCATGAATACGCTGTAGTCGAATTTTATCTCCGTACAGAAAAAATTGACCAGGCAGAAACCCGCCTAAGATATCTCCTCGCTATTTACCCGGATTCTAAAATTGCTCCCAAAGCACAGGAAGTTCTTGCCTTGATCGAGGCTGGCACACCACCACGGCGCCCAGTCCTGTCATGGTTTCCAGATTTTGATCTGCCGGACTGGGGTGAAGCTGCAAAAGACAAGGAAAACACCTCCTTGGAATAACAGTCTGCCCAAACAATTTTCAGACAAATCACAAGGCACATTTGCTATGCAAATGTGCCTTGTTTATCCTGCAATTACAGCATCTCACAAAATTTGCTGAATCAATTCCTGCACATCCTTGTCTGTGTCAAGCATCAACAACTCACCTTCCTCAAGTTCATCCGGTAACTGGTAGGTTTTCAGCTGATGTTCATAAATAACAGGTCTGCCATCAGAGATTGCCGCGGCATCCTCTTTTCTGATATCCATTCTCTTATAAGAAACATCCTTATTGCAGAAACAATAGACAAAACAAATATCAGCAATATCCTTAAACTTTGACTTTACCAATTCCCGCTCGGAAGATTTACTATAGGAACCATCGAGAATCACCAGGTTTTCACCACGTTCGACAGCCTCCAGAGCTCGCTCAAGCATCACATCGTATGTTCTGCGGCTCATTTCCGGGCTATAAATCCCTTGATCTACAGGTAGCCATTGTCTGCTGACAGAGGACAAGCCAGCAATTTCCTTACGCACAGTGTCTGAATTGATATACCTGCAACCAGTTTTCCTGACAATTGCCTCCGCAAGAAAACTCTTGCCCGAGGCAACCATTCCCATAAAAACCAGTAGTCTCGTTCTTTGCACGGCAGGCATTGCTTTATTGACAATAACTCAGGGCAAGTTGAAAATATTTAGCGGCTGTCTCCACACAACCTTTCACCACATTTTCCGGTACATTCGGATCAGCAGAGGTAAACAGGGCAATCTTGGCACGCACATAAGCCCGATAAATTTTATAAAAATTTATCACCTCAAGAATCCCCTCATCAGCCGACACCTCGACATAGCGCTGTACAAAATAATCTGCAAGATCCCGCTTTCCATGAAAATCGAGATCCATTGCAAGAAAACCTATATCCGCAGCGACATCACTATAACGAAATCGTTCATTGAACTCTATACAGTCAAAGATCTGAATATCATCTGCAAGACAAATATTTGCTGAATAGAGATCTCCATGACAATCCCGAACCTTGCCAGCCTCAATACGTCTGTCAAATATTTCTTTTTGCGCCAGTAATTTCAGGGAGTAATCTTTAATCACCTCAAAAGTTTCCCGAGAAAGAGCTTCACCACCGACAAAGGACTCTGTCTGCTCAAAATTTTCATGAACATTGAGCCCAACCCCTTCAGCAGAACCGAATTGATTGAGCTCTTCTCCGGTTTCAGCAAGTTCATAAAAAGGTACAAGCTTCTCTACAACCCTATCCAGATCAGCCCTGGTAACCTTGTCTTCAGCAAGCAGGTTGCTCATAAGGCGGCTCTGATCCATCCTCGCCATCTTTATACCATACTCTACAACATCACCCTCAATATCAGCCTCATCAACAAGTTTCAGCTCATCACCTACCTGACAAAGAGCAACCAGACCAAGATAAAGATCCGGGCAAAGCCGTCTATTGAGCAGTAATTCCTGCTGACAATACTTCTTTCTCTTGGCGAGGGTGGAAAAATCAAGAAAACCAAAGTTTACATCTTTCTTCCATTTATAGACAAAATCTCCAGCCAACGTGACAAAAGAGATATGAGTTTGAATCAACTCCACCTCAGAAACCGGGTGATTGAATATCTGAGGCTGTTGCAGAGCAGCTACAAAACCTGGCAAAACATTATCCATTGTTCATTCCCTCTTATTATTTCAATATGTTAGAAATCCTTACCCTGTTATATAAACAAGCTTGCTATCATAGCAAAAAGCCACCTCTCAGTAAACTTTATCTTTTCCTGTTTTTCTTTTCCAGGAAGTAACATCCGCCGACTATAAAACAATATTTTCTCTTTTTTTCTTAAACAAACCTAAAACTTACTGTTTCCAACTGATTTTCATCGCCACAACCTTGCAAGATTCAGGTATTAGAGTATAATCGCAAAGTTTAAATATTGATAAACAGCTACAGGTCAATCCACCTTAGCCATTAATCATAAGACGGTTCTTCAATACATAGTAAGGCTATCCATGAACACTAAACTCAGAATAAAACTCGTATTTCTCGTTTGTCTCATTGTCATGTCTGTGGTGACTCTGGTTCCCTCATTTTACTCCGCTACCCCAGAATGGTGGAAGAAATATCTGGCTCCGGAAGGTTTACGTCTCGGTCTTGACCTGCAAGGTGGCATGCACCTTGTCCTTAAGGTTAACCTGGAAAAAGCAGAAGAAAATACTCTCCTGTTTGCCGCAAACGACCTGAAACACAACCTTACCGCAGAGGGCATCAGTGCAGTACGGACACCATCCCCTGATCCTAAAACCCTCATTTTCACCCTGCCAAACAGCGGTGCTGTTGAGCAGGTCAAATCCATACTTGATGAAGACTTTCCTGATATTGAAGCAAGGGTTGAAAGCAAGGAAGGCTCCTTTCCCCGTATTTTCCTGAGTTTGAAAAAGGAAAAACGCGATTTCATTCAAAATAACGCTGTTGACCAATCCCTTGAAATTTTACGTAACAGAATTGATCAATTCGGTGTTGCAGAACCGGTTATTATCCGACAGGGAGAAGCTGAAATTGTTATTCAGCTGCCAGGGGTTAAAGATCCACAACGGGCCTTGGAGCTCATAGGTGGTACAGCGCAGCTCGAATTCAAACTGGTCGCAGACACCACCGGTCTTGATCTGAAGCAAATGATAGCTGATGCAATAGCTAAACAGAAATGGCAGGAAGGTGAAGATACAGCCAAACTCAACAGGGTTCTTGCCCCACTGTTACCCGATTCAACAGCCATCTATTTTGAAAAGGTAAAAGACAGGGAGACCGGCAGAGAAATTTCCACGCCTATACTTCTTGAAGAAAAAGTCCTGATGACCGGTGACATGATCAAGGACGCCCAGGTTCGTATCGGTGGTCAGTTTAACGAGCCTTATGTGGGAATTGATATGACTGGGCGCGGCAGCAAGGTTTTCGCAGAAATTACCGGTGAAAATGTTGGTCGCAGAATGGCTATCGTACTTGACAATAACGTTCGTTCCGCTCCAGTCATACGTGATCGTATCGTTGGTGGATCGGCTCAGATTACAGGTTCCTTTGATCATGCAGAGGCATCGGATCTGGCTATTGTCCTTCGTGTTGGTGCCTTGCCGGCACCTGTTGATATCATCCAGAATCTTACAGTTGGTGCAAGCCTTGGTAAAGACTCCATTCAACGAGGTCTTTCCTCCGGTATCTTTGGTACCATTCTGGTTCTCGCATTTATGATGATCTACTACAGATTATCCGGTGTTATCGCCAATGGAGCACTCTTTTTAAACATCCTGTTACTTTTCACCGGTCTTGCAATTCTCAATGCGACCCTTACCCTGCCGGGTATTGCCGGTATCATCCTCTCCATTGGTATGGCGGTGGATGCCAATGTACTGATCTTTGAGAGAATGCGTGAAGAATACGCCCTGGGTAAATCAGTGCGTTCCAGTATTGACTCTGGTTTCGGCAAGGCATTCCTCACCATTGTCGATTCCCAGGTAACTACTTTGATTACGGCTCTTGCCCTTTTTCTCTTCGGTACTGGACCAATTAAAGGTTTTGCGGTTACCCTCTCACTTGGTATTATCTTTAACCTTTTTACCGCACTGTTCTTCTCCCGTGCCATGTTCGATACAGTGAACGCAGTAAAATCGATGAAGAAACTCAGTTTTCTTCAATTTACCAGAAAACCGTCTCTTGATTACCTGAAGCTACGTAACATAACCTACACCATTTCTGGTGTACTGGTAGCCATTGGCCTTATAGCTTTTATTCAGATTGGTCGTGGCGCAGCGAATCTTGGTGTTGACTTCTCTGGAGGTTCCCTCCTGCAATATCAGGCAGCAGACGATTTTACCATGGCGGAAGTACGTAAGGCTTTCCAGGGTACAGCACTTGAAGGCGTCAACCTGCAAGAAGTTGAAAACGAACATCGTCTGATGATTAAGGTCAAAAAAACAGATGAAGTTGTTGCCAACCTCAGCGAACAGGTTGATACAATTTTTTCTGAGAAAATGGCAGACAAAGGTTTTATTCTGGAGAGTCAATCCGAGATTGGCTCATCTGTCAGTGCGGTACTGCGTAACAAGGCAATCCTTGCTATTACAATATCTCTTGCCGGTGTTATCTGCTATCTGGCAATGCGCTTTGATATCCGTTTTGGGCTTGCCGCCGCAGCCGCCACCTTCCATGATGTTCTGGTGGTACTTGGTATCTGCTGGCTGATGAATATTGAAATCACCCTGCTGATTGTAACGGCTCTGCTCACCCTTGCAGGTTACTCACTAAACGACTCCGTTGTTGTCTTTGACAGAATTCGTGAAAACATGAAAAAACTTGGAGAGAAAGCTGGACTCTTCACTGTTATCAACGAAAGTATCAATCAGGTAATCAGCCGTACTGTTGTAACATCCCTGACCTCTTTGCTGGTACTAGTGGCTCTCTATATCCTCGGTGGTTCGGTCATCAGGGATTTTGCCTTCACCCTGCTCACAGGCATATTGGTGGGAACCTACTCCTCAATCTTTATAGCAAGTCCACTACTCACCATCGGAGGCAAAAAGAAGTAACAGAGAATTATGAGTTCAACACTTGCTGCAATGCCCAAAAACCTGTTTCGCCTCGGTGCTGATGACTCTTTTGAGTTTTCCTGCCACAAGAATGTTTCCTGTTTCACAGAGTGTTGCAGGCTTCTGGAGCTAATACTCACCCCCTATGATGTTCTGCGTCTTCGACGAGGCACAGGGCTCAGCTCCCGCGAAGTTCTCGATCGTTATGTCATTGAAGAATGGGAAGAAGGAGACATCTTCCCACGATTCTACCTGACAATGGTTGATGATGGCAGAGCAAGCTGCGTCTTTGTCACCAATGAGGGCTGCTCGATTTATGCCGATCGTCCTGGTCCCTGCCGGGCATATCCTCTCGGCAGGGCTGCCGTACGAAAACGAGATGGACAAATTGGTGAGCACTTTGTCCTGATGAAAGAAGACCATTGTAAAGGATTTTTTGAGAAGACAAGGCAAACTCCACACGGCTATTCTGAAAATCAGGGACTCATTGACTACAACAAATTCAACGATGCCATGGCTCCCCTCGTGCAAAGCAACGAAATTCGTCAAGGCTTTGTACCAACCCGGGAGCAACGGGAGCTTTTTACTCTCGCACTTTATGACATCGACACTTTCAGGGAACAACTGCTCAATGGTGAACACCATATTGAAAAAGCAGCACCTCTGAATTTCAAGCAGTGCAGCGACGAGGAACTGCTGCTCTTTACAATAGACTGGTTGATAAACCGATTTTACAGCCAAAAATAATGCTGAAACTTGTCGTTTTTGATTGTGACGGAGTGATGTTTGACTCCAAAAATCTCAATAAAGAATTTTACAATCGGCTCCTCATTCATTTTGGCTATCCTGAAATGGATGAGAAAGAGCTGAATTACGTCCATATTCATAATGTGCAGGACTCGGTCACCCATATCTTTCGGAAACACCCGAAAACTACAGTTGAAGAGGCACACGAATATCGGTTAAGCCTTGATTATTCAGAATTCCTGAAATTTATGGAGATGGAACCAGATCTTATCTCTTTTCTCGAAACTATAAAAAACAAGTACAAACTTGCCATCTCGACTAATCGCAGCGACACCATGTTCACAATCCTTGAGACTTATAACCTCAAACAATACTTCGGCAAGGTCATGACTTCAGCCAATGCCAAAAAGCCCAAACCAGCCGCCGACGCCATGCTGGAAATTATGGAGTACTATGGAGTGAATAGATCTGAAACCATTTATATTGGAGATTCAAAGGTGGACGAACTCCATGCAACGGCTTCAGGAGTTGAATTAATTGCCTTTAAGAACGAATCGCTTAAAGCTCAGTATCATGTAGATACTTTTACAGAAATCCTTAACTTAGAACCATTCAAAGCCAAATAAAATCATTTGGATGCAATTTCTTGTTTTGCTTCATCCACACGCTTAACGCCTTCCATCAGAAGACTCATAAAGTCACCAATCTCGGCAGCACGCATCTCCTGTGGTGAAAGACCACTAATAAACCTGTAAACACCCACTTTTTCTGCCAGAATTGAAAAAATAGCAGCCTCATTATATTGGTCATCACCATACTGTGCGTTAATAATACAACCTTCGCGAAAAGAAACTTTTGCCTTGCAGTCAAAAAAATCGAGTTTTAAGACACCGGTTTTCTGGTGCATATGGAAGATCTGCAATAATTCTGCGGGCGGAATCTTGTCAATACGACCACTCATAGACGATTCGAAATCGAGAGTTCGTTCAGCATTGTTTTTGTTAAGACGATCAGCCATAAGTCGGGCCATAAAACATTGAACCGATGAAACAGAACTGAACAATTCTCCAAAATCCTTCCCGGCAATGGCAAGAAGCAATGTCGGCTCTGCAGTTTTCACTGTAGCAACAGCCTTATCAGCCCCCAGATAACTCATCTCACCGCAAATTTCACCACTATGCAGACTGCCCAGCAACATACCATTGTTTTCCACAGTCAAACGTCCTTCAAGGATAAGGTACATATTCAGATTATCTTCACCTTTTTGGATAAGGGTCTTATTGGCACCCAATTCAACAAGACTAAACCGTGCCATTGTTTCTTCGAGCTTATCCGCCGGAAGAGCTTGCAGAAAAGGACTCTGAACAAGTACACCGTATAACCCCTGAACAGCCGTTTCAATGCTGACCTTTGGCCCAGCCTCATCAATAGAATCCTCTTTATTGGACAGCCGATACTTAATGAGCCCGGTGCAGCCACTGCAATTAAAGGTTGAATCCCGAAAATTATCAACAGAAGTTCCACGTAATTGAAACAATAACTGCGTTAAATCCCTGACCAAAATAAGACATGCCTCTTTTCCTTTCGGACAGGATAAACTTTTATCAGAAAGCAGAAGTGTCTCACCCTCTTCATACAAGGGACAGTTCTTTTGATTAATAATTTCAAAAACTACCTGAAATTCCTGCATAAATTACCTAAATATGGAAAATACATAGCAGAGAGTTAAAAATATTATGCTTTTATTTCTTAACTTCTCAAAGAAAAAATTAAGAACAACACCAGATAATTCCTTTACACTCGCTTTTTGTTATATTAAGCTTAAATAGTTACTTTAATTCGTAATCAAATCAGAATTATACTATCGGATTCCTATGTCAGTTGCAAGTCAACAACACGATGAGATCGCCAGTGAACTGAAATCCTCTTTTGAAAATAACCCGAAAATTGATGTCAGCACAACAAGTTCCGGCTCAACAGAGGCATATAAAGTAACATACAGGATCAGAGGATTAACAACAGATGATAATGACGAAATCAAAGAGTCACGTCATCACGTTATCCAGATCACTATTCCTTTTGGCTTCCCCCTCTTCCCACCAAGCTGCAAACCAATAAGCCAGATTTTTCATCCCGATTTTGACCCTGGCGCCATATGTCTGGGCGACTTCTGGGATCAGGATAGAACCTGTTCCGAATTGGTAGAGTTTCTTGGCAAGATGATCAGTGGCGAAATCTACTCCAGAGAAAATGCCTTCAACGAAAAGGCGGCTGTCTGGTATATAGCCCATGCAGATCAATTTCCCTTAACTGATGATGGAGAGGACATTGTTCCCGGTGCAATAGAGGATATTGCCGACTTTGAACTGGACACCGTGCGAGAGGAAGATTTTTCCACAGCTTTTGATTACACCTCTCTTACTAATGATGAGAAAGAGGAAAACAAGGAAGAAATATTCAGGGAAAGTCAGGAATATGATCTTGAACTTTTGCAGGAAAGGCTCTCCCAAAAACGGTTCCAACAGCTTGATCGTGAGCTGAAATCCATCCCTATCAATGTTGAGTTTGAAGAGCGGGATTTTCTTCGTAAGCAGACAGATGACGCACTCATAAAATCCAAAAAACTGCAAAAAAAGGGTCAGGAACTCGAAGCGGCAGATGATCTTGAAGGTGCTCTGGAAGCCTATACACAAGCCAAGGATGCCGTTGCCGACCTTTACGGAGTTGAAGCAACAATACAGAGACTTCAACAGGCAATCTCCCTTACCAAATCCCTTGGCCAGCCCAAGCTGGAAAAGGACGATCAGGAAGAAAATCAGGACAAGATATCAGAGGAAAAAACTCAAACCAAAAAAATTAACAAATTCAAAGTCAAAATTCCTGATCTCCAGACCAATATTTCTAAAAAATATCTGCTTGTTATTCCTGTTTTTTTCATTGCATGGTTTGGTACACAAGCGTTAATTTCCGGGAAACAGGCCAAAAATGCCAAAAAATATCTGAGCCAATGCCAGCAAATGATGACAAAACGGCAGTTTCAACAGGCCCAGACATTCTGCGAGAAAGCTCAAATTACCAGCCGTGACCCAGGTTTTCTCTATACATCTTCAATGAATGAAGTGTCCAGACAGGCCAATGAAATTTTAAAATCAGAAAAACTGCTCAAGGGACTGGAAGGTAAAATTCTGGTTGATGGCGTATGGGTTTATGAGGATGAAGCTATCAGAATATCACCTTTTGAAACTCTGATTGGTCAGGCCGAACAGGCTCTTGCTGACAAGAACTGGGTTCTCGCCACAAAACTACTTAGACAGGCATCTCCACTGGCCAAAACAGATCAAGAAAAAGCTCTTGCTAAGGAACTGACCAGTACTGTAGCGTTTTACAAGGCTGAAGCTGAAGCCTTCCAGGAATATGATAAAGGAGGATGTGCCAGGGCTGAAGAGCTTTTATTGACAGCACAAGAGAAAGCTAAGGATCTCCCCGTTACTATTCGCAATCTGCATATACCGGAAATATCCTACAGACTAACAAAATGTACCTTTGACCAACTCATCGGTGAAGGGAACAAACTCTATGAAGCAACAGACTGGAAGGAGGCTCTGCCAATATACCGGGATGCTCTGAAAAAAATTGAATCCAGTCCTTTTCCTGAGCGTATTGCTGTTGCTGACATAAAAAACAAGATCAGCAAGGCTGAGCTTTATACAGCTATAGATCAAGGTAATCGGGCTTTTGCTTCTAATAAATGGGATATAGCCATTGGCAAGTATAAATATGCCATGGAACTCATCGAGAATGATCCAGAACTCTCTTCCGTCGATGAATCCTTCATAACCGCTAAAAAGCTTGAACGTATTATCCTCCAGGCCAAAATTATTGATAGTAAGCAAAAAATCAAAACGCTCAAAGAGGAGAGTAACTTTGCTGAAGCCATTACAGAAGCACAATCTATCAACAAAAGAGTACAAGAGAGCAAGTTTGCCGATGAAAAAGAATTTTTACGGGTTCACAAGAACCTGGATATGGAGATAAAAGAGCTTGAAAGACAATCTATGGTGGAAGAACGCAAACAGTATCTTATAGATAACTACATTCGCTTTTTCCTCAAAAATTACCCGGCAGCAACTGAAGAAACACTAACCCAACCGGTGGCAACCTTTATCTCTGAAAAAAATGATATAATGATTTTTAAACTTCAGGCAACAGAGGTGGGACGCGGACGACCACTGGCACTTGTCATGTTTTATGCCTACAATAAAACCAGCAAACAATGGAAATTCACATCGAATCCCGACAATAAGAATTAACCAGGGATACGAAAACAGGCAGCCGTCAAAGATAAATGCCATTTTTCGTATCCTCTTTTCCCCGCAATAATTTCTAGATCAAAAAACGAAATTCGCCCTTGCCAAGAAGTTTGTGCAGATTCAAAAAACCAACAAGCTGCAAACCATCTCTTACTACAGGTAAGACAGTAATCTCATGATGCTGCATAATAGAAAGAGCATCAGCAGCCATCACTTCATCAGTGATAGTAAAAGGATTTTTTGTCATAATCTCTTCTGCCTTTAATCCTTCCAACGCTTTAGTATCAATAACAAATCGACGTACATCACCATCGGTGATTATTCCCTTTAACTGCTTTTCACCATCTATTACTAAAACCGCACCAACATTTTTTTTATTTAACTCAGCAAGGGCTTCCTTACCGGAAACATTTGGAGAAACAGTCGGCATATCATTACCCTGCAACATCACTTCAGTTACCTTGACCTTAAGTCTGTCGCCAAGAGAACCACCAGGATGATTAAAACGAAAGTCTTCGGCCCTGAATTTTTTCTTTTCAAGTAACACCACGCCCAAGGCATCGCCCATAGCCATGGTGGCAGTAGTGGAAGCTGTAGGAGCCAAGCCAAGAGGACATGCTTCCTCCGGCACCCTTATATTCAGAGTTACATCTGCAGCCATGGCCAGGGTAGAGACAGCACCTCCGGTCATGGCAATTATTTTATTCCCGCGCGCTTTCAGGCTCCTCAAAAGTCCATTTAATTCAGCTGTCTCCCCTGAATAGGAGATGGCAAGTACCACATCAGTTTCCGATACCATACCAAGGTCACCGTGCAAAGCCTCGACAGGATGCAGAAAAAAAGAACTTGTCCCTATGGAATTCAAGGTCGCAGCAATCTTCTGTCCTACAATTCCAGATTTACCTATTCCAGTTACAACAAGCCTACTGGGACAATTCATGATAATCTCAATTGCCTTAGAAAACTCCTCACCAAGATTTTCCCTCACTGCCGCAAGTCCAGCCTCTTCTATTGCAAAAACCCTCTTGCCAGCATCTATCGACATCCACAACTCCATTCATTTTACATATCATTTTTAAGCATACAAAAAATTACCAAACCAGTAAGTATCTAATTTTCTTTGTACAGTAATACATTTATTACAAAGCACACCTTTTTTCTGTTGATATTGGGTAATATTTCTTGCACCAGTAAAACATAATGACTATCTTTTGCTCGTTTTTGGAGTTCGACAAAGCTTCCAATCAAAAAAGGAGAAATTTTGATGTCTAGTTACTTATTTACTTCGGAGTCAGTTTCTGAAGGACACCCTGACAAGGTGGCAGATCAGATTTCTGACGCAATCCTCGACGCTATTCTGGAGCAGGATAAATCAGCACGTGTTGCCTGCGAAACCATGGTTACAACAGGAATGGCTCTTATCGCCGGTGAAATCACTACATCAGCATGGGTTGACATGCCTGAAGTCGTGCGAAACACCATCAGAGAAATTGGTTACAACTCTTCCGAAATGGGTTTTGACTGGCAATCCTGCGCGGTTATGACCTCAATAGATAAACAATCGCCGGATATTGCCCAGGGTGTTGACGAAGGAGCCGGACTTGATCTGGATCAGGGTGCGGGCGACCAGGGGCTCATGTTCGGTTACGCGACCAATGAGACCGATGTATTGATGCCCCTACCCATCAACCTAGCGCATAAACTTACCAGACGTCAGGCTGAAAGAAGAAAAAACGGTAGCCTTGACTGGCTCCGTCCTGACGCCAAAAGCCAGGTTACCGTTGAATATGTGGATAATAAACCAAAACGCATTGATGCAGTTGTTTTATCCACCCAGCACGATGAATCAATTGGCTATGAGGCACTGAAAGAAGCGGTCATGGAAGAGATTATAAAACCAACCCTTCCTGCCAATATGATAGACGATAAAACCAGTTTCTTTATTAATCCAACAGGACGTTTTGTTATTGGCGGCCCTGTTGGCGACTGCGGCGTTACCGGCCGTAAAATTATTGTTGATACTTATGGAGGTAAAGGCTCCCACGGTGGTGGTGCTTTCTCAGGCAAGGATCCATCAAAAGTCGATCGTTCTTCCTCCTACTATGGTCGCTATGTTGCCAAAAATATTGTGGCTGCAGGAATTGCCAACGAGATAGAAGTACAGATAGCCTATGCTATTGGCGTCTCTAAACCTGTTTCAATCAATGTGAACAGTTTTGGAACAGGAAAAATCTCAGATGATGAGATAAAAGCCCTCATCAACAGGTTTTTTGACCTGCGTCCCAAAGCCATTGTTCAACAACTCGACCTCTTGAAACCTATCTATCGTCCAACCGCAGCTTATGGTCACTTTGGACGTGACGATATTCAACTACCATGGGAACACACCGACAAGGCGGAAGAACTGAGAGATGCAGCAGGTCTTAAATAACAACTATTTACTCGAGATATTACAAAATGACAGAACAAGATTATAAAGTTGCTGACATAAATCAAGCCGACTGGGGAAGAAAAGAAATTGAAATTGCTGAAACCGAGATGCCTGGTCTCATGGCAATTCGTGAGGAATATAAAGCCCAAAAGCCACTTAAAGGAGCCAGAATTGCCGGTTGCCTGCATATGACAATTCAGACAGCAGTGCTCATGGAGACCCTGGTTGATCTTGGTGCAGAAATTCGCTGGGCGTCCTGTAATATATTCTCTACCCAGGATCATGCGGCTGCTGCGATGGCTGCTGCCGGCATTCCTACCTTTGCCTGGAAAGGTGAAACAGAAGAAGAATTCTGGTGGTGTATCGATCAAACGATTTTTGGACCAGATAACTGGCGGCCTAACATGATCCTTGATGATGGTGGAGACCTTACTCTTGTTATGCACCAGAAATACCACAATGAACTTGCTCATGTTAAAGGTATCAGCGAGGAAACCACGACTGGTGTTCACAGACTTCAGGAAATGGCAGAGAAGGGAACCCTGAAATGCCCAGCCATCAATGTCAACGACTCCGTAACAAAATCCAAGTTTGATAATCTCTATGGCTGCCGAGAATCTCTTCTTGATGGAATCAAACGTGCTACCGATGTAATGATAGCTGGTAAAAAGGCTGTAGTTATAGGCTATGGAGATGTTGGCAAAGGCTGCGCTCAGGCTTTACGCGGCATGGGAGCTACCGTTTATGTAACCGAGATCGATCCTATCTGTGCCCTTCAGGCAACCATGGAAGGATATCAGGTGGTTACTATGGATGATGCGGCATCTTACGGCAATATCTTTGTAACCTGTACAGGCAATAAAGACGTTATCACCAAGGATCATATGTACCAGATGCCAAACGAAGCTATTGTCTGCAATATTGGTCACTTTGACTCTGAAATTGATGTAGCTGGTATTCGTGATCTTGAATGGGATAATATCAAACCACAAGTAGACCACATAACCTTCCCTGATGGGAAAAAAATAATTCTTCTTGCGGAAGGACGACTTGTCAACCTCGGCTGCGCAACAGGGCATCCAAGCTTTGTGATGAGTAACTCCTTTGCCAATCAGGTTCTTGCACAAATTGAGCTTTGGAAAAATTCTGAAAAGTATGAGAACAAGGTCTATTTTCTGCCAAAGGAACTTGACGAAAAAGTTGCAAAACTCCATCTACAAAAGCTTGGAGCAAAACTGACAAAACTGACACCTGAACAGGCTGAATACATTAATGTTCCGGTTGAAGGACCATTCAAACCTGAATATTATAGATACTAACCCAGGAAAATATAGTCTGTTTATTCAGCGACGAGACCTTAAAGGTTTCGTCGCTTTTTTATTTATTGACGAGACTCACATCACCGGACAGTATTTGATGGAGTTTCCCATCCTGATCACGAATATAATACTCACCACTGTCAGCCAAGCCCTCTGCACAGCCAATAACCATTTCACGATTTATACTGCACCAACTTGCCTGCTTACCTTGAAGAAAATCTCTTTTCCGCCAAGGTTCAAGAAATTGAACAAAACCTTCCTTTTCAAATTTTTCAAGGTATTGAAATAAATGCCCTGTTATTAACTTCAATACATCATCAGGTTTAAATGTTTTACCAGTTTCAAGATAGAATGAAGTCAATTTCCCCTTAAGATCATCAGGAACATCGGAGGATGAAACATTCACGTTAAGACCAATACCAATAATGACATAATCTGTGTCGCTGTCACTGAAAACAGCTTCACATAAAATACCACCACACTTTCTACCAGCTATCATAATATCATTAGGCCATTTTACCCCTACAGATAAGGCTAAAAAATCTTCCAGCTTTTCAGCTACTACAAGCCCAGTCAAAAGAGTTAAAAAAGACAGCTTTTCTCTCTCTAAAGACGGTTTTATGATAATAGAGCAGTATAGTCCCTTGCCTGGATATGAAAACCAGCTTTTTCCGAGTCTGCCTATTCCATCGGTCTGATGATCCGCAACAATAATTGTCTCATGTTCAACATCTTCCTGAGCAAGAAGAATTTTTGCATATTTATTAGTGGAATCAGTGTGTTTTAAACGTATAATTTTTGACATAATTTTAAGCCATTAACAGATCTCGGTTTACAATAAGCTGCATAATAAACGTATTGTAAACTAAAACAGCAAAACAAAAAAAGGGATTACCAAGACTAACTTGATAATCCCTTAAACAAAAGGATAACTGAAAATATATCAATTACGCTTAATCATCATTCTGAATTCTCTCAGGAATACCATACATAGTAGTAGAACCTGAAGACCAGAAAGCAAGGCGACCTTCACGCACAAGCTCATTAGCAATGTTCTTGATTACACGTGGTTTAGAGTCAGGATCACACTTGTAAAAATCTTTTACGTAAAGCTGTGGCTTAGGAGATTTTCTTGCTTTCTCCACCATAGCATCCTTGATTGCTTCTTTATCCATTGGCATAACATGCCTCCTTTGGTCGAGCGGCAAAAACAAGAAATCCCTGCAAGTTATTTTACAAGGATTTCAACCACTCTTAATTACTTGATGTGACTGGAAAACTTAAACTGTGTAGTTGTTCTCCAGGTATCATAAGCAAGACGATAGTCATCAATAGACTTATCTGTAAATGGGATATCGCATTTCTCAAAGAAGCGCTCCCAACCAATACGCTCTGCCCACTCTCCAACACGCTCGTACTTCTTGGCATCTGCTGAGTAAGCTTCAACAATCTTCTTGATAGCTTCAACAACCTCAGGCCAACGAGGAGGCCTGTTTGGCAGGAATGGAATAACCAGCTTAGAGAACTTGGGAGCAGTCTTAGAGTTGGAAACCTTACCACCAACGAGAATAGCAATACCGTCACCCTCAGGATCAGCAAGAGGCATAGCCGGACACATGGTGTAGCAGTTACCACAGAACATACAACGATCTACAGTAACCTTAACTGTCTTGACCTGCTCACCATCAACCTCTGCCTTGGCAGGTTTAACAGCACCAAGAGGACAAGCTGCAATTGCCAGCGGAAGCTCACAAACACCAGTGATACGCTTATTGTCAATCATTGGTGGCTTACGATGAACACCAAGAATCGCAATATCAGAAGCGTGAACAGCACCACACATATTCAAACAACATGCAAGCGCAATACGACACTGGGCAGGCAGAGTCTGAGATGTGAAATAGTCAAAAAGCTCATCCATTACAGCCTTAACAACACCAGAGGCATCAGTAGCAGGAGTATGGCAGTGAACCCAACCCTGGGTATGGACGATATTGGTAACACCAGCACCAGTACCACCCACAGGGAATTTGTTACCACGACTTGCAAGATCATCAAGAAGAGGCTGCACCTTATCCTTGGAGTCAACCATGAATTCAATGTTATTGCGTGTGGTAAAACGGAGGAATCCGTCACAGTGCGCATCAGCTATGTCACAAATCTCACGTATATGCTCGATAGAAAGCAGACGGGCAGAACCGACCCGAACAGTATAAACCTCATCACCAGTTTCAGATTTGTGCATCAGAACACCTGGCTGAAGGATTTCGTGCCAGAGCCATTTTCCCTTATTAGCCTTGATTACTGGTGGAAAAAATTGCTCATAATGTGGGGGACCAAGATCAGAAAGACGGCCTTCCATTGGTTTATCTGGATTGTAGCCCATGATAAATCTCCTTATATGTTTTAATGTGAATTGTTAGCTCAAATTAAATTGGACCGAATTACGCTGCGTGACGAGCACGGAACTCATCAATATCGCGATCAAATCCGCCTTCAACTTCTTCCTCTTTCCAGAATACGTATGGATTCTCACGAGGCGTTTTAACATGCTGTGGAATAGCCTCAACTCCTACTGCACGGAGAAAGGTAGGAAGACCAACACGCTGCATGGTTTCACCAACACGCTCACGGTTCTTACCAACCTCCATCCACCAATCCCAGACAGACTCAATGAACTCAATGAGTTCTTCAAAATCGTTCTCTTTAGAAACAGGAATAAAAGGAAGTACAAGAGTTGCAAACTGTGCACCATCAAGAATCGGAGCCTTGGCACCCACCAGAATGGACGCACCACGATCTACCCCTGGGCGAAGAGCACGCGGCATAACATTAATACAGTGCATGCAACGTGTACATTCTCTATCATCGATCTTCAGTTCGTCACCTTCCATCCACATACATTGGGTAGGACAGAGATCAAGAACCTCTTTCTGAATGTCAAATGGACCCCAGTCACGACCGATATGTGAACCACCGTTTGAAGGATACTCGTTGTTCATGTAAGCTTTAACTGCATCCTGATCAATACGAATGTCATCCTTCCAGGTACCGATAACGGAGATATCGGAACGAGCAATAGAAGCGACACAATCATTTGGACAACCAGAGAACTTGAACTTAAACTTGTATGGGAAAGCAGGACGGTGAATCTCATCCTGATAAGTCATGGTCAGGGTGTGACATGCTTCTTGTGTATCATAACATGACCATTCACAACGAGAACCACCAAGACAACAAGCTGGAGTACGAAGGTTAGAACCAGAACCACCAAGGTCCTGTCCCATATCATGAGTCAGATCCCAGAAGAAAGGCTCAAGATTCTCGGTACGGGTACCAAGAAGAATAATGTCACCTGTAGAACCGTGGAAGTTGGTCATACCAGAACCATGTTTCTCCCAGAGATCCATAAGCTGACGAAGGTTCGCTGTGGAATAATACTTGGAAGATGGCTGGGCAACACGAACGGTGTGAAAATGCTCTACACCAGGGAATTGCTCAGGAACATCTGCATAACGTCCAACGATACCACCACCATAACCGAAAACACCAACAATACCGCCGTGCTTCCAGTGGGTAATTCTGTCCTTGTAAGACAATTCCAAGATTCCGAGAATGTCCCAGCACTCTGGCTTGACCTCGGCTTGGCGCTTAATGTCAGTTACGAAACTCGGCCAGGGCCCACTCTCTAACTGATCCAACAAGGGTGTCTCATGCTTTGCCATGATTTCCTCCTTTGAATTACTGTTAAACTACTACCTTCACCAAATATAGCATTGTCTAACTCTTATTATCCCTCTAATCAATTTGATTGATGTATAACAAGAGCATTTTTTCAACAACTTTCTCTCTTTCAAAAATGATGATTCATTAAAAGAGAAAATAAAGCTCAGAAAATTAAAAAACACTCAGTTCGGAAAATACATATTACGACTTTGTTTGTCAACAAAAAACGAAGGGATCAGAAGCAAGATATTCACGCGGGAAAGTACAGCCAGCCTAACTTTCAGCCAGATAGCACCTCCTCCAGCAAACGACTCTCCCAGCCCCTGTTCGAAGAAATCTCTCCCGTCATTTCCTGCATAAATTTATTTGCCAGAATCTTGCCCAGCTGAACACCTTCCTGGTCAAAAGAGTTTATGTTCCAGACAAAACCCTGGAAGACAATTTTCGCTTCATAACAGGCAAGAAGGGCTCCCATTATTTTTGGTGTCAACTTTTTTCCGACAAGCAAAAGTCCCGGACGGTTACCCATAAAATTTTTGTTCAGATTTCCACTCTTTCTCCCTGTAGCAAGTGCCACAACCTGAGCCAGCAAGTTCGCCACGAGTTTTTGCTGCGAACTGGTTCCCCCAACCTCAATATCCTGCTCATACTGTGACTCCAGAAAACCAATAAATTCAGCTGGCACAACCTCTGTTCCCTGGTGCAGCAATTGATAAAAAGCATGCTGGCCGTTTGTCCCCGGCTCTCCCCAGACAATTGGCCCGCTCTTTAATTCAAGTTTCTTCCCCCCCCTGTCAATGGACTTCCCATTACTCTCCATATCGCATTGCTGAAGATGGGCAGCAAACCTGTGTAAGGCTTGACTATAGGGAAGAACTGAAAGCGTCGGATATCCCAAAAAATTATGATTCCAGACCCCAAGCAAGGCCATCAGGAGAGGAATATTTTTTCTGACATCAGGCTCTTCCGCATGCATATCCATCTCATTTGCGCCTTTTAGAAACGAAAGAATCTGTTCGTAACCAAGAGCAAAGCCAAGGGACACCAAGCCAACCATAGAGGAAGAACTATAGCGTCCACCTATATACTCATACATATAAAAGGAGAGACGATATGCTTCAGGATTATCCATGGGAGAACCTTCAGCTGTTACAGCCACACAGTGTTTTACAGGATCAAGACCTGCCTTCTGCAGAGCATTTCTTACCAATTCCTCATTGGTGAGAGTTTCCAATGTTGTACCACTTTTGGAAACAATATTAAAAATAGTTCTGGAAAGATCGAGTTGCTTCAGGACAGATGCCGCATCATCGGGATCAACATTGGAAATAAAGTAAACCTTACGGTTTTTGAGCTTATATGCTTTCAATGCTTCATAAACGGCACGTGGCCCAAGATCGGAACCGCCAATGCCAACCTGAACCATTGTAGTAAAAGGTTCATTCTTGTCGTTGACAATCCTACCTTCGTCAAGAGCCTCAAGAAAAGACTTCAACTTTACAAGTTCAATCCTGGCCTGCTCCGTCGCCTCCCCGGAACACGGCTGGTCAGTGAAAACATCCCGGACAGCTGTATGCAGAACCTGTCGACATTCACTTTCAAAACCTTCTATCCGATTCATAACAGCACCCGACCGCATGGCCGCAAACTGCTGAACCAACTGACATTCATTTGCCACAATCTGTAAGCAATCCAGCACTTCATCATCCAGCCGCTGGGTAGAATAGTACATACGTAGAAGATCAGTTGAAACCTTATAGGACTTCACTCTCTCCGCAGTCATGCTGCCACTCCGAGTCAGATCAAACGGAGTTTTGGCCTTTTCCAGTAATGTGGAATAAACGCTGCAATCCTTTAATCCCTTATAATTCTGGTTCACTGGTTCTTCACCTATATCTCTGCGGAATACCTGGCGGCACCACGCCCTGCCCTTTCTTTTAAATCAGCTATGGTCGCCGAATAATCATCACTATTATAAACAGCAGAACCCGCTACAAAAATATTAGCTCCTGCTTCCGCAATCTCTGCAACACTGTTACTGTTCACCCCACCATCGACCTCAACACCAACATCAAGCCCCATAGCATCTATACGCTGTCTCAGCTGCCAGATTTTAGCAAGAGTCGAGGGAATAAAAGATTGTCCACCAAAACCCGGGTTGACACTCATCAACATTACAAGATCAACATCTTCCAAAATATAATCGATGGTTGTCAAGGATGTTGCTGGATTCAATACAACGCCCGCCTTGCAGCCAAGCTCTTTAATTCTGCTTACTGTGCGATGCAAATGAGTACAGGCTTCGACATGAACAGTGAGCCAGTCGGCACCACTTTTTGCAAAATGCTCAATGTACTTATCAGCATCACTTATCATCAGATGTACATCAATGATCTTCTCGGTCACACCTCTTGCCGCCTTCACCAGCAAAGGACCAATTGTAATATTTGGAACAAAATGTCCATCCATCACATCAACATGAATTACTTCAGCCCCAGCCTTGTCAACGGCTTCTATTTCAGCACCCAGCCTTGCAAAATCAGCAGACAATATAGATGGTGCAATCATTATTTCTTTCATAAATACTCTCTTTCATACAGCTACCATTATAATCGGCGGACAAGATCACCGGGCAAAACTTCAATCAGATCATCAAGTTCCAGCATCAGAATAAGTTCGGAAAACTCTGCCGCTGACATTCCCAGCTTTTGCAGGAGTTCCTCTTTTGACACCGGATAACTATCAAGCATTGCCAACAATCTCTGTCCTTCACCTGTGATTCGGCTATTAACCTTGTCACTCTCCCTTACCATTGCTGTGCCAGGGTAAAGCTGTAACTCCTCAAAAATATCCGATCCTCCCCGCACAAGTTTTGCCCCCTGCTGTAAAAGCCAATGAGTCCCCTCACTTTTCACCGAATCGATCTGACCTGGAACAGCAAAGACATCCCTGTTAAAATCCAGCGCTAGCTGTGCAGTAATCAGAGACCCTGATTTTCTGGTCGCCTCCACCACGACAATACCACGAGCAGAACCTGCTATAATACGATTTCTGGCAGGAAATCTGAAGCCATCGGGCCTTGTACCAAGAGGATATTCAGTCAGCAACAACCCATCTGCTTTAATCTTCTCATAGAGATTGCGATTTTGCCAGGGGTAAACCACATCCAGACCACAGCCAAGGACAGCAACAGTATTCCCTTTTGCAGCCAATGCTCCTTCATGGGCATAAGCATCTATGCCAAGGGCCAAACCTGAGATAACTGTCACTCCACCAGCAGCCAATTCCCGACCGAGGCGGGTAGCAATCCTTCTACCATAAGAAGTCGAAGCCCGTGAACCAACTATGCCAACTCCAGTTTTATTTAACAGTGAAACATTACCCTGTGCATACAGGACGGGCGGGGGATCATTGATTTCTTTTAAAAGTTGTGGGTAATCAGCTTCAAAAAGCGGCAAAGCCTTGCCGCCAAGCCTACTCAGTTTTTCGAGTTCGGTCTCCGCAAGCGGTCGGAGGTTTTCTGCAGAAATATTTTCTACCTGACTACTTTTTAAACCGGTACGAAATTGTAATTCAGCAGGTGAGTGACAAAAAACCTCTTCTGCACAGCCAAACACATCCAGAAGACGACAGTACCCCCTGGCGCCCAGACCAGATGCAAAACTTAGTGCAATCGCGTCCAGCAGAAATTTGCTCATGGGTAATCTTATATGAGATTTGCCTAATCGTTCATAAAGACTTTCAGCTCTTCAACACGGGTAGGATGTTTCAGTTTGGCAATTGCCTGCGCCTCAATCTGACGAATACGCTCACGAGTAACATCAAAACATTTACCGACCTCTTCAAGGGTGTGGTCACGATTTTCACGTATCCCGTAACGCATCTTCAACACCTTCTCCTCTCTTGGAGAGAGCGACGACATCACCTGACTAAGGCATTCTTTAAGGCTTGTTACCATGGCACTGCCATCAGGTCCAAGTCTATCCTTATCTTCTATAAAATCAGAAAGGTATGTTTCTCCATCTGTACCAACGGGAGTATCGAGAGAAATGGCATCCTTGGCACTTTTCAGAACAGATTTTACCTTGCTCACTTCAGTACCCATTTGCTCTGCCATCTCTTCAACAGTTGGCTCCCGATGTTCCTCAAGATAAAAATCCTTGGATACCCGCAACATTCTGTTAATTGCCTCAATCATGTGCACAGGAAGTCGAATAGTTCGTCCCTGATCAGCAATACCACGGGTAATGGATTGACGAATCCACCAAGTAGCATAAGTAGAAAATTTGAAACCGCGGTGATAATCAAATTTCTCGACAGCTTTCATCAAGCCAATATTACCTTCCTGAATAAGATCAGAAAACTGCAGGCCACGATTCACAAATCTTTTGGAAACAGAAATAACCAGGCGCAGGTTTGCCCGCACCAGAGCTTCCTTGGCTTCCTTGCTCAAAGATCTGCCTATTTCAATTTCGGCCACCAGTCTTTTCAGGATTTGCCCGTTTACTCCAGAGTCCTGAACCAGTTGATGGCTTATTATTTTTTCCAGTTCATCAGGATTCTTTTTTGTTTTATCATCGTCCGCCTTTTGCTGTTCTTTGGTATGAAGCTCCAAAAGAATCCGACGGAAACGCTTTGGGAGTTCCTCAACACCTTTGACAACAGCTGCAACATACTCGGCACCAACAACCGTATCATCAAAGATTGCCGCTATGTCAGTGCCACATTCAACAACCCTTGCCAAAAGCTCTTTTGCTTTCTCAGAACTCTCATCTTCTGCAATATATTGTTCAATCAGTACTGCCCTTTTTTCATGAATCTTCTCTGCTTCAGCCACCTTTTCACAAAAAGATTTACAGGCAACAGCTACAAGATCTGGATCATTTTCAGAAACGCCCTGAATAAACTGGCAGATTTTTACAGGATGTGCCTCAACACTATCACGTAATTGAGACAAGACAGGCAGGGCAAGAACAGTCTGGAAAGCTGCTTTTTGCATCCGCTTTCTGCCTTTTTCAATAGTTATGGCAAGCTCCCTCTCCTCCTCATGTTTTAAAAGGTTGAGAGTCCCCATCTCCCGAAGATAAATATTCATTGGATCAGAGGAACCATTATTTTTCCCGCCTTTTTTTGCAGAAGATCTGGAAATCCTTCTTTTTTGAACATCTCCCGGATCATCAAAGAATTCAAGGTCAGCAGTATCATGAGTTTCAGTGTTTTCTCCAGCAAAAGAGGGCTCTGAGAAATCCATTGACGCAACCTCATCTTCTGCATCATACTCATCAGTCATTTCGGGTTCGTTCTTACCATTACTTAAGGACTCTTTACCAAAGGCCATTCAATAGCTCCATTTGCAGAAAAAACAATTACCAACAAATCAGCAACATGAGCATAAATTACACGTTATTGACAAAAAAACAATGGAATAACTTAATTTTATTGATTTCCAGCACAAGCAAGCAGTTTTTCTATTCCGAATCAATCATAAGCTGCTGCATTTTCGAATCTACCGAAATTTTTTTCAGCAAAAGTTCTTCAAGCTGCCGGGAATTCTGTCCGCTTTCAGCCTGAGCAATTTCCTTGAGCAATCTTTCTGATTCCCTGCGTAAATTATACATTTCCATAAAAAAGAGTAATTCCCTGAGCTGCTGTTGAGGTTCAACAAACTCCACGTCTCCAGCACCGCGCAAAAGCTCTGCCATAACAGCTCGTTCTGGTCCCTCCGGCAAAGATCCCATCAATTCTTCCGGCTCAAAACCACGGTCTTTACCAAGCATCTCTTTCATCTGTAAAAAAAGGATCTCCCCACAACTACCCTCCAAAATATTTCTCAGACCAGCCTCTTCCAATTCGGAAAAGAAAGCTGGATTAAGAATCATAAACTGTACGAACCTCTTCTGGGCAGCATCGAGCTTTTTTACTCTGGAAGGCGCAGCATGTTGTTTTTTCTCTGAGAACGATGCCTGCTCAGACATACTCCCTGAATTTGCAGATAATTCCTGTTCGAGGGTCGCAACTCCAAGCCCCAGCTGCTCGGCAAAGTGAGCTAAAATTACCGAACGTTGCAAGGAAGAGGCTGCAGCCTGAACAAGTGGTTTCAGGTCTTCAATGATCTTGCTCTTGCCATCCAGGGATAAACCATGCTCCTCTACAAATTGCTGATAGGCAAACTCCGGCAGAGGTTGTGCCTGTTCTAAAAGTTGCAGGGTCTTCTTTTTCCCCTCCCGCCGGATAAAAGTATCGGGATCATCACCTCCAGGCAAAAGTGCTACCTTGCCAGCTAACTGTTCCGCAAGAAAAGTTGGTACACTTCGTATCGCAGCCTTGATACCCGCATTATCCCCGTCAAAGAGCATCGTTCCCGTATCAGCAAACCGCTTAACAAGTCGCAGCTGCTCACGGGTAAGAGCAGTACCAAGTGGCGCCACGACATTCTCTACACCATTTGCCACAAGACTTAACAGATCAAAATTTCCTTCCACCAGGCAAAAAGAGCGACTTTTTCTAATAAAATCCTTTTGCTGATAAAGACCCAGCAAAAGTTTACCTTTATTAAAGACAAGGCTGTCTGGAGAGTTCATATACTTTGGCTGACCATCACCAATAATTCTGCCACCAAAGCCACAGATGCGGCCACTCAGGTCATTGATCGGGAAAAGCAGACGATCCCGAAATCGATCATAATAACCAGCTTTCTTTTTCCTGGCAACAAGACCAAGTTCACAGGCAATCTCTAACTCAGCCTCAGTCAGATAATTGCCAAGAAAGTGCCATCCTTCCACATCAACAGACGGTGAATAGCAAAGACCAAAACGTCCGGCAAGTTCACTATTTATGCCACGCCCTCGCAAATATGCTCTGGCTTCTCTGCCACCTGCAGCCTCCATAAGATACTTGCTGTACAGCTTTTGCACTTTTCCGTTTACCTTAAACATTGCCTCTTTTTTCCTGGAAAGTGCTTCTTCCCTTGCCGATCTTCTGCGCTCCGGCAAGACTATACCCAATTTACCTGCAAGCATCTTCAGAGCTTCCGGAAAGCCAAGAGAGTGGTACTTCATCACATAACTAAAAACATCGCCAGACTCACCACAGCCAAAACAGTGAAAGAACTGATCACTGGCATTTACTGAAAATGATGGCGTCTTTTCACCATGAAAGGGGCAAAGACCAACATATCTCGAACCACTCCTGCGCAGTTCAACATTTTCACCAATTATTTGAACTATATCTACCTGCTCCTTTACCTGAGCAACAATATCATCATCTGCCATTTCACGAATCCCGGAAATTCAGTTTGAAACCTTCACCATGCCTCTTTGCTTTTGTCCAAAGAAAAACTATAGTTACAAGACAGGAAACCTTAAACATAACTACCATACCACAGCTTATGAAAATCCCACATATCAAACGTACTATTCGCAATACGAAAAGGTTAACCGAAATCATCACCACACTTTGCCGATTCGGATTTCGGCAAATGATTATTGACAGTGGACTCTATAAGATTCTGGAAATAAACAAGGACAGCCTGGCAAAGGAGGAAACCAGCCTGAAACAGCCACGCCCCGTTCGAGTACGGCTGGTCCTAGAGGAACTTGGCCCAACCTTCATCAAACTCGGACAAATTCTTGCAACAAGACCGGATCTTATTCCGCCGGAATGGTGTCAGGAACTAAAAAAATTACAGGATCGCTGCACTCCGGTTCCATTCAATGAAATCAAGGAAGTCCTGCAAGAAGAGTTTCCAGGACGCCTTGAAGAGATCTTTTCCCACATAGAAGAGAAACCCCTGGCAGCCGCGTCCATCGCCCAGGTACACAAAGCCATCCTGAAGAACGGCAACAAGGTTGTTATTAAAATTATTCGTCCAGGCAACAAAAAATTGATAGAGGAAGATATGGCCCTGCTGGAAAGCTTTGCCCAGATAGCTGAACAGTATCTCTCTAACCTGGGCTACAGCCCTACAGCCGTTGCCAAGGAGTTCTCTCGCCAGCTTTTGCAGGAAATAAACTATATTAATGAAGGGAACTCCACAGAAAAACTGAGAAAATACTTTGAGAATGATCCTCAAATAACCTTTCCAAAAGTATATTGGGATGCAACAACGCGCTCGGTAATTACCCTTGAATACATACAAGGACAATTACTCTCCGCTATAACGCCTTCATCTCTCAGCGGCAGCAGACGGCGAAAAATTGTTGAAGCAGGAGCAAACAGCGTATTTCGCCAATGTCTTGAATTTGGCTTCTTCCACGCTGACCCTCATCCTGGCAATATTATTTTACAAACGGACGATTCCATCTGCTTTATTGACTGCGGCATGACAGGCAGACTCGATAAAAAAACCATGGATCAACTCATTAACCTTGTTACCGGAATAATAGATGGTGATACCGAAAAAATGCGTCGGGTCGTCCTCGAGCTAACAGATGTTGATCCAGCAATAACCAACAGTCATGAATTCAAGACAGAACTGCAACATCTTGCCAATCAGTTTCAGGCAAGTAATCTTGAAACTTTTGATATAGCCGCCATTCTGTCAGATTTTTTTTCCATGCTGCAACGTTTTAGAATTCGTTGTCCCAGCGACCTTCTCTTGCTCACCAAGGCACTTACTACCATTGAAAGCGTAGCCGAAGAATTTGACCCTGAATTCGACATCCTAACCCATGTTCGCCCTCAGCTGCAGGAGATTATCGTAAGCCGCTACTCTCTTGGAACCATTGGCAAAAGGTTTACTAAAACCCTTGTCTCTTTTTTTGAGTTGGTCGAAGAAATACCGGGCGACATCCATGGCTTGCTGAATCGTGTTCGCCATAACAGGTTAACCCTTAATCTTGAGCTAAAACGCATAGAGCATCTGGCAGAAAAAATCGACCTTTCCAGCAGAATCATGGGAATGTCGATGATTATCTCTGCCCTGCTGGTCGGTTCATCAATACTCATCCTTGCTGACAGCATTGCAAAAAAACCAGGAATACTCGGAACACTAGGACTATTAGGGATTTTGCTGGCAGGGCTGGGGATTGCAGGCTTTGTTATCTCTTTTCTGCTACCCAAAAAGAAGAAGAAGTAATAAAACTGGCTCGTATATTGGCAGACCTGCTGCTCACTACTCTACTTTTCTCAAACTATATGTGCTCATTACAATTTTTAATAATATTGAGAAAATTATTTGCGTCAAGCCCAGCTGAACCTGTAAAAAGACCTGACAACCCATCAATCTGCCAATACTTTCGGGAATTTTGAACAGTAATAGCCCCACCATAGATTATTGGTGCATTTGACAGAAGAATCCTGATAGCAGCAATCGCCTTCTGCACGTTTTCAACAGTTTCAGCTATTTTTGCATTAAGGGCATAAACGGGACAATAAGCAGCAATAATCTGTGAATAGTCGATATCACTAATTGCTGCCAGTTGTGCATGAAGATAACTGTCATCAAGACAAAGAATGGGAGTCATTCCTGCGCTAACAAGCTCTGCCACCTTGTTGGTGACTTCATGATTGGTCTCGTGAAAATATTTTCTGCGCTCTGCATGACCGACTACAGCCAGCTGCGCATAGGGCTTAATCATATCAGCAGAGACAGCCCCGCTATAGCTCCCCCGGGGAAAAGGAGAGACATCCTGTACCGCAAGCGAAACCTGGTCAAGTCTCAGTTCAGTTATTTTTTGTGCTGCAAACGGAAGATGAAGAAGAGACGGACAAATAACAATCTCAAGATTTTCCCGCGCTGTATAACCCTTACTGAAAATATCAAACCAGTCCAGCACAGCCTGCTCATTTTTATGACATTTCCAATTACAAACAAGATAACGTTTCATGGAATTTTTATTTAGCTTATGAGAGATACTGCTGCATAATTCGTTTTGCCTTATCAGAAGAAAGACCTGAAATCTGAAACTGTTTTCTTCTGGAACTACCTCCCCGCAAAAGAATAACACTCCTTTTGGGACAACCAAAGAGGCCTGCCAAAAAACGAATTAATTCCTTATTCGCCTTGCCGTCAACAGGAGGAGAACTACAGGCTATTTTCAACATACCATCATACAATCCGACAAGCCTGGTTTTCGAGGCTCTTGGTTGCACATACACAGCCAGGATCAGACCGCCGTCAACCTCTGAAACTACAGTTTCAAACGTCATCAGAACTATCGATGCTCAAGATCAGAATCACCTGCAGGGTTTTCATCCTCCGGCGGGCATTCACTTGTCTTCTCTTTCTCCAGCTCGCGGGCTATTTCCACGGATATTTCCTCAAACAAATCTTCCTCCACCTCAGCAAGAGCGGGGGACAAGACAGGTGAAAGACCACTCAGATCAAGATCATCCAATTCTCCAGCAACATTATTCTCTTTTTCTGGCGACTCAAGAATTTTTATGGTCTCCAGAACTGTTTCAAGTTTTGCGGTCAAATCACGTTTTACTTGATCTTTAGTCCGTTCAAGCGTTTCTATTTGCTGAGACAAGTCATTCAATTCATTCTCCGCAAGTTTTGTAAATTCTGCCGCTTCTTCCCGAGCAGCAGCAACAATTTCTTCAGCCTCCTGCTGAGCTTTTTCTTTCAGTTCATCGGCAAACTTCTGGGCAACAAGAATGGTTGACTTAAAATCGACCCCCTCTTTCTTCAATTCTGCAACCTGCTCCTCAAGAGTAGTGACCTGACTACGTAGTTTATCCGCCTCAATCTGCGCATCTATCACCTTTTTATCAGCTTTTTCCTTCTCCTCTTCATAGGTAGTCACCTGTACCCGACTCGCCTCCAGCTCCTGCTGAAGCTTTTCACGATCCATTTTCATTCGGTCGATCTCAGATTGCAATTCCGCAATCTTTTCATCTTTATAACGGTATCCCTCCTCGACCTTTTGCTCAATCTCCTGTGAATGAGATTTACTTGCTTCCAACTCGGTTTCAAGAGACTCTCGTGCCTGCCGAACCGCCTCAAGTTCATCCTTCAGCTGGTTGTTTTCCTCAGAAAGTTCAAAAACATCCTCAGCCAGCATTTCAAGAAATGCCTGTACTTCAACAGGATCAAAACCGCGAAATTTTACCTGGAATTCCTGATCCTTGATTGCCTGCGGAGTTAGCATAGAAAGCTCCTTTTTCAATGGGTTACGTTAAAAAGCTACATCGCCAAAGCAAACTGTCTGATTGTTGGCACCAAAAAACTCTGCAAAAACATCAGCGCTACAATGAGTACCATGGGAGAAAAATCTATTCCCCCCATACTCAGGGGCAGAAAAGATCTGATTTTCCTGAGAGGAGGTTCTGTCACGTCAAAAACAAAACGAACCACGGGATTATACATATCAGCATTGACCCAGGAAATTATTACCCGACCAATAATTATCCAGCTATACGCTGTAAAAAGAAAGTCTATTAAACCCGCTGCCGCAAGCAGGAAGTTTTCAAAAACAAACATAGTTCCTCCAGATCATGCCACTCTTGTTCCCGCAGGCACATCACCTGCTATACTAGAGAGAACCAGTCTCTCCCGCTCTCCCTCTTTTATCTTCGCCGCAAGTACCATACCCTGAGACGTCACTCCCATCAGTTTAGCTGGCTTCAGGTTGGCAACGACGATAACCTTCTGACCGACCACCTCATCAGGGCTGTAATGCTCGGCAATACCGGCTACAATGGTACGTTCTTCCGGTACAGCAACGGTAAGTTTTAACAGACGATCAGACTTTTTGATTTTTTCGGCAGCAACAATATCAGCTACCCGCAATTCAAATTTCTGAAACGCATCAAAAGTCATTAAACCATCCTGGGAAAAATTTTCCTTCTCAATCTGTTTCCGCTTTTCAGGTTCTGCCTTTTTTTTCACATCAATTCTTGGGAAAAGGGCATCAACCTTATTGAGTACATTTCCTTTGGGAGTCAGTCCCCAAAATTTTTCTTCATCAAGAAGATTGACCTCAGGGGCTGCCAGATCAAAGCCAAGACCTCCAGCCATCTTTTCAGCAGTTTCAGGCATAACCGGACGAACAAGAACCGTCAGCAAGCGAAGGCTCTCTGCCAGATTATAAAGCACGGTGTCCAACCTTGCCTTATTTGCCTCATCCTTGACCAAACTCCAGGGCTCATTTTCCACAATATATTTATTGGCATAGCCGATAAACTCCCAAACTGCCTGTAAAGCCTTGTGAAAATTAAAGGCAGCCATCTCCATCTTGAAACAGCGAACCGTTTTCCCTGCCAGATCAAGTAACGTCCTGTCTTTCTCATCGAAGATTGCTCCTGGTACTTTTCCAGCGCAATATTTATTAATCATCGCAGTAGAACGACTAAACAGGTTACCAAGATCATTCGCCAAATCGGAGTTTCTCCTGGCAATAATAGCCTCAGAACTGAAGGAGGCATCCAGACCAAACGACATTTCACGGAGGGTAAAATATCTGAGAGCGTCAAGCCCATACTCCTCAACCAGCTCTTTTGGACGAACCACGTTACCTATACTTTTAGACATCTTGGTATTATCCACATTCCAGTAACCGTGAACATGCAGTTTTTTATAAAGAGGAATATCCATGGCGAGCAGCATTGTTGGCCAATATATGGCATGGGGCTTAAGAATATCCTTAGCAATGATATGCTCTGCCACAGGCCAGAAGGTCTGATACTTTTCATCATCAGGATAGCCAATACCGGTAAGATAGTTAATCAACGCATCAAACCAGACGTAAGTGACAAAATTTTCATCAAAAGGTAGTTCAATTCCCCAGACAAGTCTGCTCTTTGGCCTCGAAATACAGAGATCCTCCAGAGGCTCACTCAAAAAGGAAAGCACCTCATTCCTGTAACGTTCCGGCGTGATGAAATCCTCATTGGCTTTAATATGATCAATCAGCTGCTGCTGGTATCTGGACATCCTGAAAAAATAGTTCTGCTCGGCAATCTCCTGAGGTGGCACCTGATGATCGGGACAATTACCATCCACCAGTTCCTTTTCCGTGAGAAAACGTTCACATCCCTTACAATACAGACCTGTATACTCATCAAAATAGATATCACCCTTATCGTAAACACGTTGCAGCAAATCCTGCACGGTTGCCATATGATCCGCGTCAGTAGTTCGGATGAAATTATCATATTGAATATTGAGTACAGGCCAGGTATCCCTGAACATACCGGAGATTCGATCAACATATTCCTTGGGCTGTTCACCATTTTTCTCGGCAGCCTCAACGATCTTGTCACCATGTTCGTCGGTACCTGTCTGAAAACGGACATTATGACCACAGAGTCTGCGAAAACGACTATAGGTATCAGCAACAATTGTGGTATAAGCATGGCCCAGATGTGGCTGGGCATTTACATAATAAATTGGAGTGGTAATATAGGTTATCATAATTTCTTCTTGCCATACTTTTATTTTCAACTCAATTCAATCTCGATTGAATTCATTATTTACTAGCAGATTCCGAATTTTTCTCTTTTGCTCCACCGTCTTCAACCTGAGCACCGGTTTCCTTGTCTCTCCTCTTTCGCTGCTCACGCCTACGTCCTTCATGACGGGTTGCCTGCTGCCACTGCTGAGCCGACAAGGTAATCTCTTCACCATCCTTATCAGAAACCACCAGAGAATTTTGCATAAGGTTTTGCCGACGCACTTTGTACTGGATTCCATCGACAGTAATCAACTTGCCCGGACGAATCATCTTTTTTCGCAAACTGCGATAGGTCTCATATTCGTAGGTGAGACAACAGAGCAGACGATTACATAATCCGGAAATCTTTGCAGGATTCAGTGGCAAGTCCTGCTCCTTTGCCATCTTTATAGAGACAGAATCAAACTTACGGATAAAGGAAGAACAACAAAGCTCCCTGCCGCATGTTCCTATACCTCCAATCATCTTCGTTTCGTGGCGCACACCTACCTGGCGCATCTCAACCCTGGTACGATACTCCTGGACAAGATCTTTTACCAGTGCACGAAAATCTACCCGATTTTCAGCAGTAAAATAAAAAATCATCTTGGAACCATTGAAAAAACGTTCAACCCGCACCAAACTCATTTTTAACTGATGAGCTTTTACCAACTCATTGCAAAAGGCAAAGGCCCGCTTTTCAAAAAGAATAAGAGAAGCATAGCGTTCATATTCATCCCGCCCCCCTCTTCGGGTAATCTCATAGAGCACCCGATGTTTCATATTTTTACAACCAGATTGTGGCGCCCTGCCGACAATTATCGCCGGTTCAAGCCCGTTTTCCTGCTTAACCATGACCAGATCACCGCATTTCAGGTCATCCAGCATGGAAAAAGCGGTAAACTGCTGACTCTTTTCACGAAAATATAATCGATAAAGAAAGCTTCCCTCTGGACAGGGAATACCGACAGGGTAACTTACACAATTACCGCGCTTCTCCTGCCATTTCTCTTGTGTTTGCTGTGTACTCATTGTTTCTCAGGTTTTACAGCTCAATAAAAACCATATAGCTCAGCCCTTACTGCCATAAAAAACTCTATTAACGCTCCTCCTGAAGCCTGAACAACAACACTTCAATTACAAGAGCAGCATTACAATTAAAGAACAGTTCTCTTTCAGCCTGCTCAACCAGATTCAGTCCTCTGTGTAATTTTTCAGGAGACCACGACAAGACAAGACCATCCTGATGCCAGTCTGTCATGTCAACCTGAACCGAATCAACTCCTGCCAGTAAATGATCACGAAACCAAAGTTTCAGTAAATCAAGAATATATACTAAATCCTCTTTCAAATTTGCCAACTGCCCGGCACAACCCAAAACAGCCAACAAATTCTCGGCTCTCTCTCCAGACAAGAGTAAATCCCGTAAGGTAATCCAGCACTCCAGCACACTGGAATCAAACACCGACATTGCCTTGCCTGGACTGCCATCGGCAAGCCTCGCGATCAATTTTTGTCCTTCTTCTGAAACAGTATCAAATTTTTCAGAAAACAACCGATACGTTTCATCCCTGCTCAAGCCATAAAAAGGCAGAACCTGACATCTGGAAGAGATAGTACTGAGCACCTCAAAAGAACTTTCGGCTGTCAGAATGAGCAGATTATTTTCTGGCGGTTCCTCCAGGGTTTTCAGTAGACTATTTGCCGCCTCCCGACGCATGGTATGCACGTCCTCCAGCACTACGACCCTAAGCTTTGACTCATAGGGAGAATACTCAAGCTCCCGGCTAACTTTCCGCACCTGGTCAATCTTAATGGCACCCCTTTCCGGGCTGACAACCATATAATCAGGATGATTGTCACTCATCATCTTTTTACACGAACGGCAAAAACCGCAGGCCTTTCCATTCTGACTTTTGCAGTTCAGCGCGGCCGCAACTCCTCTTGCAAACAGTTTTTTGCCAACACCATCCGGCCCCCGAAACAGAAAGGCATGAGGCACCCGTTCTTTTTGTATGGTACGAGCCACAATTTTCTTTGCCCGCTCATGCCCCAAGATGTCAGTAAAACAGAGAATAATCAGGCTCCTTTAATACTCAAAAAAGGGATTGTTGACGGGAAAGTCCGTCTGTTTGATCTTCGCTTTTCCGTTCGCCATTTGTGCCAAGGCCTCCAAGAAATAAAAATCTTTCAAGACTTCGCTGGTAATCGGTCCATTGCATCTCACCATTGTCAATTTTATAGCGGAGCTGCTCTGTGACATTCATCTTGGCATCAAGATCATCCAAAAAACTGAGTAGAAAAGCTTCCACCGTCATTGGTACTGTGGGCGAACCAAATTCCTGCCGACCATGATGACTGAGAATTAAATGCTGAATCTGCTCGAGTCGAGCCAGAGGAACATCCTCCATCTCGGAAGCCGCCTTGCCAACCATCTCACTGCCAATAACCAGATGCCCTTTCAAGCGTCCCCTGCTGGTATAATCAATCACACCTTTTTGTATCTCCAGCTCCTCCAGCTTGCCGATGTCATGCAACATCGCTCCAGCAAGCAGCAGGGAGCGGTCAACACCTTGATAATGCTCACAAAGTTGATCCGCAATCTGGGTAACAGACAAGGTATGCTCCAGCAAACCACCAATATAGGCGTGATGAATACCTTTAGCCGCTGGAGCCTCTTGAAATTTCTGCCAGGTATTTCCTTTCCTGAAAAATTTCAAGAGTAGTTTACGAACAAAAGGATCTTCTATGGAATGAATAATTTTTTGAAATTCAAGAGCCATTTCCTCGCGATCTCTTTTGGTGCAAGGAAGAAAGAAAGCAAGATCAATTTCATCAAAACCAACTCTTTCGGCATCATCGATTTTCAACTGAAGCAGCCCCTGAAATGAACGTACCACCCCTCGCAAGCGCACAATCTCACCAGGTTGGCAAATTCGACTATAATGTTCCACATCCTCCCAGATCGGACCGCCAATTTCACCGGTTCGATCCATTACAGTAACAACCAGATATGGTTTACCTGTCTTAGTTTCTGCCTGGCGTACAGATTTCACCAGAAAAATTCCATCAAGCCGGTCTCTTTCCTTTAGCTGTTCTACAAATTGACTCTTTACCATAATTTTACATCAGGATTAAAGACCTAGACATTAAATCTGAAATGCATACAATCACCATCTGCAACCACATACTCCTTTCCCTCAACACGCATAAGCCCCTTTTCCTTTGCCTTCGTTTCCCCCTGACATTCTACATAATCGTCATAGCTGATAACCTCAGCCCGAATAAAACCCTTTTCAAAATCCGTATGTATCTTTCCCGCTGCCTGAGGAGCGGTAAAGCCAACAGGAATTGTCCAGGCACGGGTTTCTTTCTCCCCAACCGTGAAATACGTGTGCAAACCAAGTAGCGCATAACCTGCATTAATCAGGCGGGTGAGCCCTGAAGTTTCCATTCCCATATCAGACAAAAATTCAGCCTGCTCATCATCATCAAGCTGACTCAGCTCCTGCTCAATGGAACCAGCGATAACAACCACACCCGCATTTTCCCTGGCCGCCTCAACTTCCAGTAAACGAACATACTCATTACCATCCAGCACATCATCTTCATTAACGTTCGCGACATAAAGAACAGGCTTGCTGGTAAGCAGACATAAACCGTTTATCAGCTCCACCTCGAGTTCATTTTCAGGCTCATAAAAACGCGCGGTTTTACCATCATCAAGAATCGCATAAAGCCGCTCAAGGCAAGCTGCCTGTGCCTTATAAGTCTTATCTCCAGATTTTGCCATGGACTGGGTTTTCGCCAACCGTTTTCCAACAGTTTCAAGATCTGCCAGCACCAACTCCGTTGTAATCACGTCCCTGTCTCGCACCGGATCAATTGCACCATCAACATGGACAATATTATCATCCTCAAAGCAACGAATAACATGAACGATCGCGTCTACCTGCCTGATATGCCCGAGAAACTGATTACCCAAACCTTCTCCCTTGCTTGCTCCCTTTACAAGACCAGCAATATCGACAAACTCCATCTGGGTGTAAACAGTTTTTCTGGTATTGACAATTTTAGACAAAATATCAAGACGAGGGTCACGCACAGGCACAATCCCGACATTTGGCTCAATAGTGCAAAATGGATAATTTTCGGCATCAATTCCAGCCGCAGTCAGTGCGTTAAAAATTGTTGACTTACCCACATTTGGCAAGCCAACGATACCACATCGAAACCCCATAAAATACTCCTGTATAAAAAACATAAAAGATGGAGCAAACCATCTTTTGTATACGAAAAGAAAAAAGTTCACCTACTTTGAATAAGATTACATTAATACTCCAAACGTGCAGAAAAATCCCGTTTTTTCGAAAAAAGGATGTTATATCTCAAAGCAGATATACAGTAGAAATTATTTTGTTGTTTTCCATAACCAATACTGGAAACAATTTGCCAAAATTCAAAAAAGTTCCGACTCAAAAGATCATGCTCGCTTCATGCTTGCTGAATTCACTAAAGAGTGGAATATTGGTGGATTGCGAAACAATCTTCCTTTTCATCGAAAAAGGAAAAAATTTACAAATTATTTTCAAAACAACAGGTAGTACAAATGAACAAAAAGATGATTATCTCGGTGATGTCAAAAGACAGGCCCGGTATTGTTGCCGAAGTAACAGGCGCAATCTACTCTCTTGATGGGGACCTTGCCGATTTGAACCAATCGGTAGTCTGCGGCTATTTCACCATGATTCTGAGTGTCACGTTTAACAAAAAAGTCACCGTGGAAGATGTCACCTCAGAACTAATACAAATCAACAGCCATGAACGGTTTGAAATATCCATTAAGGAACTCGAGGATGACACAGATCTCAGCCAGCCGGCATTACCGAAGGAAACCTACGTGATGACCGTGCAGGGTCCTAATCGGAGTGGCCTGGTACATGGTATCAGTCAGTTCTGCTACGCCCATCACATAAACATCATAGACATTGCCACCACTCTACGTCAGGATATGTACACCATGGTGTTACAGCTTGACCTCACCAAGGCAGACAGACTGGAAGAGATTGAAAAAGATCTTGAACGATATAATCGTGACAGCGATCTCAACATTCTGCTGCAACATAATGATATTTTCCAGGTTACAAACGAAATAACTCTCAGATAAACCTCTATCGCTGACCTTAAAATCAGCTTTAATGTGATAACAATGATAAAGTCAGAGCAAATACTTGCAACTGTTGAAATGATCCAGAAAGAAAATCTGGATGTTCGAACCGTCACGATGGGCATCAACCTGCTTGACTGCCGCGGAGGCGATATTACCGAAACATGCGCAAAAATCGAGAAAAAAATCATCGAATATGCGGGAAATTTTGTCTCAACCTGCGACAAGGTAAGTAAAAAACTTGGTATCCCTGTAGTAAACAAACGTATTTCCGTCACACCTATCGCCTTTGTTGGAGCTGGCTTTAAAAAGGAGGATTTTGTGACACTGGCAAAAAGTCTTGACAGAGCCGCTACAGCAGTAGGTGTTGATATCCTTGGCGGCTTTTCCTCCCAGGTCGAAAAAGGGATGACAGAAACAGACAGGGAATATATTGCCTCCATTCCTGACGCACTTTCTCAAACAGAAAAAATCTGTGCCTCAATAAACATTGCCACCACCCAGAAAGGCATCAACATGGATGCCTTGAAAATGGTTGGTCAAACAGTAAAGGAGCTTGCTGAACAAACTGCGGATTCAGGAGGATTTGGTGCCGCAAAGTTTGTTGTTTTTTGTAATCAGCCAGGAGACAATCCATTCATGGCCGGTGCCATTCATGGTTTGGAAGAGGCTGACGCGGTACTTAATGTAGGCGTCAGCGGCCCCGGAGTCATTGCTCGTGCCCTGGAGAGGCTGATAAAAAAAGATACAGACAAAAAACTTACTCTTGACCAGATCGCTGAGGAAATTAAACAAACAACCTTCCGGGTAACTCGCTGTGGGGAGCTGATCGGCCGAAAAGTTTCTGAAGAACTGGGCATTGAATTTGGCGTGGTGGACCTTAGTCTCGCACCCACCCCGGCGATTGGCGATTCTGTAGGTGAGATCTTCAAGATTCTTGGCGTTGATTCTGTGGGAGCTCCTGGCTCAACAGCAATCCTCGCCATGCTGAACGATGCGGTCAAAAAAGGAGGACTCTTTGCCAGTAAAACCGTGGGTGGCCTGAGCGGGGCCTTTATTCCGGTCATGGAAGATGCAGTACTTGCAGATGCTGTGGGTGAAGGAACTCTCAGCCTTGAAAAACTCGAAGCCATGACCTGCGTATGTTCTGTTGGTCTGGATATGGTAGCAATTCCAGGCTCTGTTGACGCAGAAACAATTTCTGCAATCATCGCCGATGAAATGGCACTTGGAATGATCAACTCAAAAACCACGGCAGCGCGGCTTATTCCGGTTCCCGGGAAAGAAGCGGGAGACTATGTCAGCTTTGGTGGACTTTTTGGTGCAAGCCCGATAATGCCAGTGAAAAACGTAGGTAAATCATCCAGATTTGTCCAATGGGGTGGACGTCTTCCTGCCCCAATCCATAGTTTCAAAAATTAGGAGATTATACCTCTGTTGCCTTCACAATATCCTGAAGGCAACAGCTTTACCAGAGTTCTCTCAAGCAAATCCCACTCGACAAAAGAAGTGAGTATGTTCTCCCAGCAAGGAATAAGGACTTATTCTGGAAAAGGCTATTTCCTGAGCAAGCCACTCATCTTCTGTCAGATAATCCTGTTCAAACTGACGAAAAACATTATAGAAGATCCTCACCCCGGACTGCACAAGAACCTCACAGCCTTCATCAACAAGAAGGGCTGTTGTCTCCTGGACACTCATTGCTCCAGGTGGAATGAGCTTTTTCTTTTTTGGTTGTACATCATGCAAAAGATGACTATTACAGCCCCGTTTAAAATCATACTTATCCTTGTTAAACATCAGCAAAGACAGGTAGCCACCCTGCCTGGTCAGCCTTATAGCCTTCTCTATTGCGAGAACCTGTTCCGTCATCCATTCAGCAGAACCATGCATAGCGACAAAATCATATTGTCCCTCCTGTAACAGTTGATGATCCTGTAAAAAATCATGCTCAATAACGGTAAAGTCATCAGAAAATCGACCAGCACCTTGCAGCTTTTCAGCCTGGGCTATCATCACAGGGGAATTATCGCAAAGTACGACCTTATGACCCAACCCAAGGCAAATTTCTGCAAACCTGCCAGCACCGCCACCCACATCAAGTACTTTTTTACTGCCCCTTGCAAAGTCTGGACAAAACTCAAAAATATCACGCTTTAACAATTCCAGTCGGATTTTTCCTTTCAAAGAATTATAAACATTCTGATCAAGTTTTTTCGCGTAACGATCAAACATGCTTCATCCTCCTTTTTTCTCTCCCATGATTCATGGTTTGAAGGGTGACATATTTACTCTCTTTTCAGTATAAAAAGAAGTATTCAAAAAAATTACAGGAAAGAAAAATATATAGTAGAATGGAGCTTGCCAATTTAAATCTTTTACGTATATTAGGCTTTGTTAGTTTTTCGGCAGTCTTGATATCCAGCAACCAATATCAAGCCTCAATCAATTAAGGGCATTCAAGAAAATTCATCAATTTTCAACTTTTAATAATGCCTGTAAATTTTGCAGTCTTTAGGACTTAATAACCAATGAAAATCCACGAATATCAGGCAAAAGAGCTGTTCAACAAATACTCCGTGCCTGTGCCGGAAGGCATTCTCTGTCGAACAGTTGAGGAAGCTGAAGAGGCAGCCTCCAGACTATCCCTTCCTATTGCCGTTAAGGCCCAAATCCACGCGGGCGGACGCGGCAAAGGCGGCGGCGTAAAACTCGCCAAAACAAGGGAAGAGGTGCAGGCACATGCTGAATCTATTTTAGGCATGACTCTGGTTACCGCACAAACAGGCCCGGAAGGACGTCTGGTTTCAAAAATACTCCTTGAGCAGGGTGTCAGTATTGCCCGTGAGCTCTATTTCTCGATCATTGTTGACCGGGAAAACAGCTGCATCACCGTCGTTGCAAGTCAGGATGGCGGCATGGACATTGAGGAAGTTGCAGCCTCGACACCTGAACGTATCATTAAAATTGGCATCAACCCACTCATCGGACCACGCAGCTATCATATCAAGTATGCCATAGATCAACTGGAAATTCCCGGAGAATGTGCCAGGGAATTTGCTGGATTTTTCACTTCCCTCTATAAACTCTTTGTTGATTATGACTGCTCCATGGTGGAAATCAACCCCCTTATCATAACAGAGGACAACAGGATCATTGCCCTTGATGCCAAGGTTGATACTGACTCTAACGCAGTCTTCCGCCACAAGGATCTACAGGAGATGCATGATCCTGAAGAAGAAGACCCAACTGAAGCTGAGGCGGCTAAATTCAACCTCAACTACATCAAGCTTGATGGCAATGTTGGGAATATGGTCAATGGTGCCGGACTTGCCATGGCAACCATGGACATCATCAAGCAGGCAGGCGCCAACCCTGCAAATTTTCTTGATGTCGGTGGCAGTGCTAACGCCGAGATGGTCGAGAACGGTTTTCGTATAATCCTCAGTGATCCCAATGTGAAGGCTATCCTGATCAATATTTTTGGTGGAATCCTTCGCTGCGATGTACTCGCTCAGGGTGTTGTACAGGCTGCCAGGAAAGTCGACCTTGCTGTACCGGTAGTCGTTCGGATGGAAGGAACCAATGTGGAAAAAGGACGTAAAATTCTTGAAGAGTCCGGTCTTTCCCTCATTAGCGCGACAGATCTTAACGATGCAGCAGCAAAAATTTCATCTCTTATCAATAAATAACCAGGAGGATTATCATGTCCATTTTTGTAAATAACGAGACTCGCCTTCTGGTTCAGGGCATTACCGGGCAAGAAGGCACCTTTCATACCCGCCAGTGTGTTGACTATGGCACAAAAGTGGTAGCCGGTGTAACACCAGGTAAGGGAGGACAGGAAATGGATGGCATCCCTGTCTTCAATACTGTTCGGGAAGCTCGACTGGCAACCGGGGCAAATGCCTCCATGATTATGGTACCGCCGCCATTTGCGGCAGATGCTATTCTGGAAGCAGCAGAGGCTGGAGTTGAACTGATTATCTGCATCACCGAGGGCATTCCGATTATGGATATGTTGAAAGTAAAAAATTTTCTGGCAACCACTGAAAGCAGATTAATCGGCCCCAACTGCCCAGGTGTGATTACTCCGGGCGAGTGCAAAATCGGCATCATGCCCGCACCAATCCACACTCCAGGCGGTCCGGTTGGCGTTGTTTCACGGTCAGGTACCCTCACCTATGAAGTCGTTCACCAGTTAACAGCAGCTGGCCTTGGCCAAACCACCTGCGTCGGAATTGGTGGAGATCCGGTAAATGGTACAGGCTTTATCGATTGCCTCAAAGCATTCAATAAGGATCCAGAGACCAAGGCTGTCGTCATGGTTGGTGAAATAGGAGGCTCTGCAGAAGAAGAGGCGGCGGCCTGGATAGAGGAAAATATGAGCAAACCCGTTATAGGATTTATCGCTGGACTTACAGCTCCTCCTGGACGCAGAATGGGACACGCGGGAGCCATCGTCAGTGGCGGCAAAGGTACTGCTGCAGCAAAACTTGCCGCCATGCGTGAAGCTGGCATCCATGTTTGTGAAAATCTTGGTTCTCTCGGTGAACTTGCCAGGAAAGTTTTTGTTTAATCTCCATCGAACAAAGAGAGTAAAAAAGGCGTCTCTGAAACCAGGAGACGCCTTTTTTTATTTCGCACGCATTGAACCAGCAGTCGATTATTTACCAAAGTATTCTTTCACCTTCTTCACATACTCACTCAGATCAAAAGCTAAGGACTTTTCCCTGAAACCTGCCAGATAGCTATCTATATTATCTACAGTAAGCAAACCATCCTTTTTCGCTATCCAGTATAACATTTCACTGTTAATCCTTTCACTATAATGTTCAAGGTCACTATAGTTTTCAATTCTATCAGTAAATGGTTTATCTGCAAAACCATATACCGAAATATTTTTTACCCCAGCAGTCTCCTTGACAAGGCAGGCAATCGAGTTTTGGATTTTCAAAAACAGTTCAGGAACATATTGAGCATGAAGCCCGTTATTAAGAGTGGAATATGGAGGGATAACAAAAATAAATTCAGTACCGGGATACTGTTTTGCATATTTTACGATGTACTCCTGAAAGTATTTCTGCTGCTTCTCCGTACAGGAAAACACAGGAACTTTCTTTTCCTGCTCAACCTTCTTTGTTGAACTCGTATGCAAAATAATTTTTAGTTCTGATCTCCCTTCCCAGTTCAACCAGTGCTCAAAACCGTTAAAACGTTTGCTGTACTCTGGAATCTTAAACCAGGCATTGGGCCGGTCAAAATCTACTGCCCGCCCCCAATAAGCCAGCCCCTGCACAAAACCGAACAGGTATCTTGTGTTATAATAAACCCGAATATCGTTAAACAGGTTATTATCATATAAAAAGTCGAACTCCTCTGTGCTCTTTTCCACGTTATAAACAAGACCCTTATAATCAAGAGAATAAAGAACCTTGTTAATTGTCCTTTCCTTGAGAAGATAATCAAGAATTACAGCTCGTTCAGCAAAATCACTGCCAGCAAGAGACAGGTTGAAGAATATCCCACCCAGAACATCACCGGCTTCTTTTGCCGAAGTATTTTCCAGCATACTGCTGCCAAGAATAATCGAATCAAACTTATGATGTTTAATGATTCCAAGAGCCTGATGGCGCATATTCTTCTGCAATCTATCCTCGCCAATAAACGGCGCATGAAAGATCTTTAAAGGATCGACAAGCCACAAAAGAAGCGGAGGAACCAGTATCAACAGAAGAAAAACAGTAAAAAAACTTTTTACCCAGCGTTTGTGAGTCATAATTAAAAATTGAAATACAAGAATTCAGACTGGACAGTTATCATGCTATAAAGAGTATAGACAAACATCCCGGTAACCACCAGGATAGAGCGCTTCTGAGGTTTAAAACCATCAACCCATTGTTGGCTGTTTCTAAAGAGCAAAACGGTAAGCAAACCAGCCAAAAGCCACAGGGGTAGATCATCATGCTTTTGCCCGATGATAGCGCCAAAAGAGCCAAAAGCAACACCGTACCTGTCCCAGTTTATTGGTATAATTTCAAAAATATCAGGAAGAACAATATGTTTCAGGCTGAACATTGCCGAGAGAACACGAATTGCGTCATCCCAGGTAAGAGCCCGAAAAAAAATCCAGCCAATATTAACAAAGTTAAAGGTAATAAACCATGCCAGCACAGAAGGCAGTTTAAAACCAACTCGCGACCAGACTCTAAAAATACAGAGACCAAATCCATGCAGAATTCCCCAGAAAATGAAATTATACCCTGCCCCATGCCAGATTCCTGCCAACAAAAACGTGATAAGAATGTTGACATAAATCCTGGATTCTTTTACACGACTTCCGCCAAGGGGAATGTAAATATAATTTCGCAGAAAACGTGACAGAGTCATATGCCATCTCCGCCAGAAATCCTGGATGTTCATGGCCTTGTAAGGACTGTTAAAGTTCTGGGGCAGTCTGATATTAAAAAGCAGGGCAGCACCAATTGCCATATCAGCATACCCGGAAAAATCAAAATAAAGCTGACAAGTATAAGACAGTGAGGTCGCCCAGGCTGCCAGAACATTGAGGTCAACAGGGTTGTCAAAACCGTTTGTTGCCCAGAAGGCAAAGGTATCTGCAATAACTACTTTTTTAAAAAGACCAATCACAAAAATAACAATTCCTGCCGCAATATTTTTATACGAAATAACCTTATTCCCTAAACGGCCAAACTGAGGCATCATCTCCTTATGATGAACAATTGGTCCAGCGATAAGCTGAGGGAAAAATGTTACAAAAAGAGCATAATTCAAGAAAGAATATTCCTTACAGTTCTTGTGTGAAGAATCAACCAGATAAGCAATCTGCTGGAAGGTGAAAAAAGAAATGGCAAGCGGCAGCAAGACATTCTTATATGCGATGTTTAGATCGGCAACATAGTTAATATTCAATATAAAAAAATCTATATACTTAAAATATCCCAGCAAAGACAGATTAGCAGTAATACCAAAGAGCAAAATACCCCGAAACAGGAAGCTGGTCAGATCATCACGGGAAAGAATACGTCCAACAAAAAAATTAAACAACAGCGACAGTAATATGAGAGGAAGATAAGCAATATTCCAGTAGGAATAAAAAACAAGACTTGCAATAACAAGAGAGGTAACTGCAATTCTGGTATATCGCAGTTTATTGAGAATAAAATATACGGTAAATGTCAGAGGCAGAAAAACAAAAATAAAGACATATGAATTAAACAGCATTCCGACACTTCCTCAAACCACAGAAATCAAGCAGCAGCGTTCAACCATTTTATCTCCTGCCCTGCTTGCTTCCCTGCAAATAGTTCACCACGCTCTGACCGAGCTGTTCATAACCAGCCCTATTAAAATGTTTCCAGTCAATTGGTCCATGGATAAACTCTTTTTGCCCCAACTCATAAAGATCGGGAGTGGCATCAAAAAACTCAAAGCCGGCTTTCAGGGAAACATCCCTTATATCCTGAACAAGTTTCAGGTTAGCGGGTTTTATGAGAGAAGTATCGAACAAAGGGCCACCATATTGCAGATGAACCTTTTCAGAGACAACATTATAACAGATCAGGGGGGATGGAATATACACAACAATCTTGCGAGCCTTCGGATAAACCTCTTCAGAAAGCTCCAACGATGCCTGAAACGTATAGAGTGCGCTTAAATATCTTTCTTCAGACATCCCAAGCGGTGGCGCCTGAAGGCTATCGGGCAGTGCCACGGTTTTTCCGGCAACGTCAATCTTCGTGACATATCCTCCCTGTATATTCTGATCTTTAAAAGATTTGGCAACCGGAGCAAGAATACCATATTTTATGATCCTTCTGGCAGTATTGAACAAAGGAAAATATTCTTTCAAACGACGGGGGCTGCCATTGGCAATGTCTTCTTTCACATCTCTGACAATTTCCTTATATTCCTCGATATTGCTTTGATTAACCTGCATCCCGGCACAATATGTATTGTTAAAGCCAAGATTGTCCCAAAAATCATTCCCCTCATAGAAATAATAAATAATTGTATCCGGTTTTTTCAGATCAAATCGCAGTTTTTCCAGTCGTCTGGAAATATACAGAGGGTAAATGTAATTACCCTTGATATTGTCGTTGCCACTTTTGCCATAAGTCGCGACATCAATACCCGTAAGATTATTAATGACATTGGCACTATGGTGGTCAGAATCCCTGTTTCCTCCATTATCACCACTCAGCCAATCTCCGTAACCCTCGGCATAGGAATCTCCGAATAACGCGATATAGGGAGATTCAGGAAGCAAACCATTTTTCACCGAATGCTGTCCTAAAAAACGAACCTCCCTCTCACCAGACAACAAAAAACCGGTGGGCATGTAGGGCAGAATAAAGGGCGCAAGCAAATATTCGGCAATTGCCAGCACCAGAACAAAAGAAACTATGGTAATGGTGAAATTTATGAGAAAGTTCTTTACCTTTTTCAACATCATGACACTATCTGTTTTTAATCCAACTCAAATTCTTCAAGCCAGTTTTTATCATCAGCAAGCGGGGACTGCTCACTCTTGGCAAAAAGACAATTACCCATCACCAGATAATCCATCTCTGTTCTCATAAAACACATATACGCATCATCTGGAGTACAGACTATAGGTTCCCCCCGCACATTAAAGCTGGTATTTACCACAAGCGGACAATCCTCCTGCCTGTATAACTCCTCCAGCAGTTCCCAGTATCGGCTATTGGTTTCCCGGGAAACAGTCTGCACCCGGGCAGAATTATCAACATGGGTTACAGCCTGCACAGAAGAACGCTGAATATAGAGCCGGTCATATAACGGCAAACTCTTATAATCAACAGGCAATTCTTTTAATTGAGAATCCTGAACTCCGGTAACCACAAGCATGTATGGAGATTCTCCATCAAGATCAAAATAGTCGAGCATCCTCTCTTTCTGAATCGAAGGAGCAAAAGGTCGAAAACCTTCACGATATTTGATCTTGAGATTCATTTTTTTCTGCATTTCCAGATTTCTGGCATCGCCAAGAATCGACCTATTCCCCAGAGCTCTCGGGCCAAACTCCATACGTCCCTGAAACCAGCCAATAACACTTCCCTTGCTGAGCAATTCCGCAACAACTGGTACCAATTCAGAAAAATTTTCGTAATATGTATGAGGCGCCTCAAACTTATGGGCAACATTGACAATTTGTCGATCACTAAAAGCTGGTCCCAGATACGCACCCTGCATACTGTCCGGCTTATTCACCTTACGTTTTCCACCAGAATAAACATAATAAGCGGCAAGTGCTGCCCCAAGGGAACCTCCAGCATCCCCTGAGGCCGGCTGAACCCAGACATTCGAAAAAATCTTCTCCCTTATCAGCTTGCCATTGGCAACACAATTCAGGGCAACACCACCAGCCAGACAAAGATTATCTGCTGCCGTTAGCTTTTTGGCTGTTTTGGCAAGTTTTAAAACAACATCCTCTGTAATTTTTTGTGCAGCACAGGCAAAATTCATGTAAGCCTGCGAGAGCTCTTCACTTTCCCGAGGGCGAGGTGGCAGCTTGAACAACTCTTGCCATCTCTTCTGATGATACATTCTCAGCCCTGTAGCATACTGAAAATAGTTCATGTTGAGTATATAAGAACCATCATCCTTTATCTGAATGAGATGTTCTCTCATCTGCCTCTCATAGAACAGAGTCTCTTCACTTTCTCCATCACCATAGGGGGCAAGTCCCATGAGTTTATATTCACCGCTGTTTACCTTAAATCCACAATAGGCTGTCACCGCTGAATAAAAAAGTCCCAGGGAGTGAGGAAATCGTATTTCTTTCTTCACCGCAATCTCATTGCCTGAACCGTAACCAATGGTTGTCGTTGCCCATTCACCGACACCATCAATAGTCAGAATTGCTGCCTTTTCATAAGGTGACGGGAAAAAGGCTGAACCCATATGAGAGAGGTGATGCTCCGCAAACAAAAGCTCAGGCAGCTCTTTCACATTATCAACAAATTGTGAAAGTACCTCTCTCAACTCTTTTTTCATAAAAAGCTTCTCTTTCAGCCAGACCGGCATTGAGGTTACAAAACTCTCCAGCCCAGCAGGGGCAAAAGCGTGATAGGTTTCCAGCAATCGCTCAAATTTCAGGAAAGGTTTTTCGTAATAAACAACCTTGCTCACATCCTTAAGAGTGATACACGCCTCGTCCAGCACATATTGCAATGCCTTCTCAGGAAAAGACTTGTCATGTTTTATTCTGCTGAACCTCTCTTCCTGGGCAGCTGCCACAATCTCACCATTACGCAGCAAGGTCACACCACTGTCATGGTAAAAAGCTGAAATCCCCAATATGTATTGCTGCTTCATAAACCTAAAACACCGTATAGATAAAGGGAGCAATTGCACTTCCGCTGCTCAGAACTATCACCAGACCAAAGAGAAGCAGCACAACAACGATGGGCAACAACCAATATTTTTTACGTTCTTTTAATAAACCAAAAAGATCCTTTAATATTTCCATATATCCATCTGCCTATAGTTAATAAGGTTTTTCAAAATCATCTGCCTGAAATGTTTTCTCCCTGTCATGAAAAAAACTTTCCTCCTTTCTGTCCACGAAACGCAACCCAAGGGAATCCTTGCCTGCCAATTTTCGGGTAAGAGCAACCGGTACAACAATCAGGAAAAAAATAACCGACAAAAGAATTTTTGAAACAACACTACCTAAAAGTTCTGAAAATCCAAACCAGAACCTTGCAGGGTAATAAAATACCCTGGGTACAGTCATAACAAGAATGAGAGTTGCGACTGTACCGTACAAGAAATACCGATAAGGAGAGAAAAAGTAAGCAATTAAAAGGATCAGGCATATAGCCATCCCGGTATCTTTCTCTTTTTTCACCAAACTTCACCTTTATTCTATTATTATAAACAACCTCCTGTCCTGCCAGTAACCAGAGGCATACTATTACATAGCTCGAACAATGTCGAACAAAAACAAATCAAGTTTTAATGAACCAGCTCTTTCCCTGCAAAACAGGTCATTAAGCGACTAAAGACAGGGAAAAATCAAATTGACTTTCAAAACTTTTTTTTTTACCTTTTTCGTGGGCATTTCCAGGAAAAATTCAATCACG
>PDWI01000486.1_pt1 | contig 64302 bp, 62 predicted proteins | sample 1430891 | NCBI WGS metagenome assembly PDWI01 (sample SAMN01162508, study PRJNA174530) | Oral metagenome, whole genome shotgun sequencing project. | biome: Marine environment; feature: Marine mammal; material: Swab sample of the gingival sulcus; isolation source: swab sample of gingival sulcus... | reverse complement strand
TCAGTGACGACTTCATAAGTAACGATAATACCACCTTTAATATCGAGACCAAGTTTCATATCCTTAATCAATCCATTAGCAGCATTTTCGCCACCACCAAAACCTATTCCCACCCAAAAAACCATAAAAATAGTAATGGCAAGAATTGCAATTAGTTTAAATGTGTGATTTCCTTTCATCTTAACCTTCCTTATACTCATTTGCTTTAATTACATAGCGATCAGCGTGATCTTTGACAAGGGCGATTTCTTCCTCTGTCAAACTTCTAACCACTTTTGCTGGAGAACCTAATACCATACTACCTGCGGGAATTTTTGTACCACCAGTGATAAGTGCATTAGCCCCGATAATACAATTTTCACCAATTTCCGCTCCATCTAATATGATAGCACCCATTCCGACTAATACATTATCGCCGACGACACAGGCATGAACAATAGCACTGTGTCCAACCGTAACATTATCCTTTAAAACAACAGGATACAAAGCGGATTGATGTAAAACTGCATTATCTTGTATATTGCAATTTTTACCAATAATAGCTTCATTGACGTCCGCCCTGACCACAGCGCCGAACCATACGCTACTATTTTCACCTATCGTTACCCTACCAACAACATCAGCAGTTTCAGCGATAAAGCAAGTGTCAGCAATTACGGGTTTGTGCTCTAAATAATTTTTAATCATAGCTCCTCCTTTATGCCCTACTCATTTCTTCTGCTTTAATATAAATTGCATTTTCTATTCGTTTTCTTTCCATTTGACAACCGATTTTATAAGGCTTGTTAATCGTGCCGTTAAAATTGTAGGCATTAGCATGACAGCCCCCACTACAATAATATTTAGCCCAGCATTCTTGACAATCTTCTTTCGTGCCAACGTGAGCCGAACGGAAATCAAAATCTTCTAAATCGGCAAAATTATCTTCCATAATATTGCCCATTTTAAATTCATCTTTGCCGACAAACTGGTGACAAGGATAAATATCACCCTCTGGCGTAATCGATAAATATTCCGTACCTGCTCCACAACCTGAAACCCTTTTAATCAGACAAGGGCCACGTTCTAAATCTATCGTATAATGAAAAAAGTTAAACTCATCATTTCTATTAATTCGACTTACCATTTCTTCTGCAAGTCTATCATAAGAATCAAAAATTTCCGGCAAATCACTTTCCTTGATACTAAAGAAATCGCCAGGCTCACTGACAACGGGCTCAACTGAAGTTTCACTAAAACCTAAATCCGCTAAGTGAATAACATCCTTATCAAAATCTAAATTTTGGCTAGTGAAAGTTCCCCTAACATAATAAGACTTGCCATTTCTACCTTTAGCGAGCTGTTTAAATTTTGGTACAATCATATCGTAGGTACCACCACCAGCTGGCGTCGGTCTCATCTCATCATTGATCGTCTTGCGACCATCAATACTAAGAACGACATTATGAAAATTTTCATTGATAAATTCTATTTTTTCATCGTTTAACAGCGTACCATTTGTCGTCACCGTAAAGCGTAAAATTTTGCCATTTTCTTCGCCGATTTTTTTGCCGTATTCAACTAGTTCCTTACAAACTTCCCAGTTCATTAAAGGCTCACCACCGAATAAGTCGACCTCTAATTGCCTTCTTTTGCCAGAATTAGCAACGACAAAATCGAGTGCCTTTTTCCCGACCTCTATCGGCATCAACAATCGTCCGCACTCAAAATCGCCTTGGGCAGCAAAACAATATTTACATCTGATATTACAATCGTGGGCAACGTGCAAGCAAAGTGCTTTAACGACGGGCGCTCGATTTAAAAACTTAACCGATGTAATGTAATTATCTTCACTAAACAACTGATTTTTATCAATTAATTCCTTTATTTCTTCTAATGCTTCCTCTACTCTTGGTTTTTGATGTTTTGCTTGATACTTTTCGAGCAATTGTTCTGACGACAATTCTTGATAATCTCCAAGCAAATCATATACTATTTCGTCAACTGCGTGTACCGCTCCACTATTAACATCTATCGCAAAAAACCAATCGTTTTTTTTGAAAAGGTGTATCATATTTCTCCAATCTATTAATCTATTCCATAACGTAGTTAACCCGAACTGCTCTCGCAAGCGTTCGGGTTAATCGCATAGTCGCCTAATGTCTTTCACATTCTTGGTTAGCAACTGTGCAAGAAGTTTTGCAAGCAGATTGACAAGATGTCTGACATTCGCCACAGCCAATTTTCGACATATCTTCCTTTAATGATCCGCTTGAAAGTGTTCTAATGTGTTTCATCGCTTACTCCTCATCTTCAAAAAATTCAAAAGCTTCTTCTTTTTTATCATTAACATCAGTGTTTTCTTGCTCATTATCTTTTTCTGGTTCATTTAATTGTGGATTTTCCCTACGGGCAACTGCTTTCCGTTTGAAAATCATCTCACTACCACCAGAATTGACAATCAAATCTTCCTCGCCTGAAAAAGCGATGATTTCTGCAACAATCCCACCGATTGTAACAATCTTGTCGCCGACTTGTAAATTACCGCGCAAAGCTTTGACTTCTTCTTGCTGTTTTTTTTGCGGTCTAATAATCATAAAATACATCGCAAAAAAAATCACTACAGCTAAAGCAATACTAGTCATTTTTCGTCCTCTCTAACTAAGGTATTTCAGTACCTTTCTATTTTACTAGAAAATCCCAAAAAATACTAGTCTTGATAGCCATATTTTTCAAAAAAATGCTTTCTAAAGGCTAAAATAGTATCATTTGCTATCGCTTTTCTAATATTTTCCATTAAATGTGTCAAAAAATATAAATTATGAAGCGATAATAGGCGCGCTGATAAAATTTCATTTTCTTTATATAAGTGTCTAAGATAAGCGCGTGTATAATTTTTACAACAATAACAATCACATTCAGGGTCAAGCGTAGTAAAATCTCTTTGATAACGTGCCTGTTTAATACTAACTGCGCCGTGCGATGTCATCGCCGTACCCATTCTGGCTGTCCTCGTCGGCAGAACGCAATCAAACATATCAACGCCCCTAATAACACCTTCAATTAAGGCATCAGGACTGCCAACGCCCATTAAATAACGTGGTTTGTTTTTTGGCAATAAATCCGTCGCGTAATCCAACACCTCGTACATCATTTCTTTTGGTTCACCCACGCTCAAACCGCCAATGGAATAACCATCAAAATCGAGGTCAACGAGTTCCTTAGCGCTCTGCCTTCTTAGATCCTCAAACATTCCACCCTGCATAATGCCAAAAAGTGCCTGTTTATCCGTGTTTTGATGGGCATCTTTACAGCGTTTTGCCCATCTAGTCGTTCGCTCTAGTGATTGTTTTACATAATCGTATTCAGCAGGATATGGTGGACACTCATCAAAACACATCATGATATCTGAACCGAGTGCGTTTTGAATTTCTATCGCCTTTTCTGGTGAAATAAAATGCTTAGAGCCGTCTATATGCGACTGAAACTCTACGCCTTCTTCTTTAATTTTACGTAGATTACCCAAACTAAAAACTTGGAAGCCACCACTATCAGTCAAAATCGGCTTATGCCAATTCATAAATTTATGTAAACCACCTGCCTCGGCAATTAGTTCATGACCAGGGCGCATATAGAGATGATAAGTATTGCCGAGAATGATCTCCGCTCCCAAATCCTCGACCTCTTCTGGCGTCATCGCCTTAACCGTCGCCTTCGTGCCAACGGGCATAAATATTGGTGTTTGGATTTCGCCATGAGTAGTTGTCATCTTGCCAAGACGCGCCTTACAATCCTCAGCCGTCTTTTTCAATTCAAAATTAAATGCCATAATTTCTCCGTTTCTATATTATTTATAACTATTTAATCAAGTAATAAAAGTCGTGTCATCCAGAGGAGCAAAGTGACGTAGGAATCTTACGGCTTTTACCATTAAACCCGTGTTAAGATTGCGACGTCGCTCCGCTCCTCGCAATGACAATATAGGGAAAATTCACTTTATTAACATACAATCGCCAAAGCTAAAAAATCGATAATTATTCTCAATTGCATTTTGATAAGCCTTGAGCATAGCGTCTTTATTATAAAAAGCGCTGACCAACATCAACAGTGTCGATTCTGGCAGATGAAAATTCGTAATCAGCGCATCAATTGCCTTAAACTGATACGGCGGATAAATAAAAATATCCGTCCAGTCACTATCGGCAACTATCTCACCGTGTTTTTTGGCAATGCTTTCTAGCGTACGCGTTGACGTCGTACCGACGGAAATAATTCTACCGCCCTTTTCCTTTGTTTGTCTAATAATAGCGGCATTTTTTTCATCTAACTGATAAAATTCACTATGCATTTGATGATTTTCGACGTCATCGACTTTGACTGGTCTAAACGTACCCAAGCCAACGTGCAAGGTCAGATAGGCTATGTTTACCCCTTTTGCCTTAATCTCTTCAAGCAATTCATCGGTAAAATGCAGTCCAGCCGTCGGCGCCGCAGCACTGCCACGCTCTCTATTATATACCGTTTGATAACGCTCTTGGTCTTCTAAACTAAGCGTAATATAAGGCGGTAAGGGCATAGCGCCAATTTGGTCTAAATGAGCATAAAACTCGCCCTGATAATAAAATTTGACAATTCTAATCCCGTCCTCGATAATGCCAATCACTTCCGCCGTTAGCAAGCCATCAAAGTCAAACTTATCGCCAATTTTTGCTTTCTTCCCTGGCTTAACGAGGCATTCCCACTCATCTTTCGTTCTTTCTGTCAAGAGTAAAAATTCAACCTTGGCACCAGTTTCACGCTTACCGTAAATTCTCGCGGGCAACACCCTTGAATCGTTTAAGACCAAACAATCACCAGCATCTAAATAATCGATAATTTGATAGAATTTTTTATGTTCTATCGCCCCGCTCTCCTTATCAATAAGCATTAGTTTTGATTGGTCGCGCTTTGCTAAAGGCTCTTGCGCAATAAAACCATCTGGTAAATCAAAATAAAAATCACTTGTATTCATCTATAAGCTCCGTATTTGGATAATAAAACTCTAAAATCTCTTTATAATCATAATCGTCTTTTGCCATTTGTATCGCGCCTCGTTGGCTCATACCTAAGCCGTGACCATAACCTTTGCCATGAAACGTCACACTATCAGTAATATTTTTACTAGCTTTAGTTAATTTGCTCGTGTCACTAGCGCTTAAAACACAAACTTCTTTGCCGCTCTCTTTTATACCCTTTTCCGTATAAATAAACGATTTATTTACGTCAATTTCTGTTGTTTTGTCCTTAGAAATAGCATAGACAGGATTAGAATTATCATTTTTGCCCGCATAATCAATGCTAAATAGTAGACTTTTTAATTTGCCATAACCGAAGAAAGCTCTAATTTTACTACCTTTTATTTTGAATTTCTCCTTACTACCGATAAAATTCAAACTTTTAACCCTACCGCTATTCTTATCATAGTCGGCATCGATAGATACTAATTTGCCAATATTTTTACCATAATTATTAATTTTAGCACTAATGTCAGCTTGGCTTAAGCTAAAAGACCACGGCACTGCATTATCACCAGTAGAATGTGGGTCAGAAAAAGAAAGTAAATACGGCACAGCAGAGCCATAGACGTATTCTGCATTCGCTGTATAGCCACCACTACTCGCACTATAAAGCGCCTCTATAGGCACGTCATTATAAAGAAGAACTTCACCCGCTGTTGCATCGACCGCATCATCTGTTGCACTAGTGCGCACTTCATACCCGCCGTAGACCTGACAATGCGTCGTGTCACAAAGGTCATAGTTGCTATTCTTATGATGACCAAAATGACTAAGCGTATAACTACGAGAGGCGACAGCTTGCGCCTTTAAGGCTTCAATCGGCGCACCGCTACCGATTTCCTTAGGCAACACCGCCTTGATATAATCATCTAAGCTTAATAATTCAATCGGTATAATCTTGCCATTGCTCTCTTGACCAAACGTTATACCACTTAAATAGCGCTTGCCATTAACAGTCAAAATCGTATCATTAGAAGTAAAAAAACGCGTTTCCGATAAGGGAAACTTACCCAAATTCAACAAATAAAAAGCGCCATTCTCAAAATCCACAGTATAATCCTTAGTGCTTTCCACCCTTTTAACGCTACCATCATCTAAATTTTCAATATAATGCTCGCCGTCAAAATGAAGCTGATAACTAGCATTGGGGCTAACTTGGCTAAGCCTACCTATCCTTATGTAATCATCGTTTGCAAAACTAAACTGAAAAACACTCAACAAACAAAACAACATCACCAATCGAAACTTCAAAAAAACCTCTTTTCTTGTGTAAAATGTTTTTATAAAATCATAACACATAATAATATATTTCAACTTCAGGAACCAACGCGATGTAGGTATCTTACACCTTGATTTATTTATTACCCGCGCTAAGATTACTACGCCTACGGCTCTGAATGACAACACGAATAAATAACTTAATAGCGATTGTCAACAATAACTCTTTAAACAAACATTACAAAATTACTTTCTCGCAAACATTCAAGCGCCCGCGTAGCCAGAGCTAATCCGCTGGTTTTACGTAGATAAGTTTCTTATATTAAGACTTCTTTAGAAGGATTAATATTAGAAACTTACAAGTAAAGATAGCTAGTAGCGAAGGCGGAGTAGCCGTTTGCGAAAGGTAATTTTGTGTATTAATTTTAAAAAAAGAGTTATTGTGTTTCAATCGCAATATAAATATTTAATCGTAATTAACTATCTACGCTAAGATACCTACGTCACAAAACCCGTTCCTCTGTATGACAGCGCGGGAAACATTTTAATCGCTGAAATAAAATCTAACTTTCTAGTGATAACTGCTCACTATTGTCTTGCATCAACACCTCAATTCCCAAATGCTGATAAGCGCGCCGTAGCATCACGCGCCCCCTTGGCGTTCTAGCAATAAAGCCAATTTGCATTAGGTAAGGCTCATACACATCTTCTATCGTTTCTCTTGCCTCGCCAATATTAGCGGCAATATTACTAATACCTACGGGGCCACCATCAAATTTTTCCGCTAAAGCTAAGAGCAATTTTCTATCGACCAAATCGAGTCCTAGTTCATCGATTTCCAGCATTTCTAAAGCCGCATCGGCAATTTCTTTATTAATATTGCCGTCATACTTAACCAAGCTATAATCGCTAACCCTTTTTAATAGACGGTTAACTATACGCGGTGTCCCGCGACTACGTCTAGCGATTTCTAATGCCGCACTATCGTCAATAACAATATCCATAATACCAGCGGAGCGTTTAACAATCTTTGTTAAATCCTGATTATTATACAAATCGAGCTTACAAATAACACCAAATCGATCGCGAAGCGGTGAGGTTAACATACCCGCACGTGTCGTCGCACCGACCAAAGTAAACTTCGCTAAATCTATTCTCACACTTTTAGCCCCTTGCCCCTTACCTATCATAATATCAAGCGCGCAGTCCTCCATTGCAGGATAAAGCACCTCTTCGACAAGGCGATTGAGTCTATGAATTTCATCGATAAAAAGGACATCACCTGGCTTTAAATTCGATAAAATCGCTGCCAAATCTCCTGGTCTTTCAATCGCTGGCCCAGAAGTTATTTTAATATCGGCATCCATTTCATTGGCAATAATCTGCGCTAAAGTCGTCTTACCTAGCCCTGGTGGTCCATAAAGCAACACATGGTCTAACGCCTCAGAACGAATCTTAGCAGCATCAATAAAAATTTTTAACTTTTCTACAGTTTTCTCCTGCCCGACATAATCAGCCAACACTTGCGGTCTCAAATTATTCTCGACCTTAGCCTCTTCCAACTTTTGCTCAGGCATAATCAAGCGATTAAATTCCATACTTTGTCCTTTTGATATATAAACTATTCTATGTAAAGCCTTATCCCGCTCTAAAATTCCTACGTTGCCCTTTGCGCTCCGCCTCATAATGACAACGCGGGAAACAAATATGCTATTTATATAAATATAATTTTGATTTTGACGTTATCAATAGCCATACGATTGGCTACGCTGTTTGCACGCAATCAACTTTCGCCGTTCACAAAAATTTTCGACTATGTCAGAAAATTTATTGTGAACTTGATTGTCAGAAATAAGCATTTAAGCCAAGAAAACAAATAATGAATTGAGCGGACTTTTTGCGACCGCGTAGCGTAGTTTAATCCATTGCTTTGGACGTCGATAAGTTGCTTTTGTTAAGGTTTCGCAGAAACCCTTAATATTAGCAACTTACAAGTCCAAGCAATTAGTAAACGTAGTGGAGCAGCTTGTTCGCGAAAACATTATTTGTTTTCTTGACATTATTAAATGCCATTTCGTTTCAATCGTTAATTGCAATAGTTCGCGTAGTGATTTTTATACATTAACTCATAAGTTATTTCGTTTCAATCGTAATATAAATATTTAATCGTAATTAACTCTCCGCGCTAAGATTCCTACGTCCTCACTTCGTTCGTCCTCTGAATGACAGCGCGGGAAAAATATCTCTATCAAGTCGTGTCATACAGACAGGATGCATGCCCAAGCCCGAACAGCAAGCTTGCTTGTGACCAGGGGATAGCAACGCAACGTAGGTATCTTACGGCTTGATTTATTTAAATTTAATTATTACTCAGCGCCATTCGTATCGCCTCTTCCACTGACAAATTAGCGACATCGACACCGCTAAGCATCTTAGCAATTTCATCACTGCTAAAACCAAGCCCCATTAAAGCAATCATCACATCTTGATTATCTTCTTTTAAAGGCTGAAGATTGCCAGAACTAGCTACCTCACCATAGCGTTTCTTTAACTTATCTCTTAATTCGACAATTAAACGCTGTGCCGTTTTCTTGCCTATTCCCGATAATTTTGTCAACGCCTTTTCATCTCCAGACACTATCCATGTTAAAATATCACTGTAATCGGCATCAGAAAGCATACCAATTGCCACTTTTTGCCCTATACCACTCACGCTAATTAAATTTTCGAAAAATTCTCTTTCATTTAGCGTAGCAAAGGCGCAAAGCAGATGCGCATCTTCCCTAACAATCAACTTGGTGTAAACCTTCGCTTGCTCACCCAGTACAAAACTAGCTAAAGTTGTGCTCGATGCCGTCATATAATAGCCAATACCCACACACTCTAAGACCAAATAATTCAAACCTTTTTCCGTAATCGTGCCTTTAATATACTGATACATACATTCTCCATACTAGATATTAATATCACTGTGCTAAAATCGTTTCATCCAAAACCTGATGCTTTGTATTTCCACTCTTAATCACGAGTCCATTTTCCCCATCATAGCTATACTCACAGCCAAATTTTTCCACGACAAAATACCAAGTCAAGGGAAAATAAGTAATACCTTTAAAACTCAATAATGGATATTTTAAGCTTTGATTTTTAATAAACTCTTTTTTATCAACAGTATTAACCGCCACATCATACCAAGCTATCTGAGCCTTCATTTCTCTAGGATTTGGCTTGTTTTCCATAAATTTACTTTGTTCGAGAGTATCCACTCTTTGATTGGCATAGCCGACAAAGAAAACGGATGTATCAGGTTGCGTTTTAGGATACCAAGCCGTTTTCAAACCTAAAAAACGGGCATTATCATAAGTCATAGGAAAATAACTAATGTCTTTATAGACTAAAATTGGATATCTATTATACTGATTATTCCAAACTTTGTCATTTACTGTTACTTTAAAATTAGGTAAAGACACGTCCTCGGTATTAGCACCTTCCGCCCTATCATATACAGAAGAAAACATCGCTTCCAAGCCATATATTTTCTTTCTATCATTATACATCCAATGATAAGTCAATTCATTATTATCAAGAGGAATTAAAGAATAGCCACCGAGATTAAAGCTAGGAATTTCTTTGCCATTGACTATAATTTTAACATCGCTTTTATAAACTAAACCCGCTTTTTGTCTAAACTCACTTTTGCCAGTAAAAGTTTTACCCGTATAAGTAAAGCTAGAAATTCTTTTCTTCTCATCCCAATGCTTTTCAAAACCGCATTGTTCTAAATCTTCAACGCAAATATATGAATTGTTTTCAGCATATAAATTTGGACTTAATTTATAAAGCGGAATCCGATTAACGGCAATGTCTCTATCAAAAATATTGCCTTTGCTCAACACTATTTCAGAATCAACACGTTGAAAATAGCCAATAACGTCGCCATTTTTAACGCTTTTGGCATCAATATTTTGCGCTAAAACACCAAAAGGCGAAAGGTACATATTCTTTGCTTTAAGTAGATAAAAAAACTTGTCATTTAACAGCATTTCTATATAAGCAGCTTGTTCGTTTTGATTTAATTTATACTCTACTATCTGAGCGTTAACTACTTTTAATTCTGCCAAACTAAGTCGTGACAACGCCAAATTTTCTCTATATTCAGCGCTAATATTAGGACATTCATTTATGATATCAGCCTTAAATTCTTTAAAATCAGCGTAAACATTACACTGAACAACAAGCAAAACAATCATTAAGATAATAGAACAACACTTTTTCATAATATCACCTCAAAATTATAAACAATCGAATCATAGCAAAAACACTTAGTCCTTAAATGCCATCCCCATTTCATAACCCATTTCATAACCAACATTGGCATTATCCATATTGGTATCGACGCGTTTGACGTTAAAAGGTTCAACGGGTCTAATTACTGTTACCCTATCGTCTTCTTCACCCAAACGATTAATTTCTGCTAGGGTTTCATTGTAGACAGTATGCCGTCTAGCAATATGTTTCGCTATACTAGGATACTTATGTAAAATCAATTTAATCCACGGCAAAGCCTTTTCTGGCTGTTTTTGATAGCCCATTTTTTGCGTCATAATAAAAACGATTTCGTCATAGCCTTTCTCTAAAATCTCTTTACAAAGTAGAGGCTTAGCAATACCGCCATCTAAATAAATATTACCTTGATAATGAACAGGCTTTGACATTATCGGCAAGCTACTCGCCGCCTCTTGCACTCTTTGCATTCCTTCCATATCATCAGGTAAGGTCAAAAATTCAACCTCGCCCGTTTGACAATTAGTAACGACAGCATACAACTCAGACTTTCTATTTTTAATCGCTTGATAATCTAAAGGCACTAATTTATTAGGGATTTCATCAAAAATAAAATCCTTATTAAAAAATTCTCCCTTTGTCAAAAAAAACTTATAACCGCTATAACGCGGGTCGTGTAAATACTTTGTGAAAATTGTTCTCGTCCTACCCTTTTGCCCGCTAATATAATCAACGCCGACAACTAAGCCACCAGAAATTCCATAAATATCATCAAAAAATACGTTTCTATCCAAAAAGGCGTCGATTACACCCGCTGTAAAAACACAGCGAACACCGCCGCCTTCAAGGAATAATGCTCTTTTTTTTACCATTTGTTTTCCTTACCAATCAGAATCATTAAATTCATCATATTCATATTGAGAAATATCTTCTTCTCTCAAAGTTTGTGGTCTAAGCGGAATAATCAAAGCACAAATAAAATAAGGTAAAATACCTATTCCACCCGTAATGACCAAAATCACCACCAATAAACGAATCAACGTTGGGTCAACTCTAAAATATTCACCTATGCCACCACAAACACCCGCTAACATCGCGTTTGTACGCGAACGATATAATTTTTTATTCATCTTGCCCTCCCTATTAGCTCAGTTTCTAACACTATTATCCATAAAAACTGAGCTAATTGCTAGGCATTTAATCACATTTTAATTCAGTTTTAATAATTCAGTAACTGTTAAAGCCGTGTAATTATCCGTGAACTAAACAGCGATAAGCGACAACGTGATAATCTTACGGCTTTTAAGATTAATCTCGCGTTAAGATTGCCACGTCATTCCGTTCCTCGCAATGACAACGCGAGGAAAGCTTATCTCTTGACACGAATAACTTAGTTAAATAGTTACATAATTTAAACTTCTACACCGTAAATTTTAGGCAAATTCCTATAACAATTACCATAATTTAGTCCATAGCCAATAATAAACTTATCCTCTACCGTGTAGCCAACATAATCAGGTTCTATTTCCACTTTACGCCTTGAAGGTTTGTCAAGAAAAACGCAGCTCTTTAATGACAAAGGATTTTTCTTTGCTAGATGTTCTAGTACATACTTTAAAGTTAAACCAGAATCGGCAATATCATCGACTAATAAAACGTCATATTCGGTAATATCAAGCGTAATATCTTTAACTAATTTTGTGCCATGATTTTCCGTTGCCGAACCAGCATAACTAGATGTCGTCATGAAGTCAATTGCCAAATCCATATCAATCGCTCTGACGAGGTCAGCAGTAAAAATAAAACTACCTTTTAATAGTGAAATTACTAATAATTTCTTACCTTGGTAATCCTTAGTAATCACTTCACCTAATTCTTTTACTTTTGTTGCAATCTGCTCTTCATCAAAAAAGACAGTGCGTTTTTTATTTTCTATTGACATATTCTCCCCATTCTTAATTTAATTTTAAAGTCCTATTCAGTCGTAGCTATTCCATTAAGTAATAAAAGCCGTGTCATACAGACAGGATGCATGCCCGAGCAGCAAGCTTGCTTGCGACCAGGGGATTGCAACGCGACGTAGGTATCTTACGGCTTTTATATTAATTTCAGTTAATCTCACGCTAAGATTCCTACGTCCTCACTTCGTTCGTCCTCTGAATGACAGCGTGAGAATACCCATCATACCGAATTTATTAATTTAATTTTAAAGTCTTGACCGGCTTTAAATCACTAATGTTATTGCATCGCAATTCTTTATCCGATAAGGTATAAAGCAAATCACCAATATAGAAAATTCTGCTAACACCATAACTATATGTCGATGTCGCCTTATCGTTATAATGGCTAATATCTTCTAAATACTTAATACTATCAGCGGTAATACTGAAAATAGCAGCATTTTGTCTATAATCGCCATTTTTACCATAATTGCCTATTGGCATAGCCAATAAATTCTTAGACTTCGCCAATAAAAATGCCTTATGGTCATAACTTACTTCACTATAAGAATTATCACCACCAGCCAACACTTCAGCTTTTAACGTAGGATTAGAATAATCACTAACATCAAACAGAGCGATTTTCACACCGTCAACAATAACCCTACCATCACCTTCTATATGCGTATTATTACCTACACCAATAATTGTATTCTCGTCATAAGGGTGTAGATATTCACTAAAGCCAGGCAATTTTAAGTAACCTAAAACCTTAGGCTCTTTTGGATTTTTCGCATCGATGACATAAAACGGGTCGGTTTCTTTAAACGTAACCATATAAATCTTATCACCCATCATACGCGCCGAATAAATCCTTTCACCCTTGGCTAAATCCGTTACGCTACCGCTTAAATTCATCTCTTTATCAAAAATATAAAGTCCATTACTACTAACGCCAGTAACTTGGTCATAAACCGTAGTCGCTACGCGTAGATTATCTTGGTATTCACCCATAGAAAATTGATTGCGCAACACACCATCAACCATAGATTTTGCAAGATAAGTGATTTTACCGTCTTTCAACTGATACTTGCAAAGTTCTGTCTTCCCTTGATTATCGCTATCCCAATATCCTTCTTCCGCCGTATAGAGATTATTTTGACTAACGTATACAATACCAGTATTACCCGCATAAGCATTAATATCGATACCCGTTTTTGACAAATCATTGAGATTAATACCAATAGTATACATTACAGAACGGTCGATATGTTGTGGGAAATAACTAATTTCATCGACACGCGCTTGATTATTCGCCACATCTAAGGTATTCATCAATACTTCAATGCCGTTTTTAAAACTAGCCTCTTCAATATTAACCCTAAAATAAGGCACAGCCATATAATCGTATTCATTAGCAACGATATAAATATAATCATCAATACAACGCGCCTGTGCAATATCACCTGCTACATAAAACTTCTTTAAAAGCTCTGGCGCCTCTTTTGTAAAATCTTTCTTTGCATAAACATAAACAGCTGTGCTACTCTCATAGCGATAATCGGCGATTACTTCATCACCGTTTTCTTCTAATTGCTTGATTTGTTTATGACTTTGTCCCATTAAGATTAACTTATCATCGGTAATAAAAAGATTAAACGGTACAAAATCGTTTACTTTAAAATCCTGAACCAAAGCCAAATCAGCACCAGCTTTAACGATTTTCACTTGCTCTCCATTGACGATATAAATATATTCACCGTCAACTTTAACAAAATCAGCCTCGTCTACACCTTGTTCTTGATTGTTGGTTTCACTATAATCAGCCTTTGCTTTTTCTTCGTAACTTATAGCAGCTGTTTCTTCTTGCTTTGCCATTGGCGCTTCTTCCATTGCTGCGCCATCTTCCATCATACCGCCAACAGGCATACCTTCTGTACGATAAAGCATAAAATTACGATTATAGTAAAACGCTACCAAGGTTTTAAAATCTTTATAATCAAGCTTTAGCATATCAGCATTTACATCGCCCGCCTTCATAATTGCCTCTACATCAGCGCGCGCCATCATAATTCTATCGTTTTCCATCTTTAAAGGCTTTGAAAACTTTGTTAAAACGCCATTTAAAACATAATAATCGCCACTAGTCTTTAATCGAACTTCTTTATTATCTTTTTTTGCAATCGCCACCAAAAGATACTCGTCCCACTCTACTTGATAACCCTGCGTTTCAAAATACTGTCTAAAAGGTACATACTCACTCTTCGCCGACGCTAAAGCAAAGGAACTCACACAAAATACCGTTAAAACTAAAGTCAATAGTAGCTTTTTCATGATAGCCTCCTATCAGTCCATAAAAATATGCTGTTTTGGTCCCAAATATTCTGTATCCTTGCCAAAGGCAATTATTGGCATACCAATAAACGGTAGCAATATCGCTAAAACAATTAGTCCTGTACCTGCATTTAATCCTTTGTAAACACTAACGTAGAAATAGATAGTATATACAATTGACAATAGCGAAACAATTAAACCAATGACTGCAAATATCCCCTCATCAGGAAGGACAACACTAACTATCGATAGCGCTAAAAGAATTAAACTATACCAGCCCTCGCCAAAAGTTTTTTCCGACATAATCCACACATTCCAAATTGGAATTAAACTCGCCCAACCTGGTTCTTCATAATGCTTGCTAAAAATCTTCCAAAATGAAATAATGTAAATAAATAATAAAACAAATACAAACAACATTAACATCAAACCGAAGCCCGCTAAAAACATTAATCCAGTTTCTACTGCCATTGATTCATCCATAAAATTCCTCCTTAAGATAATAAATACAGTTAGCAATAAAATATTACAAACATTAATAAAATTTACTATTGTTTATAATACTCCACGCTAAGATTTCTACGTCCTCGCAAAAGCTCGTCCTCTAAGTGACAGCGTGGATGAAATTTGTCAACTATGTCATTCTAAGCTACGTAAGTAGCATGAGAATCTTACAGTTGACTAGAAATAATTTAATTTATAAATATATGCCGACGTGTGCCCAAATACTCTGTTTTATCACTCATAGCTAGCCAAATGATAGCTATGCTTGGCATGATAAAAAGTAAAACTATTTTTTTCCAGTCGGCATTTAATGTTCTTAACCTATTATAATTAAAATATATTGAATAAATCAATTCAAATACCAATAAAATACCAATTACAACAAGTTGAACTAAACTAATATAGCGCTTAAACATAGTAGCCATTACCAATATCACCATAAAAGGAACTATGAATAAATAACAATATACACCACTGGCAAAAGTCTTTTCACTAACCAAATAAATATTATAAAATGGTACCAGACTTTTCCAAGCTACTAAATCATAATAATCTCTAAAAATCTTCCATTCCGCCATCAACTGTGGAATAAACAAAATAATAGTAATAGAGCGATAAAAATCAAATAACGAAACAGCATCGTAATTCGTAACTACTTCAGAAATCATAATAAAATCACTCCGCACTGGTCGCAAGGCTTACACCTTATTAATCAATAAATTAATCAAGCGTTCCACTTCTTTTAAGTGAAATAACAACTTATTCAACGTATATTGAATCGAAATCAAAATCACGAAAAAGACAAAAATGAAAATATATTCTAAAGGCATAATCTACCTACTCAGAAATAACTAACTGATGGAAAGCTTTTTTACCTTTTTGTAATTTACACTTACCATCAACAAAATCTTCTTTCGTCAATTGATAAGCAATATCCTTCACTTTTTCATCATTAAGACTTAAACCATTCTGCTGAATCAAACGTCTACCTTCACCATTACTCTTAATTAAACCAGCAAGTGAAAAGGCATCTAACACACCAAAACCAGCCTCAATATCAGCTAAAGCGACTTCCGTTGAAGGAATAGCATCGCTATCACTAGCACCAGAAAATAAGGACTTTGCTGCCTCTAAAGCCTTTTCAGCCTCTTCTTGACCGTGAACGAGTTTTGTCACTTCAAAAGCTAAAATTTCTTTTGCCTTATTTAATTCTGCTCCTTGCCAACTTTCCATCTTAGCAATTTCATCTAATTCGATAAAGGTATAAAGCTTCAATAATTTAATAACATCATCATCGTGAACATTGCGAAAATACTGGAAAAATTCATACGGTGATGTTTTTTCAGCATCAAGCCAAACCGCACCTTTTTCCGTCTTACCCATTTTCTTACCTTCAGCTGTTGTCAAGAGATTAAAAGTCAAACCAAAGGCAGGTTTTGATAATTTTCTTCTAATTAATTCAACACCAGCGATAATATTCGACCATTGGTCATTACCACCACATTGCAAACTACAAGTATAATCCTGATATAATTTATAAAAATCATAGCCTTGCATCAACATATAGTTAAACTCTAAAAAGCTTAAGCCCTTTTCCATACGCGTTTTATAACAATCAGCAGTTAACATTCTATTAACGGAAAAATGTACACCAATATCGCGTAAGAACTCAATATAATTAAGCTTCATTAGCCACTCATCGTTATTCACCATCAAGGCTTTATCATCAGAAAAATCCAAAAACTGTGCTAACTGTTTCTTAAAAACAGCCGCATTAGCATCAATTTGCTCTTTCGTCATCATCTTACGCATATCGGTTTTATCCGTTGGATCACCGACCATCGTCGTACCACCACCGATTAAAGCAATTGGTCTATGACCAGCTCTCTGCATATGCGCCATTGCCATAACAGGCAAAAAGTGACCAACCGTTAAACTATCCGCCGTCGGGTCAAAGCCAATATAAAATGTAAACTTCTCTCCGTCCGCTAGTTTTTGCTTTAATTCCTCTTCATGTGTATATTGGGCGATAAACCCTCTCGCCTCTAACAGTTCTAAAATATCCATTCTCACCTCCAAATCAAAAAAATATTTATATTTTTTTAACTCGCGTTAAGACACTACATCGCTGTTCGCAAGGCTTAAGATTCCTACGGGCTAAAGCCCTCTGAATGACAAGCCTTGCTTTATTCCACTGTATGACAACGCGAGTTGAATACTATATGTTCTTAAGTTAAGCGATTGTCAGAAAAAATGCTTTAATAAACAAAGTAAAAATACTTTCTCGCAATCATTCAGGCGCACAACTCACGAAGACAAGCTTAATCCACTGCTTTAGCATAGATAAGTTTCTTTTATTAAGACTTCGACAGAAGGATTAATATTAGAAACTTACAAGATAAAGCAGTTAGTGAGCTTGTCGTAGTAGCCGATTGCGAAAAGTGATTTTTACGAGTTTATTGTTAAAAGCATTATTTCGTTTCAATCGCAAAAAATCAAAATATCTATTAAAAATTAATCCGTTCCTTAATGTACGCTTTTAAGTCGGAGATTTTAACCCTCTCCTGCTCCATACTATCCCTATGTCTAATCGTCACCGCACCATCTTCCTTCGATTCAAAGTCATAAGTAATACAGAACGGTGTACCAATTTCGTCATGACGACGATAACGCTTACCAATAGAACCAGCATCATCGTAATCGACGGCAAATTCCTTACGTAATTCATTATAAATTTCCGTTGCCTCTTCGCCTAATTTCTTAGAGAGCGGGAAAATCGCTGCCTTAAACGGCGCTAAAGCTGGGTGGAAATGAAGTACAGTACGAGTATCATTTTCACCAATTTGTTCTTCATCATAAGCATCAATCAAGAATGCTAATGCCATACGGTTCGCGCCAAGTGATGGTTCAATGACATAAGGAATATATTTTTCTTTGCTATTTGGTACTTGATACTGCAAATCGACTCCACTATATTCCATGTGGCGTGATAAGTCATAATTTGTACGCGATGCAATACCCCAAAGCTCACCCCAACCAAATGGGAATAAATACTCGACGTCAGAAGTCGCATTAGAATAATGCGATAATTCCTCTGGCTCATGGTCGCGCAAACGCGTATTTTCTTCCGCTAAATTAAGCGACTTTAACCAGTTAAGACAAAACTCTTTCCAATACTCATGCCACTCGAGCTCAGTACCTGGCTGACAGAAAAATTCCAATTCCATTTGAACAAATTCACGTGTTCTAAAGATAAAATTACCTGGCGTAATTTCATTTCTAAACGATTTACCAATTTGAGCAATACCAAAAGGCACTTTTTTACGCGAACTTCTTTGGATCGCCTTAAAATTAAGGAAAATTCCTTGTGCTGTTTCTGGACGCAAATAAATTTCTGTCGAAGAATCTTCCGTTACTCCTTGATGTGTTTTAAACATTAAATTAAACTGTCTAATATCCGTAAAATCATGTTTACCACAATCAGGACAGACAATATTTTTTTCTTCTATGTACTCTGATAATTTTTCGTTTGACCACCCCTCAATTTGACAAGTGATATCATTTGCCTCATGGTACTCTTCTATTAATTTATCCGCACGAAAGCGCGTTTTACAAGATTTACAATCGAGTAATGGGTCATTAAAACCGCCGACGTGTCCGCTCGCCTCCCAAACCCTAGAATTTAATAAAATTGAAGAGTCGATGCCGACATTATACTCTGACTCTCTGACAAACTTCTGCCACCAAGCATTTTCAATATTTCGCATTAGTTCTGTTCCAAGTGGACCATAATCCCAAGTATTAGCTAAACCGCCATAAATATCAGACCCAGGGAAAATAAAACCACGATTTTTACATAACGCGACAATTTTGTCCATTGTTTTTTCAGTATTTTTCATCTCAGCCTCCACTTCAGCCATTACTTTTTATCTTTGTTTAACTAAATATAACATACTTTTGATGGCAATTCAAGCCATAAACAATATTACAACAATACTGCAATATAAATGTTAAAAAATCCACCCTAAAAAGAGTGGATTTCAATAACAACTATTTCTTATTATTTTGCGAGTTTAGCGCCAAGTTCTTTAGCCGCTTCTAAATCTTCATCTTCTGGCTCTAAATTAACGATCATTGGCTCTTCAAGCATTTTCACGCCATAATCGCGCATTTGTTCAGCCCAGTTTTCCATCCATTCGCCATCGCCCCAATCATACGAGCCAAAGAGAACTAAAGGCTTATCAGCTAATTTATCTTCTAAACTCTCAACAAATGGTAACATTTCAGCATCTTCCAGTTCTTCATTACCAGTAGCAGGACAACCAAGCGCTAAAACATCAGCTTCTACAGCATCTTCTACACTTGCCTCATCTACTGGCATCAATTTAACTTCTGCACCAGCTTCACTTGCACCGTCAGCAATAGCATTTGCCAAAGTCTCAGTATTACCTGTGCTTGACCAATAAATTATAACTACTTTTTTCATATTTTCTCCATTCTGACTGTAAAGTCCTTTAATACAAATTTATCTTAACGATAAAATAATGTCTACGGGAGTGTTATACCCTATATTAAACAAGATAATCAACAGCAGAAAGAAAAAGTTTTACACTTGTTTATTTTTTTTATTCTGATATAATGAAGAAGGGAAAGAACTAAGCACTTTATCATATAAACAGGTTACACTGCACTAACAGCAAGCTTGCTTGCGACCAAGGGATTGCAAATGCAACGTAGCAATCTTAACGCGGACTTTACTTAAAAAGCCGTAAGATTATCACGTTGTCGCTAAAGCTCCGCCTCATAATGACACGGCTTTTTCCGCATTATCATACTGAGGAGCAACGCGACGTAGGTATCTTAACGTGGAATTTACATAAAAAGTTATAATAAATTAAAGGAAAAAAATGAAAAACAATATATACTTCAAATTATTTCGCACTACTTTTTACTTAAGTAGTTTTACTTTTGGCGGGGGGTATGTCATTATACCCTTACTTAAAAAACGTGTTGTCGATGAACTGCACTGGCTTGAAGATGATGATGTCGTCGATTTAATTGTCATTGCCCAAAGTTCACCAGGGGCGCTCGCCGTCAATACATCATTCTTAATCGGTTATAAAATCGCAGGCATCATCGGCGCGCTAGTAACAGTACTCGGCACTATTTTACCGCCACTAATCATATTAACTATCGTTTCAATGTTTTATAGCACATTAAAAAGTAGTTCCTTAGTTAATTCTGTTTTACTCGCAATGCAAGCCGCAATCGCCGCTATTATTTTTAACGTCGTCTTTGATATGGCAAAAAAAATCATCGATACCAAAGAAGCAATCTGGATTATTTTAATGACACTTGCCTTTATTGCTGTATATTTTTTGAAAATTAATTTAATCTACGTTCTGTTATTTAGTGCATTGAGCGGAGCTATTTACTATAAATACTCGTAACTATAAATCTGATAATAAAAGCCGTGTCATTCAGAGGAGGAACGACGTAGGAATCTTACGGCTTTTATATTAATTACTTATTAAAATTCCTACACTATGCACCGGTCGCAAACTTCACTTGTTGCTCGTGTATGCAAGCTTCTTAAATGACAAGCCTTGCACTCAGACATAATAGTATCTCTATGATAGCACAGATTAACTAAAAAACTAATCCTTATAAAACACTATTGCAATTGTCAGCGACGCTAGCGCGCGGTGTTTTCTATATTTTTCGCGTAGACCGTTCTGCGTAGCAGGTTGTCCTAGCGAAACAATATAAAAACACGATTTCAGCGCAAGGAGTGTTTCAATTGCACTTATGGTATCACGAGAGAATACAATTAATTACAAAGGAACATCAAATGATATATCTAGAATTATACATAACATTTTTTAAAATAGGAATTTTCAGCATTGGCGGTGGTCTTGCTGCCCTCCCGCTAATAGAATCGGCTGTAGTCAGTGAAAAAGGCTGGCTAAATTTTAATGAATTCACGGATTTAATTGCACTGTCGCAAATGACGCCTGGTCCAATCGCAGTCAATGCTTCGACATTTGTCGGCAATAAGGTCGCGGGCTTTCTCGGGGCAATCGTCGCAACGCTGGGGAGTATTACCCCAGGGATTTTAATCGTCTCCCTATTATTTTACCTACTCAATAAACACAAAGACACGGCAATCGTAAAAGGGATTATGCTTGGTTTAAAACCCGCCGTCGTCGCTTTAATCGCCGCTGCTGGATTTAAAATCTTTAATTATGCAATTAGACCAATTGAAAATAAATATTTTAATTTAACCATCAATCCAATTGCAATAACAATTTTTATCGTTGCCTTGATTGCTATCAGAAAATATAAAACAAATCCCGTCAAAACGATGCTCTTAACGGGATTTTGTGGCGGTATTATTTATTTATATATTTGAAACCACGTTGTCATTGCGAGAAGCGAAGCGACGTGGCAATCTTAACGTGGGTTCAACCTAAAAGGGTGTCTTAGATAATCTGCCCTAAGTTCCAAACTATTATCGACTGTCGCATAAATACCTGTCGCCTTAATATCAAGCTCAATCAGAGGATTATAGCGGCGATATTTTTTAAGGTCACGCGCCAAATTATTAATCATAAATAGCGAACTATGCTTTTTTATATATTTCAACAGTTCTTTACTTTCCGTCCGATAAGCAAGCAAACGCGCATAATCGAGATAATCAAAATCACTTTGATTGTCCTTTTTTATATTAAGTAAAATATTTGTGATAATCCGTCTAATTCTACTTTGCGGATAACGCTTACTACTAACTTCTAAGACCAAATCATCAAGCGACATAATATTAGATAAATTCTTATAAAGTCTATTTTCTAAGCCTTCACTGACTCCGCGAATCTCAGCTATACCATTACTACCAAGCGCAATCGCCTTCGCATTAAAAATATAGCGAAAATCATCAAGCTGACAATAACGAGGATAGTCATACAAAAGCTGGTAACTGTCAGTAGGTAAAAGCGCGCTTACTAACTGCCAATCCACGCTCTTTTTTAACATTTGCTTTCTAATTGCCGTCGCCGAAGCAAATCCTGACTCTAACTCTTCACTATGATAATCAGCCCCTAGTCTAGTTATCACCACAGGCTCAATATCACTTTGCCAATAGTCAAGTGCTTTTAAATATTCTAAAGCCAAAATATTATTGGATAAAAACGAAAATTTTTCGTTTTCTACTAAATCCAACGCTTCTGCAACAGCGCTATGATAGGCAATCCCTGTTTTTAGCGCTTTTTTTAAACGTTCATAATAATCATTAGATTGACTTTTCTTCGCTATTTGTTTTAACACTTTTATATCGGCATTTTCTGCACCGAAACAAAGATAATCAACGCCTAAAGCATCAAATAATTTCACCGCACCACGAGCAAAATTTTCCGCTGAATCCGTCGCATAAAAAGTAGGCAGTTCGATTACTAAATCGACACCTGCCTTCACTGCCATCTCTGCTCTTAGCCATTTATTCACTAAAGCAATACCACCGCGCTGAACAAAATTACCACTAATAACAGCAATAACATAATCAGCACCTGTTACAGCTTTAGTCTGCTCTAAATGATATAAATGCCCGCGATGAAAAGGATTATACTCTGCAATAATGCCTACAATTTTCATCAGGCATTCATCTCATTATTTTTCATTCTATAACTCAGCAATTCACTTTTGTTTTTAGCAACGGATTGATTGAATTTCTCTAAATTACTTTCTAATTTCGTCATAATATTTTCTGCATACTGATAAGCACCATCGCGAATTTGTACGGCTTGATTATTAGCGTTATCGATAATTTCAGTCGCTCTTTCCTCCGCGCGACGTGTAATTTCATCTTTAGCGACTAGCTCTTCTGCCTGTAATTTGGCATCTTTAAGCACCATAGAAGCATTATCATCAGCAGATTTAAGCATTCTTTTCGATTCTTCCTCTGCATCCGCTATCAATTTTTCTCTCTCGTCTTTTATCCATTTAGCTTGTTTCACATCATCAGGTAATGTCACGCGTAAATCTTGCATTATTTGCTCAATTTCTGACTTACTAACCATCACTTTAGCGCTAAAAGGTACCGCCGACGCATTTTCAATTAAATCTTCTAATTGGTCAATCAACTCTAATACTTTCATTCTTTTATCCCTTTCTTTTGCTTAATAACCCTAGCTACCTGTTCAGGTACATATCTCGATAAATCAACGTTATAAAAATCAAGTTCTTTCACAATAGATGAACTCAAAAACGCATATTTAATATTCGTCATCAAAAACATCGTCTCTATCTTATCGCTAATATCCCTATTTAATAAAGCCATTTGAAATTCATATTCAAAATCAGTCAATGCTCGCAAACCTTTTACTATCACACTATTAGGGTAATTAGCAACATAATCTACTAGCAATCCATCGACGATTTCAGCGCGAACATTAGGTAAATGTTCAACTACTTCTTCTATCATCGCTTTTCTTTCTTCCAAGCTAAAATAAGGCGTTTTATTATAATTGACAGAAATAACTACCACTACTTCATCAAAAATTTTCGCTGCCCTTTTAATAATGTCATAATGTCCATTTGTCAAAGGGTCAAAGCTACCGGGATAAATCGCTGTTCGCATAAATTCTCCTATAAATATGTATTTGTATTTTGCCGTATTTTTTTTCTTTTTCCAAATTAAATTTCGATTTTTCTAATTCAAATTGCTCTTGACCATTATGCTCAATGATTACAATAGCACCATCTTTCAATTTCGGTGTTAATTTATCTAATAATTTTTGCAAAAAACCTTGATTATAAGGTGGATCTAAAAAAACGACATCAAACTTTTCTGAAGTTTTCTCTAAATAATCTTCTGCCCTAGTTTGAATTAGTTTATAATTTTCAAGATTACTATTTTTTAAATTACTTTTAATCACCTTAATTGCCTTAGGAGCCTGTTCAGTAAAAGTGACAAATGCTGCACCGCGACTAAGTGCCTCTATACCGAGCGCTCCCGATCCCGCAAAAGCATCCCATACCCTAGCACCATTTAACTCAAACTGTATCATACTAAAAAGGGCTTCTTTTACTCTATCAGTAGTAGGTCTCGTATTATCACCACTTAAACTATTTAATTTTAATCCTCTAGCACTACCTGCAATTACTCTCATCTCACTCCTATAAAGCTAATTTTTTTCGTAAATAATCAAGATAATCCGCTGGTAATAAATTTTCGTTCATTAACTCATCAATATAATCGCTAATTTCTTGAATAATCTCCAAATCCCTATTCAAATCAATATATTTAAGATCAGGTAATCCGTGTTGACGCATACCGAGAATTTCACCAGGCCCTCTAAGTTCTAAATCTTTATTTGCTATTTCAAAGCCATCATTAGACTTAACGAGCATTTTGATTCTAGCTTGAGCAATTTTGCCAGCATTTTTAGCTAATAAAAAACAATAAGACTGTAAGTCACCTCTTCCGACACGCCCACGAAGTTGATGTAACTGAGCTAAGCCAAAGCGCTCACTATGACCTATTACGATAATAGTTGCCTTCGGTACATCAACACCTACTTCTATTACTGTCGTCGCAACCAATACTTTAATATTGCCATCAGAAAAAGACTGCATAATTTCTGACTTCTCATCTGGCTTTAATTTACCATGAATTAAAGCAACTTCATAAGGGGCAAAACGAACTTTCAGTTCTGAATACCATTCTTCCGCTGGTTTTAAATCTAATTTATCTGACTCACTGATTAAGGGGGCTACAAAATACGCTTGTTGCCCAAGGGCTATTTTTTCAGCAATAAAATCGAGCATTGCCTGATATTTTGATCCCTTTACATAATGTGTTTTTACCTTTTTTCTACCAAGTGGCATTTGCCTAATTTGTGAAATATGCATATCACCATATATTATTAGTGAAAGCGTACGCGGAATTGGTGTAGCTGACATTACTAAGACATCAGGTGTCGATAGACTTTTGGCACTAAGCGCCTGTCTCTGATTAACGCCAAACCGATGCTGCTCATCAGTAATAACCAAGCCCAAATTCTTGAAATTCACTGATTGTTGAATCAAAGCATGCGTTCCAATAATGATATCATATTCCCCGTCTACTATCTCATCATATAGCTTTTTCTTCTCCCTAACACTAGAAGTTAAACAAGCTATACTCAAATTCGGTAAAACGCTAATAAAAGATTGATAATGCTGCTGCGCTAGTATCTCCGTCAGCACCATTAAAGCCGTTTGATAGCCACTTTTAACAACAAAATCGGCGATAGCTATCGCGACAGCGGTCTTGCCCGAACCGACATCACCTTGCAAAAGCCTTTGCATTAATCGCGGTGAGTTTAAGTCGTTTATAATTTCTTCAATCGCTTGTTTTTGATCATCCGTCAATTCAAAAGCAAACAAATTATTATAATCATAATTAACACTATTATATGTTCTGCTTTTTGCTTGATCAGCAATTTCTAATTTTTCTAATTTTAATGCCGCTTGTAAATCAAAAATTTCACCATACTTTAACCGCCGTTGCGCCAATTCCAACCACTCCATATTTTCTGGAAAATGAGCAGTAAATAAGGCTTTTGATAAAGTTATCAAATCAAAATCATCGATAAAATTTTGCGGCAAATATTCTTCAACTGCCAAGATTTCAGATTCTACCTGTTGTAAACATTTTTTGAAATCACGTTGAGTTAAGCCATCGGTTAAACCATAAATGCTTTCAATGCCAAAAGAACCTTCACTAGCTTTTTTAAATTCAGGATGAAAAATAATTTTTTCCATTCCATTTAATTTAACTTGCCCATAAATATAATAGCGTTCTCCACAATGAAAGAATTGATTAATATAAGGTGAGGCAATAAAAATGATTTTTAATTGAGCGCTACCATCACTTACATAATAAATATGCATTTGTTTGCGCTTGGATGTCATTTTCTTTTCATAACTAATAACGTCAACTAAAAAACTATACTTGCCCTCAAAATCAATCGATTTAATTTGAGAAATCTGCGTCCTATCCTCATAGCGCTGAGGTGTATAATATATCAAATCACTCGTCGTTACAAGATCTAATTTAGCAAATAAACTAGCTTTTTTCTTACCAATGCCACTTAACTCAACTATATTATTAGTCATTACTCTATGCCAATTAAATAGTGATAAACAGGTTGTCCCCCGTACTGCAACTCAAAATCTTGCTCTGGATATGCCTCCATCAATTCTGTTTTTAACATTTCTGCATCAGCCAATAGTGTATCTTCACCATAATATAAAGTAATCAATTCTGAGTCATCATCTATCGCTTCGTCTAATCCACTCTTAATAACAGCGTCAATATTTTTATCACTCGCCTTAATTACACCATCAACGATACAAAGAAAGTCATCCTTTTTAATCTTCACACCTTCAAATTCTGTATCACGAACGGCATAAGTAACCTGCATACTAGTAACATTTGCTAATTCTTCTGCCATATTTTCCGCGTTTTCTTCAAGATCAAAATCATTGCTAAACGCTAATAATGCCGTAATCGATTGTAAAACCGTCTTCGTCGGAACAACAACTACCTGTTTAGGTGATAATTCTGCTGCTTGTTCTGCCGCCATAATAATATTAGAATTATTCGGCATTACAATCACCTTTTCTGCATTGACCTCGGCAATTGCTTTTTCTATATCTGCTGTCGAAGGATTCATCGTTTGTCCACCGCGAATAACAGAGTCAACACCTAAATCCCTAAGAATTTTCTCAATACCATCACCAGCCGCAACGGCAACTACACCAATTTTTTTAGTAGTAGCATTGCTAAACGGTACATCGCTAGCATCGTGTCCAACAATAGCTGAATGTTGTTCACGCATATTTTCTATTTTCACTTTAACGATATGACCATATTCCATCGCTTTATCAATAACAACCATTGGCTCATTTGTATGAATATGCACCTTTAAAATATCATCATCAGGAACATAAACCATGCTATCGCCCATAGTTTCTATTTCGGATTTTAAAGGAACATGCTCTAAATCATTACCGCGAATAATAAACTCTGTGCAATAGCCAAATTTAATATCACCAGTCTGAATATGGGCTTGCGCAGGCATAGTCGTCGCACTTTCCATTTCGAGTTCAGTTACTTCTATCTCTTCCGCTGTACCTTTAACAATTTCATAAAAACCTTCTAATACGAACATCAAACCTTGCCCACCAGCATCAATAACACCAGCTTGTTTTAGTGCTGGTAATAAATTTGGTGTATTATTCAAAGCTCTCTGTCCTGCAATCAAAGCTTCATCCAATACTTGTTCGAAATGTAAGCCATTTAAATCCAATTCGCTTAAATGTTCAGCAATTTCTCTAATAACTGTTAAAATTGTGCCTTCTACTGGTTTCAAAACAGCATGATAAGCTGCCTCTGATGATAATTCAATGGCTCTAACAAAATCTTCTAAATTTAATTCCGTTAAATCTTCACAGCCGCGAGCAAAACCACGGAAAATTTGCGATAAAATAACACCTGAATTACCCCTTGCACCCATCAAAGAACCTTTAGCAATCACCTTAGCAACTTGCGCAACACTAGTTAATTCTTGTTTATTTAAACTCTCAATGGCATGTGACATTGTCAAAGACATATTAGTACCTGTATCGCCATCGGGCACAGGAAAAACGTTAAGCGCATCAATTTTAGCCTTATTAGCCACTAATTTTAATGTTCCATGTCTAAACATTTGTGCCAAAATTTCAGCATCAATTTTATATAATTCCAAAATAAGCCTCCCTATTGTACGCGTACACTCTCTATGTTAAGATGTACTTTTGCAACGGGAATGCCCGTTTGATTTTCCACGCTATACTTTACTGTTTTAATTATATTTTCAGCTACAACTGAAATTTTTGTACCAAATTGAATGACGACGAATAAATCAATCACTAAAGCATCATTTTCAAAATGTACATCAACACCACGACCAATTTGATCGCGCTTTAACAAAGCCACAATTCCACTGCTAGCTGATTTTGCAGCCATGCCAACTAAACCATAACATTCAACAGCAGCTTCTCCAGCAATATTAGCAATTAGATCACTGCTCATGGTAATCGTTCCATATTCATTATTAATTTGCTTGTTCATATTTCCTCCAATTATACAAACACCTACTTCTAATTCTATCAAAGCCACGCTATAATTTCAAGCTAAAAATGAAATTATAATGATAAAACCAAAACTAAAAACTAAAAAACCAGTCCATGATACGACTGGCTTATCTAGTAAAAATTTATTACATAAATTTGTCTTGCGGAATTTCTGTGATAATCGTTTGCAATGATACAGGTCTACTAAAATAATAGCCTTGAAAAATATTACAATTAATATTTTTCAAGTAATTAACTTGATTTATTGTTTCTACACCTTCAGCAATAACTTTCATATTCAAATTTTCTGCTAAATCAATAATCGATCTTAAAATTGCTGGATTGCCATCTTTTCTATCATCGATAATATCAACAAATGCCTTATCTATTTTAACAATATCACAAGGAACTTTAATCAACTGTTCTATTGAAGAATAACCCGTTCCAAAATCATCAATCGCTATTCTAAAACCAAAATCCCTAAGCTGATTAATAATGTCACTTGCTAAAATTTTATTATTAATATATGCCGATTCCGTTATTTCTAAAACAATATTATTAGGATTAATATCGTATTTAATAACTACAGATTTAACTTCATTCACGACATCATCATTAATAAATTGAACTGGTGATAAATTGACAGAAATATAAAAATTATCTCGATAAATATTTTTAAGATTTTTAATTGCTAAGCAAGCTTGCTTCAAAACAAATTTCGTTATATCAGCAATCATACCATTTTTTTCAGCAATATCAATAAATTCATAAGGCGGAACAACACCCTGTCCTGGAAGCGTCCAGCGCACTAATGCCTCAAAACCAACTACTTTAGAATCGGTACTTATAACCAGAGGTTGAAATTCAACAAATAATTGTTCGTTCTTCAAGGCTTGATCGAGCATTTCTTCTCTTTCAACCCGTTTAATAATTTGGTTTTTCATCTCTTCTTCAAAATAGGATACAGCAGATAATTTATCTTGTTTTGCATTATACATCGCTGTATCGGCAGCACCAATTATCCCCTCAATCGTAAGGGAATGCATTGGGAAAATAGCGACGCCAACGCTAGCTTGACAAGAAACAGCATAAGTATCAACTTCTATCTTATCATTAAAAATTTCTAAAATCTGCTTAAAGTATTTATTTAAGTCGTCTCGTTTTAAATCCTCTCGACTTAAAGTTCTTGGTATGATTAAAGCGAACTCATCACCACCGATACGACAAAAAATATCCTCGTCTCTCACCTTATCACTTAAATCATCAGCGATAATTTGAAGTAATTGATCGCCAATATCATGTCCCAATGTATCATTAATAATTTTAAAATCATTCAGATCAAAGGAAGCAAAAATAAAACCATTTTCTCCCTCACAATCGTAATCATATATCAATTTTTCTAGCGTTTTTAACATAAAATTCCGATTTGGTAAACGCGTTAAAGGATCATAATTAGCGTAAAAATCAACATCACTTGTCTTTTCTTTAAGCAATTGTGTATAATCTAACAATTTATTATTTGTTGCGCGCAATTCTTCCTCTGACTTAATTACCGCATCATACATATCCTTAATTTGCTCTTTTTGTTCACTAATTTCATTAAACTGTTTTTGCTGATGGATAATTGTCTGGTTTTGTAATAATTTTAAATAATAAATTTTTATAATAGTTATGCTATAAATAACAATAAATGTAAAATTTTGAGCAAAATGATATTTAAACAAATTCATCTCTTCATTTACAAACAAATGAGCACTCAATAAAATAATTGTCACCGCTGTATAATAATAAGTAGTATACTGTAAACTTAATATAGTAGGTAATATGATAATCAATGGCAATAACCAATACGCCATTTCCCAATAATCATGATAAGCAAAATATCCAGAAACAGAACAAATAGAAATCATAAGATTTATAAAATGAGAATAAAAATACTCATTTCCTTTTTTAGGTATAATACTAAGTAATGATATTGTACTAACAAATAAAACAACAACCAATAAATAAGAACTAATTGTATAGAGCTGAAAGGTAAACATCAAAATAAGATGCAAAATCAAACTCACAAATATGTAAGGTGTATATAAAACAATAATCAATAAATTTTCTAATCGTTGCCTTTCGTCAGGATCAGTTGCCTCTACTAACTCTTGATGCACATTAAAAAAATTGTATTTTTCCATAAGGTTTTTAAACATAAATTCTCCAATAATATATAATAAATATTCAGCCTAATAGTTATAATGTACCATTTAAAATCACCAGCGCCATTAAAACGTTCAATTAAATTCATAAACAAACTTCATAAATAGTTATCGGCATAATAAAAAAGCTTATATAGTAAGATTTCATAATTATATTCAAAATTTCAATCTAATCAATTACAATCTATCTACTGTATTAATTATACCCCTATAATATAAAATGAAAAATTAATCTTATCAAAATTATATTTTTCTCAAACTATTCACTCAAAAATAGAAAAAAGCCCTCAACATTGTTAAGGACTTTTTAATAATTTCAAATAACTAAAATTGAAAATCAATACTTAATTGATTAAGCAAACTTATCAACTAAGAAAGTGATAAGACCAATAACCGCTGGTAAAATTGCACCTACAAAACCTAAAATTGTTTCTAACATGTGTAGCCTCCTTATAATATATGTCGGATATACATCCTGCTATAACCTTAAGCCTCGAGGAACAAGTAATAGTTCGCTATACTACTTCACATAAGCGCTCACTATATCCCCTCTCAAGTCTCGACTATATCTTAGCATACTATGAATAAAAAGTCAATAACTTATTTATTTTTTTAACAATATACTCCTATTATTTATTAATAATGTCATCAATTATAAATTAAATTTCAATAGTAATGTCATTTATAATATAATTTAATTGTAACTATTCAGTCAATCCGCGTTGTCATACAGAGGAGGAATGTAGCGACGACGTAGGTATCTTAACGCGGGATTATAATAATAAAAGCCGTAAGATTATCACGTTGCCCTTTACGCTCCGCCTCATAATGACACGACTTTTATTATTTGACTGAATAGTTACATTTAATTTTTTTAAAAAAAAGCCGATATATGTAAAAGTACATTTAAAGATTTATTTTAGTAAAAATCGTGAGGAAACTATGAATTCATTAGCAAATGTTAATTTAACACCAGAATTAATTGAAATGTTTATCGAAAATACGCCAATCGCTTATGTTATTCTCGATGAAAACAGAAGAATACACTATATCAATAAAAGTTTTCTTGAATTGAGAAAACTTGACTGGAACACCACAGTAGGTGAATATTGCTATAATATATCTAACGGCGGTGTTCCCTGCCCTGAATGCGCTGTCGAAAAGTCGATTATATCAAGAAAAGCAAGTTTTATCAGCAGAAAAGATAAGTTACCTGATGGCAGCACAAAATTCATTGATGATTATGCTATTCCACTGGAAGATATTTCCGAAGATGAACATCAGTATACCCTTGAAATCATGGTTAATCGTTCTGTAGAAATGCAGTTTAAAGAAAAACGCAATAAGGATTTTGAATCCCTAGTCACCGTCATGTCAAAGCTCTTAGAATCAAAAGACACCTATACAGCTGAACATTCAGACAATGTTCATACCATAGCATATCATATTGCTTGCGCAATGAATTTAAGCGAAGAAGAAATTTATAATATTTCTCTAGCTGCTAAATTACATGACATAGGCAAAGTTGGTATTCCAAATTCTATTATTAATAAAGCAAGCCGATTAACAGATGAAGAATTTGAACTGATTAAATCACACGCTATAAAATCTTATGAAATGCTCAAAAATTTAGAGAGTTTTAAAGATATAGCACAAATCGTGAAACAACATCACGAAAGAATCGATGGCAAAGGTTATCCAGACGGTTTAAAAGGTGACGAAATCTTGCTTGGCGCTAGAATTGTTGCCGTCGCCGATACTTTTGAGGCGATGACATCAGACCGCTCTTATCGTAAAGCGCTTTCCGCTGAGACAGCTATTGCAGAAATGAAAAGAGTTGCTGGTACACAGCTCGACGCGGAAGTTGTACGTATATTCGAATCACTACATTTTGATTATAATACCTATAAACCAGCATCTACAGCCAAAGATATAAATGATGATGAACTAAAAGTTATCAATAGAGTACTTAAAAAACCATCCATTAAAACGGATAAAAGCGATTGGTCACTTAAGCAATTAAAAAAATTAGATAAAAATAAAATATTAAAAGAAATTTTTGAAAATACCCCTTGTGGCTATGTATTAATGAAACCCGATCATACCGTTTTATACGCAAGCCCTTACTTTTTAAATTATATGGGTTTAAAAAAAGAAAATGTATTAGAAAAAAAATGCTATACGATTGCTGATAAAAACGCTACTAGTTGTGAAGAATGCGCCGTCAAAGAATCGATAAAAGTCGATAAACCTTATAAAATCAGGCGTGAACAAATGACAAATAACGGTATGAAAACTTTTGATATGTACGGCATACCATTAAAAAATGAATTCGGTATCATCGAATACTTGATAGAAGTTATCCTTGACAGAACGGAAGAAGCAAATTTAGAAAAAGCAAGGATTAATGATTATCGCAATTTATTTAAACTGCTAACACACTTGATTAAAATCAAAGGTGTGGATGAAGATGATAAAGAAATGCTCGCCAAAATCCCAGAATTACAACTAAAACTAGCGCAATTATTCAAAGAGTAATTGCGCTCTAATTTTTTAAAATAAAATTGGCAATATCTGTCGTTACCTCATTATCAACTTTTCCCTTTGTTTGATATTCTTCTGGTGTAGAATCACCAGTACCAGCGATAAACAAATGATTCAAATAAGGATAACTAATAAATTTCGCCTGATTTAAACTCTTTTGCCAAAGCGAAAATTCATACATACTAACTTCATAATCTCTTTCACCCTGTAAAACCAAAATCGGTAAACTCATCGTTTTGAGTTCAATAGTAGGATTATACTTAATCAAATCTATCCAATAATTATAAGGCATACCTAAAGAACCAATGGTGTCTAAAATAGACTCTTCATTAAAACTATCTTCCATCACTTGCACACTAAAAGCTTTCGCTTTATCATACACTTCCTGCTCTCGTGCATCGACTTTTCCATCTAAATGAATTAAATAATCATATTGCTCAAGCATTAAATCTTGCAAAGGAGATACATAAGCCCCCATTAAAATCAAACCCTTAACATTAATTTCACTTTTAGATAAAATTCGCGGTGCTTGATTGCCACCTAAACCATAAGCCAAAACAAAAATGTTATCACGGTCAATTCTATCTTTAAGTTGTAAAAATTCTAAACCATATACGGCATCATTTATTACTTCATCATAGATACTAAATTTTTCTTCTGCAATTAATTTTTTAGTATTTTCTTCATAAGTATACCTATTTTTATCATAACGCAAAACAGCAATACCTTTAGCAGTTAAATCATCAGAAATATTCTTGAAAATTTTATTTTCAAAAATCGTCAAATCCCTATCCGCTGGTCCAAAACTAGGCACTAAAATCACAGCTGGAAAAGCCCCTTCCCCTTGAGGAAAAGCTAAAGTCCCATTTAATATAAACGGTTCTTCACCAAATTGTACAGCAACTTCATTTTCTGCAAGCGCCACCTGCGTCTTATCATTTAATTTTTCATCAATCTTATCCTTGGTTGAACTACAACCAACAAAAAGCAATAACACACTTAAAATTAACAACATCTTTTTCATCTTCATATCCCCTATTACATTTAAATCAATATATTGATAATATCAAATCTAAGCATAAAAAACAAGTTTTTTATAAAATTTATTTATAATCAATCGGATTAACAAAATAAAAACAAAAATAAATCTTGTATTTTACTCTTAAATTTGGTATACTAGCTTGTAGAGTTTAAAATCTTAAAGGAGGTGTTTAAATGCCTAAGGTATGTCACGTATGTGGTAAAGGTAAAATTTCAGGTAACAAGGTATCCCACGCCTTAAATCATACTAGAAGAACTTGGAAACCAAATTTACGTAGTGTAAAAATTAATGAAGAAGGTACTTCAAAGCGCGTGCATGTTTGTGCTCGTTGCCTTAAATCAGGAAAAGTAGAACGTGCAGTATAAAAAAATGCCAGCTTGCTGGCGTTTTTTATTTTTTGAATTATTACCGTAAGATTCCTACGCGTTCAGCTCTGAATGACACGGCTTTTATTATTAACTGAATAGTTTCTCCTCTTTCACAATTACTATTAATGCCTTGCCTTTGTTTATTGTTATTTCTAACTTATCACTAAGTGCGAGATTGGACTGACAAATCGAACTTCCTAATTCAACAGTTAAATTATCAGTATTATATTTTGCGCCCTTAATTGTTACCCCCTTTAAATCCGTCAATGGAATTAAAGAAAACGTGCTTCCTTTTTTTACTTTGATAATATTTTCTTCAACTAATAGAAAAACAGTTTGTTTTTCATCGAGCATTTTTATCTTAACAATATCACTATATTTTTGCAATAAACTAATATTCGTTAAAAAATGGTCAATTCGACCACCAAAGACTGCTGTTATGACAATTTGAGTAAACCTGCGTTGTAAAGCGAACTCTATCGCCGCTTCTAAATCCGTCCAATCTTTATCCCTATTGAGTTTTACAATTTCTATACTCTCACTCAGTTGATAATCTAAACGCGTGGAATCCATATCACCAAGCCAAATAGTAGGCACTATATTAGCTTTTGCCAATATATCCATCCCGCCATCGACGGCAATTACTACATCAGCTACGGCAACTTCTGATTTTAAAAAATCAAAATTTACACTATCACCACTGGCTACAATTAAGCATCTCATCGCGCTAAAATTTGATTAAATTCTTTTACTCTAGTCGCTACATCAGGCGCTGAAAACACAGCTGAACCTGCGACAATGACATCGGCGCCAGCCTCAAGTACCGCCTCTAAATTATCGAGCTTCACTCCGCCATCAACTTCTATCAAAATATGTAGATCGCGTTCTTCAATCATCTGTTTAAGCGCTGCAATTTTTTTATAACTATTATCGATAAATTGTTGTCCGCCAAAACCAGGATTCACAGACATAATCAAGACCATATCAAGTTCTGGCAATATATCTTCTAAAGTCGAAATTGGTGTCGCTGGATTCAATGAAACACCAGCTTTAATGCCTAATTCCTTAATTTGCTGAATTGCTCTATGCAAGTGTTTCGTCGCTTCTTGATGAATCACTATCATATCAGCACCTGCTTTAGCAAAATCATTGATATATAATTCTGGATTTTCTATCATTAAGTGCACATCAAAAAATAACTGAGTACGCGGGCGTAGCGCCTTGACGATAACAGCGCCAAAACTGATATTTGGCACAAAATGCCCATCCATTACATCGATATGTAACCACTGCGCACCACCTTGTTCAACTTTTTTTACATCTGCCAATAAATTGGCAAAATCAGCTGATAATATGGACGGTGATAATATTTTCATCTAAGTTTCCTCCTGAAATTATTCTTACTCTTTAGCGATGAACACTCGCTACGCGCATTCTGCGCTACTCTCGTCGCGCTGTCGCGCTCAATAGTTTTAGCCTCTTCCAAGCCTTAAAATACTAGCATTTTTTTCTTGTCTTAGACTATAACTGCTCATCGCTTGGTTAACGAATATGGACGGTGATAATATTTTCATTAGTAACTCCTTATTTGTTCTAGTTCTTTACTCATCATACAATAAGAGCGATAGCGATTCTCGACTATTTCACCATTTTCTAGTGCTTTTTTAACAGCACAACTATGTTCGTTGATATGACGACAATTATTAAATTTACAATGTTCTCTATAATTATCAAATTCAGGAAAATAATCGGCGAGTTCATTGGCATCAATATCTCTAAGTTCAAGCGATGTAAAACCAGGCGTATCGAGTACATAGCCACCAAAATCTAATTTTATTAATTCCGAATGCCTAGTCGTATGTTTGCCACGCTCTGTTTTTTTACTAATGCCGCCAATTTTAAGATTTAACTTAGGTAAAAGTGCATTGAGTAAAGACGATTTTCCAACACCAGAAGCTCCGCAAAATACCGATACGCTATCTTTTAAAACCGCTCTCAAGCCATCTATATTACTACCATTCTCTGCACTAGTAAGAAAAATTTGATACCCACTCTGACGATAAATAGCTAAATACTCTTCTACTATATCATCAGAATCTAAGTCAATTTTATTAATAACTATTATCGGTTTCACATCAGCGAGTTCACTCATTAAAATCATCTTATCCAAAAGATACATATTAGGTTTAGGCTGCATTAAAGCGATAACGATAATAGCTTGTTCAATATTGGCAACCGCTGGTCTAATTAATTGATTTTTTCTTTCTAAAATTTTAACGATATACGCCTTATCCTCTTCAAATTGATCGATATCAATTTCTACATAATCGCCAACTAAGGGCGTTATTTTTTCTAAACGAAATAAGCCCCTAGCCCTGCAAACATAGCTTTTACCATCTGCATCGACATAATAATTACCCGATAAAATTTTATAAATTATTCCTTTAATCGTATCACTCCTCATCAAAATCGACGATGTCATCTCTAATTAATATATCATCCTTATAAAAACGCAAATGTACTTTACCGCTTCCGCTAATAATTAAGGGTACACTTTCTTCCTCGCGCTTATGGATTTTATTATGCAAAATCTGTTCACTCTCTCCATCACCAGCAACCACTTTAATCACATATATATTTTTATCTTTTCCAAGCGGAATATGAAATTTACGCTGACTATCTATTACTTGTCCCGTTTGTGGCTCTCCTTCAATTGTAATTGTCGCAACCTCTGTCTCACTACTAATATCTGACTCTAGACTTTCTGTTTCGCTTTCATCTGGACTAGATGTAACTAAGACTTCTTTACCTTGCGATACAGAAAAATTAATCTCACTATTAGCACTAACGCGCACACCAGCTGGAATTGCCTGTGCGTAAACTTCACCCGATGTCGCATCATTATATTCATAATCAATTTGACCGACTTTTAAATTGCTTTTTTGTAAAAGCATTTTTGCTTCTGCTTCTGTTTTACCTAATAATTCTGGCATTGTCACAATACCTTCATTTTTTTCGCCAAGGCTAACGACAACTTCTATACTATCACCTTTTTTAATTGGTGTATCGGGATTAATATTTTGTGAAATAATTACACCTTCCGCTTGATCGCTAAAGGCTTCGCCCGCCTTAATTAACTCAATTCGCTTACTTTCTAACATTTTTTGAGCAGCAAGAAAATTTTGTCCAAATAAATCAGGCGCCACTTCTCCGCGACTAGGAGCTAGCAATACATCCTGACCGCTTTTAACTAAAGTTCCAACCTTAGGCGACTGTCTAACGATACGATTAGCCTCTAAATCACTAACGATGCTCTCTTCAACAATAACATTCAGACCAGCTTGTTCCAGCTTAGTTTTAGCAATTTCTAACTCTAAACCGATTACACTCGGTAATTCAAAACTAGGATTTCGTTTAACTTCCATAAACTTAGGCAAAAATAAAACCGCCAAAACAATTAATGCTGTTAAAAGCCCTAGTATTCCTGCAAAAATAAAACCGAGCTTGCTCTTTTTTTGCTGTTGTTCATCACCAGTAATTTCGATCACATCATCTTCAACAATAGGCAATACCTGTGTCGGTGCAGAGGCAAAATCTATTGGTTCTAAATTGATCTCTTCACCCTTTAAAATCAAACGCAAATCACGCATCAGACTAGTGACGTTTTGATAACGATTATCTGGTAATTTTTCTAAACATTTTAAAATTATTTTTTCTAATTGCAGATCAATTTCTGCATTAATCACGCTCGGTAAAACTGGTGCTTCTTTTAAATGTTTTAAAGCAACAGTAACGGGAACATCACCATCAAAAGGAACTTTATTCGTCGCCAATTCATATAAAACTACACCGAGAGAATATATATCCGTTCGCTGATCGATATGCCCACCACGCGACTGCTCTGGCGAGGCATAACTAACAGAACCAATGGCCTCACTCGCATTACGCGTCGTTGCACCATTAACCGCATGAGCGATGCCAAAATCAGCTACTTTTAACTTATCACCCTCGCACATTAAAATATTCTGCGATTTAATATCTCTATGTATAATGCCCATTTTATGCGCGACTGCTAAACCTTCAGCAATTTGCAAAGCAATACGAACGATGCACTGATTATCAATAAAGCCATCCTTTTTATCAATATAATCCTTTAAAGTATCGTTACTTAACAATTCCATCACGATATAATGCGTATTATCATCGATACCGACATCAAAAATATTGACAATATTACTATGTTGAATGCTTGCTGCCGCTTTCGCCTCGCTATCAAAACGAGCAACTAAGTCTTTATCATTAATAAATTTATCTTTTAATACTTTAATTGCTACTTGTCGATTTAAAACATGACACTTAGCGCGATAAACCTCTGCCATGCCACCATCGCCAATTTTCTCTAAAATTTCATAACGATCCGCTATATACTTACCTATCATCTACATTTCCCTTTTCTATATTTTTCAAGACAATGGCACTTGCATCATCTACTCCGCCACTAGCAAAAGCTTCCTCAACTAAGTTTTTCGCCATTACATCCAATTCTATTTCCTCTTCCACTATTGACTTCAATTTATCACTACTCAAACTATCGGAGACCCCATCTGAACAAAGCAATAACAAATCATTTTCCTTAAAAATCATCGTATAAATCGTTGGTTTTAAGCCTGATTCCATACCAATAGATTGTGTCACTATATTACGCATAGGATGACTCCCCGCCTGTTCAAGTGTGATATGCCCCTTATCGACTAAATTTTGAACGTAGCTATGGTCTTTGGTAATCTGTCTGATTTCGCCATTACTCAATAAATAGGCACGAGAATCACCAATATTACAAATATACAACTTATTCTTTGCCAAATAAGCAAGCACAACCGTTGTACCCATTTCTTTATAATCTGGATTACTTTTAGCGTAGTCTAGAATAAATTGATTCGCTTTTTGTAAACGATCACGCAATATTAATTCTATTTCTTTTTCATTCATCTGCGGTTTCAATGCTAACTTTAATTCTTGTGATAAAAAATCTACCGTCTTAAAAGACGCTAATTCTCCAGCAGCATGCCCACCCATTCCGTCACAAACGATATACAAACCAAATTCTGACGATGCAAAAACGCAATCCTCATTTATCTGATTCCGTTTACCACATTTACTATAAAGTCCAAATTTCATCTATACTCCTAATTGTATTATATTTTTCCTAACTATTCAGTCAAATAGTAAAAGTCGTGTCATTCAGAGGAGCAAAGCGACGTAGGAATCTTACGACTTTTACTACTTAACCCGCGTTAAGATACCTACGTCGTCGCTAACGCTCCTTCTCTGTATGACAACACGGGTTGACTAAATAGTCACATTTTTTCTAAAACAGCAATAAAAAAGCCATCAGAAAACTCACCCGCTGGTAAAATTTCTATCATATCGCCAAATTTCGTTGGCAAAAGATAAAAATTCTGATTCTCACTTAAAAACCGCTCTACTAATAAGCGATTTTCCCTTGGCTCTATCGTACAAGTTGAATAAATAATTCTACCACCTGTTTTAACATAAGCAGAGGCGGTTTTTAACAATTCCATTTGTATACTAGCTAATCTTATAATATCTTTTTCTGTTTTTCTATACTTGATTTCAGGATTTTTAGCAATCGTTCCTAAGCCTGAACAAGGCGCATCAACTAGAACTAAATCAAAACGATTACGCCATTCTTCATTTAATATTCTGCCATCACTTAAATTGGTTTTAACAACTTTATCTAAGCCTAAACGCAAGGCGTTCTCTTCAATCAAATTCATTTTATGCTGATACTTATCGTTGGCAATCACCTTTCCATCTGGATAAACTCTTTCCGCTAAATCCATTGTTTTACCGCCAGGAGCTGCGCAAAGGTCTAATACCTGATCACCAGCTTTAGCGCCTGCTACATGACCGACCAACATCGCGCTCAAATCCTGCACGCTACAATAGCCTTCAACATAGGCATCCCAATCATCCAAACTTCTTTTGCCAAAACCTGTAACCACGACGGCATTATCCAGCTTATCATTAATCACAGCTTCTACATCATCATCCAAAAGTTTAGTTATTAATGCGCTCCTATCTGAACGAATGGGATTCACACGCAAATGCAGTGGTGATTTATCATGGCTATGCTGTAAAATTGATATCGTTTTATCGCGTTCAAAAATCGCTAGCCAATGCGTAACAAGCCATAAGGGATAAGAATACTTTAACGCAATCTCTTCCGCCGTATTCTCCACTTCACGTGCGAGGGGTTCTCTAAGCGAGCGCCTTAAAACCGCATTGACAAATTTTTCACTACCCTTATGATCAATTTTTGCCGTATCGACATAGCGATTAACGACAGCATGCGCTTTTCTACCATCCAAAAAATGTAGTTCATATAATGCCGCGAGCATAAAAAACTTAAGTTTTGCTTTGATTTTTTTATTGACCAAGCGATTTAAAAATTCTTCCAAATAAAGATAATTCTCAACTACACCATAAACTACTTTTCTATGTAATTTTGCCGTTTGGCTATCGAGCTTTGCCTTGTGTATACAAGCATTAATAACTAACTGCGAATAGCCATCCCTCAACATTATCGCCTCTAAACTAGCGACAATGTACTTTATATCCTCATTATACATCTTAATCACTATGACTATTTCTAATTGCTATCATTCGAATTAGCTCTGCTAGCGTTACCGATAAAGCTGCAACATAAGTCATCGCTGCCGCATCGAGCATTTTCTTTACGCCATGTTTTTCTTGTTCTTCTATTAAATGCAAAGAATCCAACTGTTCTTTACCGCGTTTACTCGCATCAAACTCTATTGGCAAGGTCAAAGTTTGAAATATAGCAACCAAGAAAAAAAGTAAAATAGCAACATTCATAAACATCACGCCAATAGACATACCTGCGTAAGAAATAAAAATTCCCGCCATAAAAATAATACCGACAAAACGCGAACTAGCCATTACCGAAGGCAATAAAATATTACGCATGCCAATAAAAGAATAAGATTCAGCATATTGAATCGCATGCCCGACCTCATGAGCAGCAATTGCAGCCGAAGCAATACTATTGCCATTATAAACACCATCAGAAAGTCTAACGATATTACTACGCGGATCATAGTGATCGCCTAATACACCTTGGGCGTGTTCAATGCCAACGTGATATAAATTATTAGCATCTAAAATTTTTCTCGCTACCTCATACCCCGTTAAACCGCGGATATTGCGAATTCTTGTATATTTTTTATAAGCAGACTTAACACCGCTTTGTGCTATCATTGAAAAAATAAAGGTTCCAACAACTAAAATCAGTAAAATCGGATTGCCGTAACCAAAAAACATTCTCATTGCGTAGTGCATACTCACCTCTTTCAATACTACTACCCTAAAATAATATCCGTATCAATTTCATTACCAAGTAAATAAGCGCCAACTGTCATACGCTTACGATTAACAAACTGTACTTCTTCCACTGCAATTTGTCCTTTTCCTGTTTGAACGACAAAATAGTCTTTAGCTACAGCGACAATTTTACCAACTTCAGCTTGATTATCAGTAGAAAAAACACTAGCTCTATAAATTTTTAATCGTCCACCATCGTAGCTAGTATAAGTAGTCGGGAAGGGATTATACGCCCTAATCAAATTGACGACTTCCTCAGCACTAGCATTCCAATTGATTTTAGCCATTTCTTTGGTAATCAGCGGCGCATAAGTAGATAAATTATCGTCTTGTTTTTCTGGCTTAAGTTTGCCTTTTTCCAAATCTGCTAAAACCTCAACTATTGCCTCCGCACCCTTAATAGCCAAGGCATCGTGGAGCTCACCGCCTGTCATTGCCTCTGTAATTTCTTGTTCGACAATTTTTAGCATATCACCCGTATCTAAGCCTTTATCCATTTGCATAATCGTCACAGCTGTCGACTTATCACCCGCTGCTATTGCCGTCTGTATCGGTGATGCCCCACGCCAGCGTGGTAAATGCGAAGCGTGAATATTAATACATCCATACGGCGTTATCGTCAATAATTCCTTTTTTAAAATCTGACCAAAGGCAACGACGACAATAACATCGGCATTTAAACTAGAAATTAAATCTAAACTCTCTGGTGAATTAATATTTGCATATTGATAGACGGGTAAATCTAATGCCAATGCCGCAGTTTTCACCGCCGTATATTTAACTTTTTTTCCACGTCCGCGTTTTTTATCAACTTGTGTAAAAACCGCAACAACTTCATGCTCAATCGCCAATTTCTGCAAAGCTAAAACAGAAAAATCAGGCGTCCCCATAAAAATCACTCTCATTCAGCACTATCCATTTCTAAAGCTCTTAATTCTTCATCCGTTAACATCACTGCCTTATCTGTAAACAAAATACCATCTAAGTGATCGATTTCATGACAAAAAGCACGTGCCAATAACTCTTCCGCCTCGCGCTGATGCCAATTCCCCTCTAAATCTTGGTACTTCACTTCCACTTTGGCTGGCCTTTTCACCCTGCCATTTTTACCAGGTAAACTAAGACAACCCTCTATCTCAAATTGTTCACCTTCTGCACCAATAATTTCAGGATTAATATAAACGCCAGGACCATTGTCATCGTAAAGATCGATAATAATAATGCGTTTCAAAATCCCAATCTGCGGTGCTGCTAAACCAATGCCATCAGCATCATACATCGTTTCTATCATATCTTCCGCTAAAGCCGCTAAGCGCTCGTCAAATTTAGTAATAACACGTGCTTTCTTGCGTAAAATCGGATCTTCATCTAATCTAATTGTTCTTAAAGCCATAATCTACCTTTCAAAGTTAATATCAACCCAACAATTGGGTTTGATTAGTTTATATTTATTATTTATAATACCACGGCTAAGTGTTTGATAAACCAAAGCCTTGGCAGTATTTGTAGTTTTTAGATAAATAGTATAATAATAGCGATTTCTCAGCTTAAAATAATACTGTTCAACTGGTGGATAAATACTAACATCCACTTGATTTTTTTGATAATTATAATGGTAAAACTCATATATTAGCCTTGCTTGTTCATGTGCTAACCTAGCATCTTCACTGCTAATATTAATTCGCAAATGAAGGGCAAAAGGTGGAAAAGACGCTAAGGCGCGTTGGGTTAATTCTTCATTAATAAAACCCTTATAATCCCTAGCAAATAAAGTGTCAAACAAGGGATGCTCTGTTTGCAATGTTTGAATAATCACCCTGCCCTTTTTTTGACTACGACCTGCCCTACCCGCAAGCTGTAAAAGCATTTGGTATGCTCTTTCGGCATTACGAAAATCTGGCATCGCCAACAGCTGATCGGCGAGTAAAACACCAACCACTGTTACATTAGGAAAATCCAATCCCTTAGCCAAAACCTGTGTACCTAATAAACAATCAATGGTTCCAGCAGCAAAATCGTTTAAAATTTGGCGAAAGTTCTCTTTTGACCTTGTATCTTTCGCTTGAACCAAGGCAAATCGCTGTTTGGAAAATAATGATTCCAGTTGATTTAAGACTGCATCAATACCTAAGCCCTTATCATCTAAAGGCTGTGCACAAGCAGGACAAACAGTAACAGCCGCGCGCTGAAAATCACAATAATGACAACGCAAATATTTGCCATTAGCGTGAACAGTTAAAGGCACACTACAATTTTCGCAAAGTTCTAAATAGCCACAATGATGACATTGGCGATAATGAGCAAATCCCCTGCGATTATGAAACAAAATAACCTGTTCCCCTCGCTCAAATGCCGCACTAATTGCCTTATGTAATTCTATCGATAGACAATTTTTTGTTCTATCTAAAGCCCTTATATCAACTAATTCTAATTCAGCTAATCCGTGTTTAGCAATTGGCTCTTTCAGTTCTAAATACTGTAATTCACCGCGTTCTGCCAAATAATAACTTTCAGCAGCCGGCGTTGCCGAACCGAGTAAAATATCAATTCCATTTTTTTGCGCTAAAGCCAAAGCCAAATCGACAGCGTGATATCGCGGTATATTATCCGCTTGAAAAGCATTTTCATGTTCTTCATCGATAATAATTAAGCCAAGTTGACTAAACGAACAAAAAAGCGCCGAACGCGCACCAATAATAACATCAATTTCGCCTTTTTTTAGCGCCTTATAAATTGCCACTTTTTCTTTAGGACTGACGTGACTATGGATCACGCCTATCTTTGCATCGAGCTGAGAACTAAAGCGTTCAATTAGCTGCGGTGTTAAGGAAATTTCTGGTAAAAGTAATAAAACCTGTTCCCCCTGTTGCAAGCATTTTTTAGCTAATTCTATATAAACACGTGTTTTACCACTACCAGTCACACCGTGTAATAGAGCGCTACGTGGTTTAGCGCTTTCTAAAAAAGCCTTACAAACGAGCATTTGCTGCTCATTTAGCGGTAAATGTTGCTTTTTTCTTTCAGTTAATGCGTATTTTTCAGCATCAAAACTAAATTCTTCACTATTTAAACTTAAAAATCCTTGCTGTTCTAAGAGCACAATATCTTGCCTCGTCGCCCTTGTCGCTTTTGTTAAATCATTATACTTAACCCGCTCCACTGATGCTAAATATTTAATAATTCGTTGTCTTTTTACTGCTCTTTTAGGAATATTTGCCAAGGCTTCTTCTTCGCTTTGAAAAAGTTTATTCACCCATTCAATCATCGGTTTATCAACACGCAATTCAAATGCGATATTTTTACTCAGCGTTTTATTCTTTACTAATTTATCAATATCATTTTTAGTAAAATGCTTAAGTAAATCTTTTTCAGATATCACCTGACCAATAGTAAAACTGTTAAACTCTTCATCAATAGTATAACGGATAATTTTGTCTAATTTTTGAACAGAAGGTAAAACTGTCAAAAAAGCCTCTTGATAGCTGGCCAAATATTTACTGCGTAGCAATTTAATTAAATGTAACTGCGTTGAGCTTAAGCTATATTCCTTTGGCAACAAATAGCTTAGTTCTTTCACTTTAAAATCTGGCAATTCTGATTTTAAATTCCAAACTAAGCCATCACAATATGAATTATTAAAGGATACAACCACCCTATCGCCAAGGGCTATTTTATCACTAAGCTCTGCGGGCACGCCATAAGTAAACAGCTTATCTAAGGCTCTCGTTTTTAAATTAATAATAATTTCAGCTACTTTAGTTGCCATTTTTATCACTCAAAAGCTCAGCTATCCGTTCCAAAATAATAACAGCCAAATCTAGTTTACTCATTTTTGATAATTTTTCACTCTTACCATTCGCTTGCATTAGCGTTACCACATTAGTATCGTGAGCAAAACCAGCGCCCGCTTCTGTTAAATCATTAATCACCAATAAATCAAAATTTTTCTTCGTTAATTTCTGCTTGGAATTTGCAAGTACATTAGCTGTTTCCGCTGAAAATCCAACAGAAAGTAAATTGCCCTTATTCTGACCAACTTCAAAAGCAATATCGGGATTACGCACTAATTTTAATACCAAATCATCTGCTTGTTTCTTTATTTTGTCCTTAGCAATGCTTTCAGGGCGATAATCACCAACGGCAGCAACAGAAAGTAAAACATCGTAATCATCCTTTTTTGCCATTACTAAATCATACAATTCTAATGCCGTTTGAAACCTAATGAATTCCGCACCCTTAGGTGCTTTCAAATTAGTTTTACCACTTAGAAGCGTAACTTCTGCTCCTAAAGCTACTGCTTTTTCCGCTAAGGCATATCCCATTTTACCCGTCGAATGATTACTGATAAAACGTACGGGGTCTAGTGGTTCTATCGTCGCTCCAGCTGTTATCAAGATTTTCTTCTCTTTTAATAATCGCTTTGCTTGCAAGACATTTTCCATAGCGCCAATAATATCATCAACAGCGGCGAGTTTGCCTTTGCCAACATCATCACACGCCAAAAGTCCTTCCGCCGGCTCAACAAAAACATAGCCACGCTCTCTTAGCGCAGCAATATTAGACTGAACAATAGGATTTTCATACATATTGGTATTCATTGCAGGGGCAATTAATACGGGAGCTTTCGTTGCCATCACCGTCGTCGACAACATATCGTCCGCTATGCCGTTATTAATTTTGCCAATTATATTCGCTGTTGCTGGTGCAATCACGAATAAATCTGCCTTTTTTGCCAAAGCAATATGCTCAATTTCAAAATATTTAGGGCTATCAAAGGTATCTATTACCACTGATGTATGGGCGAGACTCTGAAAAGAAAGCGGAGCGACAAATTCACAAGCGGAGCGAGTCATAATCACATCGATTGTCGCTCCGCGTTTTTTTAATTTGCTCACCAAATCAAGCGCCTTAAAAGCAGCAATTCCACCCGTCACACCAAGTACAATATTTTTATCTTTAAACATCTTGAACGACCATAAATTTATCGTCAGATAATTCCCTCACAGCAATAGAAACAGGCTTTTTTAATTCCGTTTCAATCAAAGGTGCATCATCTTCGATTAAAGCTCTTGCTCTCTTTGAAACCGCTACAATTAAAGAATAGCGATTACCCACTTTTTTTACTAAATCATCAATTGATGGATTATACATAAATTTCTCCTTCTCTCACGCGTTGTTTTTCTGCTTTAACAATACATTCCATTGTATAGACAGCATCTGACAAATCGTCATTGATAATATAATAATCATAACGACTTACGAAGCTTATTTCTTCTTTAGCACTCGCCATTCGATTAAACAGGCTCTCCTCTGTTTCTGAACCCCTGTTAATAATTCTTTGTTTTAATTCATCCAAACTAGGTGGCAAGATAAAAATATAAACGGCATCGGGTGCATTTTTCTTCACTTGTAGCGCCCCTTTGATATCAATTTCTAAAATTACATCTTCACCATTTTCGATTTTTTCTTCAACAAATTTACGCGGCGTGCCATAATAATTTCCATAATTATTGGCATACTCGTAAAACTCACCCGCATCGACTTTCGCTTGAAATTCTTCCCTACTTAAAAAATAATAACTTTGTCCCTCAACTTCGCCCTCTCTCGGTTGACGCGTCGTCGCAGAAACCGAGACATTAACGTCACGATTTCTCGCTAAAAACAAATCACATATTGTACCTTTACCCGCACCTGACGGACCAGAAACAACTAATAATAAGCCCTTTTTACTCATACTCACCTCACTCAATATTTTGTACTTGCTCACGCATTTTTTCTAAGCTACTTTTTATCTCTATTACATCTTTGGCTATATCGACATTAGATGACTTAGAGCCAATGGTATTAGCCTCTCTATTCATCTCTTGAATCAGAAAATCTATTTTTCTACCGACTACACCTTCGCCCTTTAAATAAAGTTTTGCCTCCGCTATGTGCGCCTTTAAACGTGTCAATTCTTCGGCAATATCGCTCTTATCCGCTAAAATCGCCGCCTCGGCAAGTACCCTTTCTTCTAAGGCATAATCGCCAATTAAATCCTTGATTCTCTCTTTTAAATTCTGATAATGTTCACTGACGATTTGCGGGGTTAAAGCTTCTATTCTCAGCACTGTCTGCTCTATTTCTTCTAGATAAAGGCTAATATCATCTACCAAATATTGACCTTCACGTCCCCGCATTTCTTTTACTTGCGAAAGCGCAGCGCTTAGAGCTTTTGAAATTAAATCTTGTAATTCCTCGCTATCGAGTTCATTATCTTTAAAACTAACGACATCTGGTAAATTTAACAATGCCAAGGCATCGACTTCTCTACTGACTAAGTGAAGTTTACTAATCTCTTTTAGTGCCTCTTGGTATTGAGCAATTAGCGGTAAATTCACTTCTACTTTTTTTCTGCTTGTATTGAGATAGTCCAAACCAATGTATAAATCAATTCTCCCGCGACTAAGAACCGCTTTAATTTGCTTTTTTATCTCTTCTTCGAGAAAATTAAGTTGTGGTGGCATTTTAATATGAAAATCCAAATAACGACTATTCAGCGTTTTAATTTCCAAATTAATGCCAAGATTTTCCGTTGCCAAACTGGCGCGGCCAAAACCCGTCATACTATTTATCATATTTGCCTCACTTTTAAAGCAAGCATTCATAACTCGCTTGCATAATTTAGGGATATACTATATTATATAGTTAATAGCAAAATTTTTAAAGTACTATAGGAGAATTTTTATGGCTTTTGATGGTTTTTTTTACTATAAACACTGTCTCAGACTTAAACAGCAATATCAAGGCTTGAAATTAGACAAAATTTACCAAGCAAATAAGTCCGATTTATACCTGAGTTTTAACAGGGCTGAAAAAAAACAGTTACTACTTAGCATTAATTCAGCGGCACCGCGCATAGAACCACTGGCAAAAAAACCAGAAATGCCAGAACGCGCACCGATGTTTTGTATGCTTTTAAGAAAACATTTAAGTTCTGCCCAGCTGGAAGAAATCGAACAACTGGGTATGGAAAGAATTATTAATCTCAAATTTAAAACGACCAATCAAATCGGCGAAACTATTTACCTAACACTAACCGTTGAACTAATGGGCAAACACTCTAATATTATGCTCATCAAAGAAGATGGCACTATTATCGATGCGCTCAAACGAATAGGCGCTAGCCTTAGCCCACGTATTATTGCGCCGAGTTATCAATATCAACTGCCACCAGCTAGCAAAATTAATTTGCTCACCGCCGAAAATAATAGCATTATTCAAGCATTTAAACAAAGTGAGCTCAATCTAAATAAGGCAATTTATAATAATTTTGCTGGTTTTAGCCCTGCCATTACCAATATAATACTCAAAAAAGCAAAACTCGACGGCAATTTACAGTTTAGCGAATTAAAGAACGAAGAACAACAGAGACTAGTTAAAGCATTAAAAACTAGCCTTAAAGAATTAGATAATGATCATTTTTATATCTATAAAAATGAATTTAAAATCAAAGAAATCTCCGCTTTTCCATTAGGCGAAAAAGAGCAATTAACGCTAATTAAAAGCGACGATTATCAACCCTATCTCAATCAATATTATATAGATATTAAAAATTCAAATAGCTTGCATCAACGGGCAAAAAGTAGCGTTAATCACATAGAAAATAGCATTGCCAAATTAAAAAAGAAAATCAAGAACCTTGAAAGCGATATTAAAAAAGCAAAAAAATTAGAACAATATAAATTATACGGTGAGCTATTAACGGCAAATCTCTATCTGCTAAAAAAAGGCGATAAATCGATTGATGTCATTAACTATTACGATAATACGACGGTAAAAATTGCTCTTGAGCCGAAAAAAAATGGCAATGAAAACGCCCAAAACTACTTTAAAAAGTATAATAAGGCGAAAAAGACGCTAATTAAAGCCAAGGCATTAATTGCCGAATATCAAAGCGATATTGCTTATTTACAACAAGTCAAGGCAATGCTAGACCAATCGGATAGTAACGAGGATATCGATAATTTAATCGCCGAACTTGCCGAGAGTGGTTATATCAAAGCCAAACGCAGTAAACGCAAGAAAAAAAATGAAAAATTGCCACCACATCACTATCAATCGAGTGAAGGCATTGACATTTATGTCGGTCGTAATAATCTCCAAAACGACCAGTTAACATTAAAAAAAGCGGGCAAAGAACATATTTGGCTACATACAAAAGATATCGCTGGCGCTCACGTGATTATCGCGGCGACTTTTGCTGAAATCAACGATCAAACCCTAACGGAAGCCGCAGAAATCGCCGCCTATCATTCCGACGGCAGAATGTCGGCACAAGTACCAGTCGATTTAACAGAAGTGAAATACGTAAAAAAACCAAAAGGCGCAAAACCTGGTATGGTAATTTACACCGATAATAAAACAATTTATGCCAATCCCGACAGAGAAAAAATCGCCAGTAGAAAGGTAATAAAATGACAGAAATCCATAAAATGATTAGTTACAAAGGGCAATATTTTAGCAAGGAATATCAAACAATCAAACACCATAAAAACAAACTGCGCTATCTACGCGAGGAAACCGTCGCCAAACAATTTAAAAATGGCGACGTTCGACTAGTCGTTCATTTCGAAGGCAAAGAAAAAACCATCACCCTAGACCAATTTAGTGATGAAAGCGATATTTTAAAATATCTCGGTAAAAAGTTTATTTAAAAAATAAGATATAGTAAAAATTATGCAAGCGTTAAATTAACCCACGCTGTCATACAGAGGAGCAACGCGACGTAGGTATCTTGCGTGGGGTAATTGTCGTCTTTGTCGCTATCTAGCCACTTGCAAATATAATAACTAATTATATTTGCTATGATAGCGATAAAAATTTGTAAACTATTCAGTTAACCCGCGTTGTCATTTAGGTTGCATACACGAGCAGCAAACTTGTTTGCGACCAGTGCGTGAGCGTAGCGTGAGAATCTTAACGCAGGAAATTAATCTTTAACAAAAAGCAAAAAACCTACCATGTCGAAGTAGTAGGCTTTTTAATGCAACAAATGCATTACTTTTTTTCTATTCAACCTCGCGTTAAGATACCTACGTTGTCGCTGACGCTCCGCCTCTGTATGACAACGCGAGGAAAGCCGTGTCGTCCTGAGGACGAACAAAGTGAGGTCGTAGGAATCTTACGGTTTCTATTACACATCTAAACAATCAATCTTTCACCACGCTGACGACAACAGCCTTGCCTTTAAATTCACTATAATCATTACTATCAAAAATTTCATCATTATCGATGGGTGCAACATAAAAAAGTATAGCTTCTTTTTCTAATTCTCCTGCCCCAATTTCATTGTAAGAATAGTGTATCCCATTCATATTAACAAATTCAGCAATATCAGCATCTAATTCAAAAGAGCTACTTTCTAATGATTTACCATCATTTTTCAATTTATTTTCTTCATTAAATACAAATTTATCTGCCGTGAAATTAAAAAATATACGCGATTCTCCTATGGCAAATTCATCAATACCACGTAAAGGTTGACGCCAAATTTCTGTGCTCTCACCGTTTTCAAGCTTTTTTAAAACAACACTATACACTTGATTTTCGTCTCTATTAATAATGTCGTAAGCATTAATATCAAAACGATAAAAATCAGACGATAATATTAAATTTATATCCTCCCTCTCTATTTTTTCAGCGGAAAACCCAGCTTTTATCTCCTCTTTCTCACTACAAGCCGTTAACAATAAAGCCAAAAGCAAAATAACAATAAATCCTTTAAAATATTTTTTGTTTTGCATAGTAAATGCCTCCTAATATCACTCTTTCACTACACTAACGACAACAGCCTTGCCTTTAAATTTACTATAATTCTCTATATCAAAATTCTCATTATCATAAACGGATATTACCGCAAAAAGTAAAGCATTCTCTATAAATTCACCTCTATCAATTGCTCCATCACTTAAAATTCTATCACTTTTTTTCATATTTAAAATAGCTCTAACCCCTTCATCCAAGTCTTGAGATTCTAAAATAGCCGATTGATTATCACTCTTTAATGTTTTTACTTCTTTTACAACAAACTGATCTTTAGTAAAATTAAAAGCTATACGTGATTCCCCCGTTTTAAATTCATCAGGTTTTGCTAATTTTGTGCGCCAAATTTCAATACATTCGCCATTGTTTAATTCCGATAAAACCAAACTATAATCGTGCTTTTCATCAATATTATTAATTTCATAACAACTATGAATATCAAACAAATAATCCGCAGGTGGTAGAGTTAACTCCATATCATCCATTGCCATTTTTTTAGCTGAAAAAAGCGCTTTACTAGTTATATCATTACCACAAGCCGTTAACAGTAAAGCAAAAAGTAGAACAACAATACTTCCTTTAAAATATTTATTATTTCGCATAGTAAATGCCTCCCTCATAAATATCTTATTACTATTTTTCTACATAATAACATATATCTTTTATAATGACAATACTTATTATTAATATATGAACTCGCGTTAAGATACCTACGTCTCCGCCTCTGTATAACAACGAGGGATTACTAATGAAAGTATTGATAGATATTTTCTGCGATTTGTCTATTAATTGTTGGCGCTTGTTCTAATTCATCTATACTAGCAATTTTTATTTTCTCTATGGTTTTGAAATGTTCTAATAAAGCGACTTTACGTTTTTTACCCACGCCTTTTATTTCATCTAAAACAGAGTGGAGCATTTCCTTATCGCGCAAACTTCTATGATACGAGATAGCAAAGCGGTGTACTTCTTCTTGAATTAGATAAATAAAGCGGTAAAGTTCCCTATTATTTTTTAAATTATGTTCTTCACCATTAAAATAAAGATGACTCGTGCTATGTCTATCATCTTTAACCATACCCGCAACTAACACATCAATTTGAAATGCCTTTAATACATCAATTACGGCGTGTACGTGCCCTTTACCACCATCAATTAACAATAAATCAGGTAATCTCGCAAAACTATGTTTATTTTTTTCTGTTTCTTTTTGTTCTATGTATCGTTTAAAACGCCTATATAATACTTCCTGCATAGAGCCATAATCATTAGCGCCTTCTATAGTTTTCACCTTAAAGCGTCTATAATCGCTCGTTTTTTTCTCGCCTTTTTCAAAGACCACCATAGAAGCGACGGAAAATGTTCCCATAATATTGGAAATATCATAAGCTTCTATCCGCTCTATTTTTTTGTCTGTACCCAAAAGCTCTGCCAACTGCTCCGCTAAAGCGATTTGCTTTTTGTTTTTTTGCTGTTTTTCTTCATAATATTTATCCAAAAAATCGTCGGCATTCGCTAGCGCCATCTCGACTAACTGCTTTTTATCACCTTTTTGTGGTACTGTTAGCTTCACTTTTCTGCCCTTTTTTTGACTAAGCCACTGCGCATAGGCATCGACTTCTGCAATAGGCGCAGACAATACAATTTCTTTCGGGAGATAAGCTGTACCACTATAAAATTGGAGGATAAACTGCGCCAATAAATGGGCTTCATTCTCTATAGTGTCTTCGGCAAAAATAAATTGTTCCTTGCCAATTAACTGCCCATTTCTGACAAAAAAAATAAAAACACAGGCTTTATCTTCTTTAATTCGCGCGGCAATAATATCTTGATCTATATTTTTCGTGCTAGCAACTTTTTGCTTAATCGCCAATTGTTCTAAAGCACGTAATTGGTCACGTACCATAGCCGCTTGTTCAAAAGCTTGCCTTTCAGCAAAATTTTTCATTTTATTTGTTAAAATTTTAATTAATTTTTCTTGTCTACCACTTAAAAAAGCAATAATTTCATCGATGTATTCTTGATATTGCTCTGGATCGACAATGCCCAGACAAGGACCACAGCACTGTTTAATATGAAAATTAAGACAGGCTCTTGCCCACTTTTTATCCATATTTCTATTGCAAGTACGAATAGGAAATAATTTTTGTATCGTATCAAGGCTTTCATTGACAGCATAATTGCTACTATAAGGTCCAAAATAAGTCGCGCCGTCTTTTTTGACCGCTCTCACCTTTAAAACGCGGGGGAATTTTTCCTTTGTCACTTTAATATAAGGATAAGCTTTATCATCCTTAAGCATAATATTAAAACGCGGTTTATGCTTTTTAATTAAATTCGCCTCTAAAATCAATGCCTCAACTTCCGTTGAGGTAATAATATACTCAAAATCAGCAATATTTGTGACCAAGGTTTGCGTTTTCGGGCTATGCCTGTCGAAGGCGCGAAAATAAGAGCTAACGCGATTTTTTAATATCTTCGCCTTGCCAACATAAATCACATTTCCCAGTGCATCCTTCATTAAATAAACACCAGATTGTTGTGGTAATTTCGCTAATTTTTGACTAAAATCTTTCACCTAAACTCCCGTTGAACCAAAACCACCAGCATTGCGCTCTGTTTCATCTAAGACCTCAACTACTTCTAAATCGGCAACTTCGTGTTTAGCGATGACCATTTGTGCTATGCGTTCACCTGATTTTATTTCAAATTCTTCATTCGATAAATTGACCATAGGCACTCTGAGTTCGCCCCTATAATCGCTATCAATAGTACCGACGGCATTAATTAGTGTAATACCATGCTTAATTGAAAGTCCTGAACGCGCTCTAATCTGCGCCTCATAACCCTGTGGAATAGCGATATAAAGTCCAGTTGGTACTAATTTTCTTTCTAAGGGCTTAAGCACAATAGGCTCATCCAAATAAGCCCTTAAATCCATACCAGCAGCCCCTGCCGTTTCGTATTTTGGCAATTCATTATTTGATTTATTGACAATTTTGATTTTTAACATATCTACTCCTAATCTAAGTAATCGACGAACAACAAAAATACAATCCAGTTAAAACAATATTGCTAACGCTATTATTAAATGTTATAATAACTATGCTGTCACTTCCAATCTGCCAGCAGAAAGGAGGTGAGTTGTTTTGCTAAGTTTCACTTCTATTTTAATTTGTAACATCATAGCAAATATAATTAGCTACTATATTTGCAAGTGGCTAGATGTTTACTTTACTGACAGCAAATAGCACATTTAAAAAAAGCAAGAGTTCGCAGCTCTTGCTTTTTATTTGAGTTGTTTCCAGCTCCACTTCTATTAGCTAAGACTATTTTACTATAAAAATAATTTTTTGTAAACAGTTTTAAGAAAAAAACTACGCTAGCAAGCGCTTAAACTCTTGATAAATGGACTTTACTTCCTTTTCATCTACTCGTCCAACTATAGCTAGCGCTAGTTTATCGGTAAACATCTCATCGATTAAGCCTTTTACTGTTGCAAGCTCTATTGAATCAATACGCTCGATAATTTCATCCATGGTCAAAATTTCACCACCGTAAATTGCTCGTTTTCCAAGCATAGTCATTTGTCCCATGCTATTATCTAGTCCAAGTAAATACGCACCTCTCAGCTGTCTTTTTGCTCTAGCTAAGGTATCTTCATCAAAATCGCTTTTCAGTTGCTTAATGCTCTCAGCAATTAAAGTAGTAACTGCCTTTTGATTTTGCGCTTGATAACTAGTATAAATCGTAAAATGACCGCTAGCGATAAAACTAGTCGGATGAGAATAAATCGAATAACATAAGCTGTTTTCTTCGCGCACTTTCTGATAGAGAATAGAACTTGCCGTGCCACCGAGGACATTAGAAAGCAGTAGCATAGCATAATAGCGCTGATCGCTATACTTTATCCCATCAAAACCCAAACAAAGATGGCGTTGTTCTATATCTTTATGCGCAAAACAATACGCTGATTTAAAACTAGCTGGTGGTAAATCAACTTTTCTGCCATTTGTCCTAAAACTGCCAAACTCCTCTTCTAATAATTCCAATAAATTATCAGGCAAATAACCAGCACAAGCGATTACCATATTTTCAGCCGTATAAAAATCCTGCATATACTTTCTAATTTCTTCAGACCTTATCTTATCGACGGTATAATCATAGCCGAGTACAGGTTCTGCCAATACATGCCCATCATAGACTTGTTTTTGAAAAATATCATAACAAACATCTTCAGGGGAATCGTCATATTGAGCAATTTCTTCCTTAACGACTTCTATTTCTTTAATAATAGCACTGTCTGCCATCAAGGAATTTTTAAGCATATCGGCAATTAACTTAATTGGGATTTCAGCATCTTGATACAGCACCTTAGAATAATACGCTGTGCAATCCTTTGAGGTATAAGCATTAATCAGACCACCGATATTATCAATAGACTGAACAATCTCCTTTGCCGTATGTTTGCTCGTTCCCTTAAACATCATATGTTCAATCAAATGTGAAATACCTAAGGTATATCCTTCTTCATAATTGGAACAAGCATTAAAATAAACGCCAAAGGCAAACGAACGAACGCTTGCCATCTGACGTGTTAATACCTTAATGCCATTACTTAATTTATATTCTTTATACATTCATTATAACCCTTCACGAAACAAAATAGATAATATAAAACCGTGAACGTCTTAACTCCGCGCTGTCATACTGAGGAGGTTTCCCGACGTGAGTATCTTAGCGCGGAATTATTCTAACAAAGTCGTAAGATTCCTACGCCTTCGGCTCTGAATGACACGACTTTAAACATTAATTAATCCAATAACACTTTACGTGATAAATTAATTCTACCTTGCTTGTCAATTTCAATAACTTTAACTTTAATCATATCGCCAATTTTGAATTTATCTTCAACTTTAGCCAAACGCTCTTTCGTCAATTGCGAAATATGAACTAAGCCTTCTTTACCATTACCTAAATCGGCAAAAGCACCAAATTTTAAAATACGCGTGATTTTAGCATCGTATACTTCGCCAACTTCTATATCCTTGACAATGCCTTCAACCATCTTCTGCGCTTTCAAGCCACTTTCACCATCAGGCGCCGTAATTAAGACCAATCCATCTTCGGCAATATCGATTTTAACACCAGTTTCCTCAATGATTTTATTAATCACCTTGCCACCAGGTCCGATAACTGCGCCGATTTTATCTGGTTCAATACGCATGCTAAGTGCTCTTGGCGCATATTTAGACATCTCGCTTCTCGGCTCTGAAATCGTCTGATTCATCGCCTCTAAAATGTGTAGTCTACCTACGCGAGCCTGCTCCATCGCGCGTTCTAATAATTCGCGCTTTAAGCCATCAATTTTAATATCCATTTGCATTGCCGTAATACCTTTATCAGTACCAGCAACCTTAAAGTCCATATCGCCGAGGAAATCCTCAACACCTTGAATATCACTGAGAATAGCGACGTCGTCACCCTCAGCTATCATACCCATAGCAATGCCCGCAACGGCTGCTGAAATCGGCACGCCAGCATCCATCAACGAAAGCGACGAACCACAAATACTAGCCTGTGAACTAGAACCATTACAAGTCATAACTTCAGAAACCAAGCGAATAGCGTAAGGGAAATCCTCTTCTGATGGCAAAACAGGTAATAATGCCCTTTCACCTAATGCACCGTGACCGATAGCGCGACGATTTGGTCCACGCATAAAGCCCGTTTCACCGACAGAAAATGGCGGGAAATTATAGTGGTGCATATAACGTTTATTCTCATCCAAGCCAAGTCCGTCGATACGCTGTGCCTCACCGAGTGCGCCTAAAGTCGTAATCGTAAGTGCCTGTGTTAAACCACGTGTAAACAAACCAGAACCATGGGTACGTGGCAATAAGCCAACTTCCGCCGAAAGCGGTCTGATTTCATCTAGCTTTCTACCATCTGCTCTAACGTGTTCAGCGAGAACCATTTTACGCATCACGCGTTTTTCAAGACTCTTTAACAATTTACCGAATGAGCCTTCATCATCAGGATATTTTTCAACTAAAACAGCTTTAATTTCATCTTTTAAATCATCAATCGCATGATTGCGTTCTTTTTTACCAGGAATACGAACGAGTTTATCCATTTTATCCCAGTACGTTTCAATCTCATCTAATAATTCTTGATTCACTTCTGGTGGTGTAACAACTTGTTTTTCTTTACCACAGTCGGCGACGATTTCGTCGATAAATTTAATGATTTTCTTGATTTCATCGTGACCTTTTAACAACGCCTCTAAAACAACGCTTTCTGGTAAGACATCAGCACCAGCCTCAACCATATTAATCGCATCGGCTGTACCAGCTACGACTAAATTAAGTTGAGATTTTTCTGCCTGTTCAACCGTTGGATTAAAGACGTATTCGCCGTCGACATAACCAACCGTCACACCGGCGATAGGACCTTCAAAAGGAATATCAGAAATGCTAAGTGCAATCGATGCACCAATCATCGCTGGCATATCTGGTGTATTATCCTGCTCTACTGAAAGCACTTCAGCAATAATTTGTACTTCATTAAAATAACCATCGGGGAACAAAGGACGAATTGGTCTATCGATAAGACGCGCCGTCAAAATTGCCTTTTCCGATGCTCTACCTTCACGCTTGATAAAACCACCAGGAATTTTACCAACAGCGTATAATTTTTCTTCAAAATCAATAGAAAGTGGAAAGAAATCAATTCCCTCACGCGGTTTTGACGATGCCGTTGCCGTTACTAAAACAACAGTATCGCCGTAACTCACGGTACAAGAACCGTTGGCGAGATTAGCCATTCTACCCGTTTCGACCACAAATGGTCGACCTGCAATTGTCGTTTCATACTTCTTAATTACTCTGTCCGAAAACATATTACCTCTTTTCTTCTTTTGTTTAAGTCTTGCTCGATATTATCCTACTTTAATAACATTTACTATCCGCGAACTAAACAGAGATGAGTGACAAAATTATGAAAAAACAATAAAATGCTTGCATTTAAATTGATTTTTTATAATTTTAGCATTAAGCGCGCTAGCGCGACGAGTGCAGTGCCGTTAGGCACGAAGCGAGTTCATCGCTAATCAAAGCGATAACTCCAAAGAAAACGAAGTTTCCAACGGGAAGTGCATCGTTTAGCTAGTTTCTCTAACAATGTAATAATCTTAGCGCGAACAACACAACTAAATGCTATTAAAGTAGGACAGGTATAATCTCCAGCAAGACATGCCTAACTACATTTTACTTTATTTTCATTAACTAAACAAGCTTTTTAGTTATTTTTTAATCAAATTTCACAATAATAGCGAAAAATACGGCTATATCAAGATATTACTATTCCATTTTTATATTATTTATTATATACTAAACTTAGAGTTAACATTAAAAACTAAAGGGGTAAAATATGAATGATAAAATCTATAAAAAAATAATGTTAGCGAAAAATGATACTAATATAAAATTTAAAGATTTGCAAAACTTACTAAACCAGTTAAATTTTGAATTTAGAATTAAAGGTGACCATTTTATTTATTATAAATCTGGTATAGACGAAATAATTAATATCCAACCAAATAAAAATATGGCAAAAGCTTATCAAGTTAAACAAATCAGAAAAATAATAATCAAATATAATTTGGAGGTTTAAAATGTATAACTATGAAATTATAATCTATTGGAGTACAGAAGATAATGCTTTTATAGCAGAAATTCCTGAACTTGCAGGTGCTATGGCTGACGGCAAAACCAGAATTGAGGCTCTTAAAAATGCTGAAATAGTAATTGAAGAATGGATAGAAACAGCAAATTTGCTCAATAAAAATATTCCGATACCAAAAGGTAAATTACAATACGCCTAAATCTTCTTCTACCACTGCAATTTCTTGCGCTTTCGTCTTTTCTTTGGCTAGATTTAGTTCTGCCAAAAACTGCTTATCCTCTATAGTCAAATCGAGCATTGGCAAGACGACAAAAGCGCGCTCAAAGGCGCGTGGATGCGGTATTGTCAAGCGCTCACTATCACTGGTAAAGCCCTCTTGCCAAATAATATCAATATCTATCGTTCGTGGCCCCCAATGAATCAAGCGCTTACGACCCAAAGTTTGCTCAATGTGATTAATAATCGATAGTAACTGGTCAGCACTCATTTTCGTCTCGATTTTTACTGCTATATTTAAAAAATCATCTTGCTCTGTATAACCAACCGCCTTTGTTTGATAAAGGCGAGAAACCGCAAGCAAACTTAAATCGGCTTTTTTTAATTCCCCAATTGCGCTTAGCAAATAACCCTTACTATCGCCAATATTACTACCTAAACTAAGATAAATCACATTCACCGCGCATACGCTCCATTTCTACTTTTGCCACATCAAATTCACCAAATAAAGGGGCTTGTGGCTTTTTCACCGTCACGTGAATCTTTTCTATTCTCTTATCAAAAGCCAAACAACGACAAATAATAGAATAGGCAAGTTTTTCAATTAATTTATAACTTTTATGTTGAATTTCATCTAACACCATATAATAAATTTCAGCGTAGTTGACAGAATCAGCTAAATCATCACTTTTCCCAGCCATCGTCAAATCTAAAAACAAACTAATATCGACAATAAAAGGCTGCCCTAACTTATGCTCCTCGCTGAAAACGCCATGCCTACCATGTGCCTTAATACCATCTATCGCTATTTTATCCACTCGACATTCCCCCTGACTATCGCATCAGCAACTTTAGCTGCGCGTAGGTTTTCTTTGACGTCGTGAACGCGGAAGATGTCGACGCCTTTGGCTATGCCAAGTACCGTCGTCGCTATTGTTCCCTCTACTCTTTCACCCACTTCTAAATCTAAAATTTTACCTATGGTTGATTTGCGTGAGGTGCCAAGTAGTAGCGGAAAGCCCATTGCCTTAAACTGTTCTAAATTAGCTAGTAATTCTATGTTTTGTTCATCGGTTTTGCCAAAGCCTATGCCTACGTCTAAAACGATTAATTCTTCTTTTAAACCCGCTTGTAAAGCGAGTTCTATTGATTTATTAAAAAACTTTTTGCAATCGTCCATAATATCTATTTCTGAATTTTTTTCTAGACGATTGTGCATTAATATGCTTAATACCTGATGTTCAGCAGCGACTTTTGCCATTTCCTTATCGGCTTGAAATCCCCAAACATCATTGATGATATGAGCGCCGTTTTCTAAGGCAACGCGCGCTACTTTCGCCTTACTACTATCGATAGAAATTGTCGCACCAAGTTGATTGACGGCTTTAACTGCTGGCAAGGTTCTTGCTATTTCTTCATCAACGCCAACGGGCGTGTGATTGGGTCTAGTCGACTCTCCGCCAATATCGATAATATCAGCGCCCTCAGCTAACATTTGTTTCGCATATAAAAGCGCCTTATCTACCTCATTATGTTTTCCGCCATCGGAAAAAGAGTCAGGCGTGACGTTTAAAATGCCCATTATCAAACTACGCTGACCAAGCTCTATTGTTTTATCTTTTGTTTTAATGACACACATTTAATTCCCCTTAATCAAACTCAACACTTCCATACGAGCATTGTGGTCGCTAATGAAAATTCCGCGTTCTGCTTTCGTCACTGTAATCGCGCCCGCTTTTTTTACACCGCGCATTGTCATACATAAATGTTCGGCTTCTATTACCACCATTACCCCCTTAGGCATTAACTTTTGTTCTAAAAGGTCGGCAACCGTCGCTGTAATTCTCTCCTGTAATTGTGGTCTTTTCGCAACCGTTTCAACCACCCTTGCCAATTTAGAAAGCCCCGTCAAACGACCGCCATCTGGAATATAGGCAACGTGTGCCTTACCATAAAACGGTACAAAATGATGTTCGCATACAGAATAAAAAGGAATATCCTTGACTAAAACCAATTCGTCATGATTTTCCTCGACAAACAATACTTCCAAATGTTCTGCTGGGTCTTGCTGTAAGCCAACAAAAATTTCCTCATACATATCGGCAATTCGGCGCGGGGTTTCCTTTAAACCCTCACGCTCAGGCTCTTCGCCAATTGCTAATAAAATTTCTTTTACTGCATTTTCAATTCTTAATTTATCCATATACTCTCTTTTCTTTAATACTAATAGCTATAAAAAGCAATAAATTAATTTTTAATTCAAACTATTTTTTATCTCTATAATTTCATCTTTACTAAAAGAAGTTAGTTCCATGATTTTATCTATATCTAAACCAGCCATTAGTAAGCCAATTATCTTACCGCGCTTTTCACCTATGCTAATTCCTCGTTTCTCGCCAATACTAATTCCTCGTTTCTCACCTATACTAATTCCACGCTTCTCACCAAGTTTTTCACCAATAAGAATACCTTTTTCAATCCCGCGTTCTTCTACTGCCTGACTTAAATTACACATTTCATCTAGCTCCTTTTTTAATTCACCATTCACATCTATGCCAAAATCCTTGCTTAACTTTTCTTCTCTTTCTTTACTACTCAAATTAATCTCATCAGAAAACAAAATCGTTAATAATTCAATTAATTTATTAACTGTCTTATCCTTGCCTAAACGCACCATAATGATTTCTAACAAATCATACTTTTCCTTCTCTTCCGTATATTCACCTAGTACACTGAATTCTTTTAAATTATAATTCGTTATACTACTGTTCCTTCTTTTACTAGGTTTTGTTACCAGCCAAATCGAATATACTTTTTTAATATCTTGGTAATTAGAACCTGTGAATTCTCTACCCTTTTGTGATGAAATTAAGCGACTACAATAGTAGACAGCTCTTTTAATTAAAGGATAGGGTAGATTTTCTCCGCTCTGTGCTTCTACATTAATAATTATTTCAGCGTATTCTTTATTTGGTAATAAGGCTTTAAACTTCACATCAAAGCTAATAGAACCATCATCAACACTGCTATCATCGACATTCATCCCCTGAATCCGAGGATTAATTATAATCTTTTCATCACTATGGACATTTTCTACCGCAATTTCTGGCGCGCTTTCTATAAAACTAGTTGAAATCTCTTTTGCTGTAAAATCTTCATATTCTAAAATACAAGTTTTCATCAGCCATGCTAAAATAATTTTTTCTGATAATATTCTCTTACAAACCGCATCATAATCTCGTTTTAGATTTCTTTTCATAATTACCCCCTTCTCTATCTATTCCTTATCTATATTATACAAAATTATAAAGAAAAAATAAATAGAAAAACAGTGCAATAATGCAAGCTGCATTCTTTTTGCGCGAACTAAACAGCGATGAGCAAAACAGTCATTATTGGCAATGAAATGCTTGCATTTCAATTGTCAATTAATGACTTTGATGTTTAGCGCGCTAGCGCGAACGAGCAAAGCGAACAAAGTGAGCGGAGCGAGTGCATCGCGTTTTGTTTATCTTAGCGCGAACGAGCAAAGCGAACAAAGTGAGCGGAGCGAGTGCATCGCATTTTGTTTATCTTAGCGCGAACGAGCAAAGCGAACAAAGTGAGCGGAGCGAGTGCATCGCGTTTTGTTTATCTTAGCGCGAACGAGCGCAGTGCCGTAGGCACGGAGCGAGTACTCATCGCGTTTTAGTATTATCTTAATACGAGATATATAATGAAAAGCCGTAAGATTCCTACGTCGGCAGAAATCCACTGCCTTCTCTGAATGACACGGCTTTTTGAGCATAGCGAATGTTCATCATATTTTATTTACCTATAATCACATTGTATCTTTCACACCGACGGCAATCATCCTAGCCTTTGCATAAACGACTCCGTCAATTTCCATATTCATCGTTAAAATAATTTTTCTCTCACCGATTTCTTCTACCATTGAACGAACGGTAATCTGTTTTCCCATAGGAACTGGTTTTTTATAATCGACTTCTAGTCTAGCAGTGATATAACGTTTGATAACAGTATCTTTTGTCAAACGAAGCCCTTGATTGTGGTGATTAAACCAAGCCGCTGAGGCAGTCCCGTGACAATCAAAAATCACGGCAATCATACCGCCGAAGAGATTGGCTGGTACGCCTCCAGTATACCTCTTATCAGGGGTAAACTGGCAAATGCACTGCTCGCCATCCTCACTAGGAAAACTTTTGAGCGATAAGCCCAATTCATTTTTTGGACCACAGCCCCAGCAGTGTTGAAATTTTTCGCCATAAGTTTCTTGTATAAATACTTTATCCTTTTCTATAGACATATTATTCTCCTTTACTATGTAAATTACAGCTCGCAAACGAAATAATGCTTTTTAAGCAAACCTACAAAAATTGCAATATATTTTAGTTTAGGAACCAATACTCAAGAATTGCTCACCCCGATTGAAACGAAATAGCATTTAATAATGTCAAGAAAACAAATAATGTTTTCGCGAACAAGCTGCTCCACTGCGTTTACTAATTGCTTGGACTTGTAAGTTGCTAATATTAAGGG
>PDWI01000940.1_pt1 | contig 64306 bp, 66 predicted proteins | sample 1430891 | NCBI WGS metagenome assembly PDWI01 (sample SAMN01162508, study PRJNA174530) | Oral metagenome, whole genome shotgun sequencing project. | biome: Marine environment; feature: Marine mammal; material: Swab sample of the gingival sulcus; isolation source: swab sample of gingival sulcus... | reverse complement strand
GTTATAAAAATCTAAATGCCTTTGTTGGAGATAGTGTTTATTTAAGGTCTATTAATAATCAATACAAATTAAATATAACTAGAGTTAAATAATACCAATGCAACCTTCAAATTTTTTATTTAATAAAAAGGCTACAAGTTTAATCTTGTAACCTTTTTGTGTACCCTAGGCGATAATTAAAGATTTCATAAATCCCTAATTGAAATCACCTTTAAAAGCCTGCTTCTTAATAATAAAATGTTTTTATTTTTTAATTTATAAGCACTATATTTTAGCTATCTAACTAGATAACTTAGTAGCTATACCAGCGGTTTTAGCAAAATCGCATAGACCACACTTTTGACATCTATCCATCTGCATTGATAAATCTGATACAGCTCTCCTTGAAAAAATACAAGGAATATTCATAGACTTTGTTTCCGTCTTTATTCTCTCAGTCAATCTATGCTCTATAAAATCAGTAAATACTATTACGACATCTACATCTGTTGGGATTTTCATCTTTCGCATTCCTTTTTTACGTCCATCCCAATGCTCAAACTTTTGTACTCCTCTATCTTCCAGAAGGGTAGGAATATTGCCTAGCCTATCCGCTCCAATCAATAAAGCATTCACATTATCCTCCTCGTAAAACTAGCAAAATTAAATTGTATATTAATAAATAATAACTATTTTACCTAATTAATAATGATTATTAATTAATTATACAGTTTTAATTCCGAGTTGTCAACAAGGAAATAACATTCTTTTCTATTCTTCTTCTGAATTAACTTCACCTATAACTGGAACTTCTGATGCTAACAATTCTTCTGTTTCTGTTTCATCAGTTTCTTTAGCTCCACCTTGTACTAAACTAGCAACAGATGTATCTGCATCATGGAATAACGTAAATCTCTCGTCCTTAAATATATCCAAGTCTTCTAAAACAATTGATGGATTGTCTTTAAGAGAACTTACATCTACATCATAGGATTCAATTAAATCTTTTGGCAATACTTCAATGTCTAATTCATGCAATTGCTCAACAACCAAAGTTGTAGCAGTTTCCACCACTTCCTTATTGATAAATCTAATAGGAATTGTAATTTTAACTTTTTCTCCTTTTGTTAACTCTTGAAGATCCATATGAACGATTTTATTTTTAAGGACTTCCATTTGTACATCCTTAATCATAGCCATAATATTTTCACCTTCTACATCAAGAGTAATAGAAGCTCCAACACCATGATGATTTAATAATTTTTCTACATCTTTAGTTTCTAAACAAATATTTCTAGGCTCTGAATGCTGACCGTATACAACTGCTGGTACAAATCCAGAACGACGCAATTTCCTTGATATAGATGTTCCAACTTCTTTTCTAATAGTCGCCTTTATAGCTTTTTCCATTTTTTCCTCCTTATAAACAACCGTGGTTAACCACGTAAACAACTTTTTAAATAGCTGTTCTTCCTTCTAAAGCCTTTGTTAAAGTTACTTCATCAGCAAATTCCAAATCCCCACCTACTGGGATACCATGTGCTAAGCGACTAACTGATATTCCAGAGGGCTTTACCAATCTTGAAATATACATAGAAGTAGCTTCACCTTCAATTGTTGGATTTGTAGCAAGTATAATTTCTTTAATTTCATCATCTTGCAATCTAATCATCAACTCTTTTAACTTTATATCATCAGGACCAACTCCATCCATTGGTGAAATAGCCCCATGTAAAACATGATATAAACCCTTATATTCCTTAGTCCGCTCAAATGCAATTACATCTCTTGGAGATTCTACAACACATACTAAACTCTTATCACGATTAGAATGTGTACAAATTGGACAAGGATCAATTTCTGTTAAATTATAGCAAATAGAGCAATATTTAGTTTTTTTGTAAGCATCTATTATAGCCTGTGAAAGAGATTTTACATTATCTTCTCTCATTGTTACTATATGCATGGCAAGTCTTTGTGCAGTTTTTCTACCTATACTGGGTAATCTTGATAATTCTTCTATTAACCTAGCAACTGGTGCAGCGTAATATGACATAATAACACCTAGAATAATCCAGGCATATTAAGTCCACCTGTCAATTTACCCATTTCATTAGCCATAGCCGATTCCGCTTCTCTCATTGCTTCATTAACAGCAGCTATAATCAAATCTTGAAGCATTTCCACATCATCAGGATCTACTACATCTTTATCAATTTCTAAAGCTAACATCTCACGCTTTCCATTAACTGTTACACAAACTGCTCCGCCTCCAGCTGAAGCGGTAAATTCTTTAACTTCTATCTCCTGTTGAGATTTTTGCATTTGTGCTTGCATTTTTTGCACTTGCTTCATCATATTGCCCATATTTCCAGGCATCATAGGTCTTTTTTTTGCCATCATTTCCTCCTGTTATTCTATATTTAATTTATTTGTATATTCTCCTAAAAAATCTTTGAGTTTATCTTCGTTGGAAATAGATATTTTACCTAATTTATTTTGTAAATTTGAAATATCTTCACAAATGCATTTTATCACAAAATTGGTTGAAAATCTCTTATTTAACACCTTTTGTATGATTAAATTATTTTTAGGCTCAGATAACATATTTGCATGAAATTCATACTCAGGTGAAAATTTAATAGTAAGTTTATTATCTTCTAATGAATACAGTTCTCCTTCTAACAAAAATGCCTGTACTTGTATTTTTTTAGCTTTTATTTCAGATAATATTGACTGCCACTGAGATTTTATTATTTCAAAATCAACAGTTGGTGAATTATTTGTTAATTGATTATCATTCTGAAAATCGCTTTGTATATCCTCAGATTTAATCATTTTTCCTGTATCATTTATCTCTACATCATCTCGCTTATTATTTTGAAAAAAAGAGTCTTTTTCAATGAATATTTTTCGTTTTTTTAAATCATTATCAATTACATCATGATTTTTCGTTGTATTAGCTATGTTAACTCCAGTTTCCAATTTATCTAATCGAGCAAAAATTGCATCCGTATTTTTATCAGTTTTAGGCACCATAAGCTTAATTAAAAGCATCTCAAAATGTATTCTTGGCTGACTTATCCATTTTATCTGAGTTGATAAATTAGCCAGTAATTCCATACTCCATAAAATGGTCTCTATTGATAAATTGTCAATATATTTTAAAAATTCATCATTTGTTTCTATAAAATCTGATTTATATGTTGATATATCCACATTTGATTTAATAAAAATCATATGACGATAATATTCAAGCAATCTATGAATTAAAGCATCTATTCTACCACCATCACTAATAAATCGTTCAAGAGATTCTAAAACTCCAGAAATATCAGACTTAAATATATTAGACATAAATTCAATAAAAAAGCCTTCATTCATAATGCCTAACATATTTACTACATTCTCATATTCTAATGTATTATCAATATTTCCAAGAACTTGCTCTAATAAACTCTGAGAATCTCTTAATGCTCCACCCGAATTATCAGCAATTAATTGAAGTGCTTTTTCGTTTGCTTTTATATTGAGTGATGAACATATCTTATTCAAATGCTCTACAATAACAAATTTAGATATAGATTTAAAATCATATCTTTGACAACGAGATAATATTGTTGCTGGAATTTTTTGAGGTTCAGTTGTTGCTAAAATAAATACCACATACTCTGGAGGCTCCTCTAAAGTCTTTAAAAGTGCATTAAAAGCTCCTTGAGATAACATATGAACCTCATCTATGATATATATTTTATATTTAGTCTGAGTAGGTGGATATTTAATTGTTTCTCTAATTTGACGAATATCGTCAACACCATTGTTTGATGCTGCATCTATCTCCACCACATCTATCATTGTTTCGTTTAGAATTTCTAAACAAATCTGACATTTATTGCAAGGCTCACTATCAGATAAATCAATACAATTTAATGAACGTGCCAATATCCTGGCAGTAGATGTTTTTCCAGTTCCTCTCATCCCACTAAAAAGATAGGCATGAGCAATATGTCCTGAATTAATCTGATTTTTTAAAGTAGCTATAACGGCATCTTGACCTAATACATCAGAAAATTTTTTAGGTCGCCACTGTCTATATATAGCTTGATAACTCATTTGATTACTCCAGTTTCAAAATGTCGCGCACCCTCTTCGAAAAAAAATCCCAGTTGCTACTTAAGCAGTTAACTCAAATTGGGCATCCCTACGGCACATAAAAGGTCTTGCTTACTGCTGCTTCCTTCCAGATCTGACAGGGTTCACAAGTTTTTATTGCGTAGGACCCAACTATCAACACCACTTACTCAAGGCAAACACTAATATTCTCTCCCTTAGATAGGCTTCAACCCTGCTAGAGCGGATTGCAGGTTACAAGGATCCGCTACTTCCCCGTTTAGCGCGACAAACTTTATAGATGGCGGAGAGAATGGGACTTGAACCCATGGGCCCTTTCGGGCTTACACGCTTTCCAGGCGTGCTCCTTACCAACTCGGTCACCTCTCCAATTTAACCTGCATATATACTTCGCATCTTTGCGTTGTGAATATTCGTCGTCTCAGTCATGTACATCTATGTACACTCCTTTCGCCTTCTCATATCCACGCCTTAATCTGCTTGTATCTATGCGTTTAAATTACATTTTACTTATATAACAACTAGTAAGTATTAACTCGTATTATTTAAGCATTTCGCTCGTTCATTCGATTACGTACATGAAGTACGCTCACTCATTCTCTCACTCCACGCCTAAAACTGCTTGCAACTTTATTTCTAAATTACTCTCATTATCTAACTTTTTTAGTTTTTTTTACTAATCTTTGTGTTGTGAATATTAACTTATATTATTTTTTACTTCTACGCAGGTCTGCAAAAAATTCCTTTAATAACCGTGAACAATCATCTTCACAAAGCCCTGACTCAACATTGACCATATGATTTAATCTATTATCTGATAGCACTTGATACAAAGACTCTACCGCACCTGCCTTTGAGTCAGTTGCACCAAAATATAAATTTTTTATACGAGCCTGATAAATCGCTCCAGCACACATAAGACAAGGCTCAAGCGTTACATACATATCACAATTTTCAAGTCTCCATCCACCTAAATGCTTAGACGCAATATCTATCGCTATTATTTCAGCATGAGCTAACGGACTTTTATTTGTTTCTCGTAAATTATGTGCTTTTGCAATAATTTCTCCATCTCTTACAATGACTGCTCCTACTGGAATTTCACCCATAGTAGCCGCTTTTTTTGCCTCATTGATGGCAATTAACATAAACTTACTATTCACTACAACCTCAAAATATACAATACTAACAAAACCTTTGAAATATGGCACCCCCTGCTGGAATCGAACCAGCAACTGACCCTTAGGAGGGGTCTGTTATATCCATTTAACTAAGAGGGCATACACTTTCAGACGTCCTATATAATATGATATAAAATGAACATTGTCAAGAATACAATACTGCCAAAAACGGAGTCCAGACTCCGTTTTTATTGTAAATATTATTTGTTATTTTGTATCTATGGTTTAATAAAATCTACAATTGAAACAATCCTTTGAACTTCATATTCTATTAATGAAGTCTGCTTATCCTGAAACTGTTCTCTATCACTGATAAATTGCTCTAATTTAGCAATCTCACTTTCAAGAGATTTAATAGCCTCTCTTTTTTGTGCAATAATATCTTCTGTCTTTTGAACGCTATGCTCTAATACTTGGTTAAGAGCATCCATCCTCTTATAGGCATCATTTAAAAAATTCTCAACTTTCATTCCTGATACCCCAATAATATTTTTTACAGAATTTCGTTTTATATCTACAGGCAAATTTTCTGGCAATGTTCTAGAAAATTCATCAACCATAAAAATCATTTTTAATCTATCCACTTCCATTTGACTATTTTGATAGATTTCTTCAACTGTTTGAATTTTATCTTTTGATTCAAGCGGATTATTAACCATAATTTTTTCTCCTTGTATTTTATTCTCCAAGCTATTATTTCCAAACACTCCATCATCTTTTGCATTATCATTTGACCATGCACGCATTTCAAATAAAGCATCTTTTGCTCTTTGCACAACTTCATTTTGTGCTAAATCAGATTTATCTAAACTCTCTTTCACCTTGTCTTTCGGTTTGCCCTCATTTTGTATAACATTTGCTATAGACATCCAATCCTCCAAGGGAGTCTCACCACGTATTTCCATTTCCTCAGTATAATTAAATGAATTTTCTCGAACTTCTCGATGTTTATGTGAAATCTTGTCATCTTTAACAAATAATGTTTCTAAATCATTTGATGTTTCTAAATCATCTGGAATTAAATTATCCACTTTTTCTTTTCTATCATTTTTATGAGCAAGCTTTTCTCCATTATCTATTTTTGCATTTACTAAATTGTTTATTTTTTCTTCTCGCTTTACATTTACAATCTTTACTTGCTCTTTTTTATTAACAACTTTATCAATTTTATTACTCTCAATAATTTTTTTATTTTTATCAATACTAGCTTTGTTCATTGTATTTATTTGTTTATCTTTTTCTTTTTTCATTTCTTTACTTATTTCTTTATTTAAATCTTGTTTCATGATTTTATTCGCTTCTTTTTTTATTTCTGGTTTTAATACTTTATTTACTTCTTTTTTCACTTCTTTACTCTGTTCTTTACTTATTTCTTTATTTAAATCTTGTTTCATGATTTTATTTGGTTCTCTTTTTATTTCTGGTTTTAATATTTTATCTGGTTCTTTTTTTATTTCTTGATTTAATTTTCTATCTACTTCTACATTCATTTTCTTTGCTTTATCAATAGATCTGTTTAAATTTTGTTTTGAAAGCAATTCATTTGTATGCAATGTATTATTTTCCAGTTTCTTGTTTTCTTTATTAACTACTTTATCTATTATATTTTTATTAACTCTAATTTCAGCTTTTTTTTCACCTTTACTCTCCTCTTTCTTATCAGAGTTTTTATCTGAAACGCTTTCATTATCAGAAATCCCTAATTTTTCAAAAATATATTTCTTAGACAACACTCTTATACCCCCCTATCTTTTCTATTATTATGCTTATTTTTAATATGTATTACATCTTAAACATCTTAATATCATCAATCATTCCACGACGAATCTCTATTTGCTTATTTTTCATTGCAATTTTAGTCTCAAGAAGTGTATGCCATTTTCTCAATTCATTTCTATACTTGCGTTTTGATGATAGTATTTCTTTTTTAAAATATGACTTCTTTATCTCTTCCTTTTTTAAATTCTCATTTAATTGTTGAAACTGTTCTTTATTAAACTCATCAGAAAAAATAATGCCATTTTCTACAAGAGAATCACGAATCATATTAACAGCAGATTCTGTTAAATAAGTAGCATTTCCCCTTTTATAAGTATACTTCCTTGTAGTTAAATTAAGTTTTTTTATCTTTTTATATATTGTAACCTTACTAACCCCTAATAATTGAGCAACTTCAATAACCTTATACACCGCCATTCTCCTTGCTTTTAAATATCATAGACTTTTGTTGAAAAGCATCTTTTATCTCATATTCTAATCTCATAATTGTTTTATCCAACTCAGTTAAGATTTGCCTATCAGTCTGAATAATTTGCTCAAGTTCAATACATTCAGCTTCAATTTTTCTAACCTTCTCTAAGAAATCATGCTCATCACTAAAAATATCTACACTCATAACAAGCCTATCTGGAGGTTCCAGTTTATCAATAACATCTTCATCGTTTTTAATATTTTCATCATTATCAGAAAAAATATTTTTATTTTTATTGCCCCTATCTCTTTCAATAATATCTTCTAAAAGTAGTACTCCCTCTTCATCTATATATCGAATAGATTGGACTTTATGAATATGATTGTCAAGAACATCAGCATTATATGTTATCTTCTCAAAAATAACATAGCCTTCTACACCAAGTTTATGAGCTACATCACTTATTTTTAACATATTCTTTGTAAACAACTCTTTATTTGACATTTCATATCCTCAAAGTAAATACTTAACAACAATTAAAAGTAACTTGTATAATAATCAATTATATACACAATATAATGTAGGGTAAACAAAGCTTTACAATATAGTCTAATCAATAATTTTATGTGTATTTATTGTACTATTTTTTTTACATTAAATCTAGTGTAAATCTTAAATTTATACAAGTTAATAAATATTAAAATCACACTGTAAACCCTACTGGTTTTTTTAATAAAATTAGAATTTATTTCCAACTGACATTTTTTATCAATTTTTCTATTGTAAATCATTAAATTTATTCCAAATAATAATCTCCTAAACTTCCTGTATAATTACAAATTCATATTTATAAAACTCAGTTTTTACAAGATATACACCGATTATAGTAAACTTGTTTACTGTGGTTTATATAGTTAAATTTATATCTATAATATTTATTGTGGATTATTTTTATTTATAGAAATTTTATCCACAATAATGATATATTTTTAACAGCTTAACTCATAGTTGTTATTAAAATTAACCAACTTACATATATTTTTTAACACTTTAAACACATTGAAAGTTAAATTTTATTAATATTTTATCAATTATTATATGTTTTTTATTAAAATAAAGTAAAGGACATCAAGATAATACTAATTTTAAATTAAATATAATATATAAACTTATATATTTCATTTTAAACTAGAAAAATATAATTTATTGTAAGTGTAAAAATCAATTAATACTCTTCCATATATAAATTTCAAAATATAAAAGCTACATAATATTAAGAGCTTACTCATAAATTTATATAGCGTTTTATATTTATGATTATTTAAAATAATAGTTAAACATCTCCAATAAATTAAATATTTTCGAATAAATTAATCACATACACTCAAATAAAATATTTGTTAAATATATCCATTAAACAGATTAAATGCAAAATAATTATAAATTGTAAATAGTAACTATTTAAGATTATGAGAATATGGGGATTTCTAAAACACCACACACAACAAAAAACAAGGGCTAAGATTTAAAAATAATTATTTAAACACTTTGTGTGGCGTCTATAATATGCTATTTATGGTTATTAATGTAAATATATTTAATCAAAATTTTCTATAGAATATATCATCATTATAAATCTCTTATATAACCATATTTTATTTTATATACAATTTACTTAATATAAAATCAATTGCATTATTTATATCTTCATTGTTTGTTTCTCTTGAAGTCATACTTGCTTTTTCCATAGCATCAATAATTTGTTTTTTCATAGGTAATAATTTCATCATATTAATTAATTTTTCATCAACCTTCCCACGTGCCAAAAATACTCCTAAAAACTCATTAGATTTATTTATTATTTCCTCAGTTCTAACTTTTACTTTCATAGAATGTTTACTATTAGGACTAGAACCTAATGTCCCTAATAATAAAACTTTTTTATCTACAATATTTTCAATATACTGCTTCATTTCTTTATTAGGATATCCTTTTTCAACCCAAAATCCACAAATAATGATATCATAATCACTATTTATTTCTTTATTCTTTATATCTTTAATATTATATATATCTACATCAAGCTTTTCTTTCAGTCTCTTATATACTCCCTCACATAATATTTTGGTATTTCCTGTTTGTGAAGAATAAACTAATAATATTTTCATTTTAACCTCCAGCAATGTTACGAATAATTTAATTAAATACTTAAATATTTCAATATCATAATTATCATAGTTTAATTATAATTATTACATATTTAAATAATATTGTCGAATTTACATTTTTAAACATCTGGATGTAGAACTTATTAATATTTAAATTTTATTAATGCATTTATTCAAATATTATTATATGAAAAACACTAATATGATAAAATTATCTACATATAAATGATAAAATATCTATAATTTGTATGTCTAATACTATATTAAGAAGAATATCAAAAATATTTGCTATTTGCATAAAATTATATATTAAATATATGATATTTAATGCAATCATTGAACTTCTTCAATTTTAATACTATTCTCAAATTAATTTGCTAGTATATCAGTTTAAATAAGACCTCAAAAGACCTATAACAAATTCGTCATCTATGATGTAAAAATTTATAATAATACATTAGAAATTTCTTCTATTAGAGCATAGCGAGTTTGCGTAATATAACATGAGTGCGATAGATAGTTTCACTCAACATCTAACATAAGAGTGTAAACCGATGAGTAAAATCGAAGATTTTACGAATAGATTACATTATTTTGCACGAATATTCCAATATTATTATAGATAGAATTTTTTATCCAATCTTTTAAGGGGGTATTTAAACTAGTATAATTAAACGAACATTCTTAATTGAGACTAGTTTAACCCTTCTTTAACATATCTTTTCTATATAAAAAATTATTACAATCAAAAACTTAATATATCGAAACTATATAAAAGCTATCCTATCAATAAAACCAATTTAATATACGCATAAATAGATATCTATACTTAACATATTCCTACTTCAATTTGAAAATATCACTAAATGTTTCACGTGAAACATTTTAGTTTGTAATAAAACCAATATTTTATAGATTAAAATAATATTTACCTATAATAAAACTAAATAAAATATTAATAAATACTATATCATTTGTTAATGATAAATATATTTTTCTACAACTAAAACGATTTTTTCAAAAATATAAAATGAATTATCAATAAAATATATTTTTTTAATCAAATACAATAAAATGAAAGCACAAAAGCATTGAAATATCTGCACCGTACAATAAATTTACTTTCAATAAAAAATATTTAAATATTAGTACTAACAGTCGCTTAAATATAAAAAGCGATTAGAACTTAATTTTTAAACTCTAATCGCTCCTGATTAAATAATTTAGCTAAATTTTAAAAAAAGTAAGCAATCTTTCTAAATCTTCTTCACCATAATACTCAATTTCCATCTTTCCTTTTTTTTCTTTATGATATATTGTAACTTTCGTACCCAATGACTCTTGAAGTTTTGATTGAATAGCCAAAATTTCATGATTTTTTATTTTATCTCTATCTGATATTTTTTTAGCTTTATTTGATTGAATAGATAATTTTTCGATATCTCTAACACTTAAATTTTTATTGACAATCATTTTTGCAATTTTCAATCTTTTTACATTATCATCAATAGCAAGTAGAGCTCTTCCATGTCCACTAGATATTTTATTATCAATAATCATTTTTTGAATTTCTTTACTTAAATTAAGCAATCTCAAAGTATTTGCTATATTAGAGCGACTATATCCCACAATCTCAGAAAGTTGATTTTGAGTAAATCCATAATCGTCCATTAAAGCTTTATAGGCATTTGCCTCCTCAATAACAGATAAATCCTCCCTTTGAAGATTTTCAACTAAAGCCATCTGGGCTTGCTCACTATCAGAAACATCTCTAATAATTACAGGAATAATCTTTAACCCAATATTTTTAGCCGCTCTCCACCGTCTTTCTCCAGCAATAATTTCATATCCATTATCAATTTTTTTAACTACAATAGGCTGAATAAGACCATGCTTAGAAATTGAATTTTCTAATTCCTTTAAACTATCTTTATCAAATTGCTTACGAGGTTGTGAAGCATTAGGGATTATTTTATCAATATCTATTTCACTTGCAAAATTATCGGTACTATCGTAAGTATTACTATCAAAGTTATTATCAAAATCTTGTGGTATCAATGCCTCTAAACCTTTTCCCAAAGCACGATTAGCCTTCGCCATATCATTTCTCCTCTTTAATAATTTCTTTAGCAAGTTTATTATAGGCAATAGCTCCTTTAGAATTTGGTGAATATTCAACTACCGGCATTCCATGACTTGGTGCCTCTGCCAATCTAACATTTTTAGGTATTATTATTGAATATACTTTATTTTTAAAATATTTTTTAACTTCTTCAACAACTTGAATAGATAAATTTGTTCTACCATCAAACATACTAAGCAAAACACCTTCAATTTCCAAATTAGGATTAAGACCCTTTTTTATAAGTTGATAAGTATTCATAAGTTGACCAACTCCTTCAAGTGCATAATATTCACATTGAATAGGAATAATTATACTATCAGATGCAACAAGTGAATTAATCGTTAAAAGCCCCAATGATGGTGGACAATCAATAAAAATATAGTCATATTCATCTTTAAGAACTTTTATTACATTCTTTAATCTAGTTTCCCTATTATTTATCTTTATCATTTCAATTTCAGCAACTGCCAATTGAACATTTGACGGAATAATATAAAGATTTTCATAATTCGTCTTTACAACACATTTTTTTGGGTCAATTTCATTTAATAATGCATCATATAAATTATATTCTAAATTATCCTTTTTTAACCCAAAACCACTTGTGCTATTACCTTGTGGGTCATTATCAATTACTAAAACTTTTTTATTCAATTTCGCCAATGATGCAGACAAATTAACATTTGTAGTAGTCTTGCCAACTCCACCTTTTTGATTAAAAATTGCAATTGTCTTGCCCATAATACTCTCCTTTTCATACTATAAATACTTTATACTATAAAAAGATAAAAAACAATCATTTATAAAAATATTATCTTGATAAATCCATATCCTGAATATCTTAAATATGGAAAAAATGTTAAATTATATATAATTTATAGTCATACAAACTATAATATCACATCTAAACTTACATACTTTAAAATATAAATAATTATATTGCTCAATTTCAAAAAAAATCATAATAAGTATCTTAAATTAATCAATTATATTTTGAAACTTTTAAAATAATCATATAAATTTTAAAAAACTTTCTAAAAATAAAAAATAACCTACTTTTTAAAATTAATATTAAATTTACAATATATAACATTAAAGTGGTTTTTTAGCAGGAATCCCTGCTCTTCTAGGATACTTTAGATTAGTTGAATATAATTTTCTTACAACAATAAGCTTATGACAAAAATTTGCATCTGAAATATTAACATCTATAACTTTTTCAATTTGTGAACCTAATTTCTCCAATGCATTTTTACTAACTTTTATCTCTTCATCATATGCACTCCCCTTATATGCAATAAAAAAACCATTTACTTTCACAAATGGTATCGCATATTCTAAAAGAGTAGAAAAATTAGCCACCGCACGGGATACAACAATATTAAAACTTTCTCTATATTTCATATTTTGACCAAAATCTTCAGCTCTACCATGTAAACATTCCATATCTAAATGTAGCTTATTAGCTATATGTTTTAAAAATCCAACCCTTTTTTTTAACGAATCCATAAGTGTTATATCTAAACTAGGCATTAAAATTTTAATAGGTATAGCTGGAAATCCCGCACCCGTTCCAATATCAAGAACTGATAGAGAAACATTATCACTTAAATTATTTACATAATTATAAAATACTTCAAATTGAAAAACTGATAATGAATCCAAAAAATGCTTTTTATAAATATCCTCTTTATCAGTTATTCTAGTTAAATTTAGTAACTTATTCCACTCAATAAGCTCATTTCTATAAATTTCAAATTGACTGTATACATAATCTAAATCTATATCATTAGAACTATCTAAAATTTTCATAGACTCAATAGCTTGTACAAATTTATCTTTATTCATTATTCACCTGCTTATCAAACCTTTGTTGCTGTTCCAAATAAACTAATAAAACGGAAATATCAGCTGGAGAAACCCCTGAAATTCTAGCCGCTCTGCCTATTGATTCTGGTCGTATTTCACTTAATTTTTGCCTAGCTTCTAATCTAAGTCCAGATATAACATTATAATCTATATCATCAGATAGTTTTTTATTTTCAATAGATTTAAATTTTTTTATTTGCTGTTTTTGTTTTTGAATATATCCATCATATTTAATCTGTATCTCACATTGTTTCCAAACATCATCTCTTAAATTAGGACGTTCCAAATCTATTTCATACAATTCTTTATACGAAATTTCTGATCTTTTTAATAATTCTGATAGTGAAATACTACTTTTTAAATTTGCTGAAAGCTCTCTATCCTGTAAAAATAAATTTGCAATATTTGGCTTTATCATAGTTTTATTTAAACGCTCTTTTTCAATTTCTACATCTCTTTTTTTGGCTATTAATCTATTATAGCGATTTTCATCAGCAAGTCCCAACTCATATCCTCTCTCAGTAAGTCTTAAATCAGCATTATCCTGTCTTAAAATAAGACGATATTCAGCTCTTGATGTCATCATTCTGTAAGGTTCATTTGTTCCCTTAGTAACCAAATCATCAATTAAGACTCCTATATAACCCTCTGATCTATCAATTAAAAACGGCTCTTCTCCCTTTATTTTATGAACCGCATTTATGCCCGCAATTATGCCCTGTGCTGCAGCTTCTTCATAACCAGATGAACCATTAAATTGACCTGCAGAAAAAAGCCCATCGAAATCCTTAAATTCAAGGCTCTCTCTAAGTTGTAATGGATCTATGCAGTCGTACTCAATAGCATATGCTGGACGCATTATTTCTACATTTTCAAGTCCTTTAATAGTTCTCATAAATTTAAGTTGTATATCCTCTGGTAAGCTTGTTGACATTCCTTGGACATACATTTCATTTGTATCTGCACCCTCTGGCTCTATAAATAGCTGATGCCTATCCTTATCTGCAAATCTAGTGATTTTATCTTCAATTGATGGACAATATCTAGGTCCAGTTCCCTCAATATTTCCGCTAAATAAAGCCGATCTATGAATATTTTTATAAATAACATCATGAGTTTCATCATTTGTATATGCCAACCAACATGGAATTTCATCAAATATTATTTCATCATTTAAAAATGAAAATGGAACTATCTCATCATCTCCCGTTTGAATCATCATAGCATCAAAATTAAGTGAACGCTTATTTACACGAGCAGGAGTTCCGGTTTTAAAACGACGCATCTTAATACCTTTTTTAACCAAATCCTCAGTTAATTTTAATGACGGTGCAAGCCCATTAGGTCCGCTTTGAATTACCGCATCACCAATAAAAATTTTACCGCCCAAATACGTTCCTGTAGCCAAAATCACTGTTTTAGCTTTATAAATCGCTCCTATTGAAGTAATCGCACCAACTACTTTATTATCATCCCATATTAGTTCTATAATCTCAGCTTGTTTAATATCCAAATTATCTTGAGTTTCTAATACTTTTTTCATAGTTTTATGATAAACCGCTTTATCTGCTTGAACCCTTAAAGAATGAACTGCTGGACCCTTTCTCGTATTAAGCATTTTACTTTGCAAACACGATTGATCTATAATTTTACCCATCTCTCCACCAAGAGCATCTATTTCTCTAACCAAATGACCCTTTCCAGTTCCACCAATAGAAGGATTACACGGCATCATAGCAATAGAATCTAAATTAATTGAAAACATGACCGTTTTCATTCCTAGCCTAGCTGCTGCAAGAGCTGCTTCACAACCTGCATGACCAGCTCCAACTACTATAACATCATATTTTCCTGCATCAAATCTCCGAATCATATATTTTTATTTCCCCTTATTTTCCCAAACAAAATTGACTAAATATTTGCTGAATTAAATCTTCTTGAACTACTGCACCTATAATTTCTCCAAGATATTCATATCCCTGTCTAATATCAGTTTCAATAAAATCATATGGCATATTATCATTTGTTGCATTTTTAGCCATAATAAAAGATTCATATGCCTGTTCTAAAGAGCGTATATGCCTTGAATTTGTAACATATGTAGATTCTTTTTGATATATTTGTCCATTATAAAACATATCTTTTATAGTATCTTTTAATTTTTCAAGTCCCCTATTTTGAGTCATTGAAGTTTCTATAATAAAATTATTAGAAAATTTATTTTTTAATAATTCAATATCTATTTTTTTAGGTAAATCATTTTTATTTAATATAACAATCATTTTTTTATTTAATAAATTATCAATAATAACTTCATCTTCTAAGCTTAATTCCTCAGATTGATTAATCATAAATAAAACTAAATCAGCATTATTAAATGCATCCTTAGATTTTTGTACACCAATTTTTTCAACTATATCATCAGTATCTCGTATGCCAGCAGTATCAAATAATTTAATTGGTATACCATGAATATTTACCATAACATCAATAACATCTCTAGTTGTACCAGCAATATCAGTAACTATTGCTCTTGATTCTTCAGCGAGTTGATTTAATAATGATGATTTTCCAACATTAGGTTTTCCAACAATTGCAACCGATAAACCATCGCGTATTATTTGTCCCATATTTGATGAATCTATAAGCTTTTTAATATCATTAATTGTCATATTTAATATTTCATGAATCTGATTATAAGTAATTTCTTCAATATCTTCTTCTGGATAATCTATTGAAACTGCTAATTCTGACAATAAATTTAATACTTTTTTCCTAATTGATGATATTTTAGTTGATAATTTACCCTCTAATTGAGAAAGAGCAATATCAAAACTTTCATTTGTCTTAGCACCAATAACATCCATAACCGATTCTGCCTGTGCTAAATCTATTCTTCCATTTAAGAATGCTCTTTTAGTAAATTCTCCAACTTCTGCCATTCTACCGCCATTTCTTAAAACTTCTTGAAGAATATTTTGAAGAGAAATCATTCCACCATGACAATATATTTCTACAATATCTTCACAAGTATATGTTTTAGGAGATTTCATATAAACAACCATAACCTCATCTAAAATATTATTTTGAGAATCAACAATATTTCCATATACCATCATATGAGATAAAAAATCGTCCCTTTTTTTTCCAGATTTGCTGCGATAAATATTTTTTAAAATACTATATGATAAATCTCCACTAATTCTTATAATTCCTATTGCACCCATTGCAGGAGCAGAAGCAATAGCTGTAATTGTATCCATCTCAAAATTCATAATAAACTCTTTCCACTTCGTAATAATTACTTTCATTGTTCACAGAAGATTATTTATATCTTATTTTAAAATAGCATAATAACCCAGTGAAGACACTGGGTTATTATTAGTATATAAAATATAATTAAAATTTATCTTTAAATATATTTAATAAACTAAACTAATTCAATAACAACTTTTCTATACGGCTCTTCGCCCTCACTTCTAGTAGAGACGCCTGAATAATTTTGCAAAGTTGAATGAATTATTCTTCTTTCATATGGATTCATCGGTTCAAGAACTATTTCTTTTCTAATTTTTAATGCTTTTCTTGCTAATCTTATCGCTAAATTTTCAAGTGTTTGTTTTCTTTTTTCTCTATAATTTTCAGTATCTAATATAACTTTAACATATTCATTTGATGCCTTATTTATAACTAAACTTATCAAATATTGTAATGAATCGAGAGTTTGACCACGTCTTCCGATTAAAAGAGCCATATCTTTTCCATATAAATCTATATATAATTTATTGCCTTCCATTTTATAATCAATTTCTGCTTTAATTGATATATTATCTAAAATTGAATTTATAAATTCATCTGCAATTTCAATTATGTCTTTCTTTTTCCAAGCTCTTATAACGGCTTCTCTACCACCAATTCCAAGAAAACCTTTTGATGGTTCTTCAACTATTTCAAATTCAATATTATCCTTATCAATATCTAATGCAATAATAGCAAGTTCTAAAGCTTCTTCAATTGTTTTTCCAGATTTTTCTACAACTTTTTTATTTAAACTATTCAAAATTATACCTCCTTTTTAACTATTTTAGGAATAATCATCTGCTGACCCATTTGGAAAAGATTACTTACAATCCAGTAAATCATAAGTCCTGCTGACATACTTTTACCAAACCATAATATCATAAGAGGCATCATTACTTGCATCATCTTCATTTGTTGATTAGCTGCTTGCGTATTACTTCCAGTAGTTAAAAGCATAGATAAATAAGTAGTAACAGCAGCAATTATAGGAAGCAATCCTGGAAAAGTATCAATAAACGTATTTCCTGTATTTAGTAATAATCCCAATGAATCAGGAAGACTTAAATCTTGAATCCATAAAAATCCTTGTCCCAATGCTTGAGCAGTTATTTTATCAGATCCATTAAATACATATTTTAAAGGATTCCTTAAAACCCCAAATAAACCAAATAATATGGGCATTTGAATTAATAGTGGTAAACAACCAGCCATAGGATTAACATTATGTTCCTTATAAAGTTCCATAACCTTAATATTTAAAGTTTCTTTATCATTTTTATATTTATTTTGTAACTCTTGTATTTTAGGTTGAATTTTTGTCATTTGTTGAGTAGAATTAATCTGTTTAATTGTAAGTGGCAAAAGAATAACTTTTACAACTATTGTAAAAAATACAATTGATAACCAATAACTATTAACAAATCCATAAATATTTCCTAGTAGCGAGCCTAATGCTCTATAAATAAAATCCAATTTAACTTCCTCCCATACCTCTATTTTACAGGATCATATCCACCTGAATGAAAAGGATTACATTTTAAAATTCTCTTTATACTCATATATCCACCTTTAATTGAACCATATTTTGTAATCGCTTCTAATGCATAAGAAGAACAACTTGGATAAAATCTACATCTTTTTCCAAATAAAGGGGAAATAAATTTCTGATAAAATTTAATTAAAAAAATAAATAAATATTTCATATCTTAATTCAACTTCTTTACTAAATTTTGCATATCTCTTATAACGATTTTCATATTTGCATCTTTACTTCTAACCCTTGCAACAAATACTATATCATAACCTACAGTGTTTATATTAAGTTCTCTAAATGCTTCTTTAATCAATCTTTTTACACGATTTCTAACAACTGCTTTTCCAACTTTTTTACTTACAGATATTCCTATTCTATTAATATTATTTCCATTTTTTTTATAATACATTACTATATTTTTTGTTACAACTGACTTTCCTTTTCTATAAACTTTAACAAATTCTCTAGTTTTTCTTAATTTTCCATTTTTTTTATTTATTACAATATTATTTCCTTTGTTTTTATATTTTTTTTCTTCAATTATAACTGACATAATTCATCCTTTCAAAAGATAAATCTTATAAAAACAAAGAGATTGCAAAAAAGACCACATATTGCGGTCTTATGCACTCAAAATTTTTCTTCCTCTTCTTCTTCTATTTTTTAAAATATTTCGTCCAGATTTTGTTTTCATTCTTTTTCTAAATCCATGTTCTTTTTTTCTCTGGCGATTCTTAGGTTGAAATGTTCTTTTCACCTTTAGCACCTCCTCTTTCGACACAATCCGCTCTAACGATTATACATTTCTCATTTTTCATTGTCAAGGACAAAAATTTAACTTATTCATTAATATCTCATTTCTTATAAATTTTATATCAAATATACAAAAAAATAAAATAATTTTTTATTTCTTCCCTGTGGATAACTTTTATATTATAATATACTCACTGTTAGAAACATATTTAATATTAAGGAGAACCAAATGTCTATTGAAATAATTTGGAATAAATCATTAGAATTTTTAAAAAAAGAAATAGATGAAATACCTTTTGATTCATGGATTAAAACACTTAAACCAATATCAATAATAAATAATAAATTATATATCGAAGCTCCAAATCACTTTAATAAAGATTTAGTTGAAAATAGATTTGGAAATCTTATATTTAATGTAATTAAAAAAATCACATCAGTAGAATACGAAATTCATTTTTGTCTACCTGATAAAAATATAAAAACAAAAGATAATAATAAAAATAATTCTATAAATTTATTTAAAAATTCAGATTTAAATCCAAAATATATTTTTGATGAATTTGTAATTGGAAATTCTAATAGATTTGCTCATGCAGCATCACTTGCTGTTGCAGAATTGCCAGCAAAAGCATATAATCCACTTTTTATATACGGCGGAGTAGGATTAGGTAAAACCCATCTCATGCACGCAATTGGTCATTTTATTTCCAATAAAAATGCAAATGCAAAAGTAGTTTACGTTTCAAGTGAACAATTTACAAATGAAATGATAAATTCAATTAAAGATGATAAAAACGAAGAATTTAGAAATAGATACAGAAATGTAGATGTTTTATTAGTAGATGATATTCAATTTATAGGTGGAAATAAAGAAAGAACACAAGAAGAATTTTTTCATACTTTTAATACACTTTATGAAGCAAATAAACAAATAGTAATGACAAGCGATAGACCACCTAAAGAAATACCTAAATTAGAAGATAGATTGCGTTCACGTTTTGAATGGGGGCTTATAACAGATATTCAAGCTCCTGATTTTGAAACGAGAATTGCGATACTTAGAAAAAAAGCTGAAACAGAAAGTATTTTTATTCCAAATGAAATTTATGAATTTATAGCTAAAAAATTTAAATCAAATATTAGAGAACTAGAAGGAGCATTAACTAGATTAATAGCATATTCTAAAATTATAAATGAAGAAATATCTCTTGAATTATCAAAAGAAGCTCTAAAAGATATTATAATTTCAAAAGAAGAAAGAGAAATTAATGTTAAATTAATAAAAGATATAGTTTCTACTTATTATAATTTAAAACCAAATGAACTAGAATCTAAAAAAAGAGCCAGAACAATAGTCTTTCCAAGACATATTGCAATGTATCTATCAAGAGAACTAACAGATTTATCACTTCCTAAAATAGGAGATGAATTTGGTGGTAGAGACCATACAACTGTTATCCACGCTTGCGATAAAATTCAAAAAGAATTAATTAACAACAGTGAATTAAATTCAGTAATAGAAAAATTAAAATCAGAAATTAAAAATGATTAATTAACATTTCCACATTAATAACTTTTTTATAAATGTTAATATATTAAAAATATCCATTATGTGAATAACTTTATACTTTTTAAATAGTTATCCACTTATTATTAAATCCATAATATATTAATTTATAAGTATTAAAAGCTATTTTACACATATAAACAACCACTATTACTACTATTAAAATATTTTTATATTATTATTATTATTTATATCAATAAAAAAATGGAGGTTATAAACATGAAAATATCATGTAAAAAACAAAATTTAATAAATGGTCTTAATATCATTCAAAAAATAATAAATTCAAAGACAACACTTCCTATTCTTTCAGGAATTTTATTTGAAGCCTTTGATAATGAAATTAAGTTAACAGGAAATGATTTGACAACCGCAATTGAAACAACAATTGAAGCAAATATCATAAAAGGAGGTTCAATTGTTATTCCTTCAAGAATTTTTGGAGATATTATTAGAAAATTATCAGGAGAAATTGTATATATAGAAGTAAATGAAAATAATAATGTAAATATTATTTCAGAATCATCTGAATTTAATATTATGGGTGAATCGGCAAAAGAATATCCTGAATTACCAGAAGAAGAAAAAAATATACAATTTAAAATTCCTTGTGATTTATTAAAAAATATGATTGAACAAACTATTTTTGCAATAAGTCAAAATGATTCAAAACCAATTTTAATGGGTTCGTTGTTTAAATTAAAAGATAAAATTTTAACAATCGTAAGTATAGATGGATATAGACTTGCTATAAGGACTGCAAATATTGATTCTGAAATAGATAGTAGCTTAGTTATACCTGAAAAGGCACTTTCAGAAGTAAATAGAATTTTTTCTTCATATAGCGATCAAAAACAAGCTAATATTTCATTTACAAATAAGCATGCAATAATAGTCGTAGATAATGTTAAAATAATAACAAGGCTTTTAGAAGGGGAATTTTTAAAATATGAAAATATAAAACCAACTAATTTTAAAACAGAAGTTATTGTAAATAGACGAAATTTATTAAATTCACTTGAAAGAGCACAACTTATGTCAAATGAAGGAAAAAATAATTCAATTAAAATTGAAATTAAAGATGAAATTATGTGTATTCGTTCAAATACAGAAAAAGGAAATATAAAAGAAGATATAAATATAAATTTAAATGGTGAAGATTTAGAAATTGGATTTAATCCCAAATATTTAATAGATGGAATAAAAGTAATAGATTCTGAAATGATAAAAATAAATCTATCAACGCCTATTAGTCCATGTCTTATTACTCCTGAAGATTATGATAATTATACCTATATAGTTACACCGGTTAGAATTTCAGGTTCTAATTAAGGAATTTTAAAATGAATAAAATAAAAATAAATACGGATTTTATAAAATTAGATCAATTATTAAAATTAGTTGATATAGCTAATTCTGGCGGTGAAGCTAAGTTATATATTTCTGAAGGTCTTGTATATGTAAATGATAAAATCTGTAATCAAAGGGGAAGAAAAATAAAAAAAGGCGATATTATAAAAATAATAATAGATGAATATGATGATGGAAGTTTTGAAGTAAATGCTTTTGAAATCGTGTAATAAAAAGTGGTAGGTAGGAAATGTATATTGATTATTTACGTCTTTATAATTATAGAAATTATGAAAGGGCAGATATTAATTTTTCATCTGGTTTAAATATAATACAGGGAAATAACGCACAGGGAAAAACAAATCTAATAGAATCTATATATATTTCTGCAATTGGAAAATCATTTCGAACTAATAAAGATTCAGATTTAGTAAAAATGGGACAGGAAGAAGCATTTATTCATATAAATGTCAAAAAAAAATACGCTGATATGTCTCTTGATTTTCGTATAAACAAAAAGTCTGAAAAAGAAGTTCAAATAAACAAAAGAAAATTAATAAAAAGGTCAGAATTATTTGGAGGAGTTCAAACTGTTTTATTTGCACCAGAAGATCTTAAATTAATAAAAGAGGGTCCATCACAAAGACGTCAGTTTATAGATAGGGAAATATCTCAAATAAATATAAATTATTATTATTTGATAGTTGAATATATAAAAATATTAAATCAAAGGAATCAACTTCTAAAAAAAGCTTATTATAAAAATTCTTTATTAGATACTATATTTGTATGGGATGAAAAAATAGCTGATATAGGCTCTAAAATTATAATAAAAAGACGTGAATTTATTAATAAATTAAAAGAAATTAGTTGTGAAATACATAGAAAAATTACAGAAAATAAAGAAATATTTAATATTGTATATATATCAAATATTTCAAAGCAAAATAATGATGATTATGATAAAATATATACAGAGTTTAAATTGTTATTAAAAAATAATCAACAGATGGATTTAAAAAGAGGATTTACGAGTGTAGGACCTCATAGAGATGACATTAAATTTTTTATAAATGATATTGATGTAAGACAGTTTGGATCACAAGGTCAACAAAGAACGGTTGTTTTATCATTAAAATTATCAGAAATAGAGATTATAAAAAATGAAATAAAAGATACACCAATTCTTTTGCTCGATGATGTAATGTCTGAACTCGATGAAAAAAGACAAAAAGATTTAATAGAATCTACAAAAAATATACAAACTATTATAACATCTACTGACACACATTTTATTTCAAATAAGAAAGATATTTATTTTTTTAATGTAAAAAATGGCTATGTCAATAAATCTCTTTTTATTTGATTTATATATGTGTTATTTAAGTGGATTAGGAGGTACAAGTGATAGATAATAATAATGCATACAATGCCGAACAAATAAAAGTTTTAGAAGGTCTTGAGGCGGTAAGAAAAAGACCAGGAATGTATATTGGTTCTACAAGTGAAAGAGGTTTACATCATTTAGTATATGAAATTGTAGATAATAGCATTGATGAGGCATTAGCTGGATATTGTAAAAATATAGATATAACTATTGAAGAAGATAATATAATTACAGTTACTGATGATGCAAGGGGAATGCCAGTCGATATGCACCCTAAAATGCAAATTCCAGCCGTTGAAGTCATACACACAGTTTTACACGCAGGTGGTAAATTTGGTGGTGGAGGATATAAAGTTTCTGGTGGACTTCATGGTGTAGGTGCATCAGTTGTAAATGCTCTTAGTGAATGGATGTATGTAGAAGTAAAAAGAAATAATAAAATATATAAAATTGAATTTGAAAAGGGAAAGACAACTAAAAAATTACATGAAATAGGAGTTTCAGATACAACAGGTTCTAAAACTGTATTTAAAGCAGATGAGTCTATTTTTGATAATGTTGACTATCAATTTGATACTTTAGAATATAGATTAAGAGAATTAGCATTTTTAACAAAGGGTGTAAGGATTACTCTTACTGATAATAGAATTAAAAATGATGGAGAAGAAAGACAAAGTTCTGAATTTTATTATGAGGGTGGAGTAAAAGAATTTGTTTCATTTTTAAATAAAAATAGAAAAGAAATACATGAAAATATAATCTATGGAGAAACTGAAAATTTTGATAATACCATTGAAATTGCCATGCAATATACGGATAGTTATTCAGACAATGTATATACATTTGCCAACAATATAAATACGCATGAGGGTGGAACTCATTTAAGTGGCTTTAGAAGTGCATTAACTAGGGTTATAAATGATTATGCACGTAAAAAAGGATTTTTAAAAGATAAGGATTCAAATTTACTTGGAGATGATATTAGAGAGGGACTTACTGCTATAATATCTGTAAAACTTACAGAACCTCAATTTGAAGGACAAACAAAGACAAAACTTGGAAATAGTGAAATTAGAAGTGTTGCAGAAAGTGCAACTTCAGAACTTTTAAATACATTTTTAGAAGAAAATCCAGCAGATGCAAAAATTATAATAGATAAATGTCTCAATGCTGCTAGAGCTAGAGAAGCTGCAAGAAAGGCAAGGGATTTAACTAGAAGAAAAGGTCTGCTTGATAGTATGGCACTTCCTGGAAAATTAGCTGATTGTTCAGAAAGAGATCCTGCATTATCAGAAGTTTATCTCGTAGAGGGTGATTCGGCTGGAGGTTCTGCAAAACAAGGTAGAGATAGAAAAACACAGGCTATTTTACCTCTTAAAGGTAAGATAATGAATGTTGAAAAAGCAAATATGTCTCGAATATTAAATTCAGAAGAAATTAGAGCTATGATAACGGCATTTGGTTGTGGTATAGGAGAAGAATTTAATATTGAAAAATTAAGATATCATAAAATAGTTATTATGACTGACGCCGATGTCGATGGTGCGCATATTAGGACACTGCTTTTAACATTTTTCTTTAGATATATGCGTCCACTTATTGAACAGGGATATGTTTATATAGCTCAACCACCACTTTATAAAGTCAAAAAGAAAAATAATGTATATTATACTTATTCAGATGTTGAGCTTGAAAATTTATTAAATGAAATAGGACGCTCACCAGCACCTCAAATTCAAAGATATAAAGGTCTTGGTGAAATGAATCCAGAACAACTTTGGAGTACAACTATGGATCCAGAGATGAGAACTATGTTAAAAGTAGATATTGATGATGCTTTAGAGGCTGATATGATATTTAGTACACTAATGGGTGAACAAGTTGAACCACGTAGAGCATTTATACAAAAGTACGCAAAAGATGTTCAGAACTTAGATATTTAGGAGCATAAAAATGAATGATAAAATTATAAATATTGATATTCAGGAGGAAATGAAAAAATCCTATATCGATTATGCAATGAGCGTTATAGTAAGTCGTGCTTTACCAGATGTTAGAGATGGTTTAAAACCTGTACATAGACGTATATTGTATGCTATGAATGGTCTAGGATTTACCGCTGAAAAACAACATAGAAAATCTGCGGCAGTAGTTGGTGAAGTTCTTAGAAAATATCATCCACATGGAGATTCATCTATTTATAATGCAATGGTGAGAATGGCTCAAGATTTTGCTATAAGAAAATTACTCGTAGATGGTCATGGTAACTTTGGTTCTATAGATGGAGATGGAGCTGCAGCAATGCGTTATACAGAAGTTCGTATGACTAAACTCGCATCAGAATTACTAAAAGATATTGAAAAAAAGACAGTTGATTTTGCAGTTAATTTTGATGAAACAGAAAAAGAGCCAGTTGTTCTTCCATCGAGATTTCCAAATTTATTGATTAATGGTTCAAATGGTATTGCCGTAGGTCTTGCTACATCAATTCCACCACATAATTTAACTGAAGTTATTGACGGTGTAATTTATATGATAGATAATCCTGACCCAGATGTTGAAGATTTGATTGATATTATAAAAGGACCTGATTTTCCAACTGGTGCAGAAATAATGGGAAAAGAATCAATTAAGAAGGCGTATAGAACTGGTAGAGGGAGAGTTATAGTACGTTCTAAAGCTGAAATTGAAGAAATCAGAAAAGATAAAATGGCAATTATAGTAACAGAAATCCCTTATCAAGTTAATAAATCAAAAATGATAGAGGGAATTGCCTCTTTGGTTAGAAATAAAAAAATAGATGGGATTACAGATTTAAGAGATGAATCAAATCGAGATGGAATAAGAATAGTAATTGAGCTTAGAAGAGATGTAAATCCAAATATTGTACTCAATAAATTATATAAACAATCTCAACTTCAAGGCACATATTCTATGATTATGATTGCTTTAGTTGATAATCAACCAAAAGTTCTTAATTTAAAAGATATTTTACATCATTATTTAGAACATCAAAAAGAAGTTGAAACTCGCCGTGTTAAATATGATTTAGATAAGGCTGAAAAAAGATGTCATATATTAGAAGGGCTTAGAATTGCAATAGATAATATTGATGAGATAATTAGAATTATTAAGGCTTCTAAAAATCCATTAGCTGCTAAAGAAGAACTTATTAAAACATTTGGATTTAGTGAAATTCAGGCTCAAGCCATACTTGATATGAAACTTCAAAGACTTACAGGTCTTGAAAGAGAAAAAATAGAAGAAGAATATAAAAAAATTATTGAAATAATTAAATCTTTAAAAGCTATATTAGCTGATGAAAAACTACTTATGAATATAATTCGTGAAGATTTAGTTCGTATCAGAGATACCTATGGAGATGAAAGGCGAACTAAGATTTCTTATGCAGTTGATGAAATAAATATAGAAGATATGATTGATGAAGAAGAAGTAGTTGTAACGATTACTAGAGATGGATATATTAAACGTGTTGCGACAAGTGTTTATCAAAGTCAAAAACGTGGTGGTCGTGGAAAACAAGGCATGGGAATGAAAGAAGAAGATATTGTAGAAAATATTTATTCTATGTCAACTCATGATCATTTATTGATTTTTACTAATTATGGTAAAATGTATAGACTTAAAACATATGAAATTACTGAAGCTAGTAGAACGTCAAAAGGTACAAATATCGTTAATTTGGTTCAAATAGAATCAGATGAAAAAGTTGCTGCTATGATTCCTATTAAATCTTTTGATGATGGATATTTATTCTTTGCAACTAAAAATGGAATAGTTAAAAAAACAGCTCTTGAACATTTTGATAGTAATAGAAAAAATGGTCTAAAGGCTATTAAAATTAATGAGGGTGATGAATTAATACAGATTATTCATACTCATGGTGAAGATGAAATAATAATAGTTACCAAATTTGGTAAAGCTATACATTTTAATGAAAAAGATGTGCGAGTTATGGGTCGTGTTTCAACTGGTGTTATAGGAATTAGAATTGATAGTAATGATGAAGTGGTAATGGTAGATAAAACAATTTCAAAATCTCGATTGCTTGTAGTAACGGAAAAAGGATATGGAAAACAGACTAAGATTGTAGATTATAGACTTCAAACACGTGGTGGTAAAGGAATTAAAACATATAATATTACTGAAAAAACAGGTAATGTCATCGGTGCACAAATAGTACAAGAAGGTGATGAGCTAATTATAATTAATGATATTGGAGTATTAATTAGAATATGCGTTGATGATATATCAGTTATGGGAAGAGCTACATCAGGCGTTAAGGTTATGAGAACTGATGATGATAGCTTACTTGTATCAATTGCAAAGGTAAATGATACAGAAGTTAATGATATAGAGGGGGAATAAGATGTCTTTAGATATTTATACTAAAAATAATGAAAATTGTGAAAAAATAGAAGTTATGGTTATAGGAGAATTAGATATAAATTCTTCATTTAAATTCCAAAATGAATTAAATCAAATAGTTGAACAAAATGATAGTGATATATATATAAATTTAGAAAATTTATCATATATTGATTCTACAGGATTAGGAATTTTGATTGGACTTATGAAAAAATTAAAAGAAAAAAATTGTGAAATAATTTTATTAAAACCACAAGATAATATGTTAAAGTTATTAAGAATTACTGGATTAGATAAAATTTTTAAAATTCAATAATGAAGATGTTTATATGTCGTTCATAAATTAAATAGGAGGTAAAAAATGAAAGAAAAAATTTATTTAAACCTACCTGCAAAATCAAAATATGTTAGTTTAGCCAGACTTACTGTTGCTTCTATTGCTAATAATATAGGATTTGATATGGAACAAGTTGATGACATAAAAGTTGCTGTAGGTGAAGCTTGTAATAATGCAATATTGCATGGTAAAGGTAATGAAAGTATTGATATAGTTTTTATTGTTAACGATAATGAATTAATTGTTGAAATTGAAGATTTTGGAGATGGATTTAGGGTTAATGAATATGAATCTCCAGACCTTAATAATCCTAAAGAAGGAGGTCTTGGAATATTTATAATTAAAACATTAATGGATAATGTAAATATTAATTCAGAAATTGGAGAAGGTACCAAGATAAGAATGATGAAAAAACGTATCGTTTAATTAGCAAAAAACATACTATTAGGGGATGATTAGTATGAAAAAACAATATGAAATTAAAGAAATTGAAAATAAAGAACTTTTTAAACTTTATAAAAAAGATAAAAATATTGATATTCGTAATGAATTAATATATAGATATATGTATATAACTGAAATTTTATCTAAAAAATATATTAATAAAGGAATAGATTATGAAGATATTTTTCAGGTTGCTTCTCTTGGTCTTATATATGCTATAGAAAGATATGATATTGAGAAAGGTTTTGAATTTTCTAGTTTTGCAACTCCAACAATTATAGGTGAAATAAAAAAATATTTTAGAGATAAAGGTTGGGCAGTAAGAGTTCCAAGACGCATAAAAGAGCTTAGTAAAAAGGCTAATCTTGCTAAAGAAAATTTACAACAAGATTTACAAAGAACACCTACTATTCATGAAGTTGCACAATATTTATCTACTAGCGATGAAGATATTATAGAAGCTTTAGAGGCATCGCAGGTTTATACTCCTAAATCACTTGATATGACTTATGAGGGTAATGGTGATGATAAAAATATGCAACTTATTGATATTATTGGTTTTGATGATAAATATTTTGATCAATTAGATAATCAAGATTTTATAAAAGAATGTATGAAAAGTCTTAATGAAATTGAGAAGAAAATAATTAATGATAGATTTTTTGAAACTAAAACACAGGTTCAAACGGCGGAGGAACTCGGTGTTTCACAGATGACGATATCACGTATGGAAAAGAAAATAATTAAAAAATTTCAAAAAGAATATAAAAAATTATCTACTATATAGATATAAATTTATGAAATAAAAAGAAACATAAAGTAATAATTATATATAAAAATTTATAAAAATACATTAATATAACATATCATAAATTAATAACTAAAATACTTTATAAAATCATTATCATATTTATTAATTAGGCTTAATTTTATATATTAAAACCGTACTTATTATAGTAATACTTTTTTAAAAACAATATTGTTTGTTAAATTATTTTAGTTTTTTAAAAAGTATAATCGATAAATACGGTTTTTTAGATTTTATTAAATAAAAATGCTATATTTTCTTTGATATATTAAACAGTGAGAAACTTAAATTTAAAATATTAATTATATAGTTTTAAATATAATATCAAAAATCTTCGGGCAAAATAAAGCCCATATTTTTTTTAGCTCGTTTTAATGTTGTTTGTGATATTTCATCAGCTCTCTCTCCACCCTCTTTTAAAATAGTTTTAAGTTCAGAGCTATTTAATATTTCTTCATGTCGTTTTTGTATTGGTTCTAAAACTTCTACTACAACATCTACTAAATCTTTTTTAAATTCACCATAACCTACACCCTTATATTTTGATTCCAAATCATCAATAGAAATATCAGCTAATTGAGAATATATAGTCAATAAATTAGATATACCAGCTTTATTTTCTTCATCGTATTTAACTATTGCATCACTATCAGTTGTGGAACGCATAATACTTTTTTTGATTTTAGATGGAGAGTCAACCATAGAAATTTTACTGTGTATATTTTCATGGCTTTTTGACATTTTTTGTTCTGGATTATCAAGTGCCATTATTTTAGCTCCATTTTCTTGAATAAGAGGCTCTGGAACTACAAAAGTTTCTCCATATCTAGTGTTAAATCTTTCTGCGATATTTCTAGCCAATTCTAAATGTTGTTTTTGGTCAACTCCCACTGGTACTAAATCAGTGTCATATAAAAGAATATCTGCTGCCATTAAAACAGGATATGTGAAAAGCCCAGTTGGTATGGATTTTTGAGTGGCACTTTTATCCTTAAATTGAGTCATACGATTTAGTTCACCCATATAGCTAGTACATTCTAAAAGCCATGTTAGTTCAGCATGAGCAGATGCATGAGATTGTATAAACAAAGTAACTTTTTTTGGGTCTAATCCAATGGCAATATAAAATGCAGCAAGAGACATTGTATTTTTCTTTAAAATATCAGGGTCTTTTGGAATGGTAATAGAGTGCATATCTACTACACAGTAAAAACAATCTTTATCGTCTTGTTGCTTTAAAAATTGACGCATAGTAATATAATTGCCTAAATGCAATTCACCTGTGGGTTGAACTCCTGAAAAAACTCGTTTCATAATTTCCTCCTAATGAAATTTAATTAGATTATTATTAAAAACGATTATAATATTTATCAGTTTAAATATATTATGTGATAAAGTATTAAATTTCAAATGATATTTATTTAAACTGATATAACTAGCAACACTAATTTAATAAAATTTATTATTTTAATAATGCATTAATAATAACATATAATGCATAAATATATTATATAAAATAATAATAAAATAAAAAGTTGATAAAAATAATGATTATCAGTTAATTTAAAAAAATAATATTTAATTTGCGTGTTAAATATCTTGTAGAGAAATATTCAAGTAAATGTTAAAATATAAGTCATAATTAGGGTATATTTATTATGATTATAATATTTAATACTAATCTCAAATTAAACTAAACATAATAAAATTAGTTTTTATTTGAGATTAGTATAAATTCTTATAATGGTAAATTTAATTTGAGATTAGTTTAAATAAACATTAATAAATCATTATGTATAAAAGGGGAAATAAATTGAATAAATTAAAAGAATATTTAATCAATACTCTTAATGGAATGGCATATGGATTATTTGGCTCATTACTGATTGGATTAATATTAAAGCAAATTGGTGGATTATTGCATTTAGATCTATTGATATCCTTTGGGCAAATTGCACAATATATGATGGGAGCAGCTATAGGAATTGGCGTTGCATATAGCGTTAAATCACCACTATTCGGATATTGTGGCTCTCTTATTTCAGGTATAATAGGTGCGAACTCTATATTAATAGATGGAGCTAAGGCTACACTTAGTATAGGTGAGCCAATGGGAGCGTTTATTGCGGCTTTATGTGCAGCTGAATTTGCTAAGTTTTTGTATAAAAAAACCAATTTTGATATTATTTTAGTTCCTGCTGGAAGTATAATTTTAGGTGGAGTAGTTGGGAAATTAATAAGTCCATATATATCTCTGTTAATGAATAATTTAGGCAATTTTATAAATACTGTAACGGGTTTACATCCATTTCCAATGGGCATAATACTTGCCGTTATTATGGGAATAATCCTTACTCTACCCATTTCTAGTGCGGCAATTGCAATATCTCTAGGGCTTTCAGGACTTGCTGGCGGAGCATCACTTGTAGGTTGTTGCTCACAGATGGTTGGTTTTGCAGTTAGTTCATATAGAGAAAATAAAATGGGGGGTATTGTCGCTCAAGGGCTTGGTACATCTATGTTACAAGTTCCAAATATAATTAGAAATCCTAGAATTTGGATTCCACCAATTATAACGGCAGCCATTCTTGGCCCAATAAGTACAGTTGTTTTAAAAATGGAGTCAAATAGCATTGGAGCTGGAATGGGAACGAGTGGATTTGTCGGTCAATTTGGCACGATTGCAGCCATGGGAAGTGATAAATCAGTGTGGATAAAAATAATAGTTTTGCATTTTGTACTACCTGCAATACTATCATTGATTTTTTCTGAAATTATGCGTAAGAAGAATTGGATAAAATTTGGAGATATGAAGATATAATATTGTTCTTAGCTCGAAAAGTATAAAATTTTAATGAATTATTAAAAAAATTTAAATCATAGATTACGAAATTTATATGTTTTTTGAGTTCTTATTTAAACAGATATACTAGCAAATTAATTTGCTAGTATTATAAGAATATATACTTTGTTAAAAAATAAATTATTTAGATTTAAAAAATATACCGAGTACCCCATCTTCTAATTTCATTTTAGAATATTCGTCTATTGTAACTATACATTTAATACATTGTAATTTATTCATAATAATTTTAATTAATATAATATTATGTTAAAATATAAAAATAAATTGATATTTTAATTAAAATTTATAGAAAATATATAATATTAATTTTAAAACTTCTAATACTTAAAAACCTTATTTTTTATTTTTGAGTAAAGCAAATTACTTTGATTAAAAATTATTAATTGAAATTAGTATAAATATATAAAAAATCTGTGTTTGAAAATTCATATGAGGATTTTATTTGAATTAAACAATTAAGGATTAAAATATGTCAGACTTAATAGTAAATGAAAATAAGCCAATAGGTGTGTTTGACTCAGGGCTTGGTGGATTATCTGTACTAGCAACATTGAAAGAAATATTGCCAAATGAAAAATATATTTATTATGGTGATTCATTAAATGCACCATATGGAATTAAAACAACTCAGCAGGTTATTAAGCATTCGGATAATATAGTCAAGTGGTTTATAAAAAGAGATGTTAAAGCGGTTGTAATTGCGTGTAATACCGCAACAAGTGCTGCTGCTGACTATCTTAGAGATAAATATGACATACCTATAATAGGCATGGAACCAGCGGTAAAGCCTGCTATACATAATATAAATACTAAGAAAATTGCGGTTATGGCGACAGATATGACGCTTAGAGAAAAAAAATTTCAAAATCTTTTAAAAAATATCACTATAATCAGTGAAAAAGATGTCGAAAAAGAAAGTGTAGAAATTATAAAAATACCTTGTTCTAATCTTGTGCAGTTAGTTGAAAATAGTGTATTAGAGGGCAAAAAGGTCGAAGGTGAAATCAGCAAATGTTTTATAAATCAAGGCATAGATAATGTAAATTTTTTTGAAATTGATGCGGTTGTACTTGGTTGTACTCATTTTTCATTTTTAAAAAAGTCTATTAGAGATGTTTTTAATAATGATATATTGATATATGATGGGAATATGGGTACTGCTAAACATTTGAAAAATATATTAAAGCAAAAAAATTGTATTAATAATATCAGCGAGAATATTAATGAGCAAAAAATTGAAAATGCAAATATTGAAATATATAATTCTAAATCACAGGATATGATAGATAAATCTTGGGATATTTTTAAAATGGCATTAATAAATAGTGAATTATTTTGAAAGAAATATAGCATTTAAATAAAAATTTTTTATCCAGCATATGGGAGAATATTGGATTGTTTAAAAAACAAAAACTAATGTCAAGAGCTATGCAACCCTTGACATTTAGGTAATTTGATAAATAAAAAGTAGTATAAATATAAATTATGAATATTTATACAAATAAAGATAATAAAAGGTTGTGATTAAGTGGAAGTTAAAATATCACAGGATGCACTTAATTTTGTAAATTCTCATATTGATGAATTAGTAAAGGGTGGAAACTTAAATGAGGATATACAAAGGGTTATACGACTTAGATACGGGGTTGATTCTGGAGAGCCAATGTCCTTTAAGGATATGAGGAAAACTCTTAGATGGTCAGTGGCTAAAATGAAAAGAGAGCTTATAAGAGCAGAAAAAATAGTTTTTAATGCGATAAAAAAGGAATTATAAAAATTTTATTTTGTAATTATTTAGATTTGCTATAAAATTAAATATTATAAATGAAATTTTGACGGTTGAAAAATATTATGATTGAAAAGTGTGTTTCTTTTGATATTATTCTTAAATAAGAATGCTTATTAGTCGTATACTAATTTAAATAGTCCTCAATATACTGGATAAAAAATTCTATCTATATCGTTCAAATTTTAATAATTCTAAAAATTTCTAAACTCATTACATTCGAACAGAAGAAATTTTTAACGAATTATTAAAAAATTTTCACATCATAGATGACGAATTTTTTTTATGTTATTGAGTCCTTATTTAAACTGATATAATAAGCAAATTAATTTAAGAATAGTATGATATAATCAATTTACATTTTATTAATTATGTATAATTTATTAAAAGGCTAAGTAGAAAAGGAAGAATATGAAAAATAATAAGAAAATTGATATAAATGTTGGTGGGCAGATATATGAGCGGATACCAATTAAGACCCATGTTATAATGAAAGATGATAATTTAGAAGATGTTATTGTGAAATATACTTCTAAATATCGTGAATCTAATGTATTAGATAAAGATGATATATTATTTATAAGTGAAAAAATTGTTGCAATAACGCAGGGTAGAGCTTATCCGGTTAAAGATATAAAACCTAGAAAATTAGCTTATTTTTTATCTTCAAAAGTTACTAAGACAAAGGCGGGCATAGGTCTTGGTATGCCAGAAACGATGGAGATGGCTCTTAGAGAATGTGGGACGATAAGAATTTTATTTGCAGCAGTTGTGTCAGCAATCAGCAAATTATTAGGACGTAAAGGTGATTTTTATAGAGTTGCTGGTTATAAGGCATCGTCCATTGATGGGCCAACGCCTAATACAATTCCACCTTATAATACATATGTTGTTTTAGGTCCAGAGCGACCTGACGAGGTTGCTATTAAAATATCAAAGTTAGTAAATTGCAAGGTGGCGGTTGTAGATATTAATGATTTAGGTGGAAATATCCTTGGCGTTTCTCATAAAGATATGGATAGGCAGAAAATAGCAGATATACTTGGAGATAATCCGCTTGGGCAATGCCATGAAAGTACGCCACTTGGTGTAATTAAGAAAATAAATAAAATGAGCATAAGTATAAATAATTGTGGATAAAGGAGAAAAAAATGTTAGATATTAAGAGGGTTCGTGCTAATTTTGATGAAGTACAAAAAGCTATTTTAATGCGTGGAAAAGGAGATTTTGGTCTTGAACAAATAATAGATTTAGATGTGAAAAGACGAGCGTTAATAGGCGAGAGTGAATCTATGCGAAGTGAGCAAAAAAAAGTATCACAAAAAATCCCTCAATTAAAAAAAGCTGGAGAAGATGTATCTGAAGTTTTAGCTGATATGAAAAAGTTATCAGATGATATTAAACAAAAAGAAGATATGTTAAAAGACATTGAAGTGCAAATAAATGAAATATTAATGGGTATTCCAAATACTCCATGTGAGGGAACGCCTATTGGAAATAGTGATGAAGATAATCTTGAAATTAGAAAGTGGTCAGAACCTACTAATTTTAAATTTGAGCCACAGGCACATTGGGATATTGGAACTAATTTAGATATTTTAGATTTTGAAAGAGGTACTAAAATTTCAGGTACTAGATTTACGGTACTAAAAAGACAAGGTGCAAAACTTGAGAGAGCATTAATTAATTTTATGCTTGATACTCATACATCAGAGCATGATTTCACTGAAGTTATGACTCCTTTTATGGTAAATAGAGATGCTATGACAGGAACAGGTCAATTACCTAAGTTTGAAGATGATATGTTTCATATTCCATCAAAGGATTTTTTCCTTGTGCCAACTGCTGAGGTTCCAGTTACAAATTTATATTCTAGTGAGATACTAGATGAGGATTTGTTGCCTATTAAACATACTGCATATACTCCTTGTTTTAGAAAGGAAGCGGGTTCTGCTGGACGTGATACAAGGGGAATTATAAGACAGCATCAATTTAATAAGGTTGAGATGGTTAAATTTACGACTCCTGAAAATTCTTATGAGGAATTAGAAACTTTAACTAATGCCGCAGAAAAGATATTGCAACTTCTAAAACTTCCATATAGAGTTGTTCAGCTTTGTAGCGGAGATCTTGGATTTTCATCAGCTAAAACATATGATATAGAAGTGTGGATGCCTAGTTATGATAGATATTTAGAAATTTCTTCATGTTCTAATTTTGAGGATTTTCAAGCTCGCAGAGCAAATATAAGATATAGAGATAAGCAAACAAAAAATGTTAGATTTGTTCATACATTAAATGGTTCAGGTCTTGCGGTAGGAAGGACAATGGCAGCAATTTTAGAAAATTATCAACAAGAAGATGGCTCTGTTATCATTCCAGAGGTTCTGCGTCCATATATGGGTGGAATTGAGGTTATAAGGTAATAAAATATATGGGTTAAATAAAGGTTAGAATATCAAAATTATCTTATTTAAGGTTAGGTATGATATTTGTGTGTTTATTTAACCCAATTTTATTTTGCAATATATTTACATTTATTGTAAATAAAGCTTGATTTTTACATTATATTTATTTATAATAAATTGTATAAAATATAGTAATACTAATTTTTAATAAGTTGTATATTTAATCATACCAGTTATATTTCCTAATTGATTGTATAAAACTAAATTGAGTGCTAAAAAGTGTAAATTCATTCGCAAATCATGAAAGGAACTATTATTTACAATGAATAAAAATAATATCGCTAGAAATGATTATGATAATCTATGTAAAAATATTCTATCAAGAAAATTTATGTTAGCCTGTATTATGAAAGCGTGTATAGATGAATATAAAGACTGTTCTACAACGGACATTATAAATAAATACATAGATGGAGAACTTAAAGTTGGAGAAGAATTTTTATATAAAGATGATAAAATAACATTTAACCAAATTCACGGTTTAAATACAGAAGATAATTCTATTAATAATGGCTTTATTAGATACGATATTAAGTATAAAGCATTAATCCCAAATAGCGATAAAAAAGCTCATCTAATTATAAATATAGAAGCACAACATAATAAAAATCTCGATTACTCCATAATAAAAAGAGCAGAGTTTTATATAGGAAGATTAATATCCTCACAGAAGAATATAGAATTTAATAAATCGGATTATGACAAGATAAATAAAGTCTATTCAATATGGATTTTTACATCACAGCAGGGATTTGAGCATAGCAGTATAATAGAATATAAAACAGTAGAATATAATAGGCTGGGAGATTATAAAGAAAATAAAAAAGACTATGACTTCTTTGATATAATAATGATAAGGCTAGGCAATAAAGAAAGACCAGCTAAAACAGAGCAATAGAGAATACAGCTAGAATTAATAAAGATATTAAAGCGAGTATTTACAAATAAGGCTAAAGAGCCTAAAATTAATGTAAGAGATATATTAAAAAATACATTTAAGATAAATATAGATAATAAAGAGTTTTATAAAGGAGTTGATGATATGTGTAATTTAAGTGAGGGCATATTTGAAGATGGAATTATTGAAGGCAAACGTTTAGGCAAAATCGAAGGTAAAATTGAAGGAATGCTTATGGTAGATATAAGCGTTGATAAAATAATGCAATTAACGGGTGAAAGTAGAGATAAAATACTAGAAATACAAGACAGTATGAATAAAAATTTAAGTTAAATATTATCATAGTTATATTTTTAGTTTTAACGATAATTTAGAGTATAAAAGATATTTTTTGTAATAAAATTACTGTTTAGATAACAGAAAATTGCAACTTAACATTTTATGGAAATAAACTTTCAACGATGTTAAATTGCAATTTTTTCATTAGTATGTAGGGTTGTTTAAACTGAATATTAATATATCTATTTTAAATAAAATTAGTATTAAATCTACAAAGCCTCTAAAAAATCAATAAGTCGTTTAACCCCTGTTTTAACATCTTCAATATCTGCTGCGTATGACATTCTTATAAAATTATCCATGCCAAATGCTGCACCTGGAACTATGGCAACTTTTTTTTGTTCTAAAAATGAATTGCAAAGCTCTATTGAAAATGATGAGTTAAATTTAAACTTTTCCTTATATGCACTTATATCCATAAATAAATAAAATGCTCCATCTGGATATACCAGTTTTATTTTATCATTTGTATTTAAAATATTAATAGCTTCATCTCGCCTATTTTTATACTGAATTATCATATCTTGCATTTCCTTATGACCGCCCTCTAAAGCACCAAGTCCAGCCCATTGAGAAATAGTAGAAGGGTGAGATACCAAATGACCTTGAATTTTAGATAGAGTTTTGGCTATTTTTTCTTCGCAGGCAACATATCCAAGTCGCCAACCAGTCATAGCAGCGGATTTAGATAGACCATTTATAAGAATAGTTTTTTCTTTTGCACTTTGAGATAGTGAGGCAACAGATGTGAATTTATCTATATAGCATATTCTTTCATATATTTCATCAGCGAGTATATATAAATTATTTTCTATGGCACATTTTACTATTGGCATTAATTCTTCTTTGGTATATATCGTTCCCGCTGGGTTTGATGGATTGTTAATCAGTAAAAGTTTTGTTTTTGAAGTTATTGCTGGCTCTAATTCTTGGGCGGTTAGTTTATAATTATTTTCTGCTTTTGTATCTACTAATATTGGTACACCACCCACCAATTTAACCATTTCAGGATAGCTAGTCCAGTAGGGCTTAGGTATAATAACTTCGTCGCCATGATTTAAAAATGCAATTAAGGCATTTGTAATACTGTGTTTTGCTCCACTTGAGATAACAATTTGGTTTGGATTATAATCAAGATTATTTTCTGTTTTAAGCTTTTTACAAATTGCTTTTTGTAATTCCAATAAACCAGATGCTTTATCATACTTGGTCTTATCGTTATTTATCGCCCAAATTGCTTTATCTTTTCCTGAATTAGGTGTTAAAAAGTCTGGTTCTCCTATACTTAAATTTATTATTTTTTCTCCTTGTGAACGGAGTTCAGCTACTTTTGTACTTATGCCAATTGTCATAGATGGGGTAATGCTTGATATTTTATCGGAAAACATATTAGAAACCTCCTAAATACTGTCTAATTTAAAATTAATAATTTGTCAATCAGTTTTCATCATAACATTTTACATGGTAAATTAATAGTTGAAAGTTTGATTTATGTAGTTCGATTTTTACAATATTCGCATTCGATAGATTGATTATAAGTATAGTAAGGTTATATTTATGATGGGTTAGAATAGCTATTGTCATAAAATTTGTTATTGATATTGTGGTATAATGTAAGACAAATACTAGATTTACTAGCGGAGGTACTAGCAATGAGAGTGTATCATGGAAGTTTTATAGAAGTTGAAAATCCAGAATTAAGAAATAGTAAATTTACAAAAGATTTTGGTTTTGGATTTTATTGCACTATAATTAGAGAACAAGCTGAACGATGGGCTATGAGAAATGAAAATAAAGTTGTAAATACATATGATGTTAATGTTGCTAGAATGAATGAATTAAAGATTAAAAATTTTGAAAAAATGTCAGATGATTGGCTACAATTTATTGTAAAGTGTAGAAATGGTGAAAAACATGATTATGATATAGTGATTGGTGCTATGGCAAATGATCAAATTTATAATTATATCGGAGATTATATAGAGGGTAAAATAACTAAGGAAATGTTTTGGGTACTTGCTAAATTTAAGTATCCTACACAACAGATAGTTTTTTGCACAGAGGCTTCACTTAGTTGTTTAACATTTATTGGAAGTGAGGTGTTATAGTGATTGGTAGAATGACAAAAGAAGAAAATGATGTATTTTTTCTTTGTAGTTTAATTGAATATATTGCAAGAAAGACAAAGAATAAAAGAGCATATATTGTTAATAAATTGGGAGTTGATGCATTAAACCATATATATGAATTAGCAGATGTATATCACAGTGATAATATTGAGAGAGTGGCAGATGATTTTATTAAAAAAGTAGGTATTATAGAGGGCGACTTTGATAATGTTAAGGTATGTAAATATTCACTTCCCACATATTTTGACATTGGAAAAGTCTATTCAAGATTAGTGTTAGGCATTAAAAATAATGATAATATTTTGGTTTCGCAGGCGGTAATTAATGCTTATAATTCATTTGTAAGCGATAAGATAGATGACTATAATTCATCATTTTATTATGATAGTCCACAAAATATTTTAATTTATTACTATGAGGGAATGCCTTATGACAAGAGTCTTGGTGCTAATTATGTATAAACAATAATGCAAATTCATCAATAAAAATTTTAAATCAAATAGCGGGTGTATTTGGGAAAAAAGTATATTTAAGTTTTGAGCCTATGAATAAATAAATATGATATATTAGTTTTTATAGACATTGACAATAACCCATAGCTTGGATAAACTAAAGATGTTCTAGTGGGTTACTATTTTAGTGGGGTATAACTTTGCTGGGATATAGAAATGTTAAAGATAAAATGTTTGGAAAATACGGTTTTAAAAGATGTTTTTCGAGTTGGTGATAAGGTAGTATTATGAAAGAAAATTTACTTGATAAAAAAATTGCAAATAGTTGCGGACATGAATTAAAAATCGATACAAACCGCATAAAACTACACACACACGAGGTTAAGTCTATTAGATAGTTTTGGTAGTTGTTTTTGTTGTGGGATAATTAAAAAGATTAATTATGCCAATAAAAAGTTTAATAGTTTATATAATAAAAAATATGGTGCGAAATTCGATTGTGAAAATATTAATAAACAATACAGCTGCATAGTTAATATATCTGTGATAAAATCGCAGTTTGGCGAGTTTTTTGTAGGAAGTTTTTTTAGAAGCATCTATAATTTAACAAGTTGTGCTAAAAATGGGAGTAAAGACTTTGTGAAATTGATGAGTTGTCAATTTTGTGGGGTCTTTTTTGGTGTGGATTTCTATTATAAAATTTTTCAAATTTTATGCTATTAATTTAAAATTTGGTATTAGAAATTTTAGTTTAAACATTTTATTTGAATTTAAGAATAGTATTAAATATCAGATGAATTGTTATTAGGACGATGTGTTTGCAAATAGGGGGTGTTAGATATATAAAGAAAAATAGATTGTATGAGATTGTTATCAAATAAAAAGCGGAATAGTAAAGTTATATAAGTAGTTAGAAATGAGGTGAAAATTCTATGAATGGCAATAGCGAACAAGGTAATGAAAAAGTTGAAGAAAAATCATTGGATATTATGGCAGATGGTAAAAAGGGGAAAGATATGGATAAGGATATTTATGATGTCATAACAAGTTTTAATAAAAATAGTTTTAATGAGAATAAAAAAGTAGATACGCCGATTACTAAGAAAACGTATAAAAAATATTATAAAAAGGTTTTAGAAGAAATTTCTGAATTAAAGAAATATGTTAAAGAATTGGAAGATGAGCAATTATATGAAGAAAGAAGAAAAATTGTACTAGCTAAAAAAATAGATCCAACATACAAAGAAATGAAACCGTTACAAATCGCTACTAATGCTGTATTGGGTATATTTTCCATTGCTTCATTTATATTTAAAAAAGCAGAGGCAAATATTGCTTTGATAGGGGGTTTGGTTATATCTTTTGTTACATTATTAGCGATATTAAATATACCTGCTATTTTGAATTTAAAGAATTATCCTGTATTTGAAGTAAATCAATTTAAATATGATTGGGCTTTGGAAATTATAGATAAAGAAATTGAAAATAGAAGTAAAATTTTAGAAGATGATAATAAAAAATAGTATATATTTTAAGTTTATTAATTAAGAAAATTATATAAGGAGAATATATGTTTAGAATGTTAGATATATTAGGTGAAAATTTAGATAAAATTCAAAGTGTTGTAATAATTATAAGTGTTATTACTGCATTAATTCAATATATGGTTAATATACGAAAAGAAAGAAACGCTAAAGAATTGGGGACTTATGATTCTTTGGATAATAAATTTATTGAGTTTCAGCTCTTATGTTTAGAAAAATCTTATTTAGATATTTTTGATGTTCCCGATAAAAATCCTATTATATTAAATGAGAGTCAAAAAAAGGAAGAAATGATAGCTTTCTCAATTCTTCTAGCTATGTTTGAGAGAGCATATTTAATGTATAAGCGTACTAATTTTAAAGGTGGTAAAGGACAATGGTTAGGTTGGAATGAAGTCATGGATTGCTATGCTAAAAGAGATAATTTTAGAATAGCATGGGAGACTAATGGGTTTGGTTGGGATAAAGATTTTGAGGATTTAATAAACGCAAAGATAAAAAATAACAATGTTAAAAGAGGTTAAATATATGAATTATTTAGATATTAGTGTTAAAAGTATAAATTGTAAAAATATCGAATATTCATTTTCTAAAAAATTTTTTTTGGGCTATGATAAGGCTATTTTAATAGAAGATGATAAAGATACTTATGAAGATTTAATGAAAATAATATGTTCAGGAAACTCTGATAATCAATTTTTTATTTATTATATAGAATTAGACGGGAAATTATTAAGTGCATCGCTTAGTTTTATTTCACGCAATATAATTAATAATGATTTTGGAGTTTATAGAGATGCAGGTGTAATAATATATATATACTGAAAATGAATATAGAAAACAGAAACTGGCAAGTAAAATTTTAAATGAACTTTTTAAAAAAGAAGAAAAATGTATATGGTTTTGTGAGGTTTTAGATCAAAATAAAATTTCGCCAGAACGTAATATTGAAATCTTTACCTGTAAAGAAAGAGATGAATTTTGGAGGAAATTAGGTTTTAATAAACTAGAATTTGAATATTATAATCCAATACCTAATTTGAAAAATTATTGTAATGGTTTAATCGGATACAATAAATTATTAGTAAGGACAAATAAAAGATTAAGTGCAATACCTAGCATATATATAAAAAAATTTATATATAATTATTTTAAATATGGATATATGGGTGGTAATATAGTTAATCATAAATGGGAAGCTTTTAAAAAAAGTAGTAGTAATATTGCTCAAGAGTTAGTAGCTATAGCAGAGAATAAGTCATTATGATAGTTACACTATTAAGCCTCTCTCTTTAATCATATAATAATCTTATTAGAGGGGGGCTTTGTGCTAGTTATTATATTCTACTGTTTTGTACTCTGTTACACTAATGCTAGAATAAGGTATATAAAAACCTATATTAGATAAAGCTAATAATTTCTACTTTGATAATGAGATTTACATTGATAAATTTCTATAATATTATTATCAAGAATTTTATAAACTAATCTATGTTTATTATCAATTCGCCTACTCCAATATCCTGACAAATTATTTTTCAATGGTTCGGGTTTACCTATGCCACTATATCCATTTCGTTCAATATCTTGTAATAATCGATTTATCTTTTTTAAGGTCTTTTTATCTTGAGTTTGCCAAAAAAGATAATCATTCCAAGCACTTTCCGTAAATGATAACTTACTCATTATCATTCTCTATCTCCAATAACTCGTCCATTGTCTTTGTTATAACTTTTCCTTGTTCTGCTTGTGAGATGCTATTTCTTAAAGCATTCATATTACTTTCAGAATAAAAAGGATCTGAGACAATGGCAAATGGCAATCTATTTTCTCTTAAAACTGTTTTAATGAACAAGTTAATCGCAACAGATACATTCATTCCTGTATTTTCGCAAAACATTTCAAAATTTTTTTTATCATTGACATCAACTCTTGCACTTAAATTAGTGTATTTCATAATTAACTCCTTTTTATTTATATTATTATATAATATATTATAATATTTTGTAACAATATACAAGATGCATTGTTGAGTTTTTAGTTAAATTATAAAACTTATAAAAATTAACTTTTAAAGAAAAAAATGTATAATCAAGAAATGAGTTTATACAGTATGAGAATTATAAAATCCTTATTTTTAATCATATAATGATTCGATTAGAGGGTAATGAGTAATATATAATAATTATCAAGATATAATTAACATTGCATATGCATATAGTTTAGTAAGTATTTTTTTGACTTTTAGCCGACTTTTAGCCCCTAAAATTTTCAATTAATATTTTTCAACCTAGAAGTCAAAAATATTTAAAATTAATATACTTTCTAACTCTTAAATCAAAAATCTAATTTATAATATATTTTTTTTGATTTATAAGTCAAAAACTTGCAAAAAAATTGATTGCTGATATAATGCATTTAAGGAGGGATGTTTATGCTTATTAATAGACCATTATATCTTAATCAGTTAATACAAAATAAAGATATTGATTTAGTTAAAATAGTTACTGGTATTAGGAGATGTGGTAAATCTTCTTTGTTAAAATTATTTCATGATTATTTGATAAATGAGGGAGTGGATAAACAAAACATAATTTATATGAATTTGGAATCTCTAAATTACCGATATTTGCGTGATTATTTAACGTTTTATGATTATGTAAGCACAAGAATAAATAATAAAGATAAGTATTATCTTATTTTTGATGAATTGCAAGTTGTAGAGGGGTGGCAAAAGGCTGTTGAATCGCTGAGACTAGACTTTGATGTTGATATTTATATAACTGGGTCAAATGCATATTTGTTTTCAACGGAGTTTGCAACTTTGTTATCGGGACGTTATATTGAAATTAAGATGTTACCATTGTCATTTAAAGAGTTTTTGACATTTTATGAATTTGATATTTCGGTTAATATAGAACAAAAATTTCAAAAGTATGTTGAGTTTGGTGGTATGCCGATTTTACGAGAATATAATTTTAATCAAGTGAGGATAAATCAAGCGTTGGAAGGTATATATTCCACTACGATTTTGAAAGATATTTTGCAAAGATTTAATTATTTAGATAATTTAGTATTGCATAAAATTATATTGTTTCTCTGTTCTAATATTGGCAGTATAAACTCCCCAAATAATATTGGGAAAATACTGTCAAATCAAAAGGATATATCTGATAAAAATACAAAAATCGCCAGCAAGACGGTTGCTAAATATATTGATATATTAAATGATGCATTTATATTCTATTCGGTGAGAAGATATGATATTAAGGGAAAACAATTACTAAAAACTCTTAATAAAAATTATATAGTAGATATAGGTTTTAGAAATATGTTGCTTGGATATAGAGATGATGATAGTGGTCATATTTTAGAAAATATCGTATTTTTAGAGCTACTTCGTAGAGAGTATAAAGTATATATTGGTAAAATAGGAAATACGGAGGTAGATTTTATAGCTGAAAAAGCAGGTGAAAGACTTTATATCCAAGTTACCGAAAGTATGTTATCTGAAGAGACGAGAGAGAGAGAACTTCGACCACTAAAAATGATAAAAAATAATTATGAAAAATTAGTTTTGTCTATGGATAGACATTATATTCATTCGTTTGATGGTATAAAATTATTAAATATAATAGATTGGTTGTTAGATTAAAAAAGCTTTAAATTAATGTTTGATGGAAAAAATGAAAAAATATTACGCAAAAATAGCTATCAACATTTATTTAGTAACATTATCTATTCTTTATTCTATAATTTAATGGTGGTATATTTTCACTTTGTTTAAATATCTTTGTGAAATAACTTTGACTACTAAATCCGACTGCCTTAGCAATTTGAGGCATTGAAAAATCGGTATTAATTAGTAAATATTTGCTCTCTTTTATACGCATATTATTTAAATATTCAATAAATGTTATTTTAAAGTTTTTCTTAAATGATGCTGAAAAATAGTTTTTAGAAAAACCTAAATATTCAGCTACATCTTTAATCTTTATAGGTTCAGAAAGATGTTTTAAAACGTAATATTTAGTCTTTTCTATAATATCAAGTTGCTCAAAAGAGCTATTTTCTATTATTGTTCTAGCTGTGTTTATAAATAAAAATTCAAGTAGTGCTGATAATTCTTTTGTTGACTTTGTCTCTTCTATCAGGTCAATGAATTTATTTTCATATGGCAAGATAGTTTTAGGGTTAGCACCAAAACTTATCATTTTTCTGCTTATTACGACTAGCCCACCTATGGAATGATTTTTAGCATAGCGTAAACAATCTTCTGTATCATCATGGAAAAATAAATGTTTTACAGAACGGTTGTATATTTTTAATAAATCTTCTTCATTACCAGTTAATAGCGACTCAAAAAATAAGTTTTCTTCTTCTATGGCTTTAGCCCATATATCATCATCTTCATTTTCTATAGAATTTATTTTTTGATAATCAAGACTTGTAATATTTTCTGTGAGTAAGTTTTCATTAAAAATTTTATAAGTTATTTCGTTTTGAAGAATTAATTCGGCTGAGCGTTTTAAGTAAAATTCTTTTTGATTATTTACCATAGGAAGTTGAAAATACAATTTCTTTATATCTTCTCTTTGCTCAAAATTCCCAGTTTTTATTGCGACCTCATTTATATTGTGTTCGTTTGCATCTGTTTTTAGGTATGGTCCTAAAATTATGGCATCAAAAAGCTCTGTATTTTTTTTAATAAATACAAAATAAGATAAAAAAATATCAGTATTAAATATTAAAATTTTTTCAGTATTATTTTTATTATCATTAATAAATTTATTTATATTATTTAAAGAATATTTTATAACTTTACTATCTTTTAAGTGTTCGCTTTCTTTCTTTATATCTAATTTATTATCTTTATAAAATATGCAGTTCAAATTGGTCGCAAATAATATAGTATTGGATAATTGTATAATGGCTAAACTATTATTTTCTAACATTATAAAAGCCTTTCTTTATTTTTTGTACATCAATAGTATAGGTATAATATAACACAAAATCATTATAATAAAAAATTGATAAAATATAAAGTCTTATCAATTAAATGTATAAGTTGTAAAATAAAGTTATAAACATAAACATTTTGAATACTAGCTATGAAAGTGGTAAAATGATAAGGGTCTATTTTTTACTGGTATATTTTAACAATCATTCTCATTTGAGAATAGTATTACATAATAATGGAATAAATTTGAAAAGGGGAATTATGGGGAGATTATTGCGACAATCTATAAAACATAAAAAACTTAAAATTTGGAAACTTATATTAATGGTGATAGTCATTTTATTAGTTATGGAAATAATATTAAATTTAACTATTGGCTTTGGCCCTGTTATTGCAAGTCTTTTGGCACTTATAGCTGTTTTGATTGGCAGCGTATTTTGTTTTGCGTTTATATATAAGGATTTATCTAAATTTGATTATAAATTAATCGATAATGAACTTATTTTAGAAAGGTCTTTAGGTAGAGCAAATCATGTAGTGTATAATATATTTTCTGATGATTTATTATCTATTATTTCATATAATAATCGTGATACGGAAAAGAAAATCCCTTGGTTAAATTATTTGACATCAGATAATAATAAGGATAATTGGTATATTATTTCATATAGAGATGGCAATGATGAAAAGCAGTTAGTTATTGAACCAAATGAGGAATTTTTAGATGAATTAATAAAATTTGCCAAATTGGATACAAATCAGGTGAAATTAGATATTAATAATGCAAAATCTGATAAAATCAAAGATAATATAAATGATAGTATCAACGACGATATTTAAAATAATATAAACGATGGTGTAAAAGATAGTATTAAAGATGATGTTAATAATATTAAATGGGATTATGGTATGAAAAGATATTTGTATGAGTCGATAAAAAATTATCTTGATGAGAATGGCGTATCTTACCATGTTCCAGGGCATAAAAATGGAAGAGCATATATAGAAAATTATTTTGACTTTAGTTTTGATGTAACGGAGATTGCAGGTACTGACAATTTACATAATCCTACTGGGGCTATTTATAATTCACAAAGGCAGGTTGCGGAGTTTTACGGAGCGAAACAAACTTATTTTTTGGTCAATGGAACTACTTGTGGTATTCACGCTATGATACTTTCTTGCACAAAGCCAAAAGATAAAATTATCATGTGTAGAAATGCTCATAAATCTGTGTATAACGCTTGTATTATGGGGGACTTATCCCCAATTATGGCATATCCTGATATGAATAGCGAAAATGGACTAATTTTAGGAATTTGTCCAAAACATCTTGAAAAACTTTTTAATGAGCATTATGATATAAAGGCTGTTATAATTACGAGTCCAACATATGAGGGGATAAATTCAGATATAAAGGCGTTAGCTGAGATAACGCATAAACATGGGGCATTACTTCTTGTAGATGAGGCACATGGTTCGCATATACCCTTGAATAAAAGATGTGGATTATCGGCAATTTCTCAAGGTGCAGATATGACTGTGCAAAGCACGCATAAATCATTATCAGCTCTTACTCAAAGCTCTATATTACACGTTGGCTCAGATAAAGTAGATATACATAAATTGCAAAATTGGCTATCTATTTTACAGAGTTCTAGCCCTTCTTATATGTTGATGTTATCCTTAGAAAAGGCAGTATATGATATATGTCAGTTTGGTCATGATAGAATGTCCAAATTAATTTTGGCAATTGATAATTTTCATAAATATTTTGATGAAAATACCATTTTAAAGCCAAACTCAGTCATATTAAATGGTTATATGCTTGATATTACTAAAATAACTATATTTTATAAAGATGCTATAGCTTTGGCAGATTATTTAAGGGATAAGCATAATATACAAATTGAATATGCAGTTTGTAATTATTTGGTGTGTGTCTGCTCAATTTGGAACACTCCAGAGGATATAGAAAAATTAAAAAATGCCCTAGATAAATTTTTTGCACAAAATGTAGAAAGTGTAAAAGGTAAAGATTTATATAAAAAAAATTTGCCTAAGAATAAAAATGTGGATTTGTATTCTAAATATACTAATATATGTGCATCGGAGAGAAAACTATCGCCTAAAAAGGCATTTTATAGCAAAAGAAGAGCTATAAATATAAAAGATGCCATCGGAGAAATTTGTTTAGAAACAATAGTGCCATATCCTCCAGGTATTCCACTAATAATGTCTGGAGAGATATTTACAAAAGAGCATTATGAATATTTTATGATGTGTAAAAATAATGAAATTGATATAATTGGTCAGCGTGATAGCGAGCTAAAGACAATTGATTGTTTATAAATGATATGGAGAAAAAGATGAAAAATGATAAGATAAAAAAAGAGATAATAGAGTGGTTAAAGGCGGTTGTATTAGCACTTGCAATGTTTTTTGTTGTAAATATATTTATTTCTACTACTACGGTGTATAGTACATCTATGTATCCAACATTAATTGAGGGAGATAGATTGATACTCTATAAGACTGATAATGTTAGCAGAGGTGATATTGTATCTTTTAAATCGGAGATGACACTTACAAAAAGTGATATTGAATCACTAAATTTTATTCAGAGATTTATGGTAAGTGAAAAAACTAAAAAGAATTTGATAAAAAGGGTAATTGCTCTTCCTGGAGATAAAATTGACATCGTCGATGGAGTTTTATTTATCAATGATAAAAAAATTGATGAACCCTATGTAAGTACAATTGCGGGTGAAACTATACATTATGGCATACTTGAAGAAAATATGTACTTTATGATGGGGGATAATCGTGGAGTTAGTTTAGATAGTAGACAACTTGGTGCAATTGATAAAGACAGTATAATTGGCAAGTCCATTTTTAGATTTTATCCAATTGATAGATTTGGTACCATAAAATAGGATATTTTATTGTAATGTGATATAATACAAGCGGTGGAGGGTTTGTATGAAGTTTGAGGATATAATTGGCAATGAGGGTGTGAAAACACATCTTATAAATGCTATTAATAATAACAGTCCTTCACAATCTTATATATTTGATGGTCGAGATGGCATAGGTAAAAGTAGTATTGCACGAATATTTTCTATGGGGCTTATGTGTGAAAATTTTAACGACAATCCCTGTGGTATTTGCAATAGTTGTATTAAAATATTATCTAAAAATCATCCTGATATATATGAGGTTTTTCCTGATGGAGCAAGTATTAAAACAAAGCAAATAGAATCTTTACAAGAATTTATTATATCTAAGCCTTTTTTAGCTGATAAAAAGATTATTATTATTTATCAAGCAGATATAATGACTGTATCAGCTCAAAATAAATTATTAAAGACTTTGGAAGAACCAGCTGGAAATTCGATTATAATTTTGGTTACAGAAAATATGAGCCTATTATTGCCTACAGTTCGCTCAAGATGTCAGTTGATTGCATTTCAAAGATTGACTAAAGATGAGATAGTAGATATTTTAATAAAAAGGTATTCTATTGATTATAAAGATGCATTATTATATTCTTTATTTGCAGATGGTTCGGTTTCACTGGCAATACAAAATATAGAGGATGAAAATTTTTTAAGTATTAAAAATGACGCATTATCATTTTTAAAATGCGTAGTTCGTGATGATACGGTAGAGATGTTATCTATTGCCGGTAGATTATCAGAAAATAATAAGTATCTTGAATCTGCTCTTATGGTTATGAAATTGTGGGTTAGAGATATTGTTTTATTACAATTTAAAATTGATGAACAGATGTTGTTTAATGCTGATGATATATCTGAATTAGAGGATATTTTATACACCCTTAAATCTTATCAGTGGATTAAAATTATTGATAGAATTGAGGAGGCTAGAAAACAATGTAAGGCATATGTTCAAACAGGGCTTGTATTGCAGTCTTTAGGTTTGAATATTCAGGAGGAAATAGAATGGTAGAGGTTGTAGGGGTTAGATTTAAACCCGCTGGGAAAATATACTATTTTGATATAAATAATTTTGAAATTAAAAGTGGAGATAATGTTATTGTAGAAACAGCTCGTGGAATCGAGTACGGCATGGTCGCAGTTGGTAGAAAAAATATAACCGATGATGAAGTGGTTTCTCCATTAAAAAAAGTTATTCGCATAGCAACAAATGAAGATGACGAGGTTCATAAAAATAATTGTGAAATGGCAAAAGGAGCTTTTTCAATATGTGAGAAGAAGATAGAAGAAAATGGTTTAGAAATGAAACTTGTCGATGTCGAATATACTTTTGACAACAATAAGGTAATATTTTATTTTACTGCTGATGGTAGAATTGATTTTAGAGAATTGGTAAAGGATTTGGCAGCTATTTTTAAGACTCGTATTGAACTTAGACAAATAGGTGTAAGAGATGAGGCAAAGTCTATAAATGGAATAGGTCCTTGTGGTTGTGGATTGTGCTGTGCTAATTGGATGGGAGATTTTGCACCTGTTTCGATTAAAATGGCAAAAGACCAGAATTTATCACTTAATCCAACTAAAATTTCTGGAAGTTGTGGTCGTCTAATGTGTTGTCTGCATTATGAACATGAAACATATTTGCAACTTAAAAAGGAATTGCCTAGACGCAATGCTATGATTATGACTCCAGATGGTTTGGCAGTTGTTATTGAGCCAATTATTATAAAGGAATCAGTTAAGGTTAGATTGATTTTAGATGAACAAACTCAAGAGCTTGGTGAGGACATACTAATATATAAAAAAGATGATATATCAATTGTAAGAGCATCTGTTAAGCATTCATTTATGGGGGTGCTTGATAAAATATCACAAACAGATAGCGATATGATAGATGAGATTATTTAAACTGTTATAAAAAGCAAATTAATTTGAGATTAGTATAAGGCAGAATTTTGAAAGTTCTGTCTTTTATTAAGTGTTGAATTAAAGAGGATAGGTATTTAATATTAAAATAAAAATATTATTATCGTAAATTATACATTGTAAGTTAAAGATGTCGGAATGGAAATAAAAATGGAAACAAATATAGAGATAAATTACAAAAAATATCTAAAAAATGGAGAAAGAATTGACGATTTAGAGCGTGATGGACTTAAAATTATCCAAAATCCAAGTGGTTTTTGTTTTGGAATTGATGCGGTTTTATTGTCATCTTTTGTAATTGCTAGTAATAATGATACAGTTGTCGATTTAGGAACTGGAACGGGAATAATTCCCCTATTATTAAGTGCTAAAACTTCAGCAAAAAAAATTTATGGTATAGAAATACAAAAAGATGTTGCAGATATGGCAAATCGCTCCGTTCAGATGAATAAAGTAGAGGATAAAATTAGCATTATCAATGATGATTTAAAAAATGCACATACTCATATTTCTGGTTCTTCAGTGGATATAATAACTACAAATCCCCCATATATGGCAGTTGGAACAGGGGAGATAAGCCCAACTCGTTCAATTAGTCGACATGAGATAGCCTGTTCGCTTGAAGATGTTATACTCTGTGCGAGCAAATTATTAAAAAACAAGGGAAAGATGTTTTTAGTACATAGGGCAAATAGACTGGTTGATATTATAAATGTTATGAGAAAATACAAACTCGAGCCGAAAAGACTTAGATGCGTACATCCATATCCTAATAAGAAAGCGAATTTAATCTTAGTAGAAGGTAGAAAAAATGCGGGTTGTGAGATAAATATTATGAAACCTTTAATCGTTAGAAATGAAAATGGAGAATATACGGAGGAGATTTATGACATATATGAAGATGCGGGAGTCGGAACTTTTGGATAAAAAAACAGGACTTTATATATGTCCTACTCCTATTGGGAATTTGGCTGATATAACAATACGAGTATTAGAAACGCTAAAACAGGTTGATATAATCGCAGCAGAAGACACAAGACATACGAGGAAGTTGCTCAGTCATTATGATATTCATACGCCTATGATAAGTTATCATAAGCATAATTCGGCTATTTCTAATGAGAAAATAATGGAGTATTTAAGTTCGGGGAGCTGTGTGGCTCTTGTGTCTGATGCGGGAACGCCCATAATCTCTGACCCAGGGCAGAGCCTTATTGAGCAGTGTGTAACACGTGGATATAATGTGGTGAGTCTACCAGGTGCTACTGCTTGTATTACCGCATTAGTAGGTTCTGGACTTTGTGCGGAAAGTTTTTTGTTTGTAGGATTTCTCGATAGAAACAAGTCCAAGAAAAAAAAGAGCTTGGATAAGTTAAAAAATATAGAGCATACGCTAATCTTTTACGAGGCACCCCATAGATTGATTAAAACACTTGAGGCGATGTATGAGGTGTTTGGAGATAGGGATATAGCACTCGCACGTGAGCTTACTAAGAAATACGAGGAATATGTTCGGGGTAGTATTAGCGATGTGATTAAGGGATATGGCGAACGTGCGGTAAAAGGAGAGTTCGTAATATTAGTTCAGGGAAATCTTGGAAATGGAGATTATGAACTTGATTTAACAGATATTGATGACAATGGCAATTCTCTTTTAGATATGAGCTTAGAGGAACATTTGATGTATTATATTTCACAGGGAATGAGAAAAAAAGAAGCCTCTCTAAAAGTAGCAAAGGCTCGTGGACTAGATAAAAGAGAAGTTTATAAAATAAGTGCAGAGTTATAATTATATAACTGTTGAATTATCATTTTTAAGATTGTCATCTGTTAATTTTTCAGATTTTTTATCGATTTTAATTTTTTTATCAACTGCTGAGTCATCATTCTCATCGAAGTTAATTTGACCGTTTTTATAAATTTTTTTATTATTTTTCGATTTAGCAATATTATTAATATCTTCTGCATCAACAGGAGTACATACCATTACTTGAGTTTCCTCATCATCTTTTTTTACAAAATATTCATTATACAAATCCTGTATAATGGATACAGTGTGCATAAGAGAAGAAATTTTGCCTATACCATCGCTTTTATCGGCAATTGCTCCAGATACGTTTTCTGATGTATGGGCTACATTATCAACGGTGTCGTGAAATGCCTCCATACCATGAGCTATCTCAGTTGAAATAGTAGTAACATTTTTGGTAATTATTGGAAGCTCGTCAATAACTTGGTCGACTTCGTTTCTCTTTTCATCAATGAGTTTCATAACTTTTTTAAGAGTTCTATACGTTCTTATTAAGATTAAAACGAGAAATAATAAAACCGCAACCAATAATACCCATAAAACGAAATATGCTATTGATTTAAAACTCAATGAAATATTTATATTTGCTAATAATAAATTCATATAATCACCTTCTTATGTAAATTGTGAAAATTTCTTATTTACGATTACATTTTATCAAATAATAATTAAATTTGTCTATAAAATATTGCAAATTTTCACATTGGTAAATTTCACATCACATATGACGAAATTTATATTTAACTTAAATTTAAGAATAATAAATTCGCACATTATGCTAAAAACGTGATATAATCAACGAGTTAGATACATAACTAATATTCATCATAAATTAAAACTGATATTTGTGCAGTTATTTTATTTGAGAATTATAAATATTATATTAATAATATTATTGAATTAAAATAATTTTATATAAAATGAGGAGAAAAAAATGCAAAAACCAACTTATTATGTAACAACACCTATTTATTATCCAAGTGCCAATTTGCATATTGGACATACTTATACAACTGTTGCAGCTGATGCACTTGCACGATTTAAAAGGGTTACTGGTTATGATGTAATGTTTTTAACTGGAACTGATGAACATGGACAAAAAATAGAAAATGTAGCGAAAAAAGCTAATTTAGAACCTAAAAAATATCTTGATGGAATGATTGCCGAAATTAAGGATTTATGGAGTACGATGGAGATTTCATACGATAAATTCATTCGTACTACCGATGTGGAACATGAAAAAAGAGTTCAGGCAATATTTCAAAAATTATATGACAAAGGAGATATATACAAAGGTGAATATGAGGGTATGTACTGTACGCCATGTGAGTCGTTTTGGACTGAGGCACAACTGGAAGATGGATGTTGTCCAGACTGTAATGGTCAAGTACAAAAGACCAAAGAATCAGCATATTTCTTTAAGTTATCTAAGTATGCTCCTCGTTTAAGAGAACTTCTTTCAGATGGAAAGTTTTTAAAGCCACAATCTCGAGCAAATGAAATGATTAAGAACTTTATTGATGCAGGGCTTGAAGATTTGTGTATTACTAGAAGTAGTTTTTCTTGGGGCATTCCAGTTCCATTTGATCCTGAACACGTAATCTACGTTTGGCTAGACGCTCTTAGCAACTATATTACCGCACTTGATTATCCAGATAGCATGGAAAAATTTAATAGATATTGGCCAGCAGATGTTCATCTAGTTGGTAAGGAAATAGTGCGTTTTCACACCATTATATGGCCAGCAATGTTAATGGCAATGGAGCTACCTCTACCAAAGCACGTATTCGCTCACGGTTGGCTATTATTTGGCGGTGGGAAAATGTCTAAATCCAAGGGAAATATAGTAGACCCTAGAGTTCTTATAGATAAATATAGTGTAGATGGTCTAAAGTATTTCTTGCTTAGAGAATATCAATTTGGCTCAGATGGAAACTTTTCCACACAGGCACTTTTAAATAGAATGAATAGCGATTTATCAAATGACCTCGGGAATCTTGTAAGCCGTTCTGTGGCGATGGTTGAAAAGTATAACGATGGTATATTGCCAGAGTCAAATATAACACTTGATTTAGATGAAGATTTTAAATGTCTTGCTGTTGGAACTGCTAAAAGAGTTGAAAATAAGATTGATGAACTAGATTTTTCTGGTGCATTGGAAGAAATATGGAAACTTATTGCTAGGGCAAATAAATACATTGATGAAACGACACCGTGGACTCTAGCAAAAGAGCCAGATAAAAAAGAAGAGCTAAACACGGTTTTATATAATCTAATAGAAAGTATTCGTATAATTTCAGTTATGATTCAACCTTTCATGGTTCACGCTTCTGGCAAAATATGGGAACAAATTGGCATAACTGAGGGTGAGTTAACTGAGTGGGAGAGTTCTAAGATATTTGGGCTTATGAAATCTGGAGTAAAATTAACTAAAAAAGATTCTTTATTTCCACGTATTGATGTTGAAAAAGAATTAGAAGAATTAGAAAAAATGCTTAATGAAAACCAATCTGAAAAATCTAATAATTCTAATGAAAATGATAAAAATTCTAAACAAAAATCACAAGAGAATAAGGAAGATAAACAGAAAAAAGTTTCAAAATCTGATAAAAATAGTAAAATTCAGTCAGATAAATCAGATGAGATATCAATCGATGAATTTGGAAAAGTTAAGCTTGTTGTAGCTAAAATAGAAGATGCAAGTAAGCATCCTAATGCAGATAAATTATTGGTGCTTAAGTTAAAAGTTGGAGAAGAACATAAACAGGTTGTATCGGGTATAGCCAAAGATTACACAGTTGAAGAACTAGTAGGAATGAAAGTTATATTGGTAGCGAATTTAAAACCTGCAAAACTTAGAGGTGTTAAATCTGAAGGCATGATTTTAGCAGCGTCAAATGATGATGGTTTAAAACTTCTTACTGTTGATATGCCAGATGGCACAGTTGTATCATAGGAGGAATTAGATGTTATTTGATTCTCATTCCCATATAACAGATGAAAAATTTAATAAGGATAGAGATGCGGTAATAAATAGAGCTTTTGATAGTGGAGTAAAGTGGATACTCAATCCTGCCGTTGATTTTCAGTCGTCGCTTGATGCTATTGAACTCGCACAAAAATATGAAAATATATATGCGGCAGTAGGAGTTCATCCGCATGATGCAAAAACCCTTGATGACAATTTGTTAGCTCTTATCAAATCTCTTGCTAAAAAAGAATGTGTGAGGGCAATTGGTGAAATAGGTCTTGATTTTTATTATGACAATTCCCCAAGAGATATTCAGCGTCATTGGTTTAGAAAGCAAATACAGATGGCAAAAGAAGTCGGAAAGCCAATTATCATACATGATAGAGATGCACATCAGGAAGTTTTTGATATATTAACCGAAGAAGAAGCCTTTGAAAATGGGGTGTTGATGCATTGTTACTCTGCTAGTGCAGAGATGGCACGTGAATATATTAAAAAGGGAGCATATATTTCACTAGGTGGACCCGTTACTTTTAAAAATGCTAAAAAGGCACATGAAGTCGCAAAAGTTGTTGATTTAGATTATTTAATGGTAGAAACAGATAGTCCTTATCTTACCCCTGAACCTTATAGAGGTAAGAGAAATGAATCGGCATATGTTAGCTATGTTGCACAGAGAATTGCTGAAATCAGAGATGTTTCAGTTGATGTTATAGCACAGAAAACAACTGCAAATGCAAAGAGATTTTTTAATGTTGATTGATATTAATTACAGGTTTTGGAGAACAAATGAAAATCAAAGAAATTATTGTCGTAGAGGGAAAAGATGACGAATCTGCGGTAAAAAAGGCAGTCGATGCTGAAGTTATAATAACACATGGATTTGGGATTAAAAAATCTACCATTGAAAGGATAAGAATTGCACAAGAGCGTTGCGGAGTGATTATATTTACTGACCCTGACCACGCAGGAGAGAAAATTCGTCAAAAAATTGATAAAAATATCACTGGTTGTAAACACGCATTTTTGCCTTTAAAACAGGCATTAAAAGATGGCGACATAGGTATTGAAAATGCTACTCCAGATAACATAAGACAGGCGTTAAGCAAGGTTCATACCGTGGTTGATACATCTTCCAAGGATTATAAAGAAGAATTTTCTCATTTAGATTTAATCAAGTATGATTTGGTTGGCAGTGAGGGTGCATATCAAAATAGAATTAAACTCGGAGCTATACTCGGCATAGGATATGGTAATTCAAAACAATTTTTAAAGCGGTTAAATCACTACGGTATAAAAAGACAGGAATTTGAACAAGCGATAAAGAAAGTAGATAAAGAAAGTAAATGAAATAGAATAAATAAAGGATAGAGTATGAAACCACTTACATCGCCAAAGAGAATACAGGATATAATGAATTTATATGGGATGCATTTTTCAAAGAAATGGGGACAAAATTTTTTAATTGAACAAAATATCGTAGAAAATATCGTTAGAAAATCAGGCGTTACTAAAAACGATATGGTTCTTGAAATAGGAGCTGGTATCGGTGCGTTGACATATGAATTATCTAAATACGCAAATAAGGTTTTATCTGTTGAGATAGATAAAAAATTAATACCCATACTTTCAGATACATTAAGCGATTGTGATAATGTAGCCATTGAACAGGGCGATATATTAAAAGTGGACTTGAATAAATTAATTGATAAATACTTAGATGGTAAGATTATAAAAGTAGTTGCCAATTTGCCTTATTATGTTACAACTCCGATAATAATGAAATTTTTAGAAGAGGATATAAACGTATCTTCTCTTACTGTGATGATACAAAAAGAAGTCGCTCAAAGACTCGTGGCAGAGCCAAATACTAAAGACTATGGGGCTTTGTCTGTGATGGCACAGTATAGAGCTGGTATACAGATTTTAATGGATGTACCCCCAACTGCATTTATGCCAAGACCAAAAGTAACTTCATCAGTAGTAAAATTAGATAAAAAAAATTTAGAAGTAGAAGTATTAGATGAAAAAATATTTTTTAAAACCGTTAAAAGTGCATTTATGAAAAGACGTAAGACATTAAAAAATTCACTGTCTACTGGGCTACTAGACATTACTAAAGAAGAAGTTGAAAAATTGCTGTCAGATATAAATATAGATGCCGCCCGAAGAGCTGAAACTCTTGCAATTGAAGAGTTTATATCAATTGCAAATGGAATTTATAAAATTAACAAATAGTTTCAAATGATTAATAATAAAATTTTATCATTTAAGATTTAGGGATTTAATTGCTTATAATAATTATTTAAAGCGGGCAGAAAGTCTAAGTATCCATTTCCAAATCTATAAATTTGCAAATTAGAATCAAAGCTTTCGTAAGGAATTGACTTGCGAGAATTTTGATTTTGAACATTTTCATAAAGATTATTAATATCTTCATATGGAAGAAGATGAAAAGTGTCATATTGTTTAAAATAAATAATAAAAAATGCGAGTCCACCCTGTTTTGTAAATAAGTTCATATACTTTATTTGATGTGGGTGAATATTTGAAAGTGGAAAACTTTTTAGATTTGTTTGTTTTGCATCAAAAGCTACTCCAATCCCTTGTATAATACCAATAAAATCCACAGTTGATTTTTTTTCAAAAAATGCCTTAGTGATAACCCCTGATGAATTTATTTCCACTGTTTTAATAGGTGTTGCAATTTTATCTATACAGGCTAGACCCTCGGTTTTATAATATTGTAGCGTTAGTTCTATAAGTTCTTCTAAATCACTTCCACGAAGACCACGACTTTTCCATACAGTCATATTTTTTCCTCACTATAATTATTTTGTATATCATAACATATTCTGTATAAAATGTGGATAAAATAGTATTTTTGTGGATAAACGGTATAGTTATTAACATATAACAAAATTTTGTTAATATTTTTAATAAAATTTCAAAATATAGTTTAAAAATAAGTTTAAAATATAATAATTTGCGGTATGAGTAAGTGAAGGAAAGGAGATAAGTTGATTATGAGTATTAAAATTACTGCAAAAGCTAAAGAACAATTAGAATTGCAAGCAAACAGAGATCCTAATTTATTATTTAGAATTATGGTTAAAGGTTTTGGCTGAGGCGGGCCAGTTTTGGATCTCGTTCGGGACGAACGAAAAGCGGATGATCATTTTGAGGAGCAAGATGGAATTTCCTTTATAATTGAAAATCAATTTTATAATAAATATAAAAATTTTAAAGTGGATTATATAAGCAATTGGTTTACTAAAGGATTTGTTGTGTATCCAGTTGGAAGTGGATTTAGGGGTACTTGCTAAAATATTAAGGGAGGTAGTTATGGAAAAAAAAGTTGTTGTATATACATCTAATACTTGTGGTTATTGCCATATGGTAAAGGATTATCTAAATGAGAAAAATGTACCTTTTGAAGAGAGAAATGTGTCTACAGATGCATCAGCTCGTAAGGAGTTAATGACTCAAGGTTTTATGGGAGTACCCGTAATATATATCGGAGATGATGTAGTTCAGGGGTTTGATAAAAATAAATTAGAAGCTCTTTTAAAATAATAAATTTGTATTTTTATTATAAAAAAGTAAATTATAAAAACTCGTGCGTAGATGTAATGGATAAATTTTACATTATTAGCAAGAGTTTTTTTATTTTATGATAATTTAAAGGTAGATTTAAAGTAAAAAATTTTAACCATATAAGCGTTTTTGTTTAAAATAAAAAATAAGCTTTGAAAGTATTAGAAATTTTAAAGTTATGTTTTTAAATTTCAAAAATAATTTAAAAATAGTTATATAAATTTTAAAAGTTTGTGGACATTTAAGTTGAGTTAGTATTTAACGTATCTAAATAAATTTGATATAATTATTATATGATATATTGATACGTTGGTATATCAAAATGCTTGGAGGTAAGTATGAATAAACATTCCAAGACGGAAAAATTAATGAATGCTCTTGTTCAAATAGGAGTTGAAATTTCCGCACAGAATGATGCAGATAGATTGTTTGAGATGATATTAACATCCTGTATGAATATTACTGATAGTGATGCAGGAAGTATTTATTTTAGAGAAAAATCAGATAAAAAAAGAAAAAAAAGAACTATATTAGAGTCTGATTTTTCAGATACTTCGGAAGATTTGAAAGGATATTTACGATTTCAGTATACAAAAAATCGTTCTAAGTCTTTTCCTTTTTCATCATTTACATTGCCTATAAATAATCAAAGTATTGCCGGTTCTTGTGCATATAATGGAAAGACTTATGTTTTGCAAACTATGGACGAAACAGTTGAGAAAATCGGTATAAAACATAATTCAGATTTTGATAAAAAAATGGGATATAAAACCTGTAATATGTTAGTTATTCCCATGAAAAATTATGATGGAGAGGTTATAGGTGTACTTCAACTTATAAATAAAAAGAAAAATCCAGATGATATACTAATACCCCCCTACGATTATGAAGAAAAAATAGATTTGTATACTGAACAGGAAGTATCGGTTGTTGAATCTCTTGCAGCGCAAGCGGCGATTTTGATTGAAAGAGCGCAGTTATTTGCGGGGATTGAGTCATTATTGAGTTCATTTATCAATACGCTTGTAACTGCACTTGATCAAAGAGATACGATTACTGCTGGTCATTCACGTAGGGTTACTAAGTATGCAATGAATTTGGCTAAGGCGGTTAATAAAGTTCAAAATGGGAAATATAAAGATGTGATATTTGATGAATTAGAATTAAAAGAATTATATTACGCAGGGCTTTTACACGATGTGGGTAAAATAGGAGTTAGAGAATTTGTCTTAATGAAAGAAAATAAATTAACCGATGACCAGATGTCCGTTATAGAATATAGATATAAGTGGTTTATGTCAGAAATTAAGGCAAAAATTAAGTGCAATAAAGCTACTGATATTGATAAATATCAGCTTGAAATGATACCTACGTGGTTAGAGCATATTAAAGATATTAATACGAGTGGATTTTTAACAGAAAAAAGAAAAGAAAATCTTGCATTGATAAGTGAACAGATTATTGACATAGATGATGAAAAATATCCGTTTATAACAGAAATTGAAAAGAAGTTTTTGTCCGTTCAAAAGGGAAATCTTACTGATGAAGAAAGGAAGATGATTCAATCTCATGCGGCACATTCATTTGAAATATTAGCGGGGATTGAATGGACTACAGATCTTATTGATGTACCTGAAATTGCGGGGGCACATCATGAATTTTTAAATGGAAAAGGCTATCCACGAGGAATTAAAGATGAGGAGATTATGTTGCAATCTAAGATACTTACGATTGCTGATATATTTGATGCTTTAACTGCTAGTGATAGACCATATAAGCCAGCTGTACCAATACCTAAGAGTTTAAACATTTTACAAGAAGAAGTAAGTGCAAATCATTTAGATAAAGAATTAGTGCAACTTTTTATTGATGAAAAATTGTATATAATAGATGAAAATCAAGGGGGTACACAATGAAACTAAAATTTTGGGGAGTGATGGGTTCATGCCCAGGAGCCAATCCAGAACTAGTTGAATATGGCATTGCCACACCTTGTGTTGAAATCAGAACAGCTGGTAGGATTATTATTTTTGATTGCGGAACCGGTATTGTCCCATTTTCTAAAGAACTAGCTAAAGAGGCACCAACTGAAATTGATATGTTTTTAACTCATACTCATTGGGATCATATTCAGGGATTTCCATTTTTTTCTTCATTATATGATTCGAGAAATATCATTAATATATATGCAGAGTATAGAGAGGGATATAATATTGCAGAGATATTAAAGGGAACAGTCGCAAATCCTTATTTTCCTGTCTCATGGGAGCAATTTGATGCTAAATTATCATTTAGGGAATTATATAATAATCAGTGTATAATTATAAATGATGATTGTTTAATTAAAACATTAGAAACATATCATCCCGATAGGAATTTAGCTTATAGAATTGAGTCGCATGATAAAAGTGTTGTGTATTTAACTGATTTTGATCATGTAAATTTAGATGAACAGAAGGTTATAGATTTTATTTATAATGCTGATGCTCTTATTTATGATTCACATTTTACCGATGAGGAACATACTTCTCCTAAATATAAAGGTTGGGGACATTCAACATGGCAAAAAGGTATTGAGTTTTCTAAAAGGTCAAATGTTAAAAATCTGTATTTATTTCATCATGCCCCTCATAGGACAAAAGATGAAATGTTAGAAATTGAAAAACAAATAGCTCAAATACAAGCAAATATATCCACTGAAATATTTATTGCTAAAGAAGGTTTAATTTTACAAATATAGTTTAGGGGAGGATTTGATGATTAAGAAATACATAAAGAGTATGGGTATATATTTAGTATTGTTTAGTATGATAATAAGTGCTAGTTTTGCAACTGATACAGATAAATTAATTAAAGAAATTGATAGTGTGGAAGGAATTAAAAAAATTTCTTTAATGCTAGAATTATCAGAAAAAATATCGTCAATAGATCCTAAATCTTCGTTTAATTGGGCAAAAAAGGCAGCTGCTTTATCTAGTGAACTAAATGAAGATTATTTAGAGGTAGATTCGTATAATCAAATGGGATATTCAAAATTAACGGGTGAAGAGGAAGAAGAGGCATCTAAATTTTTTCAAATAGCCTATGAAAAGGCTCTTGATATAAATTATTTAAAGGGTGCGGGTTTTAGTCAAAATGGATATGGTCTTTTGTGGACTCATGTAGACGATTATGCTAAGGCACTAAGTGATTTTGAAAAGGCACAGGAATATTTTATAGAGGCTGATTATAAATTAGGAGAGGCATTTACTATAAATAATAGAGGTGCAGTTTATGAATCCATTGACAATTTTGCATTAGCACTTGACGATTATATATATGCATTAAAAATCTATGAAGAAAATGGTAAAAAAGATGATATGGCTGTTACTTATAACAATATAGGTTCGTTAAATAGTCGTATGGGTAATTTTGAAGATGCCCTTGAATATTATTCTAAATCCCTTGAGTTAAGCGAGGAGCTTGGCAATGAGTTAGATATGGCATCAACGCTTAATAATATGGCTATTTTATATAAACAACTAGGTTATGATAAAGAGGCGATTTCTTTATTATCAAATGCTTATGAGCTTTGTACTAAAAATGGAGATGCACCTTTAACTGCTACGACATTATTAAATACCGCAGATGTGCATGAAAGTATGAAGATGTATGATGAATCATCTGTAAACTATGGAAGAGCCATTGAAATATATGATGAAATCGGCGATATGCAAGGTGTTGTTACCGTGCTTAATAATATGGGTACATTGTATTCTAAAATGGGTGAATATGATAAGGCTTTAACAAAGCATACAAACGCACTTAAACTTTCATCGGAAATCACATATCAACAGGGATTAGAGTCAGCACTTCATAATCTTAGCATCGATTATCAAAATATCGGTGATTATCAAAAGGCAAATAAATATTTAAATCTTTATACCCAAATGAAAGAGCATATACGAGGAGAGGCTGTTGCTAAAAAATTTGCCGATGCACAAGTTTTATATCAAACCGAGAAAAAAGATGAAGAAATAGCCAATCAAAAAGAAGAACTTAATGCACAACAACTTCGTATGCGACTTATTTTAATAATATTATC